>Ga0187893_10014270_pt1 | contig 10872 bp, 10 predicted proteins | sample MA1701074metaG_FD_139574 | JGI IMG/M metagenome (GOLD analysis project Ga0187893, IMG submission 139574) | White microbial mat communities from a basaltic lava cave in the Kipuka Kanohina Cave System on the Island of Hawaii, USA - MA170107-4 metaG ...
CCGCTGGCGTGAGCCCGTGCAGGTCGTCGCCTAGCCTCACGCGGCGACGCGGAGGTGCGTCAGCGGACGACGCTTGACAGGGAAGACAGTTGCTCCCCCAGTGGGGCCCTTCCGTTGTGCGCGACGGGGCACCCCGTTTGCCGCGCCACCCGCGGCATTTCGCCCTGGCGGCGCGAGATTATTGTCGCATCACAGTTACTCGCGTTTGATCGCCCTCGCCGTCTCCAGACTTTTCCTAAGACATCCAACTCGTGTATCCTTCCCTCCCTATTCATAATTCATATCATATCAGCGCTAAGACATACTTCAATAAATGCATGAGGATCAATCAAGCAGTCACTAAAAATAGAGCAGTGTATTAAGGAGGAGGAGTTGTTCTTCAGGACCATTCGAAAAACGGTTTGGCTCACCGCGTTGATGTTGGGTGAAGTGGCTTGTAATCAGGATCATCGGTCGATTGGACTTGGAAAAGTGATTCAGTCGGATCAGGAGTTGGACAGGATCCTCCCGAGAGATGCAAAACTTGAAAAACTCAGGGGAGGGTTTGGTACCCTTGAAGGCCCGGTCTGGAGCCCCAATCAGTTCCTCTTATTCAGTGATATGAGAAGGCATATCATTTATAAATGGAGTCCCGAAGCTGGCCTGTCGGTGTTCCCGGCGAACACTGGATTTGCGGATGGAAATAATGAACGAAATAACCGATGGGGTCCCAACGGTCTGGCGTTTGATAAGGAAGGCAGACTGACAATTTGTGAGCATGGCAATCGACGCGTGACTCGTCTTGAAAGGAATGGGAGCCTAACTGTCCTTGCTGAACGTTACATGGGAAAGCGCCTTAACAGCCCCAATGATCTGGTCTATCGATCCGACGGCCTTCTCTACTTTACTGATCCGCCGTTTGGGCTGCCGGGTAGAGACGCCGACCCCCACAAGGAGCTGCCGTTCAGCGGTATCTTCCTCCTTTCTGAGGGAAGGTTTGAATTGGTGAGCGACGAGTTACGCGGGCCTAATGGTCTCGCCTTTTCCCCTGATGAAAAATACCTGTATATCGGGAATGACTACGAACGGAAGCCAGTCGTTATGAGATATGAGGTACTGCCGAATGGCACTCTATCAAACGGAGAGGTATTCTTCCACGCAGCGTCCGCAACAGGAGCAGATTGGCTTGACGGCATGAAGGTGGACATTGAAGGTAACCTCTATGTGAGTTCTTCCCGTGGTATCATTATTATTAGTCCAACCGCGAAACATCTCGGCACAATAGAAGGACCGGAAAAGCCTCTTAATCTGGCGTGGGGCGACAGTGATTGGAAAACTCTCTATATCACTGCACCAACGGGGTTGTATCGCATGCAACTCAACATACCGGGGTCCCGCCACTAGAGAATTGGCTTTGGGGGTAGCCTTATGCATACAGGGTGGTCTGCTGACTGCGGAGAAGGAATTTATGTCAAGTGGCCTGAGCCAGTGCCTGATGGACAACATTGAGCAGACATTTCGCGACCGCGGCGTTACCTTGCGGGGAGTAATGGCGACCCGACGGCACGAACCGATCACCGGGGTTTACCTCCAGCAAACAGGGGGTGGGGTCCGTATAGGTAATGCCGGCCCGTTGCAGCGCTCGCTTGCCCCTGGTCAGGGGCGAACTCGGTTCCTCAATCTCCTGCTTCTCTGGAAAGTACACCACGAGAGGGATCGTCCCCGCTTGTTCTGCCGACTGAACGAAGGCCTTCAAAATCGCGGCATTGACCGACACCAGTGGCTCATCAGAGACATCAGGAGATACGGCTGACCAGGGACGAAACCGTGATACAAATAGCCGAGCGAGATAGGAACGATGATAGAAGCGTTCCTGCCAGTCGCTTGGCCTGTAGCCTCGATCATCCTCCAGAAAGGGAAGCTCAAGAATTGATTGTCGGGAAAAGATGGCTTCAGGCGTGAGGGGCGGCACATTCATTCTCGTGAGAGTTCCATCCCGCAAGATGAACCTCGGCTTTGAAAAAGGGATGTCCCAGCCAGGAAAGGCGAGAAAGCCATAGACGTTCATGGTACGTTCGAGATCATGGGAGATGAAACCGAAGATCACGATTTTGGGGTTCCACTTGCGGACATCTTTCTCATACCGCAGGTACGCCTGGTCGACACCATATGCCGCAACCCCAAAGTTCAAGACTTGAAACTCCGAACCTAACGCCTTCTCTAAGCGATCTCCCCAGGTGTCTTCATACGGCACTTCTTCACCGAAGACAAAGGAATCCCCCACCAGGGCAATTCGCGTCTTCCCTCCAAGCTGGGCGAACGACACCCCCTCACTGGGAGCGCGGATTCCCTCTGAGCTGGACCAATAGGGAAAGGGCCAATGGCGCCCGGTGGTCCTCCGTCTGTTAGAGCCCACCGTCCATCCCATCAGGTCATCATACACCAGGTAAGTAAGGAAGCCCGTCGTTTGATCGAGCAGCTGACGATAGTGGAGGGCAATTGTCTCCCAATTTTTCGGCCTCAACTCCATGTTCCCCAGTGTCTCGCCTTTTGAGGAACTGCGCGTAACTATCCTCATCGCGACCTCACCCGTGATCAGAATGAGGAGCACAGTGACGAGGTTCATCGTCACGATCAACCGGAAGTGGCGCGATCGCGCTCGTGTGCTTGCCCGATAGTGGCCAAGAATGACCGCGCCCGCGGTGACTGAAAGGGGAATAGCCAGAAGAAACGCCGCCCCGGGCTTACTGAAGAGGAAGACGTCGAACGGTCTCTCCCCTTTCATGTACATCGCCATCGCCATGACCGTTAGCGACAATTCCCACATGAAGAGGGCGGCAAGAAGGAGCAGATCACTTTTCGGGGGAGGAGTGCCTGGGACCATTGCAGCCTAGCTATTGCCTTGTATCGGCATTCGGCACTCGGGTACTCGAGCCCCGTGCAGTTCGAAGGGGATCATCAACCCAGCCAAAGCTCTCATTTCGTGGCATCGCAACAAAAATGCAGCATTCCAGACAATAGAACAACGGATTCAGCAGGACCTCTCAGCTTCTAGTCCAAGATATTCTTTGATCGATGATACAACTCTGGAAGCGGTGTTTCCGTCCCACAAAGCGATTTGCTTCCCTTTCTTATATCGCCCTTCGAAAATATCTTGTGCATTTCGCCATATATGTTCAGGAGATTTTCCTACCAATGTCGAGGTCCCCTCCGAGACGGTAATCGGGCGTTCAGTGTTTTCTCGAATCGTCAGGCATGGAACGCCAAGAACCGATGATTCCTCCTGTATACCGCCCGAATCGGTCATGACGAACAAGGCGTGCTTCTGCAAGCATAACACGTCAAGATAATCCACTGGATCAGTGACATGAAGATTTGGAGGTTTATCTAGCAGCAGGTCGAGATCCTGCAATTTTTGCACGGTCCTAGGATGGGCGGGCAAAATGATTGGAATAATGTTTGATAATTCCTTGAAGCAAGTCCAAAGCGATCGAAGTGTTTCCTGGTTATCAACATTTGACGGCCGGTGCAACGTCAGCAGCGCATACTTGCCTGGCATCAGACCATAGTGGGAATACGCTTTTCGGGCGGAGCATATCGGCAAATAACGGAGCAGGGAATCTATCATGATGTTGCCGACAAGGCGAATAGCGCTTTCCGGACGGCCTTCATTCTTCAAATTCGCCACACCGGCCGGCTCTGAGATGAGCAGGAGATCACTCAGGCTGTCAGTGACAACACGGTTGATTTCCTCCGGCATGCTCCTATCGAAGCTACGCAGTCCGGCTTCGACGTGCGCGATTGGAATCCCCAGCTTGGCGCTGACTAAGGCACAGGCCATGGTCGAGTTGACATCCCCAAACACGACAACCATCGAAGGCCGCCTCGACAAGAGAGAATCTTCGAAGCGCTCCATAATGCAAGCAGTTTGTTTCGCATGGGTCGAGGAGCCAACCTCCAGATTGACGTGTTCATGCGGAATTTCGAGAACGTCGAAGAAGTCATTGGACATTCGATCATCGTAATGCTGACCGGTATGCACGAGGCGGAACTTGAGGTGGTCTTCGTATTGGAGTTCCCTGATAAGCGGAGCGACCTTGACGAGATTCGGTCGAGCACCCACCACCAAGTCCAGAACACATTGTTCCCGGGTGGAATTGCTAAGCCTCATCTGTTTTGAGTCCTGGGATGGATGCATGTCCTCTCTGGGCGGCCTCAGCACGGCTGGTCACACCGAGCAGTAGATGGTGCAGCCGACTCGCAATTTGTTTCCTGCTATACAATCTCTCAGCCGCTAGGCGCCCCGCCTCACCCAATCTTTGGCGTAAAGCCGGGGCCGAGACAAGCCGGCGGACAGCTTCCGCGAGACCTCGAACATCCCCATACGGGATAACCAGGCCGGCTCGCGCTTCGAGAATGCGACGAGCCCCCTCACCTCCGCCGGCAAATAGGATTGGCAAACCACTGGCCATCGCTTCATAAATCTTGCTAGGCACAGCACCAGGGATCCTAAACTTAAGCGCGTGAAATACCACGCCCGATGCAGCGAGGAGGGCTGGAATCCTCTCCTTTGGTTGTGCTTGTACTAGTCGTACATTCTGCAAATTCTCGACCTCGATTCGGCGTTTCAATGATTCGCGTTCTGCTCCGTCTCCAACGAGAACAAACTGAACATGGGATAGATCGCGCACCGCCGCGGCAACATCCAGCATCAGATCCAGACCCTGCGCAATTCCCATGACACCTGCATAAATAAAGGTTACTCGATCTTGAGTGCCTAGTAGAGATCGAGACTCGTCGTCAGCAAATCGGGGGCCGAATCTGTCGAGATCCACACCGTTTGTAATGACTTCAGCATCGGTCGAGGAACATCGACGTCGCACGGACGCGACGATTTCATCAGACGTTCCGGTTACCAAGGCGGCCCGTCGATAGTACGACAGTTCGAGCGCCTCAGACAGAGTGAGTAAGAGTCGATTCTTGACCACTCCCATACATTTGGCCGATTCCGGCCAGAGATCGGAAACATTGAAAACAAATGGTACATCCCAGTGTTTGGACAGGGCAACCGCGGCATACCCAATGAACAGGGGGGGAGATTCGACAAACAAAACATCCGGTTTGCTGCAGAGTCTCGCGCCCCAATAAATGGCTGACCTTACGAAAGAAAAATAACAAATCAATCGGTTGACAAAACCTTTTTGACCAGGACGCAGTGGGACTCGCACGACTGAAAGCCGTCCAACAGCTTCCCGCAGAGGCGTTCTGACGTTGTACCCTTCGAAGACTCGGCCTGTCGGGTAGTTTGGCAAGGCGGTCAGGACTTCGACGTCCCACCCCAGGCGAGAAAGTTCTTGCCCCAGTTCAAAGAGACGTGTCTGCGCAGCCCCGATCTCGGGAGGGAAATATTGAGTTAGCAGAAGTAGGCGCGGCATACTTTTTTATGGATCCCTCTTTTGAAAATGGCCTTTTCCTCAGTTCCGGTGCCCCTTATCTCCGTTATGAATTAAGAGCGCAGAGTAAGCCAAGGCACCAATTAATTCCTCTGAATCGCACGACGGAGCGTGTGCTCGCTAGACACTTGACCAGTCCACAGAAACCGAAACACCCCCTCGGCGTGTCGGAGGATACTTAACCGTGTACGCTCGATTTCCGTGATCGATTAGCCCCCGGCAAGCGAGGCATCTTCATCATCAAGGTCGAGGAGCGTCATCCGCTTGCACCGGGAGCAAGATGGACGCACATAAGTCCCTGCCAAGAGCTAAACTGGTTGCGGGGGGTTGAGGTTCACCCTGTATTGCGATGCATGCTTGTTCATACAGTTCTGAACGGTCCCACAGGAGTGCCGAAGCCAAGTGTCCAGATTATCAATATCTTGGAAGCTATCCTGATGGCATACATTGTGCCTTATCAGAAAAGGAAAGTGGCTACTAGATTCGATTATGGTGAACTGGATACAATGATTTAGGTGGTGTCTATGACGAAGATTTTAAGAAATCGCAAAGATCTTATTATGCTCACACTCTGCGCTCTGTTCTTCTTTTTCGGAGTGATCACTGTTCAAGCCATGACCTACTACGTGGCCCCTGGCGGGAGCGATTTAAATGATGGGCTTTCTGCCGGATCGCCGTTTCTCACGATTCAGAAGGGGATCGACTCCGTCACCGCACCAGGTGACATTATCACTGTGGCTAATGGGACCTATACGGATACCGACGGCAACGGCGTTGTGGGATATATCAGATCCCCGAACCCGAACGGGGCAAGTGGAAATCCCATCACGCTAAAAAGTACGAACCCGCTTGGGGCGAAGATCACGGTTCCATCAAAAGATGGCCAGGGGAATCATGGCATTTATATTGACCGTGCCTACTGGATTGTGGAGGGGTTTGACATCTCTGGCGGAAGGTCAACCGCGCTTGGCACGGGGCATTCTGGTATCACGCTGAATGGGAGCAATGGTTCCGTGGTGCGAAAAAACGCGCTTCACCATGTCGCCCGAACGGTGTGTTCAAACTCAGTCATAGGCAATGCTGGTATATATACATCGCCTGCTGCAAGCAACACGATCATCGAGGACAATCAGATTTATTCCAATGGGCGACTGAACAATGGAGAGAGCGGCTGTTCAACCATCATCAATGGGAATGATCACGGCATCTATCTTGAGGGGAGCACAGGACTCACGATTCAACACAATATCTTCTATGACGACAACCGTGGATGGCCGATCCATGTGTATAACGGGTACGGGCTGACCGCCAGCAATATCAATATTTACAACAACACGTTCGCGGACAAAAGCCCGCTCGGCGCCACTGGGCCGGCAGGGCACGTCCTCATCGCGCGAGGCGTTCGGAACATCACGATCAAGAACAACATCTCGTACGATCCGTACAGCGGGATGGTGCGCTGCTCCACCCCCACTGCCGCCACCAATGTGCTGGTTGATCATAACCTCACTAGCTCCGCGATAAAGAGCAGTGAACCGTGTCCGGCAGGTGTGACGTTCTCAAATAATCTAGTTTCGACCAGTCCGGGTTTTGTCAGGGCTGGAACGCGTGATTATAGGCTTGTATCAAGCAGTGCCGCGATTGATGCGGGTACAGATGTGGGGCTTCCCTTTAGCGGCGCGGCGCCAGACATCGGAGCCTATGAGTCAAACGGAGGTTTCGTAGCACCGGCCGCTCCCACAAATCTGCGCGTCCAATAATACTACAGCCGTTGTTACATATAGGTATTGTTTCACTGGCAAACCTGCTGTTAACTTAGCGGGAGATGGCGCCTCCTCAGATACATCACCTCTCCTCCCCACCATCTGCGGTGAGGAGACGCGCACAGTGATCTGCTCAGACAGAGCGGACTGTTTCGAGCGCCTGGATCATACCGGAACTTATCCGCACCTGCTGAAGGTTTACCTCCAATTCCGTAGCATCAGGGCCGAGATATAGCATCCATCCAATTCCAGCAGAGACGATCGGCAGATTTCAGGCCAGGGCCTCCTTCACGATGGTCGGCGACCCTTCATGGTGCGAAGTCACCAACAGGACATCACTTGCATTGAGCCAGATAGGAACTTGGTCATAAGAAACGCCGCGGAGATGATGAAGTTCAGCATTCACTCCTAAGGCTCGAAGGCGTTCTACCGCTACCTGGGCTAGTTCCGGTCGTTTGAACGGATCCCCTGTGTCTTGAAAGCGGACGTGAAAGGCATCTTGCGTCCAGCCTAATCGTTCGCGACAGAGAGCTCGGTCAATCGGTTTGAATAAATCCAGGTCGATTCCGCACAGAATTATCTGGATTCGTGAGCTAGGAATATTTTCAGGAAGGCTCTTCAGCAAGTGTTCTGCCACGACGGCGACACCGTCGCAGCGTCTAGCCGCTTGTCTTGAAGCAATAGCACCACAAACTGAGAAAGATTTCCTGAGAGGACATTCGAAGGGTTGTCCCAGCAGACCTAATTAGAGCCCTCATCAGCCAGTTTTCCCTCTAAGGAGTAGTCTTCCCCTTATTTTATGGATACCTTCCAGGCATGGTATGACCTTCCCCCGTTTATTACACCAGAGCCGAGGAAGTTACCTCCTGTGTCCGATGGGTCCTGTTGTGATAGTTGTGAATGAACTCCAGGGGCGTCACATCCCCGATCGTGCTGTGCGTCCGCTCCTCATTGTATTCCCGTCGCCAGGCTTCGATCACGAGTTGCGCTTCCTGCAACGTGAGAAACCAGTGCTCATTTAACCACTCATCTCGAAACTTGCCGTTGAAGCTCTCGATAAACGCATTCTGGACTGGTTTGCCTGGCTGAATAAAGTGCAGGTGCACGCCGTGTCGCGCAGCCCAGGCATCCAGGGCCGTCCCAGCGAATTCGGGACTGTTGTCGAGGATCAAGATCTCTGGCAACGGACGCGTGGCGAACAGCCGATCCAGAATCCGGCAGACTCGCGTTCCGCCAATCGACACCTCCACTTCAATCACCGGGACCTCTTTGGAGCAGGGATCGGTCATCGTCAAACACTTAAACCGCCGGCCCGTGACGAGCCGGTCATGGACAAAGTCCATGGCATAGCAGCGTCCTGGTTGCGTTGGTTTCGGCAAGGCGACCCGTGGAACAGCCGCCGCCTTCTTCCGTCTTCGCCGCCGGAGCGAGAGCCCTTCCTCGCGATAATAGATTCGCTCGACCTTCTTATGGTTCACGTGCCAGCCGTCCCGTCGTAACCGCACAAAGATCCGGGGACACCCATAGCGCCGTTTGCTCTCGGCGATCTTCCGGATCCGTGTCCGCAAGGCCGCATCCTCCTGGCGCCGGCTGCGGTATCGCACTGTGTTCCGATCCACTGCGAGCAACCGACAGATCCGTCGCTGACTCAGCCCAAAGCGCTCGGCCACCCACTGGGCCGCGGCTCGCTTCGCCTTGGGCCCTACCAGTTTTTTGCGGTCACGGCTTTCAGCGCCTGAATGTCCAGCGCTTGCTCCGCCACCATCTGCTTCAACCGCCGGTTTTCGTCCTCCAGTTGGCGGAGTTTCTTCACGTCGCTGACGGCCAGCCCCGCATACTTGGTGCGCCACTTATAGAAGGTGGCATCCGAGATGCCGTGCTTGCGACAGAGCTCCTGGATCCCACTGCCCGCGTGGGCGTCCTTGAGGACTGCGATGATCTGTTCCTCCGTATGCCGTTTCCGTGTCATGGCTCCCTCCTGTGGAGCCCATCACAACACAGTCGGACTTCCTCGCCAATGGTCTAGTTTTCGGGGGGAAGGTCAGGTACACCTTCCTGGATGGACCATGAGCAAACAGCGACGAAGCAGTGTCCTCCGCGTGTTCCAGAGTTAAGGCGCTGAGCCAGTTACAACTCCGGTCCCCAGTGAGGCGCAGGAAATGGTTCACCAATTTTCGTTGAGTCTATAAACGGGTGCCGAGCCAACGCTAGTCATAAGATCAAGCAACTGACGCGTATTCATGCACTGACTGTGCTGTTGCTCAGCAAGGGTACGCGCTTGTCTTCCGAGCCGAATCCGTAGTGAATCATCGAACGCCAAGCGAGTAATCGCTCCAGCCAGAGCAGCAGGATCATCCGGAGGAACCAGAAGCCCTGTCTCATTATGCCGAACCAATTCCGGGATGCCAGAGATCGGGCAACTAATCACGGGCCTTCCAGTCGCCATCGCTTCCATAAAGACCGTCGGGATACCGTCGATATTTCCGGTCTTCGGATCCTTTCGGCATGGCATGACGAAAACATGGCACACTACCAACTCCTTCGCAACTTCCTCCTGCGGAATAGGATTCCTTAGCTTGACGTATTGCTTCAGGTCTAAACGCTCGATTTGATTGGCGAGGGCTTCTCGCAACGGCCCTTCGCCAAGTAAATGCAGGCGGAATGGAACGGATTGACCTTTCAGGAGTTCGCAGGCATTAAGTAGGGTGTCAAGCCCCTTTTTGCTGTCAAAACTCGCAATACACAAAAGCCGAAGTTCAGAGTTCATGGAGGGCGGCGCTCGTTCTTCAAAGAGATCCATTGGAATTCCCACGTAGACCCTGTGAACACGGCCACGATCAGTGGCAGATAATTTGGCACGCAGAAAATTTGCACCGTACTCGCTAATAGCAAATACTTGAATGGCATGGCGAAGCTTCCAATCAAGCGTGCCATTACGTAAACTCATGGCGGTGCAATGGATATCATAAGCATGAGCGGTAAAGGAAAACGGAATCCCGCTCACGGCGCCGGCAATTCCTGCACACGTGGCCGTGTGCGACGCAAAGTGAGCGTGAATACGATGAACCCGCAAGTGACGCACCCACCAGGCCGTTGCTAAGGCCTTAGGCGCGACAGCTACGACGCCAGCATGGACAAAGGGGTTAAGGCCCGCGGCCCAGTGCAGCGATAGAAGGGTGCGGAGAACGCGTAAAGGGCGAGTCAGAAGCATATAGAGAGAGAGACATATGATACTGGCATTGCATAGGCTTGCTGGCAAGATGTACTCAGGCTTCAAGCGGTCGAAAATCCTCAGGGGTACTCTGGATGGTGGTGCTGAGTGAAGTGGTACAACTACCAGGTCATGCCCAGCTTCCTGCACCTCAATCAGCTCGTTGTAAATGAATGAGTATAGTGTAGGTGTTGGAACTATGTAAGCAATGCGCATGACGGAGGCCGCTACGTAATTCAATTAGGTGGGAATGACTCGAATTGAGCGATCTAATGCTTTAGTTCTTATACGCCCTGTAATTAATACACCATTAAATTCTACGGCGTACTAGGGCCGGCTGATGTGACCCTTCCCCGAAAACTAGACCGTGGCTAACTGGAAATCCGCTGGTTCCTGCAGCCCGGTTATGGCCGCCTGTTCGGTAAACTCTCGGGGCGTGAGGTTGCCCAAAGAGCCATGCGGCCGG
>Ga0187893_10014271_pt1 | contig 10872 bp, 6 predicted proteins | sample MA1701074metaG_FD_139574 | JGI IMG/M metagenome (GOLD analysis project Ga0187893, IMG submission 139574) | White microbial mat communities from a basaltic lava cave in the Kipuka Kanohina Cave System on the Island of Hawaii, USA - MA170107-4 metaG ...
CGTCATTAAAGTATATTTTATCATTTTGTCAAATATTCCATCAACATTACTCTATTCTTAACAGCAAATTGTAAATTATCAAGGGTTTTGACACAATCTCTTAAAAACTCAATGTGTGCTTGCAACATTTCTATACTTCTATCATTTTCAGAAAGGTCGCCGTCTGTCAAAACTGTTTTTTCTCCGGTATTGGTCTTCAAACTGAAGCCTGTAGCATAATATACAAATCTGTCTCTTTTTGCCTTTTTTAAAGAGCTCATTTCCTTAGAAAGTTTACTTAAAAAGAAAGCTATTTCTTCATTTAATCCGTGTCTATAAGACAGCGCTTCTGCTTGCATTTCGTAAACGGCTTGTGGCACATCTTTCAATTGCTTAAAAAGTGGCATGATGCATTTGGTCCATTCTTCTCGTTTACCGGAATAAAATGTTTCCATTGCATTATTTTTTTCAAAAAGTTCTTCCATGTAATTTATATTTATAATTGGAGAAAAAGTTTTAACGAGCCATAAGCCTGTCAAATGCGTTGACAGCATAATCCTTTTTTAGCCATATTTTCAATTTTTTATAAAAATGAGAATCTGGTTTTTTCTTATCTTTAAAATAATCAGAATGCATGTTATATAAATAAATCACCAATGGATAATGGTCTGCTTTAACATTCAAAAACTTATTATTCTTTACCAATTTTTTCGTTTCATAAAAAATGTCATTCAAATCTTTTTTAAAAAATTTAGCAGTTTCTTTTTCTTTTATACATTCTTCTAAAAGAAAATTAAAAATTTTATATTCTTTATAAGCTGTCATATTTTACCAAAAACAACATCAAAATAATAATCAAATTTATACTGTAAACCACTCTTTTTTTGGTTGTATATAATATTTAATGTATTGTCTATTATGTTTCTATCCATTTGTACATTATCTAATTTAGCATCGTTGATCTTAGCTATAGCGTCCAATTTTACCTGTAAGTTATATTTTGGATCATACTTCAATAGAGAAGGATTTTCTAATAAAAAGAAATTTTGAACGTAAAAATTTACACTCTTTACTTCTATTCTTTTTAACAAATTTAATCTTATGTAACTTCTAATAGCCAAATCAACACTATTTTCTCTTGTTTGAGCATTTAAAACGTCTAAAAAACTTCTAGCTTGTTTTATCTTTGAAAAAAGATAATCTTCTAAAAGTTTATCAACATCTAAAATTAATTGCCAAGAAGTTAATTCAGCTCTTTCATTTGGGTTTTGTTTTGGATTAAATCCTATTGTATGATAATCTTTTTTAAGAATATCAAAATTATAATTTGAATTTACTGTTTCAGATCCTGACCCTATAGTTGTTTGTTGGTGTGTAGTTGAGTCTTCTTTAAATGTCACTGTCTGTTGATCGATGACAATTTCGTCTTCTATATCCATCATTTTTGATCCAAAAATAGATCTTTTTTCTAACATAGACATTGTGCCAAATGTTGGACTCTGAATAAATTCTGTTCCTAAATAATTCTTTCTCATTGTTCGCTCACTGGTTGATTTGTGTAATTAGCTAAAGTTTCGTAATGATATTTTAAATCCCATGTACTCTTAAACACAAACAAATCATTAAAAGAATAACCAAATTCGTCTACCATCGGATAAACACTGTCATTGCTTCTGTCTCTCTTTAATTTTAAAATGTTACCTTTTGGACTAATCTTACTATATCTTTGTTCTGTAACTTTACCGAAGTCTGTCAAAGTTGTATCGAATAAATAATTACCACTGTCATATGGATGTAAAGGAGAAACAATTTCATAAGATTTAAACAATTGTATTTGTTTAAAAACAGGAGTATATGGGCCAGAATATCTAAAGATCGGTATGTCAAAAGATAAAATACCGGTTGATCCAACTCTACCGGTGTCTTCAATTGTAATTGGATTTAAAAAACTTATATTAAGATTCAACGATTCTTTTACTCTAGAAGGTTGTTTATTATTAAAATGAAATATTCTAGCCAAAGGTTGATTATTACCAAAAGGATTACCATTGTAAATAGTGAAAGCTGGTCCATTAAATGGTTCAACAAACCATGAATCTTTTTTTATTGATGATTGATCTGGAAATTCTACCATCAATAAACAAGGTGGTAAATTAAATTGCGTAAAAGTTGAAGGTCTAAAATCCTGAGTCAAATCAAAAGTTCCATCCGCTTTTATTTCCCAATATCTAACACCTAGATCAAATCCAAACAAATTATTCATATCATTAAATATTTGCGCAAAATTTGCAGCAGTCAAATTTGATGGTATCAAAGTTGAACCAGAAATTGGTCCAGAAGTATATAGAGTATCTCTTAATTGTCCGTTAACATCTGTCAACTTACCTGTTGGATTTCCTATTGAAATATCATTATAAATAAAAATATGAACTAAAATATGTTTATATTTTCTATTGATGTAGACATCTATTCCACTCTTTTTATTATCTACATAAAGAGAATCAACATCTACAATATCATCTAATGTATCATTTATTCTTTGCGTCTTAGCACCAAAAATGATAGAAAATTTATAATTACTATAATCTGTTCTATTATCTAATGTTACTTCTGATAAATTATTAAACGTATCTCTTTTTACATTTTTCAAATCAAATGCTTCAATTTTTAAGCCTCTAAATAACGTATTACTTGGTTCTTTTCCCTTTGTAGAATTGAAGATTGAATATTTGAAAACATTTCTGAAATATGAACCGTTTTGCAATGTTTGTTTTGGATTAAATAAATAATCAAAATAATCAAAAGTTCTAGAATATCCACTCAAAAATGTATTTAAACCAGAAGAAGCATCTAAATAATTTTTTAAATTAAAACCTATTTGTTCTAAGTGTAATGAATGATTTGTAAAATTTCCTATTGGATTTTCAAAAGTATAAAAATAATCTAAATTGTTTTCTGCTCTATTTGGTTCATATTTAAAAAGATTAACTGTTCTATTAAAAGGCCCGGCCAATTTAAAATTATTTGTCAATTTATAAGGTTGATCATTTTGTGATATTGACCCATGATAACCCCACTTTACAAATATATCATTTTTTCTCCATATGTCTCCTAATACATTTTTTGATTTTAAAAGAAAAACTTCATCATCTGCAACATATTCAGAAGAAGTTGGAACTTCTGTTATCATATTTCTTGGTTGTGCATTACCAAAATAGTCTGTAGAATAGAGTTTTATTTCATTAGTAGAAGGCGTAGAAACTGTCTCATCGTATTCAAACCATGCAAAATCTGTATTTATAATGTCATTATCAAAATCAACAATTTCTGTAAATTCAAATCTATAAATATCATAAAAAAATGGTTTATTAGAAGTATCAACATTTGAAACACTTTTTTTGACGGTATAATTTGGATCAGAAGAATTTATGTAATACTTTAAATTTAAAGCATCAGATGTAATGGCATAATCTGAATTTATATAATAAACATCATTTATAGCATCATATTTTAATATGTGAAATTTACCATCTATTTTTATCAAATTTATAGATGATCTTGAAAAAATGTCTAAATTATTTATAGAATTGTTAAAAGATGTTCCGTCAGATAATCTAATTTCAGATCTTCCTAATGTAGAATTATAAGTTATTCTTATTAATGCATTATTGACATCTGGATTTGTAGATTTATTAAATGTATCTGTTAATGTATTAAATAATGTATTGCTTATTATTTTGTATTCATAAATGTTATTATTTAACAGTGTTCTTTGCAATAAATGAAATTCATTATTATAGTAAACATAATATGTTTTATTTTCTCTCCAACCATTTTCAATTGGATCATAATGATCTCCATCAAAAAATACATTATTAATGATTGTTTTTCCTGCTAATAATTTAGGTGGCTCATAAGAAGATACACTTTTCATTAAATCTAACGAATCAGCATAAAAACCCATGTATCTATTAATGCTATACTTTCTTAAAGAATCAGGAGTAGCCGGAGTATCATCAAATAAAAATTTCAAATTTAAAATGTTAGAATAACATACTTCGTTAAATCTAAAACCATCTGTTATCATTTTTTCAAATTCAAAAAAAGGCTGTTCGGTTTGTAATTCTTTTGTTAAAAATCTACTTTTGTCAGATATGCCGCCAGATACATAATCTATTCCAGACCATCTAGAAAATTCAAATTCTTTAAAATCTATTTCTAAATTTGTTTGGGGTATAAATTTATTTTTATAGTTATTATTTAAAAATTGACCAATAGAGGTAGATTGATCAAAATCAAAATGTGTCACACATTTAATTTTGTCTAATATTTCTGTTTCAAAATTAGAAGAAGTCAATTCTAATATTCCAGTGCCATCTATTCTAAATATGAAAAAATTAGTAGGCATTTTAGAAGAATTTATGTACAATGGTGCAAAACATTCAAATTCTTCTTTATGCCATGTATCTTCTATGTTACTACATCCAGAAAAATAAATATCATCATATTGTTTTGAATAATCATCAAACATTGTTTTTTGATCATTATCAAATTTTACACTAAATGCAATGTCTGTTGGAGTATCTTTGAAAAATTCTGGTATTTTAACAAATAAAAAATCTTCTTTATTTATTCTATAATGTTTATATCTAGAATCTCCAAGTGTTTTATTTGAATCAAAAGACTCTAAAAATAATTCATATGAAGAATTGACGACCAATTTTACATTGGTCGTCAACATTGGGTTTGTTCTTACTATGGATAGACTCTTATGTAACATTATCTAACAACTACTGGACCTGTAACAATATTTACCAAATTAGATCTCTTATTATAAAAATTAAATTTTATAGAAAAATCAAAAGCTCTAGCTGAATTTTCTGGTTCCAAGAAAAATCTCAAAGTTCTACTTCTACTAGATCTTATTATATTTACATTAGAAGCATCAAATGTATCAGTAGGAGCATTAACATTGACAACATCAAATTTAAAATAAACATAAATCGGTACAATAAAAATACCATCAGACCCTGCGGCTATATTTTTTAAGCCTTCTGCATTATTAGCTACAATATCTTCTAGTGTTTGCACACTAGGGTGTACAATTGTGCCAAATCTAGTATGTGAATTAGCATCTCCGGGCAAAGCAGAAGGCCAATCCCATAAATCATTATTTAAAACTGACACCAATAAATCTGTTGAGCCTCCATCTAAATTTGTAGATGAATTAGAATATCCTAAATTTAAACTACTATTGGCAGGTATTGAACCGCCAGAAACATTTAAAAAAGGATTATTAATTGTAGTACCATTATTAGATGTTATGCTATTACCGCCAGATACTGTTATAGCTTCGCTAGTTTGTAAATTATTATAAACATTAGCATACCATATCCACTGTTTGTCTTTCTGCATTCTAGATAAACTAGTAGAACCTGGTGTCACAGAATTCAATATCAATTGATCATTATTGTTGATCCAAAATGATTGTGGCATAGCCTGATTATGAAAAGAATTTTCTGGGCTATTCACATATGTCCTATTGGAAAGTAAACCAAGTGGGCTTTCTTGCGCAATATTTTCTACAGTAAAATAAAAATCGTTGATTCTATAAATATCAAAATCTTTATAAATTCTAGGTATCGTATCATCATTCAATATACCATAATCTTCACATTCTACATTAAATTCCAATTGCGCACCATTTATAACAGCATATTCTTGTGTTCCTCTGAAAACGCGAATTTTGAGCTCTCCTTTTGCACGCTTTAATTGTTCTTCAAGTGCTATAATTTTATTTGTCAAAGTGTCCAAATAGTCTTTTAAATTTATTACCTTATTGTTAGAATCAAAGTAATGTGTAGCAATTGTTTCATCTTTGTGAGATAAATATTTGTCTTCTACTGTTATGCTATCGGCCAAATGTTGACCCAATCCCTTAGAATTCAATTCTTGTTGAAATTTAATTCTTTGTTCTTCTTGTGTTGCTTCTTGTAGTATGAAATCATTTTCGCCTAATACTTGATTCAAATCTTCTGGAAATTCAACTATTAAACTTTCTGACCAATCGCTTTCTATTGGAGCTTCAGGGTAACCTACTTCTGATATGGATTTTATTCTTATTTCCACTTTTTCACCTGCTTGAATTGGTATGTCTAATTGATTAACGTTTGGTGTGTCTGCATCAGAAACATCTTCTATTTCCCACGTCCAAACATTGTTAACTGGGTCGTATGTTCTTTTTCTTACATCTGTTTTAATTTCTACCCAATTTGAAAAGAATGCTTCTTTCCCTCTTGAAAGGTTATTTGCATTTGTAGATGAAGACGCTGCAGCAGACACGTCCACTGGCACAACTTTGAATCTTTCTGGTAAATTTTCTGAACCAGATTTAGATTGATATTTGTATTGAATTCTAAAACCTATTACTTCTTGTGGCTGTGAATTAAAAGCTTGAACAGGTTCTGGAATATCCCAAAACCCTCTGACTCTAAATTTTGGATCTGCATTTGTAATATTTTTTGAAAGAGACAAAACTTCTGTCACAGTAGAAGTCAATAATTTTGATCTAGAATCTTTCTTTTCTACTAAACCTTGAAGTTGAGTCTGTGATTTCTGTCTATCTGCATCAGAAGAAAATCTTCTGGTTTGAAGCTCTCTTTGTTTGTCCAATATAGCTTGATCTAACTGCTCTATTTCACTCTTTAATGTATTCTTTAAATTATTTTTAGTTCTTATATCGTTTGCATCTATTGTGTCTGTCAAGTGTTTATTGATCTGTACGACTTTGAAATTTTCTTGTTTTAATGTAACAACATTTGGTACTTCTCCCAAAGCATTAGGTTTTTTCTTGGCAACTAAATCTTGAAGAATTAAACCATAATCGTAAACTTTTTGAACATAATAATCTGACATAGACATACCGTTATCGCTGTCTTCAGATGTAAGTCTTAAATCATTTGTATAATATGCTGTTCCCAGAGACCAATTTTTGGCCAAAAGGTGATTTTCTGTATTCATGGGTTTTGCGAATAAAACATTGTATTCGTTAAAACCTATTGAAATTTTTACGTTCTTATTTAGAACCAAAGGAGAATAAATTTTAAGAGTTCCAATTCCAACAGGAATAGGTTCAAAACCTTCTATTCTCTCAAACCTTACTCTGAACTGTGACGATGCAGTAGACACTTCAGATATACGGTATCTTGTTGTAGATATGTCATTATTTATGATAACTTCGTCTCCAACAGCTAAATCTTTTGTAACATTATTGACAGTTTCTAAATATGTGATAGAATCCAAATGGTACCACAATTTTTTATTGATTGTGTCTTCTTCTGTTGAAATCACAGTAAATGTGCCATCGTATAACAATTCGTTGGGTTCTAAATCAAAAAGTTGTTCATCAATCAAAGGCGTTGTCGGATTTTGTACGCCAGCTGTTGTAGAATGCCAAGTTTCAAATTCTTCTAAACCAACATCTTGACGACCCTTAAAAAGTTCATTAAAAGAATTTCTTGCACTTTCTCCCAAAGAAGTCAAAGATCCATCTTCGTTCTGACTGAATTTAACAATGTATCTTCTTGTCAAACACTTTCTGACATTATCTTCCACTTTATCTGTCAAGTCTACAACAACAGAAAGAAGTGGATTCAATAGAGCATCAAAGAACCAATTTTTATCGCTTCTAAAGTCTGTGACAGTATTAAGTGCCGAAAGAGAATTTGGTTCTCTGTTTAAATCTGCAACTATAATTTTTTTGAAAGCATTGTCAGCGTCTCTTATAAATGCACCATTGGTGGATATTGAAGCAAGAGTCTGTACATTTGCATTAATTCTCTCTATTTCTGATTTTAAAAAACCGACTGTAGGAAAAGAGTATGTTATCGGATTACCCGTTTCGTCCATCAAAATGACATCAACAGTTGAGTCATTACTAGAAACCAATTGGTCCAATTTGGCCATAATTTCTAGCGAATTTTTGTTGTTTTTTACAACTTGTTCAGCCAAAATGGCAAAAGAGTTTCTTCCATTATTCATCTTTGATCAGGATATAAAATTTTGTGCTTTATATATTCGAATAGCAATCCTTCCAAGGACATCAAAAAACATTGAAGTGTCTCTTCAAAACGTCTTTTGATAGCTCATAATCGCTAGTGACATATCTTTTGCCATTCCTAGTAGCAGAAATTTTTAAGTGATTAAACACCTTATATGCATCAACTACTTCTCTTTCTGAGGTAGAAAGACCCTTTATTCTAGCCAAATCTTGCACTCTTGAAACCGGTAAAGACTCTTCTCCTGGTCTCAAAATCTTTTTACCATTGTTAAATATGATGTCCAAGAATGCATCATATTTTTGCCAAATATGGAAATTTTCGTCTGATTGAATATTTTCGGTATATTCCCTATAAGACCGATGTGTGTAATAATTGTTGAATAATATGCCAATCAAAATCATCAATTCTATAAACGTAGAAAGCAACACAAATTTGAAACCGCTTGAATCACTCTTTTGTTTTTCTGAATTGGCCTCTTTTTCTAACTCTGTCTTCTTTTCTTTTAACTTTGTTTGAAGTTCTTTTTCGTATTCTGCAATCTTTAATTTGTTTGACTTTATAGTTTCATTGTTTATTTTAATAAGTTCAAATTTCTGTTTCTTTATAGAAGTATAGACAGCATTTTCGGCTTCTTCATTGTATATAACATTTTGTTCGCTTAATTTATTATTTTCTTTTTTCAACTCGTCTATTTCAGAAAAATATTTTTTGTGTAATGTATCTTCATAACTCTTGTATGTGCTATCTACATTCACTTCTATGTTTTCGCTTTGATCCGCAAATTTATGTGCACCATTTAAAGACATGTAAAATGAAGTCGTAATCAATAACAAAGAAAAAGCTCCTAATATCAGCGTTTCTTTCATTTTAAATTTAAACTTAGAAGAGACCCACTCCAAAGAAAATCTGTGAAATATGTATCTCTTTAATAATTCAAATGCTGACAAGAAAAAAATTGAAGAAAAACCCAAAATAGAAGCTGCAGCCAAAGATCCTACGGCGTCTTGTAAAATAGAAAAAAGGAAAAAATATGCAAAAAATACAGAAGCAACGTTTCCAAATAAAGAAAAAATATACAATGTTACATTAATAGGTTTATAAGACTTATGAAAATCCCTATTGTCAAATTTGTCTTGCAGTATTTTATAGCTCTCGTATTTCATATTATTTCAAAATTAAAATCCTTTTCAAAAGTTATTTGTACATTTTTTTTACCATGAAAATCTAATTCTTCCATTTTTAACAACATTGGATCTACTATTTTTTCATAAATGGTTCTCTTCAAATATCTAGCACCATGTTTCACTGAAACTCCTAATTCTAACAATGCGTCAAAAGCAGACTGGTCTATCAACATTTTTATATCCTTATTAGACAATTTAGTTTGTATTTCATTCACTTCTTTTTTCATAATCTCATAAAAAGCATCTGTCGTCAAAGGCTCAAAATAGACAACATCATCTATTCTGTTCAAAAATTCTATTCTAAAGAATTTAGATATGGCCTTTTCAGCCGAATTTTTGACTGTATCTATTTGATTTCCAAAACCAACAGAAGAGGGCAAATTGTTGCCCAAATTACTAGTCATAACTATTATACAATTTTTAAAGTCAATCTTTTGTCCAGTTGAATCTGTCATGTGGCCTTCGTCCAAAACTTGTAAAAGTAAATTGTATATGTCTTGGTGTGCTTTTTCCACCTCGTCAAATAATATTAATGAATGTGGGTTTCTCTTTATGGCCTCTGTCAATTTGCCGCCTTGGCTATAACCAATATAACCGGGTGGAGCTCCTATTAACTGTGAAACTGTGAATTTTTCAGAATATTCACTCATGTCCAATCTCACAATTTGATCTTCACTATACAAATGTTTGGCCATTATTTTGGCCAATTGTGTTTTGCCTACACCTGAAGGTCCGCAAAATAAAAAAGACGCAATTGGTCTTTTTTCTGATCCAAGACCATATATGTTTCTTCTCAAAACTTTCAATATTTTATCTAGTGCATTTTCTTGGCCGTACATATTATTTTTCAAATCTGCTTTCAAAGAATTGATCTTTTTAACAAATTTCTTGTCCTCTATACCATAATAACTGATGACTGTTCTCAAATCGGAAACTTCCACATCTACTATGTTATTCTGACTACTCTGTTTTTTATGTTGTCTGAGTAATGTATTTAATTTGTTGTATTCTTTTTTTAAGTCTAATAAATGTTCATATTTTTCTGCAGATATGTAAAATTTTATTTTATAGTCTATTTCTTCTATTTCTTCTATTATATTTTTTATTGGTAAAATATCTTTTTTCTTCTTAGAAGATACAGTAGACGCCGCTTCGTCTAAGAGATCTATTGCAGAATCAGGCAATTTTCTTTCAGGAAAGTATCTTTTTGCTAAAGAAATAGATTTGTGTATGACATCTCTGTTATACTTTACGCCGTGATATTTTTCTAAGTCTTCTGAAGAAATTTTTAAAACTTCCATTAGTAGTCTTTCTTCCATTGTTTGAAGATGTATCTTTTGAAAAAGTTTACATAGACTTTTGTCTTTAGAAAATGTCTTTTGATACTCTTCGTTTGAAGTTATACAAATACATGTGATTTTAGACTCAGCCAAATATGGCTTAAGTAAACTCATAAGATTAGATGCACCGTTGTTACCAAATGCCAAATGAGCATTGTCCAGAAAAAGTATAGTATGCCTATAATTTGTCAATTCTTGTGCCAATTTTTGAACTTTTTCTTCTAATTGACCTCTATATTGTGTGCCGGAAACAACTCGATTCACATCTAACATGTATATTTTGTTCCAAATAAAATTATAAGGTGCTTC
>Ga0187893_10014272_pt1 | contig 10872 bp, 5 predicted proteins | sample MA1701074metaG_FD_139574 | JGI IMG/M metagenome (GOLD analysis project Ga0187893, IMG submission 139574) | White microbial mat communities from a basaltic lava cave in the Kipuka Kanohina Cave System on the Island of Hawaii, USA - MA170107-4 metaG ...
GATGGGTGAGCTCGACCTTGGCCGTGAAGTCGCGATCGGCATCGGCGCGGACCGGACCGGTGCGGCGGGGACGACGGAGATCCTCCGTCGCGGCGTATTCGACGATCATCTTCGCCGGACGGTCGCAACGGCTCCAGATGATCGCCGAATCGTGCGTGACATCACCACTGGCCACCCCACATGTGACGCGAGGCGGACCGTCTCCTGGTTCGTCCGCACGAGCGGCGCCAGGCCACCTGCCGGTCAGGATTTCCGCCGCGGTTGCAGCGGTCACGACCGTAAACGCACGGCGATCCAATGCCAACGCTTCCACGGCTCGATTCAGGTTTGAGGGACTGACGACCAGCGAATTCGGCAACACGCTGGTGGTCTTACCCATTGAGGCCCCGGGCGTAAATCGTGGGCGCTCTCGGCGTCACTTCCGCGTCATGAAAAATGTCAGTCCTGTGCCTGAGGAGGTTCGATATTTCTGTACGCGATGGCCCGCCTCACCGCCGGCGGAAGCTCCGCATCCCGCCCTTTGATCGCTCGCCACAGGATCTCATTGAGTTCGAAGTCGTCGATGCGATCGTACTCGCTGAAATCCATTTGATTGGAACGATCGGCCCCGTAAGCCAGCTCCGTGTTGAGCCGGTTGATGTCGATCCGCGCGGGGAGATGGTCGTACGGCGTCAGATCCGGCTTGTCAGTGAACGATTCGAACATCGGCGTCGCGGCGGCATCGAACTGGCTGAGGGGCGGCAGGCCGAGAATCAGCTCGATCGTGCGCAGCATGCTGCAGGTGCTGTACTGCGTGCTGTCAAGACGTCCGCGGCGGACATAGGGACTGATGACCAGTCCGACCGTGCGATGGGCATCGACATGGTCGGGGCCGTTCTGGGCATCATCCTCGATGACGAAGATCGCCGTTTCGGGCCAGAACCGGCTGCGAGACACGGCTTCGACGAGCCGCCCGAGTGCGACGTCGTTGCTCGCGACGCACGCCTGCGGGGTCGGAGCGCCGACGCGCGTGCCGCGCGTATGGTCTTCACCGAGGCTCATCACAATGAACCGAGGCAGGTCCCCATTCTTGTCATACTCGCGGAGCTCCTCGATGAAGACGTCCACGCGTTCGCCGTCGCGGACCGGCTGGTCGGGATCGCTGGACAGCCCATACCGCGGAGACATGTGGCCCACGAGGCCCGGAACACGACCCTCCATGCGAAACGTTCCGTCCGGCTCGCTGACGCGGCCGCCGTATTCGCCGTAGCTGCGGTAGGTCAGACCGTTTCGTTTGCAGGAGTCCCAGATATATCCGGACGGAGCATTGGAGAGATCCCCATCGTCGTCATCATCGATGCCCTCGCGGCGGGAATAGGTCAGGGCCCAGTTCCGCGCAATGTAGTCCGTGTTGTAAGCCATCGTCGACCACGGATGTCCGTCGGCCGAGACATGGCCGTTGCAATAGAGGTTGTCGAGGAGGACGTAGTCGTTGGCGAGCTTGTGATGATTGGGTGTGACCTCCTCGCCGAACATCAGCAGCGACGGATCACGATTGCCGCGGGGGATATCGCTGAAGACCTGATCGTAAGTCCGGTTCTCCTTGATGATGTAGATGATGTGCTTGATCGGCGACTGGGCTCCGACCGTGGTGGGAATAGCCGTCGGACGGTCATACGGGGCCGTGCTGATGAGATCATCGGAGTACGGGCAGTTGCGATAGACCTGATCCGTCAGCTTTCTCAAACCCTCTTCGTCCGGAAGCGTGACGACCGACAAAGCCCCGGAAAGCGTCGTCCCGACGTGCGGGAACGGGATGCGGCGATAGCCGCCTTCCTTCGCAGGTTGTGCGAGCGCTTCGTCAATTTTCGTCTGGTCCGGGCGGTTCGATTGCGTCTGATTCCCTTTTCCCACTCCGACCAGGAGCTGTTTCCCATCGGGGGTGACCGCTACAGCCGTCGGATACCACCCCGTTGGAATGTAACCCTCGATCTGGCTGCGCTTCGGCGACTCGATATCGACGACGACAACGCAATTGTTGTCGGCGTTAGCCACATAGAGCGTCTCCCCGTCGGGACTCAGGCAAAGCGCGTCGGGTGTGCTCCCTTCGGGGGAATTCGGAAACAGCGGAGTGAAAATCGTCTCTTGAACCGTCCCGGTCCTGGTATCCACAACCCAGACTCCGTTGCTGGAGGCGCAGGCGACGAAGAGGCGGTCATCCGTGGGATGCAGCGCCATCTGATTGGGATGCTCGCCGACCGCAATGCGAGCGATGGTCCGCAGCGATTCGGGATCAACGACCAGAAGTTTGCGATCCGCCCAGTCGCTCACGTACAGAAGACCGTTTCGGGCTTTGACGATGTCGTAGGGCCGCTTCCCGCAGGGAACGATTGCGGGATCCGTTTTCTTGTCGATCGAAAGTCTGGAGATGACGCCGCCGGCCTTGTTATCCGTCGTTGCGTCGCCCCAGGCGAAGGACTTGTTCTCACCTTTCGAGAGGACTGTCAGCGAATACAACCGCCCCACTTTCTCATCGAGGCAGAGGCCTGTGCAGAATCCGGGGGCTCCGTTGCGCTCGGCATTCTGGTTCTTGTCGTTCGCTGGAAACGCCGCATCAGGCAGCACCTGAATCGACGGACTTGCTGTGAGCTGGTCACCTTTCCAGGAAAATTCGTGGAGAGTGCCCGCTCCTCCGCCGGAGAGCCAGATTCTTCCCATGCCCGATGTCGCCGCGAGGCCGAACCAGCTTTGGGGGACAGTCTGAACTGCGGCCTTCCGCCCTGTCGCGATCTCAACGGCTGTGAGCTCATGCGCGTTGTAGCCGCTGGTCGCCGTGAACGCGTATCGGCCGTCGGGGGAGACGGTGATGTTCAGCGGAAGGTCTGTCAGCGGGACTTGTTCTCCGGCCGGCGTCAATCGCCAACCGTTCGGCAGGAGGATGCTTTCCACAGTCTTTGAGGCTTCGGCAGGTTTTCTCGAATCCTTCGATTCGGCCTGTCCCCATACCATGACCAGGCCGGAGCAGTACACGAGAGAAGCCGCAACGATGGAATTCAGAAATCTCAGCATCGGATGAACTCCCTGATCGCGGCGGCTTCAATCGGTCAGCCGACGTTCAATCGACTTGCACCTGGGGATGTCTCACCGGACGGTACCCCACGTCCGCGGTCGCGACAATTCCCGGGGATGGAGCAAGGTGGGCCTTCCGCAGTTCTTCATGTCATGACCGGTGCTGCAAACACCGCGAAATGAACGGCATTTTTCGGTATCCTGAATCTGGTTCAGGCCGCCTTGCGGCGGACGCCGCGTGGCTCCATGCTGCGTAGAAAGAAATTGAAACTGCTTCTGTTGCGGCTCGTCATGTCGAGTCATCGTTCAGTGTGCGTCTTCGAAGGGTCCCGGCCAATGTGGCTCCGCCGTGGGATCGCCGGGCTGATCGCGCTGACCGCAACGGCCTGCGATCTTCGGGCCGAACAGCCGGCTCTCAAGGCCTCACCGTCCAGGGTCTCCGCCGGCGCGCCGCTCGTCCGCTCATTTGTCGGCAAGTATTGCGTCGACTGCCATCAGGGGGACGAGCCGGCCGGCCGGCTCACATTTGATCTCGGCGGTTCGGACGACCTCCGCGACGACACGGACGCATGGGAAAAGGTCGTCCACAAGCTGCGATCTCGTCAGATGCCGCCGCTCGATGCGCCACGGCCCGCAGAAACGGAATATGAAGGAGCGCTCTCGATACTTGTACGCGAGCTCGATGAGCTCGCCGAGAAGCAGCCGAATCCCGGCCGAACCGAGACGTTTCGAAGGCTGACCCGGACAGAGTACCAGAACGCTGTTCGCGACTTATTCGGCCTGGACATCGACGTGACCGAACTCCTTCCGCGAGATGAGTCGAGCCACGGTTTCGACAACGTGACGGTCGGCGACCTCTCGGCGACACGGCTCGACCGCTACATCACGGCCGCCCAAAAAATCAGCCGCCTCGTGGTCGGCTCGTTCGGGAGGGGTCCGGCGTGTGAGACGATTCGCATCCGGCCGGACGTGACGCAGGATGAGCATGTCGAGGGCCTGCCGCTCGGAACCCGCGGCGGCGCGCTGGTTCCATTCCACTTTCCGCAGGACGGCGAATATGAAGTGCAGGTCCGGCTGGCGCGGGACCGGAATGAGGAAATCGAAGGGCTGCGCGACCAGCACGAAGTCGAGTTCCTGCTCGATCGGGCGCGGATCGAATTGTTGACGGTCAAACCCGCGAAGCCCGATGAAGTGGCCGACAACGCCGACGCCCACCTGAAGACGCGGGTCCGCGTCTCAGCCGGACCGCATCAACTGGGAGTCACGTTCCTCAAGAACCCATCGTCGTTACAAGAAATCCGGCGGCAACCGCTCAACGTGCATTTCAACATGCACCGCCACCCGCGGATCGGCCCGGCGGTCTATCAGATATCGATCACCGGTCCTTACTCGCCGACCGGTCCGGGAGAGACTCCGAGCCGCGGACGCATCTTCGTCTGCGATCCTACCGGTCCCGGCGAGAACGAGAGGTGCGCGGAACGGATTCTGTCGCCTGTGATGCGGCGAGCCTATCGTCGGCCCGTTTCGGACGCGGACCTCGCCGAACCGATGAAGTTCTTCCGCAGCGCACGGGAGGACGGAGATTTCGATGCGGGCATCGAGGCGGCGCTTGCTTCGATCCTTGTCAGTCCGAATTTCCTGTTCCGGATTGAACAAGATCCCGATGGAGCGACACCGAACCAGACCTATCGAATCAGCGATCTCGAGCTGGCTTCGCGGCTCTCGTTCTTTTTGTGGAGCAGCGTCCCGGATGATGAACTGCTTGATGCGGCGATCCAAGGAACGCTTCGAACCCCCGAAATCCTGGAGCAACAGGTCCGCCGAATGCTCGCAGATTCTCGATCGAGTTCGCTCGTCACGAACTATGCGGGTCAATGGCTGCATCTCCGGAACCTCGACTCCATTACGCCCGATGCGCGGTTATTCCCTGACTTTGACGACAACCTCCGCCAAGCCTTCCGGCGGGAGACGGAACTCGTCTTTGAAAGCATGGTCCGCGAGGACCGGAGCGTTCTCGACCTTATCAGTGCCGACGACACATATCTCAACGAACGGCTGGCGAAGCATTACGGCATCCCGTACGTCTTTGGCAGCCATTTCCGTCGTGTCACTGTCGACGACGAGACTCACCGCGGCGGGCTCCTTCGGCAGGGGAGCATCCTGTTCGTGACGTCGTACCCGACGAGGACGTCACCGGTCATCCGCGGCAACTGGATTCTCGAAAACATCCTGGGGTCGCCGGCTCCACCGCCGCCGGCGAACGTGCCGGCCCTCAAAGACCAGACCGTCTCCGCCAGCCTTTCGGTCCGCGCGCGGCTGGCTGAGCATCGCGCCAATGCCGTATGCGCCGGCTGCCACGGCCTGATGGACCCCGTCGGTTTTGCACTCGAGAACTTCGACGCGGTCGGCCGGTGGCGCACGGAAGAGGACGGCGAGGCGATCGACGCCTCCGGCGGCCTTCCGGGCGGAAGCCAATTCGCGGGCGTTGAGGGCCTTGAGCGGGAATTGTTGCGACAGCCGGAGCAGTTTGTCGGTACATTGACGGAAAAGCTGATGGCGTACGCGCTCGGCCGGGGCATCGAGCCGTATGATGCGCCAGCGATCCGCAAGATCGTCCTGCAGGCCCGCGAAGCGGATTTTCATTTTTCCTCGCTGATCATCGGAATCGTGAACAGCACGCCGTTTCAGATGAGGCGATCGTCATGATCATCACTCGAAAGGCGCTCCCCAGGCGGACGTTCCTTCGCGGCGTTGGAACGACGCTCGCGCTCCCGTTGCTCGACGCGATGGTCCCGCCTCTGAAGGCGCTGGCCGCGACACCCGCCAGTCCGGCGCGACTGCGGCGCATTGGTTACGTCTACATGCCGATGGGCTGCGATATCACGCGCTGGACTCCCCCGCAGGCAGATACGCTGGACGAACTTTCACCGAGTCTGAGTTCGTTGGCTCCTGTCCGAGACCGCGTCACCGTCATTTCCAACCTCGACCTGCAGAACGCCTATCCGGGCACGCACGCGACGTCCAACGCATCGTTTCTCAGCGCAGCGACGGCCAAACTGACCGAGAGCACCGACTACTACCTCGGGACGACCGCCGATCAGGTCGCCGCGAAGCAGATCGGGCAGGACACCCAGTTGCCGTCGCTGGAAATGTCGATGGATCTGATCGCCACGGTGGGTCAGTGCGACAACGGCTACGCCTGCGTCTATCAGAACAATCTCTCCTGGTCGTCTCCGACGACGCCGCTCCCGTCCGAGGCTCACCCCCGGCGGGTCTTTGAGTCTCTCTTCGGAGACGGCGGAACGGCCGCGGAACGGCGCGAATCGCTGAAGAAGCGAGCCAGCCTCCTCGATTCGGTGATGGATGACCTCTCCCGTCTGCAGAACAAGCTCGGCCCGGCCGATCGCAGCAAGGTCACCCAGTATCTCGAAAGCGTGCGCGAGGTTGAACGGCGGATTCAGACGGCCGAGAGCAAGCTCGACGAGAACCCGCTGCCGGACCTCGATCGGCCGGTCGGGGTGCCGGCCGTGTACGCCGATCATGCCCGGCTGATGTTCGATCTCCAGGTCCTCGCTCTGCAGGGCGACATCACTCGCGTCATCACCTTCCAGTTGGCACGGGAGACGAGCAATCGAACATATCCGGAAATCGGCGTGCCCGATGCCCACCATCTCCTGACGCATCACGGCAACGATCCGGAGAAGATCGCCAAGGTGGCGAAGATCAATCAGTTCCATGTGTCACTGTTTGCCGAATTCCTCCAAAAGCTGAAGTCGACTCCGGAAGCCGGCGGGACTCTCCTTGATCACGCGCTCTATCTCTACGGCAGCGGCATGGGGAATCCCAACGTGCATGACCACACGAATCTTCCGATCATCGTGGCCGGCGGCGCGGCGGGCGGGATGCGCGGCGGACGGCACATCCGGTTTGAACGACCGAAGCCGCTGTCCAATCTCCATCTCACGCTTCTCGACCGCGTCGGCGTTCATCTGGATGCCTTCGCCGACAGCCGGGGGCAGATCGAGGGACTGTTTGAGACTCTCCCGATCTGATCGGGCGCGCCAGTCGCGAGACGGATATGCACCGCACGTCGATCCAACGCCCGGCTCAATGGCGTACAACCTGCTGGCGACTCGTCATCGGAATCGCTTGTGCGACCGGTCCGGACGTTCTTCGGGCAGAATCTCGACTGGCGGATGCGGTTGAAAAGTGCGATGAGACAGCAATCAAAGCTCTTCTTGACGAACACGTCGACGTGAATGCGGCACAGGCCGACGGGATGACGGCCCTGCATTGGGCCGCGCATCTCGACGACCTCGGGACAGTCAAGAAGCTGATTGCAGCGGGCGCCGTTGCCGATTCGAAGAACCGATATGGCGTCACTCCGTTGTCACTGGCATGCACCAACGGCAACGCCGATATCGTTTCGCTATTGCTGGAGGCCGGCGCAAATCCGAATACACCTCTCCGCGGGGGCGAAACGCCGCTGATGACCGCCGCACGGACCGGAAAGCCCGGGCCGGTTCAGCGGCTGATCGGACGCGGAGCCGACGTCAACGCACGGGAATTCAGCGGACAGACTGCCCTGATGTGGGCGGCTGCGGAAGGTCACACCGAAGTCGTGGAACTCCTGATTCAGTCCGGCGCAGACGACCGCATGCGTCTGAAGTCCGGATTCACTCCATTCTTCTTTGCCGTCCGCGAGGGACGGCTCGACACCGTTCGTGCACTTCTCAACGCGGGCGTCGACGTCAATGACGCCATGGAATGCCACACCCAGTTCGCGAGGTCTCCGCGAAACGGGACGACTCCGCTGATCATGGCGGTCGAGAACGGCCACTTTGAACTCGCGGTCGCGCTCCTGGAAGCAGGCGCGGATCCGAACGATCAGCGCTGCGGGTTTACGGCGCTTCACGTCCTCACCTGGGTTCGCAAACCGAACCGCGGAGATGGAGAAGATGGAGATCCCGCTCCAACCGGATCCGGAGAAATGACGAGCCTCGAGTTTGTCCGGAAGCTCGTTCAGCATGGCGCGGACGTGAATGCCCGTCTGGAGAACGGGCCGCAGCGGAACGGACGGATCAATCTCAAGGGAGCCACGCCGTTCCTGCTGGCAGCCAGCACGGCCGACGGCCCCTACCTGAGACTGCTTTTGGAGCTCGGCGCCGATCCTCGGTTATCGAATGTCGATCACTGCACACCGCTCCTCGCGGCGGCCGGCGTGGGGACGCTGGCTCCGACGGAGGAGGCGGGCACGGAACCGGAGGCGATCGACGCCGTGCACTTGACCCTTGAGCAGGGAAACGACGTCAATGCGGTGGATGACAACGGCGAGACGGCGATGCACGGGGCGGCCTACAAGAGTCTTCCCAAGGTCGTCCAGATGCTTGCCGATCGGGGAGCCAAGGCGGAGGTCTGGAACCGCAAGAACAAAAAGGGTTGGACTCCGCTCGAGATCGCACAAGGCTACCGGCCGGGCAATTTCAAACCTTCTCGTGAAACGATGGCCGCGATCGAGAAAGTCATGCGCGACCAGGGGGTCCCTGTCCCGGTCTCGCCGATGCCAGAGGGCGCAAATGCTGGAGATGAATACTCGAAGTCTCCCGCTAAACGCCGGCATTGATTCCCGGTTGCCTGTGACGACATCGCTGCGAACCACCGCTGTTTGCAAACCCAAAACCTCCGACGTAGACTCACCTTGCGCCGTATCGTAACGGTCGAACGTGGCATCGGCGGAAGCGATTCGGAGGCCGAGCCTCAAGCGGCGACTGGTTCGGTTGGCAAGCGCTCGAGTTGACTCATCGAAAGTGGGCTGAGTTGCGGTTGGGTTACGATCGACAGGCGGTCCGTCCCGGAATCGGACACTGGACGGTGCGCTGGCTGTCAGCTCGTGACATTCCAGGAGCTTTCCGGTTTCTCTGCCTTTTCAGGAAAGGTCCGCCATGTCCCCCTCCTCCGGACATCGGGTTGCCGCAGTCCTCCTGGGCTGTGTGGTCCTCCTGGGATCTCGCATCGCCTCAGCGGAGCGGAAGCTCTACGTCGTGATGGCGTTTGACACGTCCGACTCAAAGCTCGCCCAGCACGCTCGCGCCGACTCTGGAGCGACGAGTAAGATTTTTTCTCAGAATCTCGCTCCCGACGACTGGCAGGAAATCATTCTGAGTCCCGAGGAGTTTACGCAACGAGAAATTCTCGATGCGATCCAGCAGATTCCGGCCGATGCGGATGACGCGATCGTGTTTCTTTACTGCGGCCACGGCGGCTACAACGGGGCCACGAACGAGCAAATCTTCCTGACGAAGGAAGAGACCCAGCAGATCCCCCGCCGCGCCATTCTCGGCGCACTGACGCGAAAGAAGACCGGGCTCGTCGTCCTGATGAGCAACGCCTGCTTCAACTACTTCAAGCCCCCGGTCTCAGATCGAAGCAAGGCATTCGCCCGAGAGTACGCGATGATGGCGAAGCGGTCGCCGCTGTTCTCGACGCTTTTCTTCCGCACCAACGGCGTGATCGACGTCACCGCTTGCGACCGGGACCAAAAGGCTTACGGGTATGTTGACGCCTCGAAGGGCACGATCTTCTTTGCGGCATTTCAGAACTCCATCGCCGCGCACAAACAGGACGCCTCGTTCCGCTGGGCGAATCTGATCGACGATGTGTCGGCCCGCGTCCAGGAGGCGTATCGGACGGAGGTCGGCAAGGCGAACACCGTTCCGACACAGGGGGGCGACGTTCGGCAGAGGACACAGACAGTTCTCGTGAACCGGCTGGAAATCTCGGGCGCGGGGGCCACGCCCGGACAGACGCCGGGACTTCCATCCACGCCCACGCCGCCGGCGACGAACACGCCGTCGCCGGGAAGTCCGGCACCGCCTCCGAACAGGATCCCGGCTCCGCCGGTGGCCCACATCTTCAAGGCGCCCCGGATGGGGATTGTTGTCGAGGCGGCGGAAGGGCCGGGCGTGCTGGTGGCGGGCGTCACGAAAGGGGGACCGGCCACGCGGTGCACCGCCGCGAACGGCGCCCGCCGCTCGCTGACTCCGCTGGACGTGATCACCGTGATTAACGGGACGACGATTTCATCACCCGCCGAGTTCGCCCAGGTCGTCCGCAATTCGCCTGACGCGATGAGCTTCACGGTGCTCGACGGCAGCGACGGGCAGTCGTTCGACCTGACGATCGCGCTCCAGGCGGCTCCGGGAACCACAACGGCCGGCGGCGAGCCGTCCGTCCCGCCCGCGAAGCCTCCGGTCGCTCCGCCGCTGAATGCGCCACCGCCGACCGCGCCGCCGCAAATCCTTCGCTCGCGGTTCGGCGCCTATATCGCCGATTCGGATCGAGGGGTGCAGGTGACGGGAGTCATCGGCGATTCGCCGGCGACGCGCTGCCGGGATGACCACGGCAACACTTGGCGACTCGAAACCGGAGACATCATCTCGCACGTGAACGGGGTCGCCGTTCCGACGGAAGCAGACTACCGGACCGCCGTCAAGAACTCCCCACGCGACATGGAGTTAACGGTGGTCTCCGGCGGCGACGGGAATTCCTATCAACTCAAGGCCAGCCTGAATTACTGAAACACTTTCGCGGCGATTGCGCCCGGCCTCTTGGAGACCGTTCCCAAACACCAACACGCGGTCTCACATCGCCCATCACCGCCCGACGTTCGCATCGACCGCCATCCCGTCGAGAACAATGCCATGACGACAACCCTTTCACTTCCACAACGCCGCTGGATCGCAGCCTGTTTCACGCTGCTTTGTCTGAACGTCTTTGCCGCGACTCGCGTCTTCGCCGACACCCTCGACCGCCGGCTTCCCGAAC
>Ga0187893_10014274_pt1 | contig 10870 bp, 10 predicted proteins | sample MA1701074metaG_FD_139574 | JGI IMG/M metagenome (GOLD analysis project Ga0187893, IMG submission 139574) | White microbial mat communities from a basaltic lava cave in the Kipuka Kanohina Cave System on the Island of Hawaii, USA - MA170107-4 metaG ...
AAAAATCTTCCATCATGACGGGCCGGGAGCGGTCGGTCGCAATCTCCTCCACCAAATGCGCGCACAAGGCGCACGCCAAGCCGGGCTGGCCGTTGGTGTTCTGATAGATTGCCCGAATCACTTCTTCGTCAAACCGTTGGCCGCTCTCGCTCGTGTATTGGCCAATCAACTCGCGCACTTCTTCAAAAGAAAAATATGTAATCTTCAGCTCATCCACGATGTTGAACGGCGAAGCGCGGGAGACGATCAATTCGGCCATCGTGCTGACGCCCACCAGCATCAGTGAGTGCAGCGCATAGTGCCGGCGCTCATGATAAATCTTCCGGAACGTGTGCATCAATTCGTTGAGCACGACTTCGGGAACGCCCTCGAATTCATCGATGACGAGCGCCAAAGCCGGACATTGGCTGCGAATATTGCTGAAAAAACGCTCGAAATCGACTTCGTCATTAATCGCGTGAGGAGGTTGAATACCGATCTCCGCGAGCGCATCGGTCAAGTTAAAGGTCAACGCTTGATAGAATCTTGGCTTGGCGACGTTCTTCAAATTTTCAAAGCTGATCCGGATAGGCTTGATTTCGCCTTCTTTGTCCAACTCGTCCATCAAGAGTCGAAAAAAAGTCGTTTTGCCCGCTTGCCGTGGCGCAAAAATCGTGAGGTATCTGCCGCGCCGCACGCGATCCAATCCTTGAGCGATCAGCTCTTGGCGCAGCACGGTGTAATGCTGTTGCGGGTCGCAAGGCCCAGAGGTGTTGAAGTATCTCATGGCGTTATCTTCGGCACTTTAAAGAACTGCGCCTCGATCTCCTGAAGGAGAAAAGGCAAATTGGTTCACAGAACGATAAGTTTGGCGCGGAAATGCGATGAGGCTTTATATCCGGTGGAATGTGCTTATGGTGTGGATGAGTGGATTGTAAAGTCAGATCATTGGGAGCGGCTTGGGAATCGTACCAATAAATCTTCTCATCACCATAAATCAGATTCTCATACTGGCTGATATTCCACATGGCCGGTCTTCAATCTCATCTTCGCCAAATTTGGAAAAATGGAAGAATGGGTGAGCAACAAGTTTCGATAAGCATTCTCACGGTTCAATTTAACTTCGTGAGAACCGGCCCGCAGAGCAAATTCATGCTCGCCATCGTCTTCCAAAACTCCATTCATATACGCCACGTAAAAATACTCTGAGAGAACGCCATATTTTTCTTCAACCGTCTGGCAGTCCCTTTCCGCAGCGTGCAAATCTTCCAAAATTTCTTGGACAGTTAGGCTCATCATCTCACCACTTTCATTTAATACGGCTCGACCGCGATGCGATAAAAATTGCCAAGCCTGCTCTCAAAATCAAGTTGATCTTTGCAGGAAAAGCCGATGTTGTCGAAACTTTTTCAATCAAGCAATGCAATAACTAAAGGTAACAAAATCTTCACTCAAAATCAAGCCGTCCTTCGATGTTGGCGCGATGAAAATAATTTCACTCCGCCATCGCCGCGACCATCTCCGGCAAAACCGGCTCGGTTGTTTTCAAGCGCGGCTTGAGCACCGAAGCTTGCAGATTCACCGTCACCCGCAACGCGCGTAAGCCGTGGACGCCTTGCAGATCTTCGAGATCAAATTCTTCCACCTCGTCCGTCAAATAGCCGGAGCCTTGCAAATAGTCGATGTACTCGCGGTATTCCGTGGCTTCGCGCGCATGTGAATAAACGATGGCGATCTGGCCGGGTTGCGTAAGGCGCTCGTCCGTGCCTTTGATCACGGCTTTGTCGATGCGCTTCTTCAAAATTTCATAGCGGACGTTGTACGTGCCGTCGACGTCGAATTTCTTTTCGTCGTAACGAAAACGAATGGTCAACGGGTGGTTTTGCACGAGAAGAAGATGGGCCAGTTCCAAAGGCACTTTCAGTTGCGGTTTCAGCTTCTCGGATTGCCGGGCCACGCCACAGAGTAGCATCAGTTGCCACAGGCGAATGTTTTTGAGATACAGCGGGTCGAACTTGCCGTCTTCCACCAGCGCGGCGCCAATGTAAATGCCGTGCTCGACGCCGTCGCTTTTGTATTTTTCAAAATAATGCGGAAACATCGCCTGCGCCTTTTCCTGCTCGGCGTCGATGAAACTGCAAACGGTTTCGTTGAGCTGCGCGACGCTTTCTTCATAATCTTTGCGCTTGTGGTAAACCGTTCCCAGCAGCGGATTCAAATCCGCGCGATACGTTTGAATGCGCTCATCGATGGCGCGATCAAAGGTTTTGAAATGCTCGAAGTGCGGCTCGACTTCCCAGCGCAGAAATTCGAGAATGTTGACTTCGTCGCCGGAGCCGAGGCCGTTTTCCAAATGGTTCAACTGCTTGCCGATGCGATGATTGATTTGCGCCAAATAGGGCAAGCTCTTTTGGCGATGCGCCAGCAAAACGATTTCGCGCGCCATTTGCAATTGCTCGGTCAAGTCGCCGCGAATGGCGTTGTTGCGCAGCGTTGACGAGCCGCGAATATCCGAAACGCCGTAGAGCGGATAAACTTCGTTGAACACGATCGGCTCCATGCCGGTCACGGTCACGTTGCCGCTGTTCTGTTCCCGCAAATATTTCAGCGCCGCGCGCCGGAAACGCCATTCCACCGCCGGATGAATCGCGGTGCATTGCGTTTTGATCACCGCTTCGATGCGGTCGTTCAGCTCATCGAGGCTGCGCTTGATCGCGAGCGCAAAGAGCGAAACAATTTCTTTGAGCTTGAGCACGTTCATGGCGTTGACGTCGCCGCAATTCGGCGAACCCAATTCCAACAGGCCGACGAATTTTTCTTCATAAAACAACGGCGCGACCAAAAGATTTTTGATGCCCTGTTTGATAATTTCCTGTTCCACCTGCGTCGGCGACTCGTACGCCGTCAAATCCGGCACGATAACCATGTCTTTTTGTTTGAACAGACGGTCGTAGATCGAGCCGGAGAACGTGCTGCATTTCTTGCGGCACTTGTCATCCAAAATAAAACTCTGGCCGATTTTGCGGCCATGTTCGCGCAGCAAATTTTGTCCGCCGGCAACGCCTGCCAGCCCCAATTTGAGCGCCGGCCGCTGCAACAACGCGCGTAGTCTGGCTTGCAGGCGTTGAAATTTTTCCGCCGAGGTGAGCGCGTCTTTTTCGAGCAAATCATTTTTCACCGAAGACAAAATTTCCTGATCCGTGACGTCAATCACATTCAGAACGGCGAACCCGTGCAGCTCAAAAGCCGCGGGTGGCAGCAATTCGTACCACAGTTTCAGGTCAGCCGGATTGGCGATGAGACGGTGCAACTCATCTTTCTCGAGCGCCGGCAGCTCGGCGGCCAGCTTGATTTCAACAAAGCGCGTGTCAAACATGATGCGATGATGCCGCTCCAAGCCGGTTTGCGCATCGTTGCTGGTTATAATCAGCGGATAATCGAAGGACAGGTCGAGATCATAGAACTGCCGCAGAATGTGGGAATAAATGGTTAAAATTTTTCCGGCCTCAAATTGCGCCGCATCGACGTTCAAGCCGGCTTTAAATTTTTCGTTGCTCAGCAGATCGAGCCGTTTAAATCCGGGCGTGGCATAAAACGCCTGCATTGCATAAGGCACCAGTGCGGCGCCGGCGATCTCATGCCAATGCGCCAAGGGAAAAATGGCGCTCATGAGCTGCTCCAGCAAATCGGTATGGCCGTCGAGCACAGTGAGATCGGTCATCGGCTGCGCCAAGGCCGGCGCTTTTTGCAGCGCTTCATTTATTTTTTTCGCGCACGCGGCGAGCAGGGGATTGCCGTCCGCTTCATAACTTTTCCACAGCTCGAGCAAACGCGCAAAACTCACATAGCTTTTGAAGGGGCTGGCCGGCGCGCCGAAATTTTTGAAGGCGCCGTTTTTAAAGGGCGCCTCCACTTCGCTAAATGCCTCGTATTGTTGACTCATGCACAGGACTCCGCATCGAAAAATTTATTTGGCGGCAAAAAGAATATAACAAAATTTAACGAGACTTCATAATACAAAGCAAAAACTGTTGGCTATGCAACTATAAAATTAAATCTAAGTCTCGGAAAGATTTTGGTAAACTTTCACCAATGTATTTTTGCAAATTCTTAAATGCTCCGGTTTGATTTCCTGCTGCGCTTCGGCCACTGTTTTTTGCGCCAGCGCAATAAGCTCTTTTTGCAGGGCTTTGCCTTTGTTGGTGAGATAAATCAGATTATTGCGCCGGTCGTTTTGATCGGCGACGCGCAATACCAGATTGCGTTTTTCCAGTCCATCAATCAAGCGCGTCACGCTGGTCTTGTCTTTGCAGGCGCCATCGGCAAGCTGCTGCTGGCCCTGCCCGTCTTGTTGCCACAAATGGAGCAGCATTGCCCATTGCTCGGCGGTGACGTCATGGCCGGCTTCGGCAAAGTTGCGATTCAAGCGATTGACCAGAGCCCGTTGCGCGCGCCCGACAAGGTAGCCTAAAGACGCTTCCAAATTATAATCGGCCGGTTTCATAGGACATTAGTTGCATATTCAATCTTTTATAATTTAAGAAAAATGCATGCAACCGTCAAGAGGTATTTTAAAATTTTTGTTCGACATCGGCAGGTGGGGCATGCAGGTGGCGTGATAAAATAGTTTTGTCACGTGGTCAAACGGAGAGAAGGAAAGCTTCGAACGGTTTTTATTTCTCATTTGCCCCGACGTCAATCTCCACTCCGTTTCCATCCTGATCGCGCGTCGCAATGGCCGAAGCGCTTCTCTCTTCAAAAGAAATTTTTGCGGATTGCAGCCGCGTTTTCAAAATTTCTAAAGTAGTGGCGTCGGGAATCGCAATTGAGAATGCACGCAATCCAACTGCTTCCGGCGGCGGTGGCGGCGCACCTTTGCCGGCCCAGATGTTTAGCCCAATGTGATGGTGATAGCCGCCCGCCGAAATGAACAACGCGCCGGGATAGGAACGCTGCGTCACCTCGATCCCGAGCACGCCGCAATAAAACGCCTCGGCTTTTTGCAAATCCGAAACGTGCAAATGCACGTGGCCGATATCGGTATGCGGATGAACGCCGTTCCACGGCATTGAATCGTTTTCAACTTCACGCAACAACTCATCAACGTCAAGCGGATCGGTGGCCATCTCCACCATGCCGTTGTGCCAGCGCCATTGCTCGCGAGGGCGGTCGGTATAAAGCTCGACGCCGTTGCCGTCGGGATCGGCGAGATAAAGCGCTTCGCTGACAATGTGATCGGAAAACCCTTGAAACGGCCAGCCAAGTTCGATCAAGCGCCGAAACACACGCGCCAGTTCACGGCGATTCGGAAAACGAATGGCGTGATGAAAAAGGCCGGTGGTATGCGGCGGCTTGGGCTTGGCATCTGCGCGCGCCGAGAGAATGATATGCGCCGGAAATTTGCCGGTCGCGGAGAGTGTTGCAGTTTCGTTTTCGCGGCTGATTGTTTTGAAGCCGACTAATTCTTGGTAAAATTTTAGCGCACGCGCCAAATCAGCGACTTGCAAATGCGCGTGGCCGATTTGGGTTATTGCGGGCAAACGAAAGGTATTCATGTTATTTTGCACCTTGAATGGGCGTTGGAGGAATGGCGCGAAGTGCTCGTGATATGAGGAATTGAGAGGAAAGGCTTGTTCAAAGTGAACTCGAATTGCTCGTCACCGAATGAACTTTACTGCGCAGATTCCACTCGCTGCAATGGGATCGAACTCGTGATGGTCGGAAGTATATAAATCAGCCTGCATCCGGTTGTTCAACGCCATGGCAAAACAATCCGCTAGCGATACTTTTTTGATTGTCGCTTTGTACTTGCCGGCTTCTTGCCAAAATGATGAATCCATATCTTCTCTTGCGATCAGCCCCATGGATTTCAAATCGGTAATCGCCATCTGAGCGGAATTTTCATCGGCGGCGCGCATGAAATCGTAGTAAACTTCGCAAAGATTGACAGCATGCGCTAAACAGATATTGTTTTTATCTAACAACAAAGCTTCCACTATATCCGCGCCGGGCTCGCCTCGCAGATAAGCAATCATCGCACACGCATCTAATACGGCCGTCATAGCTTACCTCTCTTGCGCTATCTCGTCTTGTTTGCGTTGGGCAAAGCGTTCACTGCTTGTGGATAAGTAAGCATACTTTCCCTTAACAGTTATTGAGCGAGTGGACTGTTCGTTTGTTCCGAGAATATATGTTTGAACTTTGCTCTGCAAGCGTATTGATATTTCGCTGAGGAGTCGCAACTGCTCTTCCACCGAGAGCTGAACAAGCAACTTTGTAACTTCTTCATACGGTTTTGTTGTGGCGAGAGCATTCATGATGAGGCTCCGATTTGAGCTTGATGAAAGTAATGGCAATTTTATTAAATATACAAAAGTTACGGAAAAAAGTCAACACTCCCAAAGGGTGCTGCTGCGGGCGGCAGAAGTGTGCGATCAATCGAGGCCGCAGCGGATAGGTGAAAAGAGTTTATATTTAAAATAAAAATTTTCATGGTGCACTCAACGCTCGCTAGTCGAGCCAACTGAGTTACGGAGGAGGGCCATCATTTCATGCACAAATTTGACTTCATCATGATTAACGGTGTGATCCATATTCGGATACAACCGCATCGTCACCTCGCCGCCCAGTTCTCGCAAAATTTTGGCGGACTGCTCAACTCTTGTTTTGGGAATGTGAAAATCCACGTCGCTGCAGCCGAGAAAAATCGGCGCGCCGGAAAAATTGCCGCTGTCGTATCGTGGCTCGTCATCCGCGCCAATCAGCCCGCCGCTCAAGCCGATCACGCCGCCGTAGCGTTTTGCATTTCGCGCGGCATATTCCAATGCCAAACACGCGCCCTGTGAAAAACCTAACAGCATGATACGTTCGGTTGGAATTCCTGTTGCAATAATTTGCTCAACGACATTTCCAACAACAAACAATGCGGACGAAAGCCACGGCTCGTTGCTCGTGGTCGGCGCGAGAAAGCGGTTTGGGTACCACGTTCCATCTGCGGCTTGCGGCGCGAGGTAGGCGAAGTCCGGCTGTTTAAATTCTTCGGCCAACATCAAAATGCTTTCGGCGTCGGCCCCACGACCGTGAATCATGATCATCGCGGCGCGGGCTTGTGAAAGCGGAGAGCCGGAATGGAGAATCGGCTGGCCTTGGTGTGGGTTTTTGATCATTTTATTATTCCAAATTTTTAGAAAGTGTCATGCTACGAAGTCCCTTTTTTTTAAAACAAGCGCCGCATGACATGAGAAGTAGAGCGATTAAGCAATTTAGCGCGGCATTTCCAAACGCGGCAGCGCGGCTTCGATGCTTTGGCGCTGCGGCTCCAGCCACGGCGGTAGAATGAGTTGCTCGCCCAAGTGTTCCATCTTTTCGTCGCGGTCAAAGCCGGGACCGTCGGTCGCCAGCTCGAAGAGCGCGCCGCCGGGTTCTTTAAAATAAACCGATTTAAACCAGAAGCGGTCGATCTGTTCGGTCGGCCATAATCCGGTTTGAGCGATGGCGTCGCGCAGCGCCATCTCTTCGGTGGAATCTTTCATGCGCCACGCCACGTGATGCACGCCGCCGGTTCCCCACTGGCCGCGCCGCTCATTCGACAATTCTTTCAGTTCGATGATTTTTCCTGACGTGCCGCCATCAACGCCGTAACGATGCCAACCGTCTTCAACACCAACGGACGCAAAACCCATGACTTGGGTGAGCAACGTCTCCGTCGCCTTGAGATCGCGTTCCCACAAGCGTACGGCGTGCATACCGCGCAATTGATATTCCGGCGGCACGGCGCTTTCTTTCCAAGCAACAAATTCACGCACCTCATCGGTTTCGACCAATGCCAATTGCAAACCGTGCGGGTCTTTAAACGGCAAAACTTTTTCAGCGAAGCGCGTTTCGATTGGGCCAAACGCCACTTTATTCTGCTGGAATCTTTTTTGCCAATATTCCAACGCGCCTTTCGGAACGGCGAACGGCACTTCCACGGTGTGGCCGATTCCCAACCTTGCCGGCGGCATGCTCGGCCATGGAAAAAAAGTGAGATCGGTGCCGGGATTGCCGACGCCATCCGCGTAAAACAAATGATACGTGTCGGGCGCATCTTGATTCACCGATTTTTTCACCAGGCGCATGCCCATCACGCCGGCGTAAAAATTGAGATTCTCCTGCGCGTCGCCGCTGATAGCGGTGACGTGATGGATGCCATGCACTGAAGTTTTCATTTTTTATGCTCCTTTACAAAGTTATTTTACTTTTCCTCACAAAACTTCTTCATCTTCTGCTTCGCCGCGAACAATGGCTTCGAGCGCAATCCGCGGGCAGATCGCGCCTTCGATATAATCCAGTAAACTTGTGGCCAGCTTGCGAATGAGCTTCTCCATGCGGGCATCCAAGCAGTGGCCCTGCTCGTCAAAGACTTCTTTCACGCGCGGCACGGAAACGAAATTTGGCAGCACGATCGCGCCGACGTGTGAGCACACGCTGCGCAAATGCTCCAAAGATTTGATCGCGCCGATTTGCCCGCCGGCCACGCCCAGCAGCGCGATGGGCTTGCCGGCTAACGGACTGGGAAAGCCGAGGTTTTCAATCGCCAGTTTGATCACGCTGCTAAAGCTGCCGTGATATTCGGGTGTGGCGATGACGATTCCGGTGGCGTCCCGCACGATTTGGCGCAGGCGCTCCGGCGAAGAATCGCGCGCCGGCTTACCGGGAAACGGAAGATCGAAAGTATCCAGATCAAGAGAATGGACTTTCACTTTCGGCTGTTTGCCCAGTTCATCCGTCACGAGTGCGAGCGCCTTGGCTGTGTAGTTGCCCGGCCGCACACTGCCACAGATGGTCGCGATGTTGATTGGCGGTTTCATTATAAAGTCTCCAACTTTTCCCCAACGGATTAAAAAACGACCAACGGATAAAGCTTTTTTTTCTTGTGTTCCATCCGCAAGAACATCCGTTGGCCGTTGTTAATCCGTTGGGCAATTTTTAAATTTGTTGGTAACGGCTTTATCCACGTTGTGGTGTTTACTGCACAATTTTTCCCATCCTGCCACTATGATAATCCATCAGCGCCTGCCGGATTTCCTCTTCAGTGTTCATCACGAACGGCCCGTAACTGACCACCTGCTCATGAATTGCTTCGCCATTCAGCAAAAGCATCGTCGCGTCCTCGCGCGCCATGATTTTAATTTTTTCGCCGCTGCGCTCAAACAGCGCCATTTCGGCAGCGTCGATTTGCTCCGTTTCATTCAACAAAATTTTGCCGCGCAAATTCACGAGTATCGTCGTGTAACCTTCCGGCACTTTCAGCTCAGTGGCTTTTTCTGCCGGCAAGCGAATATCCCACAGATTGATCGGCGTGAACGTGCGCGCCGGGCCTTTCATATTCTGAAAATTTCCAGCGATCACGCGCACCGCGCCGCTGCCGTTCGCGAAGTGAACCACGGGAATATCGCGATTGAGCAGCGTCTGATAAGACGGCGGCGAGGTTTTGAATTTCGCCGGAAGGTTCACCCAAAGCTGCACCATCTCGAACATGCCGCCGCGTTGGGCAAACTCACGGCTGTGCTTTTCCTCATGCACGAGGCCGGAAGCTGCAGTCATCCATTGCACGTCGCCGGGGCCGAGGCGGCCATGATTGCCCGTCGAATCCCGATGCTCCAATTCACCCTGATAAACAATCGTCACCGTCTCAAAGCCGCGGTGCGGATGTTCGTCCACGCCAAGCGCTTGATTCGTCGGCGGAAATTCCATCGGGCCGCCATAATCCAAAAGCAAAAATGGACTGATCGCCGGGCCGAGACGTTGCGAAGACAAAATCGACCGCACTGGAAAGCCGTCGCCCACCCAATGCTGGCCCGGGCTTTTGTGGAGTTCAAGAATCTTTTTCATATTAATTCCTATTTTGATATTTTATATTTAAACTATTTATAATTTAAAAATATTCCATTGAAAGTCAAGCAAAAAATAACCCCGCCTTAAGAAGACATTTACGGCGGGGTTATCGGCCAAATCGCTAAACAGGTTGCGCGCTTATGGAAAAATTCCCAATTCCATGTAAACCAGCGCCACTTTGTTGATGGCGTTGATAAAAGCTGCGGTGCGCAAATCGATTTTGCCGCCGTGTTGTTTGCGAATCTCGTTCATTTGGTTATAAGCGGCGATCATCGTCTCTTCCAAGCCGGAATTGACCAAATCTTCTTCATCCGCGCCGTGCGCAATTTCAACGAACATGCTGGGCGGAACCTTTTTGCCGGTGAGATCCTGGATCGTATGAAGCATCTTGACATTCATATTCTCTTCAAAGCGTTTGCCCATTCGTCCGAAGCGCACGTGCGAAAGATTTTTCAGCCACTCGAAATAGGAAACCGTCACGCCGCCGGCATTTAAATACATGTCGGGAATGATCAGCACCCCTTTTTGCAGCAGAATTTCATTGGCGTCCGCCGTCACCGGGCCATTGGCGCCTTCGGCCACGATCTTGGCTCTGAGGCGCGGCGCGTTTTCCGCGGTAATTTGATTCTCCAGCGCGGCCGGCACGAGGATATCGCACTCCAGCTCGAGCGCCTCGGAATTTTTCGGAATACTCGTTGCGCCGGGAAAATTCAAAATCGCTTTCGTTTCTTTGCGATGCTGCACGACTTTCTCGAAATCCAGGCCTTGCGGATTGTAAACGGCGCCTTCGTATTCGACCAAACCCACAATACGCGCGCCGCCTTCTCGCAAAAATTTCGCGGTGTAATAACCGACATTGCCAAGCCCTTGCACGATCACGGTTTTTCCGGATAAGCCGGGAGCCAGACCCAGCTTCCGCATATCCTCGGCGTCGTTGCACGCTTCGCAAATGCCGAAATAAACGCCGCGTCCGGTCGCCTCGGTTCGACCGCGAACGCCGCCCTGCGTAATCGGC
>Ga0187893_10014275_pt1 | contig 10868 bp, 8 predicted proteins | sample MA1701074metaG_FD_139574 | JGI IMG/M metagenome (GOLD analysis project Ga0187893, IMG submission 139574) | White microbial mat communities from a basaltic lava cave in the Kipuka Kanohina Cave System on the Island of Hawaii, USA - MA170107-4 metaG ...
AACGAGGAGATCGAGAACGCCACCTGGGGCTGCGACCAGCATCCCGGCACGCACGTCCACCGCTGGGAGGCCGGCAAGTCGTTCGCCCTGTTCGGCGAGGGCCGTTTCTGCACGCAGTACGCCGGCCCCCCTGGTGACTCCGAGAGCTCGGGCAACTGGATCCAGCGCCTGACTCGTGTCGGGTGGGACAGCGCCGAGCTCCTCACCAGTGCCGCACAGGTCGGCCCGTTCGGCAGTGGTGACGGCGAGGTGCGCTACGTCGCCGCCGGCTGCTGGGTCTTTCCCTCACTCGACGCCGCCGAGGCGTGTGCCGACGACGCCGATGACTGCGACGTTCCCGACGCCGGTGCCTACCCGTACGCCGGCGCAGGCGACTCAGCCGGCGGCCATTACAACAGCGTGTGGCGCGACGTCGAGCACGGCATGTTCCACGGGCTCGATGATCCGATTCATATGGCACAGGTCATCTTCTTCGGCGGCAGCGAGGGGCAACCACATCCGCTCGAGTGCCTGGCCGAGGAGGGCACCGGGTGTTGCGGGGCGTCGCTTGGCGGGGACGTCTCAGCGGATCAGTACGGGGCCAGCGTCGTCCAGTACGGCAACTGCTCGCCGCCTTACCGGACCTCCGCACACGAGCTCGGTCACAATTTCGGGCTGGGACACGACACCGCCGGCGGGCCGTGTCCCCTGGGAGGAGCCTTCTGCAATGGATTCATGAACGACACCGGGGGGGCGTCGCCCGCGCTCGAACCGTTCAATCAGAACCAGCTCGACGGGTGCCTCCTGGCCTGGAACTGTCCGCGCCCCTCGGGCTTTCGCTTCACGCCGTGATCGCCAAGCAAGCACTGGGCGTCCGGCTTGGATGTCGTCACACAGGAGAAGGGAGGATCAATGTACGTCGATGCATCAGCCCGGACTCGCGCTGAAAACGGGCAGAGCGCCGCTGTTTCCAGAACCGTTACAGCGGGCTTCACGCTGATCGAGCTCTTGGTGGTCATCGCGATCATCGCGGTGCTCATCGGGCTGCTCCTGCCCGCCGTACAAAAGGTGCGGGAAGCCGCGGCGCGGATCGAGATGTTTCCCGAGCTCGCCCCGCTCGCCCGCGTTCTGGACGAGACCGCCGACGCGGTCGAGCGGAGCAGCCGGGCACTGCACGCGGCGGTGAGGCTTGGGCAACGCGGCGAGGAGGCCGACGACGATACCCTGCGCCGCTTTCATGAGCTCTTCTGCGATCACGAGGATGCCGCGCATGCGTTGTTGGTCGAGGTCGACGCCATGCTGGCCAGCCGGCCGATGGGCAGCGCAGAACGCCAGGCGCTGCGGCGCGCGCGCACGGCGGTGGCCGAAATGCGCGAAGGCGTGCTGAGGACGAAGTTCCTCCTCGCCGCGTTCCTCGCCGACGACTTCACCATCGTCCCGCCCACCTCGGAGGCGGTCTGCTTCGGATCCGCCAGCTGCGACGATCTCCTCGCCCAGTGTGAGATGGACGACGAGTGCACCTTCACCTGTCATATCGCGGTTCCCGACCCAGACGAGCAAGCGTGCATCTTCGGCTCGACTGACTGAGGGATTTTTTTCACCACAGAGAACACGGAGGACCACAGAGGACACAGAGAGGGGAGACGTGAGATCGGGGGGGGCCGATCGTCGCGCGTGCGGGCACGACGCTATCTGCAAGCGGCACCCCCGGTCTCACGTCTCTCTCTGTGTCTTCTCCGTGTTCTCCGTGTTCTCTGTGGTGAAAAAACCCCGTCAACGAACGGTCGGTCTCAGGGCGCGGCGCAGGACCTTGCCGTTGCGGGTACGCGGGAGGTCGTCGACCAGATGGACGACGCGCGGGGCCTTGTAGGCGGCGAGGTGCTGGCGCGCGTAGGCGATCACGTCGTCCGGCGGCAGCGCCACGTCGGGTCGGGCTACGACGTACGCGGCAACCACCGTCTTCCCCGCCTCGACCTCCTCGCCGACCGCGGCGCAGTCGGCGATGTCGGGGTGATCCTTGAGCACGCGCTCGATCTCGTGCGGTGAGACGCGGTAGCCGAAGGTGTTGATGAGGTCGTCGCGGCGGCCGAGGAACCAGAGGTAGCCGTCGGCGTCGAGGCGGGCGTAGTCGCCGGTGAGGAACCACTCGCCGCGAAACGCGGCGGCGGTCTCCTCGGGGCGCTCCCAGTAGCGCAGCAACAGTCCTGGATCCGAGCGCGCGATGCAGAGCATGCCTTCCTCCCCGCAGGGCACCTCGCGGAGGGTTTCCTGGTCGAGCAGCTTCACCGCGTGCCCGGGCTGCGGAAACCCCGCAGAGCCGGGCCGGATCGGGCGGTCGCGCGGCTGCGAGATGTAGTACGAGCACTCGGTCATGCCGAGGCCCTCGTAGATGTCCTGCCCGAACCGCTCGCGCCAGGCGGCCAGCACCTCGCCGGAGAGCGGCTCGCCGGCGCACATGCAGTGGCGAAGTGTGGGTACGTCGGCCGCGCCGTAGGGCGTCTTCTGGACGATCTGCCGGTAGATCGTCGGCACGCCGATGAAGATGGAGGCGCCGTGCGTGGCGATCAGGCGCGGCCAGGTCGCGGCGTCGCTGGTGCCGTCGTGGACGATCGTCGTCACGCCGCGATAGAGCGGGTCCATCAGCCCGGTGCCGAGCACGTACGTCCAGTTGTACTTACCGGAGTGCAGGACCCTGTCGCCGGCCCCCTGGAAGTCGAACCAGTAGCGCGCCGCCGGCAGGTGGCCGAGCACGGCGCGATGGGCGTGCAGCGCACCCTTCGGGTAGCCGGTCGTGCCGGAGGTGTAGACGAGATACGCGGGATCATCGGCGCGCGTCTGGTGCGGCGCGTCCCAGCGCGCGACAACGGCAAGTGCCGCCGGCAGGGCGACGACGCGCAGACGGTGCGCCGGCGCCTGATCGCCGGGGTTCACCAGCACGACGTGCGTGAGACCAGGGGTCCCTTCGAGCGCCGTGTGCATGGCGTTCCACGAGGCTCGATCGGTGACCAGCGCACGCGCGCCCGAGTCGCGGGCGAGGAAGAGGATCTCCTCGGCTGTGAGCTGGATTGAAGTCGGCACCGGCACGGCGCCGCGCTTCATGGCGCCGAGGAAGACGGTCGAGTAGTCGAGGCAGTTGGGCAGCCGGATCAACACCCGCTCGCCGGCGCCGATGCCGAGGTCGCGCAGGAGCTGGGCGAAGCGGCTCGAGCTGTGTGCGAGCTCGCCGAACGTCGCCCGCCGGTCCGGCGCCGTGTCGGGGGCGAACGGGTCGCCGTCGCAGATCACCGCGACGCGCTGCTCCACCGGCGTGCCGAGGTGCGCGTCGGTGCACGCCGCGCCGGCGTTGAAGTGCTCGGGGATGTCCCAGGTCCAAGGCGGGAAGGTCGACATGGCCTAGCGCGATGTCGCCCAAACCCCTGGAGGGCGGCGCGCCGTCGCCGCCGTGCTTGCGACGAGTTCACCCGCCAGCCCCGCCGCGGCGCCGACGGCGCGGCGCCCTCCAATGAGCTCACGATACATCAGTGGCTCTGCGCCGACGCGACACCGGCGCGGCCTCGCCGCCACCGCGCTCATCCAGCCGTGCGAGGAGCCGGCGCGCACCTTCGGTCGGCGTCAGCCGCGCATCCAGCACCGCCGCTTCGATCTCGGGCAGCAGGCGCGCGACGTCGGGGCGGGCGAGGAAGTGGTGCTTGAGGCCGTCGTCGATCATCGCCCAGAGCCAGTCTTGCTGCTGCTCGCGGCGGCGGCGGGTGAGCTCGCCGGACGCGTCGAGCGCGGCGCGATGCTTGGCGACGACGTTCCACACCGCGTCCATGCCGCGCTCCTCGAGGGCGCTCACGGTGAGCACCGGCGGGTCCCAGTGCGCGCTGCGCGGGCGGAAGAGATTGAGCGCGCTGCGGTACTCCGCCGCCGCGCGGGTGGCGCGGGCGAGATTGTCGCCGTCGGCCTTGTTGATCGCCAGCGCGTCGGCCAGCTCGAGGATGCCCTTCTTCATGCCCTGCAGCTCATCGCCGGCGCCGGCGAGCATGAGGACCAGGAAGAAGTCGACCATCGAGGCGACGGCGTACTCCGACTGGCCGACCCCGACGGTTTCCACCAGCACGACGTCGTAGCCGGCGGCCTCGCACACCAGCATCGCTTCGCGCGTTCGGCGCGCCACGCCGCCGAGCGAGCCGGCCGACGGGCTCGGCCGGATGAAGGCCTCCGGCGCGACGGCGAGACGCGCCATGCGTGTCTTGTCGCCGAGGATGCTGCCGCCGGAACGGGCACTGGACGGGTCGACGGCCAGCACGGCGACGCGCTTGCCGAGGCCGATGACGTGCAGGCCGAAGGCTTCGATGAACGTGCTCTTGCCGACCCCGGGCACGCCGCTGATGCCGACCCGCGCCGCCCGCCCGGCATCGGGCAGCAGCAGCTCGAGCAGGCGTTGCGCCGCCTGTTGGTGGTCGGCGCGGGTGCTCTCGACCAGCGTGATGGCCTTCGCCAGCGAGCGGCGGTTGCCGGTGCGGACGCCGGCGGCGAGGGTGTCGACCGGGAGAGAAGGGATGGAACGCTTCACGAGCGGAGGAAAACCACAGATGAACACAGATGACCACAGATGGACACAGAGCCCCGCGCCGCCTCGGTAACCTCAGGACTCACTCTGTGTTCATCCGTGGTCATCGGTATTAGTCTGTGGTCTTCCGTCACGCGCCGATTGCGGCCTCGGCGTCGCCGGTAGCGCTCTCGCGGATGAGCTCGAGCACGCGGCGGGCGGCGCGCGGGATCTGTGTGCCGGGGCCGAAGACGGCTTTCACGCCGGCCTGGGCGAGGAACGGATAGTCGCGGGCCGGGACGATGCCGCCGACGGTGACGACGATGTCGTTGGCGCCGAGCTTCTCGAGCTCGCGGACCAGCTGCGGTACCAGCGTCTTGTGCCCGCCCGATTGGGTGGAGACGCCGACCACATGCACGTCGTTTTCCACCGCTTGGCGGGCGACTTCCTCCGGCGTCTGGAACAGCGTGCCGACGTCGACGTCGAAGCCGAGGTCGGCAAACGCGGTGGCGATCACCTTGGCGCCGCGGTCGTGTCCGTCCTGGCCGATCTTCGCGACCAACAGGCGCGGGCGCCGGCCGTGCTCGGCGGAGAACTGCTGCACGGCGGCCATCAGCTCCGCCCACTCGGGATCCTCGGCGAACTGCGCGCCGTAGACGCCGGAGATGGAGTGGATCTGCGCGGCATAGCGACCCCACACGCGTTCCAGCGCGGTGGAGATCTCGCCGACGGTGGCGCGGGCGCGCGCCGCCTCGACCGCCAGGGCGAGCAGGTTGCCGCGCCCGGTCTCGGCGCACTCGATCAGTGCGGCGAGCGCGGCCTCGACCGTGCCGGCCTCGCGCGTGCTCTTGATGCGCTGCAGCCGGGCGACCTGTGCCTCGCGCACCGCCGTGTTGTCGATCTCGCGCAAATCCAGCTCCGGCTCCTCCTCGAGCTGGAACCTGTTGACGCCGACGATGACGTCGTCGCCGCGGTCGACCCGCGCCTGGCGGCGCGCGGCGGTCTCCTCGATGCGCTGCTTGGGGTACCCGCTCTCGATCGCGCGTGTCATGCCGCCCATCTGCTCGACTTCGTCGATGATGCCGAGCGCCTTGGACGCCAGCGCATGGGTCAGCGACTCCATGAAGTAGGAGCCGGCCCACGGGTCGATCACCTTGGGGATGCCGGTCTCGAGCTGCAGGATGAGCTGGGTGTTGCGGGCGACGCGCGCCGAGGCGTCGGTCGGCAGCGCCAGCGCCTCGTCGAAGGAGTTGGTGTGCAGGCTCTGGGTGCCGCCGAATACGGAGGCCATCGCCTCGATGGTCGTGCGGACGATGTTGTTGAACGGATCCTGCTCGGTGAGGCTCGCGCCGGAAGTCTGGCAGTGGGTGCGCAGCATGAGGGAGGCGGCCTGCTTGGGCTGGAAGTGCTGCTTCATCAGCGTGGCCCAGAGCAGCCGCGCCGCGCGCAGCTTGGCCACCTCCATGTAGAAGTTCATGCCGATGGCGAAGAAGAACGAGAGGCGCCCGGCGAAGGCGTCGATGTCGAGCCCCTTGGACAGCGCCGCGCGCACGTACTCGAGGCCGTCGGCGATGGTGAACGCCAGCTCGAGGTCGCACGTCGCGCCGGCTTCCTGCATGTGGTAGCCGGAGATCGAGATCGAGTTGAAGCGCGGCATCTCCTTCGAGGTGTACTCGATGATGTCGGCGACGATCCGCATCGACGGGGCAGGGGGGTAGATGTAGGTGTTGCGGACCATGAACTCTTTGAGGATGTCGTTCTGAATCGTGCCGGTGAGCTGAGCCCGTTTCATGCCCTGCTCTTCGCCGGCGACGATGAAGCTGGCGAGCACCGGCAGGACGGCGCCGTTCATCGTCATGGACACCGACATCTTCTCGAGCGGCACGCCGTCGAAGAGGATCTTCATGTCCTCGACCGAGTCGATCGCCACGCCGGCTTTGCCGACGTCGCCGACGACGCGCGGGTGGTCGCTGTCGTAGCCGCGGTGCGTGGCGAGATCGAACGCGACCGACAGCCCCATCTGTCCGGCGGCGAGGTTGCGCCGGTAGAACCCGTTGGATTCCTCGGCGGTCGAGAAGCCGGCGTATTGGCGGATGGTCCACGGCTGTCCGGCGTACATGGTGGCGCGCGGTCCGCGGATGAAGGGGAACAGCCCCGGCGCCGTGTCGACGAAGTCGAGACCGTCGACGTCGGCGCGCGTGTAGAGCGGCTTCACGTCGAGCCCCTCGGGGGTATGCCAGATCAGATCGTCAGCCGGCGCCCCCTTGCGCTCCTTGCTCGCCAGGTCGCGCCAGCGATCGAGATCGGCTCGGTCCTTCGGGTCGGCCATCGTTGACAACTCCCTTCGCTCCGCGCCTGTTCTGGGTCGCGGGCTGCCGCGACGCTAGCAAGTTGGCCGAGCGGTTGAAACGCTGGAGGGGCGCCGCTTCCGCGGCGCCATGGCCGCGCCGGAGCGCGGCCCGCCCACTATTTCCGCATCAGCACGTCGGCGGGTCCGTAGAGTTTCTTGACCCGCACCGATCCCGGCGGGGCGGCGTCGAGGCAGAGCTCGCAGAGGGTGCATTCGTCCAGATTCGCCTCGACGATCTGGACCGCGTCGTCCTTGAGCGCGAAGATGTTGACCGGGCAAACCTCAACCAATTTCTTCGCGACGACGGCCTCCTTGGCGGCCAACGGGGCGACCTCGACGTCGATGAAAAGTGCCATGATCTCCTCCGGTTAGGCTGCCATTCCGAGGCGCTGCTTGACCAGGCCGGGGATGTCCTCGATGCGCTCGGCGACGGAGATCCCGGCGCGCTGCAGGCGGGCGATCTTGTCGGCGGTGGTGTCGGCCTTGCCCTCGACGATGGTGCCGGCGTGGCCGAAGCGCATGCCGGGCATCTCGTCCATGAAGCGGCCCGCCATGAAGGCGATGATCGGCAGGCGCGACTTCTTCTCCACGACGTAATTGGCCAGCTCGGCCTCCATGCGCCCGCCGGGCTCGCAGTAGATCACGATCGCCTTGGTCTCGGCATCGGCCTCGAAGAGCGGCATGAGGTCGGCATAGGTCGACCCGATCACGGCGTCCCCGCCGATCGACACCGCCGTCGACTGGCCGAGGCCGGCGGCCGTCAGCGTATTGCACATCTCGGTGGTCATGCCGCCGGAGCGCGACATCACGCCGACGGGGCCCTTGGTGAACGCCTTGCGCGCATCCTCGGCGCGGCCGCCCATGCCGCCGATCTTGGCCTCGCCGGGGGAGAGCACGCCGAGGCAGTTGGGCCCGATGATGCGCGCGCCCTTGAGCTGCGCGAGCTCGACCATCTGTGCCACCTCGAAGCGCGGAATGCGCTCGGTGACGACGACGATGAGCTTGATGCCCGCCTCGAGCGCCTCGAAGACCGCGTCGCGGGTGAAGGCGGGCGGCACTGCCACCACCGAGGCGTCGACCCGCGTGTGCTTCATCGCGTCGCGCACCGTGTCGAACACCGGCACGCCGTACACGTCGCGCCCGGCGCGCCCCGGCGTCACCCCGCCGACGACCCTGGAGCCGAAGTCGAGGCACTCGCGCGTCATGCTCACCGCCTCGCGCCCGGTGATGCCCTGGATGATGAACGTGGTGTCCTTAGTGATCAGAATCGACATGCTTTCCCAATCCTTTTCACCGCAGAGACGCGGAGACGCGGAGATGTTCCAAATCGACTGCGCCGTCTCCGCGTCTCCGCGCCTCTGCGGTGAAATTCTTTCTCAGGTTCCCTTCATTTTCGCGACGGCTCTCCCCGCGGCTTCGTACATCGACACCTTGCGGTCGCAGTACTCCACCCCGTAGTGCTCGAGCAGCTTGAACCCCTCACCCTCCCACGACCCGGGAATGCGGAAGATGGCGATCTTCTCCGACGGCTTGTACCCCGACTCGATGACGCCCTTGATGACCCCGCGCGCCACCATGTCGACGCGGGTGTTGGAGACCACGTTCATCATCACAGCGATCCTCTTCACGCCGGGCTTGGCGAGAATCAGCTTGGTCAGCTCGCAGGCTTTGGTAACGCTCGGGTTGCCGCCGATCTCGCAGTAGTTGGCCGGCCGGCCGCCGTGCTTGCGGATGGCGTCGAACAACGTCAGCGAGCCGCCGCCGGCGCCGATCACCAGGCCGAGGTCGCCGTCGAACTCGACGACGTTGCCGGCCACGCCGCGGTGATCGACGGCGTCGACCGCGGCGCCCTTGATCTCGAACGGCGTCGGCGGCCGCGCCTGGCGTTTTTCATCGGGCGCGATGCCGAGCTCCTGCAGGAGGGCTTTGTGCTGGTCGCGCGCGTCGTCTTCCATGTCGACGTGCCCGTCGAGGCAGACGAAGCGACCGTCGGCGAGCTTGGCGAGCGGATTGATCTCGGCCAGTGTCAGGCCGTACTGGACGAAGAGGCGGGCCAGCGCGGTGACGATGCGGGTGAGCTGGCCGAGGTCGCCGCCGGTGACCTTGACGCTCGATACCAACTCCTTGGCGAGGAAGTCGGAGAAGGGAAAGAGCGTGGAGAAGTGGCGCTTGCCGATATGGTCGGGATGCTTCTCCGCCACCTCCTCGATGTCGATGCCGCCCATGTCGCTGAAGATCATCACCGGCCGCCGCGCGAAGCCGTCCCAGGTGACGCCGGCGTAGTATTCCTGCGCCACCGGCGCGCGCGCCTCGACCAGCACGCCGCGCGGCTGGTGGCCGTTGATGGTGAGCGCGAGGATTGTCTTCGCCGCCGCGGCCGCGGCGGCCGGGGTGTCGGCGAACAGCACGCCGCCGGCCTTCATCCGCCCGCCGCTCAGCACCTGCGATTTCAGCACCGCCGGACCGTTGATGCCCGCCGCGATCGCGCTCGCCTCTTCGGGCGTCTTCGCCACCTTGGACCCGGTCGGCAGCGGGATGCCGTGCTTGCCGAACAGCTGCTTGGCCTCGTACTCGTAGAACCGCATCGCTGCTCCTGTTTCGCGGACGACTGGGCGGGATTCGTTTCGCGGTGGCGGTCCGCCGGCTACTATCTCCACCGCCAAACGTCAAACCGATGGCGTGGGCGACGCATGCGTCGCCCCCAAACGGACGGAACCGCTCAACTGCCGGCGGCGTTGAGATCGACCCGGAAGAAGCCGCCTTCGCCGAGATCCAAACCGTCCTCGTGCGGATCGATACCGGCCGCGGCGCCGGCGAGGGTCATGAGGCGGATGATCCAATACTTGTGGCGGAGGAGATCGTAGAGCTTCAGCTGCTCGGCCGAGTCGGTGAGCGGCGTGACGGTGCCCTCGAAGTGCTGGTCGCCGATGTCGAGGCCGACGCGCGGGTTCTTCAGCACGTTGCGGCCCCATTGGCGGCGGCGATCGGCGGTGGGCAGGTAGACGGTGTCACCATCCACCGCGAACCAGATCGTGACGTGGTACGGCGCACTGGTCTTCCGCCCATAGTGGGTGAGCACGAGCGTCGAGCGATCGGCGACGCCGGCGAGGCGGGCGGCAAGCGGCGACGCCGCGGCCTGATCGGCGGACGCTCCCCGGCTGAAGAGGTTGGTCATGTCGTGCAGCAGGATCGCCGCGACGACCGCGATCAGAACGAGCAGGACGATACCGGCCCGCTTCATCACAGCTGCCTCATAGGGAGTCGATCGCCTCTCCGTCAAGCCAAAAGGACCCTGGAGGGCGCCGCTTCCGCGGCGCCATGGCCGCGCGCAAGCGCGGCCCTCCACTTGATGCGGGGCGGGTGCTACGAGGGACAGTGATGGCGAGTACGGAACTGAGATCGGTCGACCTCGCCGGGGTCGAGACATTGGTGGCGACCAGCGACGCGATCGTGCGCGAGGCGCTGGCGGTGGCGAGCGTGCGCACCGAGGGCGGCAAGGGGATCGACGCCGAGCAGGTGCACTGCGAGCGGCTCGCCTACGCCGCCACCGAGGCGCGAGCGGCTCGCGATCTGCTGACCTACGCCGCGGCTGCCGCGGGCAACCAGTCGGACCCCAGCATCGCCGCGATGGCGGCGGTGTTCGCCGGCGAGGTGGCGGGCAAGCTGCGGGCGCAGATCGACGCCCATCCCGAGGAGTTCGGCATCGGCGACGAGCGCCTGAACGCCACGCTCGGCGCGCCGGCCGTGCGCGCGCTGATCAGCGCCGCGACCTCCGACCGCGCCGTCAGCGCGATCGGGCGCCACGTCATGGAACAGCGCGGTGCCAACCATGCCTGGTTGAGCGACGAAATGGCGGTCATGACGCGCGACTCGGTGCGCCAGTTCGCCGAGAGCGAGGTGCTGCCGACCGCGGAGCACATCCACCGACACGACGAGCTGGTCTCCGACCAGCTCATCGCCAAGATGGGCGAGCTCGGCTTCTTCGGCATGTCGGTGCCGGAGGCA
>Ga0187893_10014276_pt1 | contig 10868 bp, 10 predicted proteins | sample MA1701074metaG_FD_139574 | JGI IMG/M metagenome (GOLD analysis project Ga0187893, IMG submission 139574) | White microbial mat communities from a basaltic lava cave in the Kipuka Kanohina Cave System on the Island of Hawaii, USA - MA170107-4 metaG ...
CGATCGTACCCATTGATGCAGGGTATGTCGATCGTCTTCGGTCAGAGTAATCTTCGTCACGGGTCGGCTCATGCAGACCATCATACATTATTACTCTAATTAATGAAACTAAGTACTAGTTCGCCGTACTTCATCACTCCTCAACTGATGTAGCCGCCATTGGCAAAAAAGAAACCAACGTGATGCCATCCATCTCACAGGGTATTCGCCGATTCGCTCCCGAAGTCAGGAAATCGAAGCCCGATTCATTGTTGGTGTTCCATGCGATTACCGCGTTTCCGGAATCGATGCCCTTTTCGACGGTGTCCCAAATCATTTCGCGTACTCGCTTTGAGAACTCACCGACGTAGACCCCTGCCCGGACTTCAAGCAACCAAACTGCCAGCCGTCCGCGCAGCCTAGCCGGCGCATTTTCAACCACGATGACCAGCATCGCCTAGATTCTCCTTGTTTGGAATGGCAATGTCGACCGCTTCAGGTGGAGCCGAAGGCACGTCGTGTCCTCCAGCAGAAAGAACTTCCTCAATCGCAGGGATGATGCGGTCCAACAGTCGCGTTTGTCGGAAAATATCGCGGCAAGCGAGGCGGACATCCCGCTCCGGCTGCACTGGCTTTTTCGCAGCAATGCGGAACGCCACCGGGACAACTGTTTCTGATTTAAACAGGTCAGCGACGTCGTAGACAAATGACTGGGGCTTGCCGGTATGAATGAACCCCACAGCGGGAGCATATCCCGCTGCCAGAATGGCTGCTTCGCAGATGCCGTACAGGCACGCAGTGGCAGAAGATAGACAGCGGTTTGGAACATCGCCGCTGCCCCAAGTTTCTGGATTGTAGTTTCTGTTGGACCAGGGGATGCCGTATTGCCGGGCCAGCAACTCGTACATCTTGCGCACCCGCGCACCTTCAATGCCCCGCAACTGTTCGACGCTGCGCCGTTCCGGGGGCTCTTCCTTGAAGCGGAAGGAATACATCTTACGGACGACCTTGAGCCGGGAATCATCATCAAGCGCCAGCCGGGCCTGATAGAGCAACCGATCGGCCCGCGCGCCTCCTGGCTGACCTGCCGCGTAGAGCCGCACTCCCGCCTCGCCGATCCAAACCAGCAAACACCCCACTCGCGCCGCCAGCACAACAGCCGCATGCGACACTCGCGTTCCTGGCTCCAACATCAGGCAAGCCACACCGCCAACCGGCAGGTGGGTTCGCACCCCATTCTTGTCCACTACTACAAATGCGCCATCCAGGACATCGAGGTTACCCTTTTCTACATACAGTACCGAAATTCGATCCTTGATCGGGATCGGCTTCAGGGGAGGTAGAACAGGTTCCATGGGTGTTTTCTTTCTTCCAGACAATTTTGCCACTTCGTCCCGATGGGTTCAGGGGCCACGCTTAGGTTGGGCCTTCAGCTTCCTTGCCAACTGCTCAAACTCATCCTCGTCGCGTACGGACTCTTCCTGCAACCTTCGCTGATGGAAGGATTTACACTCCTTCAAGGCCAGCTGTTGGGCAGCAGCCATAGCCACTTTGCCGGGATGGTCCAGAATCTGCCGCTCATTGAAGTGTAGGAAAGCGTCCAGCTTCTCGCGCCAGTCGCGCATATATAAAGAGGCCGGAGCGTTTTGGCTTGATCTTCGGTGTAGTCGAGATACATCACTACAATCCGGTTTAGCTCGCTGATTTCATCGTGGCTGAAGTAATTCTTAGGTACGGCATCATCGGCACGCCGGACTTTGGCCTGTTGGTAGATGTTTCTCAAATGGAGGCTGACGTTCTGTTTCGTCGTCTGAACAATTTCACCATGGCAGCCTGATTTAACCAGACTGTCTGCTCCTGGATTCTGACCTCGACCCGGGATTCTCCATCTTCGGGTTGATACAATAGGGTTTCTGAGTTGCTCACCGATCTGTCAGGGTTCATCGTTCAATGGTCTCGCCAACTCTCCACGGCAACCTTATGCCACAGGCCCAAGGTCCTGAACCAGAGCGGATTACTACAATTCACGGTATCGGCACCACCGACAGCAGCCCTAGGCCCATTGCCTTTCCGTGTCCAATGCCCATTGTTACTTCCTTGTCCTTGCTGCCTTGTTTCGTGACGCCACCGAGGAGCGTTGTGCGAAAACCATCTGGGTCTGTAACACTGAGGAAACCGTCATAAAGTACCGAGTAGATGCGGATTTCAACCCCGTCGTTGGGCCTGCCCCGCAGCATCTGCTCCTGAGAAATTCTCACGTCGGGCCGCTCCTGTCGCGATTTATTAGAAAGATTGAAAGATGCCAGTGGCGGTAGAGAAAAGCCGTGCTGCTGACCTTTTCGAGCAATCCAGGCCTCCTGCTCTTTCAGTCGCAAGAGACCTAACCGCTTTCCGTTGCGGGTCACGCACGGATTGGCGCGCAGTCTGAATCGAAATCGGTCGCCAACCTTGAGGGAGGCGAGATTGAGCCGCTCTTCCAGATCGATGGCAGGGTCAGTGTCTGCGAGCCATGCCTTGACGCCAATACGCTCCCAGTCGGGGATCCCCCGGCTTTGTATCAGGATTCGCGGACGCCCGCTGGAATCGGTCTCCGTCTCGAGCCTCCACAAGAATTCACCTTCAGGGCATTTTGTCTCGGGCGTGCAGAATGCACGACACAACGTGGCATGAAGCTGATACGGGTCGGCCAGGTCCCGCCGAGCTTCGCGACAACGTGGGTCGAGATGGATTCTATGCAGGAGCATGGGCCACCTCGTTAGGGAATGGGATCCACTCCGAGCGAACGAACCGCGGTCCGAAGAGCCGATCGGTAAAGGACGATAGCGGCTGGTCCATTCTCAGTACGCCAGAACCATCCCTTGAGTCGAAGGAAACGAGCAGCATTTCTGGACGCTCCTCCCATTTTCGTGGTGAGGAGATCCACGGCCATTGTGCCAACACCGTCCTTAGCGGCGAATCTTGCAGGCCGTTCTCCAGCCATACCGGCTCCGATGGCACATAGGATTTGCGCCCCAAGGCGAGAGGCCAAACAGGATTGCGCAAATGGGCATCGCATCTTGCCAGCAAGGCTCGATCGCTGCTCTCTACGCCAACCAAGAATGAGGCATCCGCGAGGTAGAAGCGGTCGGACACGACGCCGTCCTTAGCTTGGGTTCGATCTGCTTTGATGATGGTGTCCGTTGCGGCGCAACCCGCCGTCTGGTAGTCGCGCTTGGGAACACCTGGGCGATCATGTCGTACTCCAAAGGTTAATTCGGCGAGTGGTTTCAGATCAGCCCAATTGCCGCGGTCGATTCCCAAGGCCGCGGCGAGCAAACCGATGACACCGGACTTGCTCGGCTCCTTGCCGGTGTCGCGCTGGTCAAAGCGACTCGTGGTTCCCCACGATTGCATCGGGCCAACCAAGCGAAGAAGCAGGGTAGGCATGGCTCACTCCTTTGCGGCCGCAAGCGTTCCGTCGAGGAGCTCGTTCAGCGAGGCAACAGGTTTGCCGAACCCATTAGTGGCTGCGTTGGTCAGATTCAGAACCAGCGTTTTCTCCCCTCCTCCAAACGCTGTGCGCAAGGTCACTGCCTTTTTGGCAAGCTCTTCCGCCGACTTTGTGGTCAGCGACTCGTCCTTTCTTACGCGGATTGCCGTCTCAAAAGCGTTCGCCAAATTGCGTGGCGCAGTGTTGCGCCGCACAGAGACTGCCACGAACTCCGGCGGATTGTGGGCTGCGAACGTGTTCTGTTTGCCGGTAGGTTCCGCCACGATGAATCCTTCCAGAAACGCACGCAGTCCCTTTTCCGAGAGGTGCCTGTCGCCTTGAAGATTCGCCACCAGTTTCTCCCAGTCCACAACCGCGTAACGATAGAAACACGCGGAATTGAACTCCACCGTTCCCATCATGTCGGCGCCAGCGGTGTCTTCGGGTTTGAGGTCATCCACGGCTGTGTAGAAGTCGAATTCTCGCTCCACGGCATGTGTTGAGATGGCATGTGCGACTTGGCAGGCGGCGTTCTGGTTCTTTTCGGGCATGTCTGCGAGCATGCGGCCAAAGAGAGCCACATCCAAGGCCTTGCCTCCGTTCAGGATTCGACTGAATGACTCCTTCAGCTCTTTCGATGCCTTCTTCGCTGCCTCTTTCTTCTTCTCCTTTGCAGAACTTTTTTCGAGTGATTTTTCGATTGCCTCCCATTTCTCTTCTCTCCATCTTTCGTTAATGGTATCGGCCAAGGCTGCGATCTCCTGTGCCCCGAGGAACATGAGATATTCGCTCTTTTCATCCTCATCGCTATCGACTTTGCTCGGTGCAACCCATGTCCCTGCGCCGGCTAACAGGGCAAGCCGAGCCACTCTTCTCGCCTCATCCGGAATCTGACCTTTCGCGACCAAGAGCTTGACAACTTCGTCAAGCAGTCGCTTAGAGCGCTGCCCAAGGTTTTCAAGGAGAATATCCTTTTCCTCTACCTTCCTCTTGAAATGGTCCCGCGTCGCCCGCTTGAGGCACTGACTCGAAACGCGGGCGCGCCTGGTCCCGCCAAACATGGCATCCTTAGGAGCACCAGTGTCGTCCCGGTTCAAGTTCGATGGCGAGAAATTCTGCAGGACGTGAATCTCGATCAGGGTTTTCATGGGAATCTTTCCTCCTAAGAAGTAGAGTGTCTTTACGCTTCCATACTCACGTTCCAGTAGAAGTCGCGCGCCCATTCGTTCTGGGTGCGTTTCTGTTCGTTGTTCCAGTACAACAATCCCGACAACAGTGCATCGAAATCAATCGCCTGTTCCTTGAGTAAGCCAACCATCTGGCGCAGCCGATGCGGCAACTGGTCGCGATCGGCATCAAGTAACGCGACAAAACGGCGTTCAGTGCTCGTGGAACCACTCTCCACTTGGTACGCCGCGCTTGCCCTTCCGATCGACATCGGCACTCCAGCAAGGCCCTCACGCCAGTGAGCGGCCCACAGGCCGGCCACAAGGTAGAACATCTCTCGCCGCCATGAGGTTTCCTCACCCTTCAGAAAGGGCTCAACAAAAGGATATGCGGGCACGAATGCTCCAGGGTCAAAAGCAAGACTTCGCCGCAGCACCGCCCGGGCCCTCGTATCTTTCTCGTTCAACACTTCCAGCCATTCGATGAATCCGCTCATGCGCTCCCCTCCTGCGGTTCCAGTTTCAAGATTTCATCATTCAAATCCCTCAGTTTGCGCAATACAGGTCCTTCAGCCTTCACGACCGCTCGGATCGCCCATGCATCACCCATGGAAACGGTCGCGCGATGCTGTTCCCATGCTTTCTTTAACGCGTCCCGAACATGCTTCAGCCACTGGCAGCGAACGTCCTCGGAATCACGATCGAGCGTGTACTCGCGAAGGATTTCATGAAAACGAGATTCCAAGGCGGACCAGTACCGGGAATTCACCGGCATCTGTTCCACAAATCCACTGATGTCTCTCCCGGTGGGTTCCCGTTCGCCACGGCCCATCAGGTCGCGCGCAAACGACCGACAGGCATGCCACAGTGATTTCTGAGCATCTTCCGCATCAAGAAGAAGTTGCCTGATTTCTGTCTTGATACAACGGTCGCCCGCCAGTGCCTCAGGTAAGACGAAGCGCTCCATGCGCCAGTACTCGATCTTTGCCCTATTGTTGGCTTGGCCGAGCACTATTACTGATCTTGGGAATCGGTCCACGTTGGAGCGGGCCAATGCTGCTGCGTGCTCGATTACTTTGGGTGCCAAATGCGATTCATCGGGTAGCAAGGAGTCAAAATCTCGCCAAACGCCCCTTTCGCGGAATTGAATCGGTAGTTTGCCCCTCGCATCGTCGATTGTGTAAGCCAACATTGGATCGTCCTGCCCAGAGGTAACGTGCGCAACACCAGAAGCAAAAGCCAGTCTTCCTATGTGGCCTGAGTCATTCCCCTCTACGCGGAGAGACCTAGCCCGCCATGTGTACCGGTCCGCGAGGCCACTGGCGGTGCGTTCAATTCCCTCTTTCAATTTCTCGATTGATTCTGGCTCTCTCTCCCACAACGGAAGGTCGGCAGCGGCCACTTCACGGTTCTGCGGGACGAGCGAAAACAGGAGCGTGTCCTGGAGATCGCAGCCGAGAGGAAGGGCCATCGCGGCGGAAGCCGAGGGAGCCGTGCCGGTGTGAGATAACTCGCTTTTGCCGCAACTCAGGGAGAAGGTCTGTGTGGCCAGCATCCAACGGCTTGCCGCGCCGGCCGAAATGGCGCCGGGCGCTTCGACATCCACATGATCGAAGAGCACCTTGGCATTGTCGGCATTGTGTTCAGCAGCAAGCGCTGTCCAGGCTCTCCAAAACTTCGGTTCAAATGTTGGAATCTGCCCAAACGGACGCTTTTCATCGAACAGCCAGAACCGATCCCGCCACTTCTCCAGATAGCCCGTGATTTTTTCGCCCGGGAGTCCAGACTTGAACAACTCCTTTGCTTGATCAATGTCGGTTGGCCCTCCCAAAGCGCGGTACAGGACTGCCAGCAGAAAACGGTGCAGAGCGGCTGTGACCAGCGGCGAAGGGTCTTCGACGGCGGCAATTTCTCTTGAGCGAAGCAGCGTGTCGCGGATGCCGAGTTCGTCGCAGGTTCCGTCAGGAAACCGAACGGGTATCCATTTCTCGTCGATCAGGTTGAATCGGCTCATCCGGTCTCCTTCGGTTCGTACACCACTCCCAGGTCGTCATCCAGTCGCACGGTTTCATCTTCAATCCAGCAACCTTGCTGGTTGAGCATCAATGGAAAACAGTTGCGCAAAAGCGGCGATTTCTTCCAGCCTTGAGGGATTCCTACCCCCTTCAGTTTCTTGACGACGCCCTTGCGCGAGAGGCTCACTGCCCCCAGGAACCACCCTTTGGACTGGGCGAAGTCCGGCGTCGCTTCGGGACGGAATGCGTCTTCACGCCACAACGGGATGGCTACGATTGCGTCTTCACCAAGCCTGGTCTTGGCCATGAGGGTCCGATGCACACCGGGTTCATCTTCGTCGTAAAGAACGAATCTCTCCGGCTGGTTCCATGAGGCATCGTCGGGAAGGCCAATAATGGCCGTGTTGGCCTGCTGACGCTGAGCCAGAGCTTCTCCCTCAGCAAGCATAGCTCTGTTCATACGCTCTTCCAGCAACGCAGGCATGACTACTTGTTCTTCATAGACACTTTGCACCAAGGTGTCGATCTCATCCGGCAGCATCAGGTTTTGTCTCGAACGCAAGAGAATCCAGCTGCGTAACAGAATGTCTTCGCGGTATACCGCTCCCCACCTCAGAGGTTTCCCGAACGAGGGCGGCTCGTCGCCAGCAAGTCCCGCCACCAGGAGGACCGGCTCGGAAATAGGCCTGAATTTTCGAGCGTGCCGCCAGAGGCGTCCTGCGCGCTGGAGCACGAGGTCGACGGGTGCTAGGTCAGTTGCGATCAGGTCGAAATCCAGATCCAGACTTTGTTCCCCCACCTGCGTGGCGATCAGAATCTTTCGGCCGGTCCGGCTTGAACCTTCCCCAAAGGTTTCCAAAGTCTGATCCTCTCGTTTCTGTCGTCGATCGGCCGGGAAGCGGGCGTGGAAAAGGAACACTTCCGTGCCATTAGGCAGGCGCTTGCCGACACGCTGGCCTTCGCGCTCCAGTGGGTCGCCCTCGGGAAAGAGCCGGTACAGGTCCTGGGCGCGCTGCACCGTATTGACAAGAGCGAGGCCCATTCCACCTCCGGCAAGATGTTCGGAAAGAGCAGAACGCATGCTCTGAAGATCCGGCTGGATTCCTTGGAGCCGCAAAACGAGGCGCCGTGCAGGATCCGCCTGGAAATGTTTTTGTTCAACCTTGCGGTTTGGACTGAAAACGGAAAGCCGTGGGTAATCCGTTTCTTGTTCCGGCAGCCTGTCGCCTACTACTTCCGCCAACTTGCGTCGAATTGATGGCGGCAGGGTCGCAGAGAGTAGTACCACCGATGAACCCAGAGCTAGGAGCCAGCGCAGCAGATAAATCAAGAGGGTCCCCGTGTAGGCGTCGTAGGCGTGGATCTCGTCGAAGATCACAACGCGATTCGCAAGACCCCACAGACGCACGAAATTGTGCCGCACTGGCAGGATGGGCAGAAGGGCCTGATCCACCGTTCCAACGCCATACTCCGAGAGAAGCCCTCGCTTCTTATGCGTGAACCATTCACGGGCGCGGATCTCGCCGCCCGTCTCAGGATCGTGGATGCCCGAAAGGCGGAGGTCCTGGAATGTGTCGTTGAGGAGCTTTGCACCGTGCAAAAGTTGCAGGTCGAGCGTGCGGCCTATTCCTTGCCGGTGCAAGAACTCCAAGGTTCGCTTGAACATTGCATTTCCAGTGGCTTTGGTGGGCAAGGCCACATACAAGCCGCGGTGCCCGAAACGCCGTTGCAGTTCTAGATACGCGAACAGGGCTGCCTCGGTCTTGCCCTCGCCCATCGGAGCTTCCACCAGCAGGATGACCGGATCTTTCACATTGGACAGAGCATCGGCGACGGCTTGCTGCAAGGGTCGGGGAGCAAATCGAAAAACCTGCTCGAAGGACTTTGGCTCTGGGGACAGTGGGGTTCTGGGTTCCCATCCGATTGCGTTCAAGGCCTGGTCTGCACGGGTTCTTCGCTTTTGGAACCATCCCTGCAGATCCTCGCAGTCCTCGGGATTTCCAAAGGGAAACCAATCTTCGTTCGAACCAATCCAGTCCGCAAAGCTCGTGAGGCCCGACAGCAACATGAAATCGGGACCTGAAAGGGTCTTCTTGGCAGGAATGTTTGCGGGCTTGAAGATGTCCAGCAGTGCTTCAAACAGGCTCTGGCGCGCTTGCGGCCATGGATCGCGACCGAGCGCACGCCTGTCTCCTGCCAGGTTTTCGAGTACACTCGGTGAAGCCCGGTCCCCGTGGTGACACCCCACCGCGTCAGCGACCAAGTCTGTCAAGCCATCTGCCCAGCCCCTACCCTGCAACAGCTCCGTCAGAGCAATCTGGCTCACGAAGGCATGGTTGATATTCGAATTTGGGCTCCTGCCAGAATCCATGCCAGTCATGTTCTCCCATTTGCACTGAAACCCAGGACAGGCCTTCCCCAAATCATGGCAGGCCACCACGAGCATCAACCAACTTCGGGCATCTTCCCATTCCATTCCGAAAATTGCTGCCATCCTTTGGCGAGTCGCTTCCGGTTCACGCGCCAAGATGGCATCTGCACCGGAAGCCACATCCAACATGTGGAGAACAAGTGGGTGCCATTTATCATCACCGTTCTTGCTCGTCTTCGCCCAAAGGTTTACCAGTACTCTATCCATCAACCACCGAACTTGTCTTTCGCTGACTACCAAGCATCGTATCTTGTTGTCCTAGGTTCCTTTCCAGCTCCAGCCAAATTCGCGCCGTAAGCCGGGCATCGTTAAGTGCCCGGTGAAGCTGCAAATCGGAAGGCAAATCTCCCAGTAAGTACCTTGCCACAGTTTCGAGCCGGTAATTGGGAAGACCGGGCAAACGGCTTTGGGCAAGCTTCAGAGTACAAATGAAGCGATTCGAAAGCCGAATACCGAGCCGCGCGAATTCCTGCCTCAGGAATCTCAGGTCGAAAGCTGCGTTGTGGGTAATCAAGACGTGGTTGCCGACGAAATCCAGGAACCGAGGAAAGACCTCGTGAGGCAGCGGCTGTCCCTGCAGCTTCTTGTTGTCGATGCCATGGACGCGGCTGACAGTGCGGCTGATCCGCCGTGAAGTGCGTATGAGTTGCTCGAACTCTGAAAGCACCATCCCATCCTCGATTCCCACTGCCCCGATCTCAATCACGCGATCTCCAGACGCGACGTTGAGACCCGTGGTCTCGAGGTCGATGGCAATGACTGAAACAGCACTAGCCACAGTGACTGAGGTTTCATTCGGTAGATAAAGCGGTGTCAAGCCACCGCACCCCAAAGCCTCTCATCTCCGCGTGACAACCTGTGTCACAACTGCGAAAGAATTTTTTCGGCCTCGTCCCTGACTTTTTCCCGCACCGATTCCGGCCGTACCACCTGAACCCCGGCTCCGAAATGCAGAATCCAGCCAACCAGTTCCTGCGTGTCGCTGACTTCCAGGACCATCTTGAGTTGGCCGTCTTTGCGCATCGTAAGCTTCTGGCTGGAGTGCCACGCCTGGTCTTTGACCCAGGCAGCGGTGGCCCGGTTGAACAACAGCTCAATCTCAATAAGCGGACCGCGCATCACGGCTAAGGCGTCCCGGACGTAAGCTTCCAGGTCGAACCCCAGAGGCATCTGGCAGGGACGGTTGGAAATGTTCAGGGAGCGGATGCGCTCGACGGCAAAGAGGCGCACGTCCTTGCGCAGGTGGCAGTAACCGATGAGATAGAGCGCTCCAACGCTGTACCAGAGCCGGTAAGGATCGACGTCGCGGCGTGTCACCCGGTCCCGCGAGGCAGAGTAGTAGCGCATCTGAATGGTGCGTGTCTGCCGGATGGCCCGCATGAGCCGGTCGATGGTTTCCTGGTGCTTTCGATAGACCCGATGAGGACCCAAACCTACCGAGAAGTAGCCCTGCACCTGGCGAATGTAGTTCAACGAATCGCGAGGCAGGGTGGCTTCGGCTTTGTTGAGAGCCGAATCGAGCGAGGCCTTCAGCGAGGTGCCTTCCAGGGGTTTCAGCAGGTCGCGGCTGAAGACGAGAGCCATCAGCTCCGTCGGCGAAAACGCCAGCCCAGGCACGTGACGATGGCCGTCCATAAGCCGCCAGCGGGTTGTCGAGCCCGACCGCTCCGCAATCAGAGGGAAGTGCACTTCGAGCGCTTCCAGGTCGCGCCGAACGGTGCGCGGATGACGCGTCATGTCTTCAGGGAGGCATGCCGCCAGCTCCTGCAGTGTGGCACCCCGCGCCCCTTCCAACCGCTGAAGCAGCA
>Ga0187893_10014278_pt1 | contig 10867 bp, 5 predicted proteins | sample MA1701074metaG_FD_139574 | JGI IMG/M metagenome (GOLD analysis project Ga0187893, IMG submission 139574) | White microbial mat communities from a basaltic lava cave in the Kipuka Kanohina Cave System on the Island of Hawaii, USA - MA170107-4 metaG ...
GCGAGGAGGGCGGTGCGGACCTCCTTCAGGCCCTCTTCGATGTTCTTTTCGCTGAGGTGGCCCCGGCCGGAGAGCTTGCGGAAGATGTTGCCGAGACTTTCGGTCAGCGAGTCGAACATGGGCTGAGTGTACCCGGTCAGTGGAGCGGCGGAGCCTTCGAACCCGCGCAGGAGCGCATTCGCCTCGCGCGGGGGGCGTGCCCCACATCTGTGCCCCGTTTTTGGGGCAGATCTGCCCCATCGATCTCGTTCGGGGCCCGCGCCGCGCTTCCGGCAAGGGCACGCGCGTGTAACGCGGGGCGACGCGCGCGGCATCCCTATTTCTTCGAGGCGGCCGGGATCTCGATCGTGAAGACGGCCGGCTCCTTCGCGTTGCGCACCCACACGTCGACGACGTGCGGGCCGTCTCCCTCGAGCGTGACGGTGAACGTCCTGCCCTTGCGCGTGGCCGTCCTCTCCTTCGACGTCGCGCACGCCCACGTGACGACGGGATCCTTGTCCGTCGTGAGCTTGATCGTCGCCACGTTCTTCGCGACCTTGTCGAGCGCGGCCTGGGCCTTGCCGACCTCCTTCTTGAGGGGCTCGCTCGCGATCGCGTCCTGCGTGCGGAACTTGCTGTCGTCCTCCGCGACGACACGCCACGTGTTGACGAGCGGATCGAAGTCCTTGAGCTCGAACTCGGCCGTCGCGGTCGTCGCCTCGCCCGCGACGACGCCGTCGACGTAGAGCGTCACGCGCTTGATGCCCGCGCCCTCCCGCGTCGCTCTTGCCGTCGCCTTGAGCCTGCAGCCGGGCCGGCCGCCGGCGACGGACGGGAGCACCTTGTCGAGCGCGTCGAGCGATACGGTCGGGCGCTGGGCGTAGGGCTGCGTGAGCGGATCGCCCGCGACGAGGTTCATCCACGGCATGACCGGGTGCCCCATGTAGAAACTCTCGAGCACGGCGTATCCTTCGAGGTAGCGCTGCACGTGGAGGTACGACGGGTCCCACGCGGCGGTCGTGGGCTCGAGGACGCAGCCGTGGACGACCGTCGCGCCCGCGGCGACGAAGCGCGTCATCGGCGTCTGCCCGCCCTTGCCCGCGGGGTCGAACGCGCGCGCGGTGAGCGCGACGGACGTGAGGTTGTCGATGACCGCGCCCGGCAGGTACTTGTTCTTCGCGGGGAACGTCTCGTCCCAGTTCGCCTGGCCGAACGCGAAGTAGACAACGTCGCTTTTCGACTCGAGCAGGCTGCCGCCCGCGTTGTGGGGGACGATCTCCGCCCTGAGGCCGAGCGACCCGAGCCGCTCGGCGAGCTTCGGGAACGCGCCGTTGTACATGCCGCGCGGGTCGCCCTGCTTCGACTGGCCGAGATAGATCGTGCCCTCCGGGCGCTTCGGGTCGGACGCGATCGAGAGATCGATCATGCGCTTCACGTCGTCGACGGTCCACGCGTTGAGCATGCCGACCGCGTAGACGGCGGTGCCGTCGGCGGGCGCGCGCGGGTCGACCGACAGGTCCGTCTTGTAGATCGGGTTGCGCTTGAACTCCATCTGCTGCGCGGCGGTGCGCGCGTCCTCGGGGGCCTCCATGAGCGCGAGCATGTGCGCGGTTCCGCGCGTGCACTTCGGGTCGTTCGGCGACGGCGTGACGACGGGCACGCCGCGCGTGAGGGCGATCGTCGTGATGCGCGCCTCCTTGTGGGCGGCGAGCCAGTTCTTCACGGGAGATTCGAGCCGCTCGCGGAACGCGTCGAAGCTTCCGAAGGACGCGGCGGGCACGAACTCCGGCTTCTTCGGATCGCGCGCCGCGCCGCCGGGGATCTTCACGTGCACGACGTGGTGGCGCGGGACGCCGCGGCGCTCCATGTAGTAGCGCGCGATCGCGGCCGAGTCCTCGCAGAGGTCGTTGACGACCACGAGGACGTTCTCGGGACCGCCGCCGGCAGTGGCGGCGGAGGCGGAAGCCAGCGACAGCAAGGCGGTGATCGTGATTCTCATCGCACATATAACACGCGGGCGGCCCGCCGTTTTTCGTCTAGTATCGAACCGGCCCCGTCGACTCATCCCGTGAGGAGACCGCCATGCCGGACGAGGTCGCGTTCGCGCGACTGGTGCGGGAGTACAAGGACATGGTTTTCGCCGTGGCCCTGGTGCACGCGCACGACCGTTCGCTGGCGGAGGACATCTCCCAGGACGTTTTCATGAAGGCGCTGCGATCGATGGACGAGCTGCGTGAGCCGGGCCGGGTGAAGACGTGGCTGTACTCGGTGACGCGCAACACGGCGATCGACGCCGTGCGGCGGCGCGTTCGCGGGCCGGCGTCGCTCGACCGGAACCCCGTCGACCCGGCGGCGCCCGACGCGGAGCCGGAACCGGCGCAGGACGAGCGGCTCGCGCGCATCCAGGACGTGATCGAGACGCTGCAGGAGGACTATCGGGAAATCCTGGCGCTGCGCTACGTCAAGCAGCTCTCGTACCGCGAGATCGGCCAGACGCTGGGGATGACGGTGACGGCGGTGGGGGAGAAGCTCTGCCGGGTGCGGCGGGCGATCCAGGCGAAGGTGCAAACCGCGTGAGGCGCCCATGACGTGCGACGAAGTGCGCGAACTCATCAGCTGGGAGCTCGACGGCGAGCTGGAAGGCGGCGACCGCGAGCGGCTGGCGAAGCATCTCGCGGGCTGTCCGGAGTGCGCGCGGGCCGCCGACGAGATGCGCTCGGCGCACGCGGACATCGCGCGGGCGATGGAGGGGTCGCGCGCCCCGGAGTCGCTGGAGCGGAGAATCCTGGCCGCCGCGCGCGAAGCGGCGGAGGGCGATCGTCGCGCGACGCGCGCGCGCGGATGGTCGCTGCTCCGCGTGGCCGTCTCGGCGGCCGCGGTCCTCCTCATCGGCTTCGGCGTGGCGGCCGTCTCCATCGAGCGCATGTCGGCGTCCGCGAGCGATGTGTCGGTATACGGCACGCCCGTCTACGAGGCGGACGCGCCGGCGGCGATGCGCGTGCTGGTGCGCGACTCGCGGACCGGCGGCGGGCTCGCGGGCGCGACGGTCACGATGAAGCTCGCGGGGATCGCGCTCGGGACGTTCCAGAGCGACGCGGCGGGGGCGGTGAACGGAGCGTGCCGGATGCCGGACCTGCCCGACGGCGACTACCCGCTCGAGGTGACCGTCGTGAGCCGGCTCGGGACCGACCGCATCCAGCATGCCGTGAGGCTGCGGCGCACGCACCGCGTGCTGCTCTCGAGCGACAAGCCGCTCTACCAGCCGGGGCAGACGATCCGCCTGCGGATGCTCGCGCTCAACGCGATGACGATGAAGCCGGTCTCGGGGAAGACGGCGCTCTTCGTCGTGACGGATCCGCGCGGGAACCGCATCTTCAAGCGCGAGGCGACGACGAGCGAGTTCGGGATCGCGTCCGCCGACGTGCCGCTCGCCGACGAGATCACGCTCGGCCGCTACGGCGTGAGCTGCGAGGTCGAGCGCGTGAAGTCGGAGAAGGCCGTCGAAGTGAAGCGCTACGTCCTCCCGAAGTTCAAGGTCGGCGTCGCGATCGACAAGCCGTATTACCGGCCGGGCGAGACGCTCGAGGGCACGGCGCGAGCGGACTACTTCTTCGGCAAGCCGGTCGAGAGGGGGCGCGTGCGCGTCACGCTGTCGGCGTTCCACGTCGACAGCCTCCGCGAGTTCGCGACGGCCGCGGGCGAGACGGACGCGACGGGCGTCTTCGCGTTCCGCACGAAGGTGCCGGACGTGCTCTTCGGAATCGACCTCCTGCGCGGGAGCGCGCTCGTGCGCGTCGAGGCCGAAGTGCTCGACGGCGCGGGCCACGCGGAGAAGGGCGCGGCGTCGGTGGGCGTGTCGCAGCAGACGCTGCGCGTGGACGCGCTGCCCGCGGACGGCGGCTTCGTGGAGTCCGTCGAGAAGCGGATGCTCCTCGTGACGACGTATCCCGACGGCACGGCGGCGCCCAAGGTGAGAGTGGCGCTCCGTCAGGGGACGTGGGCGAACGACGTGACGACGGACGACGCGGGCGTCGCGGACTGCGTGGTTCCGGAGATGGCGGCCGTCGACATCCGCGCCGAGGACGCGAAGGGGAACGCGGCGGCCGTGCGACTCGATCCGCAGCGGTTCCGCAAGGCGCGAGGGCTCATCGTGCGCACGGACAAGCCGTCGTACCGCGGCGGAGAGCCGATGAAGGTGACCGTACTGACGCACCGGCAGACGGGCGCGATGTACCTCGACGTGGTGAAGGCGGGGCAGACGGCACTTACGCTGACGCTCGACATCAAGGGCGGCCGCGCGGAGACGACGATCGATCTTCCCGCGGAGCTCTTCGGGACGCTCCAGGTGGCGGCGTACTCGGTCGAGCCCGACGGCACGGTCGCGCGGGAGGCGCGCGTCGTTCACGTCGACCTCCCGGAGCAGCTGCGGATCCGTCCGAAGCTGTCGAAGGAGTTCTTCCGGCCGGGCGAGGAGGTGACGGTCGATTTCGAGGTGCTCGACGCGGCGGGGAAGCCGGTGCGCGGCGCGCTCGGCGTGTCGGTCGTGGACGAGGCGCTCTTCCATCTCAGCGAGAGCCGGCCGGGGCTCGAGGCGGTGTACTTCACGATCGTCGACGAGTTGCTCAAGCCGACCGTCGACGCGCACCAGAATGCGGTGTTCGCGATGTCGGCGCACGACGTGGTGGGCGACGCGAGGGCGCTTCGGATCCGCTCGGCGGTCGCGCAGGACATGGACTACGGGCATCGGCGGATCTGTCACGGGCTCGCGATCGACAAGATCCGCGAGGTTGAGGAGCGCAAGCGCCGCTACAAGGAGCGGCTCGAGTACGCGTTCTTCGGGCTTCTCGGCGCGGCGGGGCTCGGCCTGCTCGTGTTCCTCTACGGCGTGCCGATCTACGGCGCGATCCGCGAGGGACGCAGCGTCGGCATGCTTGCGATGTGGGCGAGCGGGCTCTTCGGCGCGATGATCCTCATGGTGGCCGTCATGCGGGAGGGTCGCGTCGAGCGGCCCGCGATCGTGGGCGCCGGGATCGCGAGCGCGTGGATCGTCGCGACGATCGCGGCGGCTCGGTGGTGGAACCAGCACGGGCGTCAGGCGATCGCGGCGGTGACGGTGATCCTGCCCACGTTCGCGATGTGCGGACTGGCGCTGCCGTTCTTCACGCTGGCGGCGCGTGGGCGTGCGTTTGATGCCAAGATCGGCTCGGCGCCGGCAACGATGGAGCGGGCGGGCGGCGCGAGACGGGACCCGGACATGGAGAAGCCCGCGGCGGCGAGGGGCGCGCCCTCCGTCCGCGTGCGCGAGTACTTCCCGGAGACGCTCTACTGGAACCCGCAGATCATCACGGACGACCAGGGGCTCGCGCGGCTCACGTTCGCGGGCGCGGACTCGATCACGAACTGGAAGATGGCGCTCTCGGTCGTGAGCGCGAAGGGCCAGCTCGGCGGCGCGTCGCACGACCTGCGCGTCTTCCAGGACTTCTTCGTCGACATCGACTTCCCAGTCGCGCTCACGCAGGGCGACGTCGTGTCGGTGCCTGTGGCGGTCTACAACTACCTCGCGGAGCCGCAGACGGTGAAGCTCGCGGTCGAGCGCGAGGACTGGTTCGAACTCCTCGACGACTCGGAGAAGTCGGTCGAGATGAAGGCGAACGAGGTGAAGGGTGTGCGGTTCCTCGTGCGCGCCGCGAAGGTCGGGAACCGGCGGCTCACGGTCAAGGCGTTCGGGTCGAAGGGCCTGAACGACGCGGTGCGGCGCCCGGTCGAGATCCGCCCGAACGGCCGCGAAGTCGAGCTGAGCGTGAGCGAGCGGCTGTCGACGGGTGGGACGCGGGGCCGCTTCACGATCCCGGCCGACGCGATCGAAGGCGGCACGGCGGTGGTCGTGCGGCTGTCGCCCGCGGGGATGGGCGAGGTGGTCAAGGGGCTGGAGAGCATGGTGCGCCTCCCGGGCGGCTGATTCGAGCAGACCTCGTCGGTGGCCTATCCGAACGCGCTCGTGAAAGGCTACCTGACGGCGACGGGTCAGTTGACCCCCGAGATGCGGATGAAGATCGACGAGAACATCGTGGTCGGCCACCAGAAGCTGCTCACCTTCGAGGTGGACGGCGGGGGATTCAACTGGTGGGCGAACGACAAGCACGCGCTCGTCTGGCTGACGGCGTACGGGATCATGGAGTTCGCGGACATGGCGCGCGTGACGGAGGTCGACCGCGGCGTGATCGACCGCGCGGCGGCGTGGCTCCAGAAGGTGCGGCACCGCGACGGGACGTGGACGCAGGCGGGACGCACGCACGGCGAGCGGATCGAGCACCTGCCGGACGGCGTGACGGTGCTGACGGCGTACGTCGCGTGGGCGCTCGGCGAGGCCGGCTTCGCGGACCGCGCGCGCGACTCGATCGCGTATCTCGAGTCGAAGGCGGAGCGGACCGACGACGCGTACGCGCTCGCGATGATCGTTAACGCGCTGGTCGCGAACGACTCGCCGAGGGCGGCCGCGGCGGCGCGGCGGCTCGCGCGGATGGCGCAGGTCGAGAGCGACGTCGCGTCGTGGGGCGGGAGCGGCACGCTCTCGTACGCGCGCGGCGGCGGGGCGGACCTGGAGGCGACGGGCCTGGCGACGTACGCGCTGTTCCGATCGAAGACGGAGACGGCCGTCGCGGACATGGGCGCGGCGTGGCTCATCAAGCGTCGCGACGCGCACGGCGGGTGGGGCTCGACGCAGGCGACGATCCTCGCGATCAAGGCGCTCATCGAGCAGGCGAAGGCGGGCGGCCGCGGCGAGGGGACCGGCGCGGTGAGTCTCGTCGTGAACGGGAGGCCCGGGCCGAAGTTCGAAGCGATCACCGACAGGAACAATGACGTGGTGCAGCAGGTGGACGTGACCGACTGGGTGCGGCCGGGCGAGAACACGTTCGAGGTGACGCTCGACGGGAGGGCGCGGCTGTCGTACCAGGTGGCGGGCCGCTGCTACGTGCCGTGGAGGCCGGGGGACGACCGGCCGGCGGAGACGTCGCCGCTCTCGATCGACGTGACGTACGACAAGGAGCGGCTGCTCGTGACGGAGAAGCTGCGGGCGCGGGTGCGGCTGGACTATCGTGCGTCGAGCCCGACGTTCATGGTGATCGCGGAGGTGGGCGTGCCGCCGGGGTTCGCGGTGGACGTGCCGACGCTCGAGAAGCTGGTCGCCGACGGGAAGATCGCGCGGTTCGGGTCGACGGCGCGGAGGGTGACGCTCTACTTCGGCGAGGTGCGGCCGGGGACGGTGGAGGTGGAGTTCGATCTCAAGCCGAAGTACGCGGTGAAAGTGAAGACGGAGCCGGCGACGGCGTACGAGTACTACTCGCCGGAGCGGCGGGGGGAGTCCAGACCGAGAGCGATCGAGGTGACGGAGGAGTGACAGGCGGGCGGGGTCCTTCAGCCTCCACAGAATCGCGATGGCTCCCCGAGGCTCTCGCGCGTCAGGAGCCTCACGCAGGATTACTGCGTGAATTCCTGGAAAGCGAGGAAGCAGCGGTCGCTACCGTTCTTTCTTCGGCGCGTGCGATCGCGCTTCCGCGAGCATCGGACCGATCTCGCCCTTCAGCGAAGGATCGAGCTCGAGAGCTTTCTCGTAGTCGGCGACCGCCTGCGCCCAGTCCTCCATGATCCAGCGGCACCGGCCGCGGCGCGACCAATGACTGGCGTCGCGCGGGCGAAGGCGGATGGCCTCAGCGAAGTCCGCGATCGCCAGCTCGTACAGGCGGGCGATGCGTGCCGGGTCGGGCGGCCGGGCGCGGCGAAGCATCCAGATCCACGCGGTGCGCACGAAGCCCCGGTTGCCGAAGGCCTCGTCGCCGTGCGGCCGCAGCCGGATCGTCTCGGCGAAATCGGCGGTGGCGCAGTCGAACTGGTGCGCCGGGTCCTGGCCGCGGTGCATCTGGGCGGTGCCCCACGCCGCGTGCGTGTTGGCGCGCCAGAGACGCGCTTCGCAGGACTCGGGACGTACGCTCAGCGTCTCGTCGAGGTCCCGCACGGCCGCGGCGTACGGCGGGTCGGGATCGCGACCCTGCTCCGCGGTCCAGTCCGCGAGCGTCCTGTGCGCCTGCGCCCGAGCCAGCCGCGCGTAGGGATCGCCGCCGGACGACTCGACGGCGGCATTCAGGTCGCGGAGCGCCTCCTGGATCAGGTCGCCGGGGTCCGCCCCCCGCTGGAGAAGCGCCTGCGCCCAGCGGGCGCGGCACTGGCCGCGACCCTGCATCAACCAGAACAACGGCGGTCCCAGGCGGATCGCCTCATCGAAGTCCGCCAGTGCGTCGCGCAGAAGCGGCTCCGGATCGAGCGTCCGCTGCAGGCGCCGCCATGCCCATTCCGAGCGCGCATATCCGCGCCGCGCCCACGACACCCCGTCGCGGGCCTGCTGCTCGATCGCGCCGCTGAGCGCCGCGACCGCGCGCTCGAAGAGCTCGTCGGATGGAACTCCGCGCTCCTCGTGGTGCTGGGCGAGCGCGACGAGGCTCTGCGCCATGGACCCGTGCACCCAGTCGTCGGCCGGCCCCTCGGCCACCCGGGCGAAGTCCGCGATCGACTGCTCGAGACGTTCGACAGCATCGATGCCCCGTGACGCCATCCAGAGTCCGAGGTCGCTGTTCATGCTGGCGCGCAGGAAGATCGCCGCGCGGTCCGAGGGATTGCGTCGGAGCGCTTCGTCGGCGTCGGCCAGGGCCGCCTCCGCCGCCGGGCGAGGATCGTCCCCGCGTCTCCCGCGCCACGCGGCTTCGAGGTGGCGGATCTCCGCGCGCAGCGTCAGGAAGCGCGCGGCGCCGGGGTCGAGCTCCAGGGCACGGTCGCACGCGGCGACCGCCTGCGCGAACGGCGGCTCGTGACCGGAGGAGACGAAGGCGCGTTTCGAAACGCCGATGAGGGTCACGACCCGCATGTGGTGGAACGGCAGGAACCCGCGGTCGCGCTCGACGGCTTCCGCGCTCACACGCGCGGCTTCGTCCAGGTCGTCCGCGCCGAGGTGCGCGCGCACGAGCCACTCCTGCAGGTCTTCGTCGCGACCGCGCTCGGCGATGGCGCGGCGCAGGACGTCGCGGTCGAGTCGGGCGAGCTCCGCGATCAGGCGCAGCGCGGCGGCGGCGTGTCCCGGCAGGCCGCGCAGGTCGTCGAGTGCCCGGCGGCGCAGGGCCCTTGCGTCGTCGTCTTCCACGTCGGCCAGCGGCGGGTCCGCGGCGGCCGCCAGGCCCGGCAATCCCTGCGCGCGTGCGGACTCGCGGCGCCGCCACGCCGCATACAACGCCTCGACGCGGTCGCGGTGCCGGCGCAGCAGCAGCAACGCCCGCTCGTACCGCGCGGGCGCGCACGCCGGCTCCTTGCGCAGAGCCTCCTCCTGCTGGGCGAGGGCCTCGTCGAAGCGCATCAGCGCGCGCAGCATGCGGCCGCGGAGGAAATGCGGCTCGGCCAGGGCGGGGAGCTTGGCGGAGACCTCGCGGCAGACGTCGTCGACCTTCGGCGCGTACTCGCGCATGCCGGGAAGGTCTCCGGCGCGGCGGCAGGCGAGCGCGGCCTCGACGTACGCATCCGTCGTGCGTCGCATGTTCGCGACCAGCGCGTGCTGCGTCCGGAGCAGCATCGGCAAGAGGATGGCGAGGATCGCGACGAGCAGCGCGGCGGAGCCCGCGGCCGTGCCGTAGAGCGCGCGCCGGCGGGCGATCCGCTTGCGGAGGCGATAGAGCATCCCCGGGGCGTGCGCCCCGATCGGCTCACCGGCGAGGAAGCGCGCTACGTCGTCGGCTACGTCGTCGGCGCGGGCGTACCGGCGGCCGGGATCCTTCTCGAGGCATTTCATGACGATCGTCTGCAGGTCCATCGCAACGGTCGGGTCGCGCGCGCGCAGCGGCCTCGGCTCGTCCTGGACGATGCTGCACATGACGTGGACCGGCGTGTCGCCGTCGAACGGGAGCCGGCCCGCGAGCGCCTCGTACAGCATCACCCCGAGCGCGTAGACGTCGGTGCGGCTGTCGATGGCGTGCGTGCGGCCCTCCACCTGCTCGGGGGCCATGTAGCAGGGGGTCCCCAGGACCGCCCGGGACTGGGTGAGCCGCGTGTCGGCGGTCTCGGCGCGGGCGAGGCCGAAGTCGGTGAGGACGACGCGGCCCGACGCCTCCACGAGGACGTTCGCGGGCTTCAGGTCGCGATGCACCACGCCCGCCGCGTGGGCGGCACCGGCCGCGCGCGCCACGTCGGCGATCATCCGCAGCAGGACTTCGCGGGGCGTCCGGTGTTCCGCGATGAGCGACTGCAGCGTGCGGCCCTCGACGAACTCCATGACGATGAAGTGCGACGCGGCGTCGCGGCCCACCTCGTGCACGACGACGATGTTCGGATGGCGCAGTCGCGCGGCGATGCGTGCCTCGCGGCGCAGGCGCGCGACGAGTTCGTCGTCGGACTCGCGCAGCGTCTTGACGGCCACGCGCCGCCCGAGTTCGGTGTCCTCGGCTTCATAGACGACGCCCATGCCGCCGCGCCCGACTTCACGGAGCAGGCGGTACTTTCCGAGCCGTTCGCGCGGCGATTCTTTCCACTCCCGGAGCGCTTCGGCCAGATGTTGCGGGCTCAGGGCGCCGGTCGCCAGCAGGTATTGCGCGAAGGAGAGAGCGGGGTCGCGCGACAGGGCGCTCTCGTACGCCTCGCGCCGGGCCTCCAGCTCCGTCTCCGTCGCGAACCCCAGTCGCGCGATGATCCGGGCGAGCGTGCGCGCCGGATCACCCGGGGGCGAGGACTCGGCGTAGAACGTCAGCAGCCGATCGAATTCCGCGCTCTCCATGGTCATGGCTTCGGCAGCGCGCGCAGCTCGAGGTCCAGGGACGGACGGTCGGACACGTAGTCGCGCACGTGCCGCTCGACC
>Ga0187893_10014281_pt1 | contig 10865 bp, 4 predicted proteins | sample MA1701074metaG_FD_139574 | JGI IMG/M metagenome (GOLD analysis project Ga0187893, IMG submission 139574) | White microbial mat communities from a basaltic lava cave in the Kipuka Kanohina Cave System on the Island of Hawaii, USA - MA170107-4 metaG ...
ATTGAGCAAAGACTATGAGACGCTCACCCAAAGCAGTGAAGCGATGATCTACTGGACCATGATCCATCTGATGCTCAAGAGACTGCGCCCATGCACATAACAGGTTTTCATACACGTTCTTAGAAGGCAACGAATCGAGCTACTGCAGTAGCGGTATCGTCCGGTCGGCTTCCTGATACAGAAGTACCATCGTCTTCGGCAAGCCCGTCTCCTTCCAATATTCAAAAAATTGCGAAGCGTAACCGTTTCTTCGACGGACGATTTATCTGATATGGTTATCAGCCCAAGTGAATAATCGTATTGGGGATTTTGCGCTTGGCTCGGATTCAATACTCAGCCGTGAATCACCGATGATGCGATTAGATCGCCACAGGTCTCTAAAATGAAAACGAATAAGCTTCGACGGCCACGCCGTTGGCTGGGACAAATATTTGAGAAGGCGTCGACCGGTCCCTGGTTCAAAATCCTAGTCGTCACATTGTCCCTTACGGGGATACTCTGTATTGGTTTCGGCGCTTCGCGCCTGGCCAAGTCCTCCCACAAGGATGTCTCCACGGAATCAACGGCACTGGCCATGTTAACGGATATGGGCCAGTCCGTGCGCGCGGACATTGCCCGCGTTGTCACGCCAGCGATGGAACGAACTCGAAAGCTGGCGGCATCACCAGAAACTATAGAGGCATTGCGCGGAAAAGATTCAAAAAAGCATACCAACTTGTGCAATGCCGCTGTGACCGGTTCAACAGAAATTGATGCGTTCGCGCTATTTGACGATCAAGGTCGAATTCTCGCGATCAATAATGTATACGCAAACGGGAACTCCATTCCGCGCGACCGAGTCGAGCGAATTCTGAAGATGAGCTTTGAAGGTCGCGACATCATTCAGAAATGTGTGCGCAATCAGGCGGACGACGTCGCCCTGGAGTTTCAAACGACTTGCGACATTACTCCTGCTTTTTTTGACTCCACGGGACTTTCCGTCGCCTATTCCGTACCCGTTCGCGATCCTCAGACCGGCGAAAAACTCGGGGTAGCCAGCGCCCGTCTGCGGTTTGAGCGAATTAGCAGCCTTATCGAGCGGCGCACGGTTGCCGGCCGGGTCGGTTCCATCCAATTTGTCACTGACTCCGGTGGTTATTTTTCAGAAGATATCAATTCTGGTCGTGTGGCGCCGCCAATACGCAGTGAAGTGCTTAAGCCGATTTTGGCGCCACTAGTGAATGGAGATGTAGTTCACTACATGACCCATGTTGGGAATAGCTACCTCAGCCTGTTTCGACTGGATGACTTTGTCACACTGACCAAAGGAGGCATCCAGGTGGCCCTGCTTGCCGATGAAGATTTGGTCATTCGCGAAGAGCGGCAGGCGCGCATGGTGGAGGCGGCAACCGAAGGGTTGATTGGATTGCTGTTCCTGCTGGGAGCGGCGTTTGTGCACAGCACTGCAATCGCCATGTGGGGCCGGCGCGACCTAGACCACGCCCGCCTCGCGGCAGAACAGGCCAACCGCACCAAGAGCGAATTCCTAGCCAATATGAGCCACGAAATCCGGACTCCGATGAACGGGATCATCGGGATGACCGAGCTTGCCCTCGACACGGAGCTTGATACGGAGCAGCGTAGTTTCCTCGGCACCGTGCGAGACTGCTCTTATTCGCTACTCGGATTGCTTAATGACATCCTCGATTTGTCCAAGATCGAATCCGGGAAGTTCGAAGTGGAATCGACGATATTCGATCTGCTCCCAACTGTGGAGGGTATGCTCGATGTTTTCGCGAATCGAGCAGTGGACAAGAATCTGGAGCTGATCTGCGAATTCGATCCTGCTAGCCCTCGTTACTTGCGCGGAGACCCTTACCGAATCCGTCAGATCTTGATGAACCTTTTAGGCAACGCAATCAAACTCACCGAACAAGGTGAGATCGTCCTCGGTACGAAGTGTGAGCAGATTGAAGACAACAAGGCGACACTAAAATTCTTCGTGACCGACACTGGCATCGGCATTCCCACGGATCGCCTGGAGGCCGTGTTTGCAAGTTTCACGCAGGTGGACGGAGCCACAACGCGAAAGTATGGCGGCACGGGTTTGGGACTGACGATTTGCCGGCAGCTTGCGGAACTCATGGGAGGAAACATTTGGGTGGAAAGTACGCAAGGAAAGGGAAGCACATTTGCCTTTCGACTGACATTGCCCTGTGCCGAGGCGCCGGAAGCGACCGACAGCGACTCAAATCCCCCAACCCCTTCGCCAGATTTGACCGACACCCCTGTTCTGATCGTTGACGACAATCCCACCAACCGCCGTGTTCTGGAGTCACTGGTTAAGTCCTGGAAATGCCGGCCGACCGTGGCAGCGGGGGGCAACGAAGCATTGTCCATCCTCCGTGTGGCCCATTCGAAGGGCAGCCCGATTCCCTTGGTACTCCTGGACGTGCAGATGCCCACGATGGACGGTTTCGAAGTGGCGACATCCATCGCTCATGATCCGGACCTGGGTCACCCCAAGATCATTCTGTTGCGCTCGATGGGGATTCACGTTATCGATTCGGGGAATAAGCCCCACGTTGATGCCCACCTGAGAAAGCCGATCAGGCAGGAGATGCTCAAACGCGCGATTCAAGAATTGATGACTGGGAAACAACCGACTTCGGGTGGTGGTTCTGCCACTTCCAAGCCCGTGGTACGTGTGTCAGCGCACGATTTTTCGACGCGGACCACGCGGGTGTTGCTGGTGGAAGACAATGCGGTGAACCGCCGTGTTGCGACGGGCATCCTACGCAAGCTGAATTGCGAAGTGACCGAGGCAGAAAACGGGCAACTAGCCCTGGACGCGCTTGAAAAGCATGACATTGATGTTGTTTTCATGGACGTGCAAATGCCAGTGATGGACGGCTGGCAGGCGACGGCCTGTATCCGATCGAGGAAACAGTGGGCGCAATTGCCCGTCATCGCGCTGACTGCTCATGCCATGAAGGGCGACGAGCAGCGGTGTCTTCAGGCCGGCATGAGCGACTACATCACCAAGCCGGTTCGTAGGGAGGATTTTGAGAAAATGATTGAAAAATGGACCTGCAAACAATTGCTCCAGCCCGATTCGAATCAGCATGTCGCTGCAACACCGACATCGGGCGGAAAGGACCATGAGTCTCTAAATATTCAAGGGGCCTTGGAGAATCTTGGCGGCGATAGGGAGTTATATGTTGAGGTCGTCGAAGTATTCTCGAAAAACCTGCCCACCCAGTTGGATCAACTACGCCAAGCTTGCAGCCAGCATGACGCCCACCAACTCTCCGCAATCGCCCATAGCTTGAAGGGTTCCGCGGCGAATATCGGTGCGGAGGCAACGCGCCATCTCGCCACGCAAATAGAGGATCTCGCCCGAGACGGCGACGCAACCAAGGCCATGGCGCTCGTTCCGGCAATGGAATCCTGCTTAGCTGAGTTACGTGAATCGATTAAAGCCGTATTGGCGGAAAAGTCACAGAGCCATGTCTAACCGGCCGCTGATACTTGTTGTTGACGACTCCGTTTCCGATGCCTTGCTATTGAGTAAGTCATTGGCGAAATCAGGGCTTGAAACGATCATGGCCCACGATGGTCCCACGGCCATTCAGATCGCCACCGACAAATCGCCGGACCTAATCCTCCTGGACATGTCCATGCCCGGCATGGATGGCCTGGCAACCTGCGCGGGTCTTCGGTCAAATACCGCGACAGTCAACATTCCGATCATATTCGTCACCTCCCATACCGACACGCATCACATTGTGCGGGCCTTTGCCTCAGGAGGGGCCGACTATGTCACCAAGCCGGTTCGCGTTGATGAAATACTGGCGCGCATATCCGTACAGCTTCGATTGCGAGAAGCCGAGCAAAATCTCATTGAGAGGAACATGCAGCTTGAAAGCCTGGGCGCGCAGCTTGCGGAGACTAACGCTGAATTGGCACGTCTGAGCAGGGTGGATGGCCTTACGAGTCTCTTGAATCGCCGAGCGTGGGATGAATCCTCAAATCTGGAGAAAGAGCGATCCGATCGTCACAATCACGCTTTCTGCGTATTCATGTTAGACGTGGATTTTTTCAAAGTCTTCAACGATTCTCAAGGGCATCAGGCAGGCGACGATTGTCTACGGAGCGTTGCCCAGCGGATCGCCCTGGCTTGTCGAAGAACAGACATCGTCGGCCGCTATGGGGGCGAGGAGTTTGTTGTCCTCGCTCCGGAAATTTCCATTGACGGAGCTGCTACTCTGGCGGAAAGAATCCGTCAATCGGTCTGGGACCTGGCCATGCCGCATCCTTCAAGTCCGGCCGGGCGTGTGACCATAAGCATCGGGGTTGCCGCGAGCGGAAATGACGCATTGAACGAAGTAATTCAGCGAGCCGATGGAGCACTCTACAAGGCGAAATTGTCCGGCCGTAACCTTGTATGCACCGCGGCCGGGACCGTCCCGTCGATGCGACCGTGTAAACAAACCGACCATCCTATTGGCGAAACGGAGGCGAATACGCGATTTGTCCCGACGGTACTCATCGTGGATGACAGCGACGACAATCGAATTGTGTATAGGGGATGTCTGCCCACCAGCGATTACCGAATTATCGAATCCGTGAATGGTCAGGAGGCGCTAGCCGCCGTCGCAAAGGATCTCCCGGACGTCATTATCATGGACGTGAGGATGCCGAAGATGGACGGGATCGAGTGTACGAAACGACTCAAGCAGGATCCTGCGACGCGCAACATCCCCGTTATCATCGTGAGTGCGTGCGGCGCCCCAGGGGAGATCGTAACCGGACTCGATGCCGGCGCCGACGAGTATCTCACCAAGCCGATCCGTGCTACGGAATTGGCGGTGCGCGTTCGTTCCATGGCGCGCTTGAGCCGGGAAAGACAGGATCTTCAGCGCAGCTATCAGATCCGCGAAGAACAAATCAGAATACTAACGGCTCTCGTTGAACTCTGCCGCGGAATAGGCAACGCCGGCACGAGCGACGAGATTTTGATGCACACAATCGAAGCCGTTGGGCAGGTGGCCCTGAGCCGGCGGGTTTCGGTCATGTTTCCGGATGCCTGTCGAAGATCTCTCACCATCGCAAAATGCATTGGTCTCGATCCAGATGTCGCGGCAAGGACAAGAGTGACCGTCGACTCAGGCGTCGCAGGTCGTGTATTTGCTTCACAAAAGGCCATCATCGTCAACACGGAATCGGAAGCCCAAAAGTATGAACGAGGAGAGGAATCAGACTACTTTGCCAGTGTGCCGTTGTTGTCGGCGCCGTTGGGCGCCGGTTCGGAAATACTCGGAGTCCTCAATGTCACCGAGCGTATCGGCAATCGTCCCTTCGAAGAGCGCGAATTAGAATACATTGTTCTGATGTCCAATATTGTCGGACAGGCCCTGATTGGGATACGACATCGCCAAGCCCGCGACGAAGCCCGGGACATGATCGTTATAGCTCTCGCCAAGTTGGCGGAACATCGAGATAGTGACACCGCTCGACACGTAGATCGCGTGACGCAATATTCACATATTCTCGCTACAGCGCTCAGGACCCACGAGCACTTTCACGATCAAATTGACGAGGAATTCTTGCAGGACCTTCGCAGAGCCGTTCCGTTGCATGACATTGGAAAGGTTGCGATTCCGGATAGCATCCTGCGGAAACCCGGAAAACTGAACGTGGAAGAAATGGCGATCATGCGCAGGCATGCCGACATTGGAGCAGATACTCTCCGGCCCGTCCTCCTCAAAGTTCCCGATGCCGCGTTCTTAAGACTTGCCGAAGATGTGATTCGTTTCCATCACGAATGGTACGACGGCTCCGGCTATCCGCGGGGACTTGCGGGAGATGCGATCCCACTCGTGGCGAGGATCGTAGCTCTAGCAGACGTTTATGACGCCCTCACAACCAAACGTCCGTACAAAAAGGCAATCAGTCACGACGAAGCTGAGAAGATCATTGTTCGTTCCGCTGGAACGCAATTCGATCCCATGATCGTTGGTGCATTCGCTACGTCAAAGGAGACCTTCCGGCGCCTGGCGATGGAACTCGCCGATCCCCATCAGGAAGTTACGCCTGAACGATCGCAACTTTATGCGCCACAACTTGCTGGCGCGAGCGCTTAACCTGGAATTCCGACTAATAGGCCGCGCTGCACATTGGTATTCTCTATTGACAATCAAACATCGTTGTGCATGTGATAGCCCTTCAAGGCACAGCGCTACAAATCAAATCGATTGAAGCCATGCGGGAACGAAACAATGACGATGTCAACAATCATCGATATTCCTAGCAACTTTAGAACCGACGCGCTCACGAAGGCCGCGGTTGCTGTGCTGGTAGTCGATGATAATCCAACCAATCGAGTCCTATGCCGTCATGCGCTCACCAAAAAAGGCTTTGAAGTGCGTGAGGCGGTCGACGGTTGCGAAGCACTTTCGCAAGTTGAGCAGCAACCTCCGGACGTGGTTCTCATGGATGTCAAGATGCCCAACATGGACGGCTTGGAATGTACGCGGCGCCTGAAGGCGTGCCCAAAGACGTGCGACATCCCCGTGATCATCCTGAGTGCATGCACGGATGCCAGCGATATCATGGCGGGCCTGGAGGCCGGTGCCGATGAATACCTCAGCAAACCCCTCCGCCTGCTGGAATTGGAAGTTCGCTTGCGGTCAATGGTGCGGGCGTACCGCGACCGCAAAGAGATCGCTCACGCAAGGGAAGCACAGGCTGCTACCAAAGCACTCGAGGCGGAGTTGGTCGAACGACGGCGTATGGAGGAGGCGTTGCGACAGGCAAAAGATGCCGCCGAAGCCGCGAATCAGGCCAAAAGCGAGTTTCTTGCCACGATGAGTCACGAGTTGCGTACGCCGCTCAACGGTGTCATCGGGATGACCGAACTGCTCCTGAGAACCTGCCTGGATGATCGGCAACGTCATTATGCATCGGTGGCGAAACACTCCGGCGATGCTCTATTGTGCCTTATCAAAGACATCCTCGACTTTTCCAAGATCGAAGCGGGAAAAGTCGAATTGGAATCTGTTGAATTCGATGTCCAAGATATCATCACCTCCATCGTCGCCACCTTTGAAGAAGCGGCGAAAGCAAAAGGCCTGACGTTGGTTGGTACAATACATTCTCTTGCGCCCTCGCGCGTCCGGGGCGATGCGGGAAGACTCCAACAAGTACTGATGAATTTAACCAGCAATGCGCTCAAATTCACGGAACAAGGACAGATCACGATCCGTGCAGTTGTGGAGGACGAATCCTGCACGCACCAGACGATGCGATTTACCGTGGATGACACGGGAATCGGAATCCCTTCGCAGCGCCTCGACCGCCTGTTTCGATCGTTCTCACAGGTGGACGCGTCCACGACGCGGAAATATGGCGGCACAGGGTTGGGTCTGGCGATCGGCAAGCGGCTCGTGGAAATGATGGGTGGAACGATTGGCGTCAGTACCGAATCTGGCCGGGGGTCAACATTTTGGTTTACCGTCAGGTTCGTTCGAGCCTGCGCGCCGGGTGAAGGCACAAAAACGTTTTGCGACGATTTGAGAGCCATAAGGGTCCTTGTCGTCGATGACAACAAAGTCAACCGCGACATACTCATTGAACAACTAGACGGCTGCGGGATTCGCACACAAGCGGCGTGCGATGGATCGAGTGCGATCGATGCCCTCGTGGAGGCAGCAAATCGTGGCGCACCCATGAATATCGCAATTCTCGACATGAATATGCCTGGGCTTGACGGAGAGTCCCTTGCGCGGGTCATCAAATCCAACCCTGAGCTCTCGGACACCGTTTTGATCATGTTGGCATCCAGCGATCCATCTCGGGACGAGGAACAACTTCGCGCGTCCGGCTTCGCCGCCTGGCTCGCGAAACCAGTGGGCACGCCGCGGCTCCTTGAGGTGATTGCCAGTGCCATGGCGTGCGCTACGCGAACCCAGGCGCAGTTGAAGTTGCAAGAGGGCTCCCGAAGTGATTTGGCCGCTGCCGCCAGGGATGCGCAGACGCTGCGCATCTTGCTTGTGGACGACAACGAAATAGGGCGGGAAGTTGGTTTCGCAACTCTAACGCAGGCCGGTTATTGCTGCGACATCGCGAATGATGGTCGACAAGCCGTCGATGCGGCGGAACGATGCAATTACGATATTATCTTGATGGATTGCCAGATGCCAACCATGGATGGATTCGAGGCAACCTCCGCGATCAGGCAAAGCGAGCTGACCGCAGTGCATGCGGGGCAACCAGCCAGACACGTGCCCATCGTTGCGTTAACGGCGAATGCAATGACAGGTGATCGGAAACGTTGCGCCGCCGCAGGAATGGATGAGTTTCTGACCAAGCCATTCGCCGCTGAAGATCTGATCAAAGTAATTCAACGCCTGACGAAATCCAATATCTCGGCCACAACTGACTCGGATTCCGCAGCTACGCCAACTCCCCCATGTCATATCAAACCTGCCAATGAAACGGCTCGGCTTGATATTAACTCGGTGCCAGAGCCGTTCGTTGTTGATGCCATTCTCAAGCGCTGGGGTGGTGATCGACAGTTCGCCGGCAAGCTAATCAAGATGTTTCAGGGCCAAGTCTCTGATTTCATCGCAGCGCTACGTCGCAGCATTGATGCAGGAGACCACCAGGAAACAGCGAACGTCGCACATGGGTTGAAGGGGGCGGCAGCTTATGTGTCTGCAGAGGCCGTGCGGGCCCTCGCGGAGCAGCTCGAGAAGTTGGGTCGAGCCGCTGACCTTTCTGGCGCGCAATCGTATTTCACACAAATCGATGAAGAATTGAGGCGATGCATTGCTTTTCGAAACGTGATTCTCGAATCCGACCAATGCGCCTATTCCGTTGAGACAGGCCAACACTGAGTTCCGTGGAGGTAGACACTTGAGCAAAATACTTGTTGTAGACGATATGGCGCTCTGTCGCGAGCCAATCGCCGAGGCGTTGCGCAGACATGGCCACGAAGCCCTATGCGCGGCCAGCGGTCAGGAAGCCCTTTCTATGGCACGCGATCACCGCCCGGACTTGGTATTGCTCGATATGAACATGCCCGTAATGGATGGCCTGGCCACGCTGAGTGAATTGCGGAACCAACCAAACTTTCGCGCTACCCCGGTCTTGCTATTGACCGATCGTTCGGACCGTGAGGGGATCATCGAAGCAGGCAAACGCGGCGTCCAGGGTTATCTCTTGAAATCCAGTTTTTCGCTCGACGACCTCTTCGCGCGCATAGAAAAGTGCTTATCCGACCTCGCATCGGCAGCAGCAATCCAGCCGGCTTCGTCCGCCAAAAATGCGATTTCTACGACAAAACCTGTGAGCGTCGGCGCACCTATTAGGCATTCGTCAGGGGCGGGAGGTACGGAAAGGGGTCCAAAACCAGCTCTGCCTCTAGCCAACAAGCCCTCCATGGATCTGACCGGCGAAAAACTTCTTGCCCAGATCTGCAAGAATCTGGAGCTAAAGCCATTGGGGGCAACCGTTCAGAATGTTGTTGCGGCCACCTCAAGCACCGCGTGTTCTGCGCAGGACGTGGCTCGTGCCGCCGCGCCGGATCAAGCGCTTTGCATCCGCTTGCTTCGAGTGGCCAACAGTTCCGCTTACCGTCGCGGCCAACCGGTTTCCGATGTTAAGTCTGCGATCCAGCGCGTGGGTATCCAAGAAGTACGCAATCTCGTTATGACGCTCGATGTATTCGAGAATTACGCGAGTTCCGTTGGCGCGCGAATTGATCCGCGAATGTTCTGGGAACATTCGATAGGATGCGGCCTCATCGCGGGCGGTATCGCCAAGGCTCGGCATGCCAAGTCGGCCGAGTCTTACTTTCTCTCGGGCGTTCTCCATGATTTGGGCCGACTCATTTTGTTGGACCAACTCTCAAATCGATATGCGGCCGTTTGCGATGTCGCGCAGCAGCACGCCCTGCCGCTGGAGAAGGCTGAAGCCCAATCATTGCGCCTCGACCATTGCGAAGTCCTTGGCAAGGCGTTGGAGCATTGGAAGTTTCCGCGCGATTTCATCGTCCCTGTGACCAGTCACCATTTGACGATGGAAAAACTGATGCGCCTCCAGGACTACAATCGTGAGGCAGCCGCTACGATCATCCTCGCGAATCGCATCGCGCACGCCATGCTGCTGGGCGACAGCGGGGATGACGCGATTCACCCATTTGATGAGCTGGTTGACTTGCTTCAATTGCGACCGTCCATCATTTCACAAATCGTTGCGGCAGTCCCCAACGAGACCAATGATCTAAAAATAGCCATTCTCGCCCGGTCCGCAGATGGTGCTTGGCCAAGTTTCAAAGAACAGACAAAGGAGCGTCTCGCCAGGCCCATCCATGCACTTTGCGTAAGCGCTCGCCCGGAAACAGACGCCTATCAGCTTTTCTTCGAGAATATCGCCCCTATTCCAGTAGGTAAGACTCCCAACCTAGGTATTTTGTATGTCGGTACTCAGGACGAGAAGACCGAGCTTTTCGCCAAGTTCGATGAGGCTGAGAAAAACGCCGGCGTCAAAGATATTCCTCTGATGGTCATTCATAACGCGAAAGACGTTCAGATTGACGATGGATGGCTGTGTGCGCGGAAGCATCGCCTTCTCGGCACTCCCACATGTATCTCAACGATTTTGAGTGTTATCGAAGAATTTGGCTGCGGAATGGATTAATCGTGTTATGGGTGTGAACTATCGCTCAACCCTTAACTTGCGAAATCGACGCGTTGAAACGTGTCCTTGCGGCAAGCCTGTATGAAGCGGTTTGACCGCCCGGGTAGGTTCAGCTGTCGACCGATGGTGGTCTGGAGGACGGCTGATGAGTTCCGAGGTGACACGCCCCCTTCCCTCTCGCG
>Ga0187893_10014282_pt1 | contig 10865 bp, 12 predicted proteins | sample MA1701074metaG_FD_139574 | JGI IMG/M metagenome (GOLD analysis project Ga0187893, IMG submission 139574) | White microbial mat communities from a basaltic lava cave in the Kipuka Kanohina Cave System on the Island of Hawaii, USA - MA170107-4 metaG ...
ATTTGAGATTCGAGATTAAGATTCGAGAAAGGGACTGACGATGAAGCATTCAACCGCTTTTGAAAAACTTTGCGACGACGCCAAATCGCGCATCCGCGAAATCACCGTCGAGGAAGTCAAACGCAAGCTCGACGCAGGCGAGAAATTCCATTTTCTCGACGTGCGCGAAGACCACGAATGGCAGCAGGATCACGCCGCCGGCACCGAACACCTCGGTCGCGGCGTCATCGAGCGCGATATCGAAAAAATCGCGCCCGCCAAAGACGCTGAAATCGTGCTCTATTGTGGCGGCGGTTTCCGTTCGGCGCTCGCGGCGGACAACCTGCAAAAGATGGGTTACACAAATGTGCTGTCAATGGCTGGCGGGATCAGATCGTGGCGAGAGGCGCGGTATCCGCTTGAGTCGTAAGCAGACGCCCAGATATTTTGCGGTGTAACCACCGGACATATTTCATATTACATATCTCATATTGAATATGAGATATGGTCTCGCCGCCATCACTATCTGTTTGACGGGGCGAATCAGAAGATCGTCACCTTCACCGACAGGTACTTCTTCGGATTCTGCCGGAAATCGTAGAGCAGTCTCGTGATCTCAGCCGACAGGTTGTTCACGTTGTTGTAGAGCCGCTCGTCCCTAAGTAACATGCCCGCCGTGCCTTCGCCCTTTTCCAGCCGCGTCGAGATCGTCTTCAGCGTTTCGACCGTGTCGCGCATATCGGCGTAGAGCTTATCTTCCTTGACCAGTTTGCCGAACGTGCCTTCGCCGCGTTCGATTCTGGCCATTGTGTCGTCGAGCCGCGCCGATGTCTTGTCCAAGTTGGCGACCAGCGAATTGGCGCTGTTGTAAAGCTTCTCTTCTTTGAACAGTTTGCCGATAGTGCCTTCGCCGGTGCGGAGCCGATTGCCGATCAGATCGGTGATGGCGCGAAATTCCGCGATTGTCTCGCTGAACTGGTTGTAGAGCTTGGGATCGCTGACGAGTTGGCCGATCGTTCCCTTGCCCGTCTTGATCTCTTCCATCAAGTCTTCGGCCTGCCGCACGGCGCCATCCAGGTTCACATAAAACGCTTCGTCGGTCAGAAATCTCCCGACCGTGCCTTTGCCCGCCCGCGCATTTCCGGTCATCGCTTTGATGTCGTCGGAAATCACGTTGAGATTGCCGACGGCGGTTTGCGCGGCGTTGATGATGTCGCCGACGCTCTTTTGGGCGATGCTGTCTATGCTGCCGCCGTTCTGGATTGGGTTGCCGGCGCGAGTGCCGGGGGTGATGTCAATCACGTTGTCGCCGAGCACGCCGGCGCTTTTGAGCACGGCCTTTGAATCGGTGCGGATGCGCTCAATGGCTGGGCGATTGTCGAGCCGTCCGTCAATTTCCATGACGATCTCAATGTTGTTCTGCGCGTCCTGACTGGCTGGAATCTGGTCGCTGAAATTGATCGCTTTGACGCTGCCGACCTTCTTGCCCGAAAGGCGCACTTCGGCGCCTTTGCGTAGTCCGTCAACGCTGGCCATATAGGTTTTGACGGTGGCGGTTGTGCTCAGGCCCGGCAGCTTGATGTCGCCGCTGACGGCGAAAATGACCAGGATCAGAATCGCAAGGCTGACGAGAACCAGAATTCCCACGCGTAACCCAGCTAAACTTGTTTGCTTATGTTGCGGCATAACTCCTCCGAAACTTTATCGCTCCTTATCGAGGAACTTGCGGATGTACGGATGATTCGCCTGGCGCATCTCCTCGTCGCTTCCGCTGAAAATGATGTCCCCGTCTTTGAGCATAATAAACTTGGTATTGATTAAACACATGCGGTCGCCTTCGTGCTCGAAGAGCAGGTTGCCGAAATCGTCGCGCACGACATATTCGCTGGCCAGCACTTCGATGTCCTGCAACCGGTGAGTGACGAAGATCGAAGAAACGTCTTCGAGGTCCCGCAGTTTCAAAGCCAACTCGCAGATCGTGCGCGCCGTGATCGGATCCAGACCGGCAGTCGGTTCGTCGTACAGAACGATCTTGGGGCTGCCGACCAACGCGCGGGCGATGCCGACGCGGCGGCGCATGCCGCCGGACAGTTCGTTGGGCATTTTATCAATCGCGTCTTCCAGATCAACGAACCTGAGCATGCGCGTCACTACCGGCTCGATCTCTTTCTCCGGCGCCTTCTGTTCGCGCAGCCGGTAAGCGACGTTATCGTAAACCGAGAGGCTGTCGAAGAGCGCGCCTTCCTGAAAGACCATTCCGATCTTGCGCCGGACACTCATCATTTGCTCTTCGGTGTAAGCGGTGATCTCTTCCCCGTCAACGAAGATCTGGCCCGAATCGGGTTTGATCAGACCCAACACCAGGCGCAACAGCGTGGATTTTCCCGTCCCGCTCCCGCCCATCACGACCTTCGACTCGCCGTAACGCACGCTGAAGCTGACGCGATCCAAAATCACGTTTTCGCCGAAGGCCAGTGAGACTTCTCGAAATTCGATGGCGCTTGTGCTGTTTCCCATAGACTGTTACGGTTCCAGCAGCAGAGTAATGATCAACTTCTGCAACAGAAAATCCACCGCGATGATCAGGATCGAGGAGACAACGACTGCCTGCGTGGTGGACCGGCCCACGCCGACAGTTCCGCCCGTCGTGCTCAACCCTTTGTAACAGCCGATGATCGCGATGATGAATCCGAAGACGGTCGGCTTGATCAGCCCCCCGAGCGCCTCGTCGAAGCTCACGGCCTCCTTCGCCGAAGCTAGGTAGACGGAGGCGGCCTGGCCCTGAAAGGTGATCGAGGTGAGCAGGCCGCCGAGTGTGCCAACCATATCGCAAATGATCGTCAGCGCCGGCGCCATCGTCACCAGGGCGATGATGCGGGGATTAACCAGTTTCTTGATCGGGTCCGTTCCCAGAGCGCGCATCGCGTCAATCTGCTCGCTGACCAGCATCGAGCCGAGTTCAGCGGCGATGCCCGATCCGACGCGCCCGGCCAGCATCAGACAGGTCAACACCGGCCCCAACTCGCGGATCAGGCTGAGCGCGACCAACTGACCGGCGACGCTCTGCACGCCGAATTTCTGCAGCGTGGTACCGGTGTTGAGCGCCAACACCGCGCCAGTGAAGAACCCGGTCAGCAGAATGATCGTCAAGCTGCCAAAACCCGAGATATCCATCTGTCTGATTATTTCGCGCAGGTAAAATGGCGGACGGAAAATCCCGCGCAGCACGCGCCAGATCAGTAGGGTGATTTCCTGTATTTGAACGATTCCGCGGATGATCAGATTCATCAGAAGAAGTCTGCCGGATGTTAATTGCGTTGCTGAACGGACGGCCTATGATGCGGTTTTTGCATTCTCAGGTCAAGATAGCCGCTCATTCACTGCCTTTCAGTCGGCGCCGGAAACAGCCGCGCCTGGTCCGTCAGGTGTTTCGCCTTGGGGATCTCTTCGATGGCGCGCAACGTTTGCACATCGCTTTCAGCCAGGAACTGCTCGGCGACTTCGACGCCGTACGCAGCCGTGATTACCTCGGCGCGAATGCGGCGGCGAACGTATTCGAGGTTCTGATTGACCTGAGTCTCATTGACCTGCAGTTCACGATGGTCGCGCAGGAAGGCGCGAAAAGCCGCGACGACCTGATCGGTCAACTGGTATTCGCCGCCTCGAGGGCGGTAACCATATTCCGTCCGCTTCACCACGTACTCGCCGAGACCCGGCGCCTGTCCCGCAACCAGCAACCGCGCGAACTCGAAACAGGCGTCGCGCAAACGAATGTCGGGATCAGGGATCCTGACGACGACATCCGGCGCAATCCCGCCTCCATTCTGTTTCCCATTCCTCACCACCGATGGCGGTCTCGACGAACCTTTCGCGGGCGTCTGGTCGTCACGATGCGAGTAGAAATAATCGTAAATCCCCACATTGTTGTAAGGCCGTTGAATCGAGCGTCCGTTGGGCGTGTAATATTTTGCGGTCGTCAGCGTCAACCCCGTCCCCCAACGCAGCGGATAGATCGTCTGCACCAATCCTTTGCCGAAGCTCTCGTCGCCGATCACGCGCGCGCGCTGGCGATCCTGCATCGCCGCCGCCACGATTTCGGAGGCCGATGCCGTTTCGTTGTTGATCAGGACAACCAGCGGCATGGTTTCGGGATCGCGGTTCTCTGATCGATAGACCTGGCTCTGGTATCGCCCCTCACGACCGCGCACTGAAACGATCTCCACGCCTTTCGGAAGAAATGTCTCCGCCACCTGGATCGCCTGCTTCAGCAACCCGCCGGGATTGCGCCGCAGATCGAGGACCAGCGCGGTCATCCCCTGCTTTTTGAGCTCGGCGATGGCGCCGCGCAGTTCCTCCGTCGTGTCCTGATTGAAGCCGCCGGTCAATCCGACGTATCCGACCTCAGGGCGCAACATAAAAGAGTTCCGCACCGATGGAAACGGCACTTCGTCGCGCACGATCTTCACGGTCAATGGCTTCGGCTCACCCGCGCGCTCGACGGTGACGCTGACCTCGACGCCGCGTTCGCCACGCACGTATTTGAGCGCGTCGGATTGCGTCCAGTCTTTGGTCGGATGGTGGTCAACGCTGATGATCGCGTCGCCGTAACGCAGCCCCGCGCGTTCGGCGGGCATCCCCTCGCTGACGCCGAGCACGTAAATCCGCCCGTTGCGCTCATTGATCGTCACACCGATGCCGTAAAAGTGGCTACTCTGCTCATCCTGCATCTCGCTGAATTCGCGCCGGTCGAAGAAATTCGAATGCGGATCGAGCGCATGCAGCATTCCGAGCACAGCGCCGCGAGTCAATCGCTCCCGGTCGGGCGCCACCGCGTAATTATCCTCGATATACTGGATCGCCTTGACGAAATCGCGGACGGCGGGATTGCCAGCCATCTCGTCGCTGGGTTTGGTCGGCAGCGACGGATCGGTATAGAGACCGCCAACCACCGTGGATAGGGCGATGACCAAAAAAACCACAATCAGGATTGCGGATTGCGGGTTGCGGATTGCGGATTGCGCGACCGATCGCCCGCTTCGACCGGATCGAACGAATTGTTTCGCTATAATGCCCATCTGCTTCCCTGCTCAGTTTCTCGAATCCATACGTTGAACCGCTCTGTGGATCACAACTATACCCTAAACGGTCACGAATCGGACTTCACATATTCTCAATTCAGCGTTCCGCATTCAAAAAAGCGACGGCTGCGTGACGAGCGATTCAGGCTCGACCACAGGCAATCCGATCAGCTTTTTAAACAGATTCGCTGAACCAGGCGAATGGCCCTGATAATGATTGTTGAAATAACCGTAGACGATTTCGACTCGCCCGCGCAGTTTTTCGACGCCCTCGGCCCATTGGGATAGTTCGCGATCCCGGTTGATCCGAATACGCGAGAATTCGGTCAACTCTCGCGGTCCCATCCAACGTACATAGGCGAAGTTTGCGGTCGGACGTGCGGCCAAAGCGAGCGAGATTTCGCGCGCGATCCATTTACTGTCAACCAGGGCGAGCGCGACCGCGCGCTCCTTGAACAAATCCAACACCCGTTCGCAAAATTCCCCGCCGAGCCAGGCCTCGTCGCGAAATTCGATGGCGAATCGGATGTCCGCAGGCAGCAATGGAATGAACCTTTCCAGCGCATTCCACGAACGCGGCGAAAAATCGGGCGGCAGTTGAATCAGCACCGAACCGAGTTTGTCTCCAAGTGCGCGCACCCGCTCGCAAAATCGTTCGAGGATTTCCGCGCAATCGGTCAACCGCTGCTGATGCGTGATCTCGCGCGTCAGCTTCAGCGAATAGACAAATCCTTCAGACGCGCGTTCGCGCCAGACCTTGATCGAGGCTTCGGAGGGCACGGCATAAAACGTCGAATCAATCTCCACAGTATCGAAGATGCGCGCGTACAGATCCGGGTAATCAGCCGCTCTGGCCCCGGGCGGATAAAATCCCCCTACCCAATCCTCATAATTCCACCCCTGTGTCCCTATCAGAATTTCGGTCATGACTTTAGCCAACAGTGATTCCGGTTGTCCTGCGATGAATCGGGTTTTGTGAGCAGGCGCAATCATATACGATCTAAACCATTGAACCAACTGAAGCAAGCTCATAGCCCCAGCGGCTTTAACATCTATGAAATATTCGGCCTGACTACTGTGCAACAGCCATTCCCAGCGTTTTTCACCCAAAATGAAAAAAGATGAAAAAAGTCATTGACAGCAAATCCGGGTAGAATGTATAAACTGACCGGTCGGTCAACAGTAAAAACCGGCAATAACCTGAAACGAAGATAATGGCAGCGAAACAATTCATACAAGAATATGAAGACCAGCGGCGCCAGGAGCTAATCGAAGCGACTTACTTGGAAGTCTCCGAGAAGGGCTATTCGGCTGTCACGCTCCAGGACATCGCCAAACGCGCGGGCGTAAGCAAAGGATCCACGCTTTATTACTTCGCCACAAAAGAAGACCTCTTTCTGGGCGCGCTGGAATGGATGGTGGAAAAATTCCACGCCCAGATCCACGAGGCGATTGCGAAAGTCGAAGACCCGGTCGAAAAGGTCAAAGCTTTGATCGGCGTCATCTTCGCCAACGCGCAGGAGAGCCGCCAATTCTTTCTGGCCTATTCCGATTTCGTCAGCATCGGCACGCGCAACAAACGCTTCCACGATCAGAACGCGAAGTTTTATCACGGCTGTTGCGGCCACAACCGCGAGGTCATCGAGGCTGGGATCAATGCCGGAGTATTCCGTCAATTGGACGTCGAAGAAGCCAGCGCGATGATGCGCGCGTTGGTTGACGGACTGATGCTGCAATGGTTCTTCTCTTCGGAAGGCACTTTTGACGATTATCGCCGCCGTTGCGAAAGGATTGTGCTTGATTACCTGACCGGCGGACGGGTTCAGGCACAGACAATATAGTCCGCCTAGTTCGCTTAATTTTTTGAGATAATGGTTGACCGTCCGGTCAGTTAGTCTCAAAGAGAATCTCCCCGCAGGAGAAGGAGGGAAATCATGTTTGATCGTTTGACGAATAAGGTTGTAAATGGCGCACTGGCTCTGGCCGTGGCTCTCATTCTTGGCGTAACCGTCTTCGCTCAGAATGGAGACAAGCAGAAGATCGAATTCTATCTGGACGGCAAGGTCGGCGCCGAAGTAGTCAAGAAAGGCTCTTACACTGTGGTTATTCCCGAAGCCGAGCAGGGCGCGATCGAGATCAAGGTCGGAAAGAAGGTCGTCACGGCGCAAGTCACCAAGCGCCAGAACAGTAATGAAGCCGACGCCGATAAGATGACTTATCGCGACAACGGCGACGGCACGCGCACCATCGCCACGATCACTCCCCGTGGCCGCAAGTTCACCCTGGTGCTTCAGGAGAACGGCGGGAGCGTCGCTGGCGGTAATCAGCAATAAGCCGCTCGCAACCAAGTAAGGAGATGGAGGGAGGGTTCAAATCCTCTGACAGTTTGAAAACAATTTGATCGGTTTTGTACTGGCGGAAAACTATCAGAGCCTGCTTCGCAAGAGGCAGGCTCGTTTTTTATTCATCCGCCATCCTGCGCGGCTTCAATGTCGTTCCAACAATTTCTGAACCTCTTTGATCATCAACTCGAACGTTTCTTCAATCGAGCCGGCGGCGGAGATGATGCGGAAACGCCGAGGCTCGCGCGCCGCGATTTCCAGGTAAGCTCGGCGCACCCGTTCGTGAAATTCCATTGGCTCCTGATCGAGTCTGTCAGGCGCAGTCGCTTCGCTCGATGTCTCGTCCCCGCGTTTATACGTCCGCTTGAGACCCAGCTCGACTTCCAGATCGAATACCAGCGTCAGGTCGGGTTTTAGCCCGCCAGCAGCCAGCTCGTTCAATTGATTGACCAAAGCCAGATCGAAACCGCGCGCGTACCCTTGATAAACAGTGGTCGCATCGTAAAACCGGTCGCTCAAAACCGCGCGGCCTTCTTCGAGCGCAGGCATTACCACGCGGCGCACGTGGTGCGCGCGGTCGGCGGAGTAAAGCAGCAATTCGGCCAGAGGCTCGACCGAACCCTTTCCGCCATCAAGCAACGCGGAGCGGATTTTTTTGCCCAGCTCGGTTCCGCCCGGCTCGCGCGTCGAAACGACCGAGTGGCCGCGTTCGGTCAAGTATCGTTCGAGCAGGCGCATCTGCGTGCTCTTCCCACAACCATCAATGCCTTCAAAGGTGATCAGTATTCCGCGCTTCATTGCCTGTACACGACAAGAGCTTCAGCCAAACGCTCCGAGCATCTGACTGAAGCTCATTGTGATTGTATCGCCGGTAATCTGTTTCGATTGATCAACTGCCGGACGTGCCGGAAGTGATGGATGACGAGCCTCCACTGGCGACAGGAGTGGTCGGAGCGGCAGGAGCAGCCGGCGCCGGCGATGGCGTGCCCTGCGTCTGGTGGCGCTCGAACCCTTCAGGGCGCGCGTGATGCACGCTGCCGCGCGGAACCGAGATAGTCGAAATCGCATGTTTGAAGATCAGTTGCTCCAAATTGCCGGATTCCAGAACCAGCGAGAATTTATCGAAGCTTTTGATCTTGCCCGTCAGTTTCACGCCGCCCATCAAATAGATCGTCACGTTGATGCGATCGCGGCGCAGGGTGTTTAAAAAGCTGTCCTGTACGTTTTGGGAGTTTTGCGCTGCATTTTCCATTTCCCGAATCGCCTCTCTCTCTTAATTTTTTGTTTGTTTGTCTTTTTGTTCAAACAATTCGGCATAGCCGAACGCAGTAATAGTAACCGAAAGACGCAAAGGTTTCCAATTCAATTGCCCGGGACGGTCAAAAGCGCCCGTCGAATTCCTCAGCGGGCGCGCGCCATCGGCCCTTCGGCGCTCTTGGGCTTTCCGCCGCCGCCACGCCGCACGAGCACGATTTCAGCCAGAATCGCCAGCGCGATCTCTTCGGGCGTCATCGCCCCGATGTCCAGCCCGATTGGGGCGTGGACGCGACGCAGGAATTCCGCCGCCACACCTTCGCGGCGCAGATGCTCGCGAATCGTCGTGGTGCGACGCCGGCTGCCGATCATTCCAATGTAATGCGCCGGCTTTTCAATTACCTCGCGCAGACAAATCTCGTCGTGTTTGTGCCCGCGCGTGACGATCACGACGTGGGCCGACGGCGTGATCGTCAATGATCGCAGAGCATTGATGAAATCGTCCGTGATCAGACACACGCCGGGATCGGGAAATTTCTCTCGCGATGAGAATTCGGCCCGGTCGTCAATTACAGTGATTTTGAAGTCAAGCAATGCGCCCAGTTTCGCCACAGCCTGTCCGACGTGGCCTCCGCCACAAATGATCAACTCCAGCGGCGGTCGAGAGATTTCAAAAAGCAGCCTGAGATCGCCGAACCGATCTTTGATTTGATCCACCTCGATTTCAATGGCGAGCGGGGCAACCAAATCTTCCAACCGCGCCACCACAATCTCCTGCCGCTCATCCGCTATCAACCCGACGGCGTACCGGGCGGCAACCTCGTCCAGCGCGCGGGCGCCAAGCGCGCCGCCCAACAACGCGCCGCCTTCTTTGACCAGCAACCTCTCGATCACGGGCGTAGACTGCCCTTTCGCTTCCATCAGCGAAACGACACAGATTGCCACCCCTTCGCTGAGCGATTGTTTTAAAGCCGATGAGATTTCAGTCGCGGATAGCATATTTGATCAGTTCCACACCTCGATAAACACTTCCATATCGCCGCCGCAGATCATTCCCTCTTCGTCGGGGGGAACATCCGGGTTGTCACGCAGACTGAACCTGCACAAACGCGGTTTGTCTTCGGCCAAAGCTTCGCGCGCTTCGGCCCACACGTCGGCCTCGACACATCCGCCGCCGACCGTCCCCATCATCCGCCCGTCCTCAAACACCAGCAGTTTCGCGCCCGTGCGCTGAGGCGTCGAACCTGAAGTCGTCACGATGGTGGCGACCGCAATCTTCCGATTCTCAGCCTGCGCTCTGGTGATCTCTTGGTAAACTTCGCTCTGCGTCAACAAACTCATCGCTAAATCTCCGTCCAAAATGTGGGACAAGATGCCATCTTGTCCCACAAAATTTCACGCCCGTTCGAGCGTGTATAACGCAATCTCCGGTGGGCAATCGAATCTCGATGGAACCACGACTGTGCCGATGCCGCGTGTGGTGTAAACCTGCATCGAGCCTTTGCGATTCAACCCTCGCGCGTACCGCTGGCCGTAGCTCGACGAGATGTGCGGGGCGCCGATGAGCGGAAATCGAATCTGCCCGCCGTGCGTATGCCCAGAAATCATAAAATCAATGTGGTATTCCCTGACCGCGAACTCTTCAATGAAATCGGGATTGTGCGAAAACACTATCGTACGCAAATCCTTCGGCAGGCGTCCCATCAAACCGTAAAAATTGGTGTCGCCGTAATAGAGATCGTCAACCCCGAGCAGGCACAACTTCGCCCCGCGATGCTCAAGGCGATCCTGCGCGTCAATCAGTAGATTGCATCCCGCGTTTCGGAGCGCCCGCGAGACGTGCGATGCGCCGACATAGTAATCGTGATTGCCGAGCACGGCGTAAACGCCAATGCGAGCCTTCAGATTTCTGAACAATTCGGCGCACGGTTCGATGTAACGCTTTCCGCCGTAAGTGAAGTCTCCGGTCAGCGCAATCAGGTCAGGATTTAACCCGTTGACGATCTCGACGCAGCGGTTGATGTAATCCAACCCGGTGTAACGTCCGTGATGAATATCGCTCAACTGCGCGATGGTGAGCCCGACGAATTCATCCGGCAGTTCCGTAATCTTCATCGCCACACGCGAGACTTCGACGTGATCGCGCACCGCGAAACCATAACTCAGACATCCCAACCCGACGGTCGCTGCCGATGCCGCCGAAACTTTAATC
>Ga0187893_10014283_pt1 | contig 10864 bp, 8 predicted proteins | sample MA1701074metaG_FD_139574 | JGI IMG/M metagenome (GOLD analysis project Ga0187893, IMG submission 139574) | White microbial mat communities from a basaltic lava cave in the Kipuka Kanohina Cave System on the Island of Hawaii, USA - MA170107-4 metaG ...
CGAGCTCGAGCCGAGGAACGGCCACACGATGTAGGCGCCGTCGCCTGCGCCCCAGCGGCCGAAGGTCTGGCCGAAGTCCTCGTCGTGCTTCTCCAGCCCCATCTCGCTCGCGACGTCGTTGATGCCGAGCAGCCCGAGCGTGCTGTTGAAGGCGAAGCGCGCCCAGTCGGTCACGGCGTCGGCGGGCTTGCCCTGGATCAGGTTGTTGAAGCCGATGAAGAGGTCCGCGATGTTGGCGAAGAAGTTGCGGACCCAGCCGCGCACCGGGTCGGGCAGCGCCGCCTTGTAGGCGCCCGCCACGGGCTTGCCGATCGCCTCGTCGAAGGCGTCGTTGAAGGAATACATGGCGCGGTTGAAGCCCTCGATCGGGTCGCGCGGGTCGCCCGGCCCCGTGGTGGCGCAGCCGGCGCCCGCCGCCAGCGCGGCCGCGAGCGCGAGGTTCCTCGCCCCGGCCCGCCAATCCCGTCCGCGCCGCGCCGCTGTCATTGCTGCGCCTTGTCCTTTTCTTCCTTGCCTTCCGCCGCCTTGTTGAACAGGAACTGGCTGATCAGGTTCTCCAGCACCACCGCCGACTGCGTCAGCCGCAGCCGGTCGCCGCTCTTCAGCATCACCCCGTCGCCGCCCGCCTCCAGGCCCACGTACTGCTCGCCCAGCAGCCCCGAGGTGAGGATCTTGGCTGCCGTGTCGCGCGGAAACTTGTAGCGGGCCTCGATCTCGAAGGCGACGATCGCCTCGTAGCTCTCGTTGTCGAAGCGGATGTCCGACACCCTGCCGACGACCACGCCCGCGCTCTTGATCGGCGCCCGCACCTTCAGCCCGCCAATGTTAGCAAACTTGGCCTGCACCTGATATGTCTCCGCGGTGGAGAAGGCCGCCAGGTTTCCGACCTTGAGGGCGAGAAACAACAGGCCGCCGAAGCCGGCGGCGACGAAGGCGCCGACCCAGATGTCGATGGTGGAGCGTTTCATCCCGAGGTTCCTCCGGTGAACATGAGGGCGGTGAGCACGAAGTCGAGCGCCAGGATGGCGAGCGAGGAGGTCACCACGGTGCGCGTCGTGGCGCCCGAGACGCCCTCGGCGGTGGGCGGCGCGTCGTAGCCCTCGAAGACCGCGATCCAGGTCACCGCGATGCCGAAGACGAAGCTCTTGATGACGCCGTTCAGGATGTCCTCGCGCACGTCCACCGCGGCCTGCATCTGCGACCAGAACGCGCCCTCGTCGACGCCGATCAGCTTCACGCCGACCAGGTAGCCGCCGAAGATCCCCATCGCCGAAAAGAGCGCCGCCAGCAGCGGCATCGAGATCACCCCGCCCCAGAAGCGCGGCGCCACCACCCGCGCGATCGGATCGACCGCCATCATCTCCATGGCGGCGATCTGCTCGGTCGCCTTCATGAGCCCGATCTCGGCCGTGATCGCCGAGCCCGCCCGGCTCGCGAACAGCAGCCCCGCCACCACCGGTCCCAGCTCGCGCACCAGCGACAGCGCCACCAGGATCCCCAGCGCCTCCGACGAGCCGTAGCGCTGCAGCGTGTGATAGCCCTGCAGCCCGAGCACCATGCCGACGAACAGCCCCGACACCAGGATGATGATGAGCGAGAGCACGCCGGCGAAGTAGACCTCGCGCACCGTCAGCCGGAAGCGCCGGAACGCGGTCCCCGAGTGCAGCAGCATGTGGACGAAGAAGCGCGCGGCGAAGCCCAGCCGCCAGACGCGCGCGGTCACCGTCTCGCCCAGCCGCCCGAGCCCCTGGCGCAGGCCGGCGAGCAGCACGCGCTCAGCCATGCGCGCCGCCCACGCCGAGGTCGGCCGCGTAGCGCGGCGCCGGGTAGTGGAACGGGATCGGGCCGTCGGGCTCGCCGTGCACGAACTGGTGCACGAACTGGTGGCTGGAGCCGCGCAGCGCCGCCGGCGTGCCCTGGGCGACGATCTTCGCCGGCGACATCATGTAGACGTAGTCGACGATGTCGAAGCATTCCGCCACGTCGTGGCTGACGATGATCGAGGTCTGGCCGAGCGAGTCGTTGAGCCGCCGGATGAGGCGCGCGATCACGCCGAGCGAGATCGGATCGAGGCCGGTGAACGGCTCGTCGTAGAGCATGAGCTGCGGGTCGAGCGCGATGGCGCGCGCCAGCGCCACGCGCCGCGCCATGCCGCCGGAGAGCTCGGAGGGCATCAGCAGCGCCGCACCGCGCAGCCCGACGGCCTCCAGCTTCATCCGCACCAGGTCCTCGATCAGCTCCTCGGGGAGGTCGGTGTGCTCGCGCATCTGGAACGCGACGTTCTCGTACGCCGTCATGTCGGTGAAGAGGGCACCGAACTGGAACTGCATGCCCATTTTCCGGCGCAGGGCGAAGACGCCCGAGGCGTCGAGCTCGCCGAGCGACTGCCCGAGCACGCGCACGCTGCCGCGGCCGGCCTTCAGCCAGCCGGCGATGATGCGAAGCAGCGTGGTCTTGCCGCAGCCCGACTGCCCCATGATCGCCACCACCTTGCCGCGCTCGATCTCCAGGCTCACGGCGTCGAGCGCCAGGCGCGCCGGGTCGTAGCCGAAGGACAGGTTCTCGATCTCGACGATGTTGCTGCGGGTCACGGCGGGAGGCGGCGCAGGGGCAGCGCGATTTTACTCGACCCGCCGGGCGGGCCGCGTTTTCCACTATAGTTAGGCGGTATGGATGCGCCGGTTGCCGTCGCCGCGCTGCGCGCGCAGGGGCTCGCCAAGCGCTACGGCGCGCGCGCCGCGCTAGAGGGCGTGGACCTCGAGGTCGCGGCCGGGGCGGCCGCGGGCCTGATCGGCGCCAACGGCGCGGGCAAGACCACGTTCATCAAGTGCGCGCTCGACCTTTGCGCCGCCGACGCGGGCGGCGTCGAGCTCTTCGGCCGGCCGAGCGGCCGCGCGCAGGCGCGCGCGCGCGTTTCGTACCTGCCGGAGCGCTTCGTGCCGCCGCACTACCTGCGCGGGCGCGAGTTTCTCGAGATGACGCTCGCGCTCGCCGGGGCGCGCTTCGAGCGCGCCCGCGCCGAGGCCCTGCTCGCCGAGCTGGAGCTGGCGCCCGAAACGCTCGAGCAACCGGTGCGCCAGCTCTCCAAGGGCATGACGCAGAAGCTGGGTCTCGCCGCCTGCTTCCTCGCCGCGCGCGACCTGTATGTGCTGGACGAGCCGATGACGGGCCTCGACCCGGCCGCGCGGGTGGCGGTGAAGACGGTGCTGGCGCGCCTGCGGCGCGACGGCCGGGCGCTGCTCTTCACCTCGCACGTGCTTGCGGACGTGGAGGAGCTGTGCGCGACGATCACGGTGCTCGAGCGCGGCCGGGTGCGCTTTCGCGGCGCGCCGGCCGAGCTGTGCGCGCGCTACGCCGAGCCGCAGCTCGAGCGCGCCTACCTGAAATGCATCCGCAGCGATGACCGCCGGCCTGCAGCCCGCGCCTGAGGCGAAACCCGCGCTGCTGATCGTCGACGACGACGCGCTGATCACGGACACGCTCTCGTTTGCGCTCGGCGGCGAGTTCGAGGTGCTGGTCTCGGGCTCGCGGTCGCAGGCGGTCGAGCTGCTGCGGCGCTTGCCGGAGGCGCCGCAGCTCGCGCTGGTCGACCTCGGCCTGCCGCCGACGCCGCACCTGCCCGAGCAGGGCTTCCAGCTGATCGCGGACCTGCTCGCGCACTCCCCGGAGATGCGCATCTTCGTGCTCTCGGGGCAGAACGACGCCTCGCATGCGCGCCACGCGCGGGCGCTGGGCGCCGCCGAGTTCATCGCCAAGCCCTGCGATCCGGCCGCCCTCAAGCGCAGCCTGGCGCGCGCGCTCGCGCTGCGCGCCGCCGCGCACGACCGCGGCCGCCGCGGCGAGGAGCTGCTCGGGCAGAGCCCGGCGCTCATGAAGCTCAAGAGCCAGCTCGCGCAGTTCGCGGATTCGCCGTTCCCGGTCCTCATCGAGGGCGAATCGGGCAGCGGCAAGGAGCTGGTGGCCCAGAGCCTGCAGCGCCGCTCGGCGCGCTCGGACAAGCCCCACTTCGCGCTCAACTGCGCCGCGATCGCTCCGACGCTGGTCGAAGCGGCGCTGTTCGGGTACGTGAAGGGAGCGTTCACCGGCGCCGCGGCCAACAAGGCCGGCTACTTTGAGGACGCGCACGAAGGCACGCTGTTTCTCGACGAGATCGGCGAGCTGCCGCTCGAAATCCAGGCCAAGCTCTTGCGCGTGCTCGAGAACGGCGAGTACCAGCGCGTCGGCGAGACGCAGCCGCGCGTCTCTCGCGCGCGCGTGATCGCGGCGACCAACCGCGACCTGCGCCAGGAAGTGCGAAAGGGCGCGTTCCGCGCCGACCTCTATCATCGCCTCTCGGTGTTCACGCTCGCGGTGCCGCCGCTGCGCGAGATGGATGGCGATCGCCTCCTGCTGCTCGAGCATTTCCGGCGCTACTATGCCGAGCAGGCGGGCGCGCAGCCGTTCACGCTCGACGCTGGCGCCGAGCGGCGCTGGCTCACCTACCACTTCCCCGGCAACGTGCGCGAGCTGCGCAACATCGTCATCCGCCTCACCACGCAGTACGCCGGCCAGCGCGTCTCGGCCGCCGAGCTCGAGCCCGAGCTCGATCTGCAGCCCGAGACCGGGCCCGCCGCGGCGCCGGGCGAAGGCGAGGTCCTCGAGCGGGCGCTGCGACACCTGGAGGCGAGCCGCGGGGTGCGGCTCGACGAGATGCTGCGGTCGCTCGAGCGCGGCTACATCGAGGCGGCGCTGCGCCTGACGCGCGGCAACGTCAGCCAGGCGGCGAGGCTCCTCGGCGTGAACCGCACCACCCTGTACAGCCGCATGAGCTCGGACGCCGGGGAGCCGCAGGGCGGCTCTCCCGCACCCCCTCCCCCCGGAGCCAAGAGATAGCCGGTGGCCCTCTATCTCGAGCATTTCGGGCTGAAGGAGGCGCCGTTCCGCATCACGCCGCACCCCGACTTCTTCTTCGACGGCGCGGACCGCGGCGCCACCCTGGAAGCCCTGGTGTACGCGGTCCTGCACGACGAGGGCATCGTCAAGGTGAGCGGCGAGATCGGCAGCGGCAAGACGATGCTGTGCCGCGTCCTGATGGAGCGCCTGCCGCGCGAGGTGGAGACCGTGTTCCTCGCCAACCCGTCCTACTCGCGCGCCGAGATCCTGCTCGCGATCGCGCAGGAGCTCGGCATCGCCCCTGCCGCCGGGTCCGCCGGGCCGGCGCTGCGCGAGCTGCAGGAGCAGCTGATCCGGTTGCACGCCGGCGGCAAGCGGGTGGTGATCCTGATCGACGAGGCGCACGCCATGCCCGAGGAGACGCTCGAGCAGGTGCGCCTGCTCTCCAACCTCGAGACCAGCCGCTCCAAGCTCCTGCAGATGGTGCTGTTCGGGCAGCCCGAGCTCGACGAGGCGCTCGCCAAGCCCTCGATGCGCCAGTTGAAGGACCGCATCACGCACAGCTTCCGCATGCGGCCGCTGAGCGTCGACGAAGTGTCGAAGTACCTCTCCTTCCGCATGCGCGCTGCGGGGTATCGCGGTCCGGACCTGTTCGAGGCCGACGCCGCGGCCGCGATCGCCCGCGCCTCGGGCGGCCTCACCCGGCGCATCAACGTGCTCGCCGACAAGGCGCTGCTCGCCGCCTTCAGCGGGGGCGAGCACGCGATCTCGCCCGCGCATGTGCGCGCGGCGATCGCCGACTCGGATCTGAGCCCCCTCGGCAGGTCCCCGCGGCACCGCCCCGCCCTGTCCTCGGTCGCGCTCCTCGCCGGGGGCGCCCTGATCGGCGCGGGGCTGCTGTGGCTGTTCCTCGGTCGCGTGCCCGAGCCCGCTGCGAGCGCGCCGACCGCGCGGGCGGCAGTGACCCCGGCGCCCGCGGCGAGCCCCCAGCCACCGCCCGCGCCGGTGGCCGAGCCGGTCCTCGAGGCAGCGCCGAGCGCCCAGCCGGCCGAGGAGGCGAAGCCCCGGGAGCCGCTGCTGCAGCGCGACCAGCTGCGCCGCTTTGCCGGGTACTCCGCGGGCGCGAACCGGCTGCTGCGAGCGCGGCTGGCGGAAACGCGCGACAAGCTCCTCGAGGCGCCCGACGAGAGCTACGGCCTGGAGCTCTTCATGACGGAGAATGCCGACGCCGCGCGCATGGAGCGCTTCCTGGTGCGGGCGCAGGAGCTCGTGCCGCTGGAGGAGGTGTACGTGATCCCGATCGCGACCGGGAAGCGCTACCTGATGCACGTCGTCTACGGCGCGTTCGCCGACCGCGCCGCCGCGCTCGAGGCCGCGCGGCGCCTTCCGCCCAGGTACCAGAAAGCGTTCGGTCTGGAGCCGCGCAGCTTCGCCGAGTTGCGGGCCCCGCTTTGAGCGCCGCAGGCGCAGGAAAGTGTCTTGGCGACAGGCGCTTAGCCGACTTTCCTAAAGCGAGAAGCGTGATATGCTAGCTAAATGGGAGCAGGCTTGGGCCTTGGGAGCCCCTTGAAAGCGCTCGCCGCCGCGGCGACCGCCCTCGCGCTTTTCGGTTGCTCCCAGGTCCCGATCAAGCCTGCCGCGGCGCACATGCGAGCCGACGCGCCGCGCGCCGAGGGCGCCATTCCGGCGCCCGTGCAGGTGGCCCCGGTGCTGCCGCCGCCCAAGCCGACGACGCGGCCCGAGACCTACAGCGTGGTGGTGAACAACGTGCCGGCGCGCGACCTGCTGTTCGCGCTGGCGCGCGACGCCAAGCTGCAGATCGACATCCACCCGGGGATCACCGGCAGCGTGACGCTCAACGCGATCGACCAGACCCTGTCGCAGCTGCTCGACCGCATCGCGAAGCAGATCGACATGCGCTACGAGTTCTCGGGCCCCAACCTGATCGTGCTGCGCGATACGCCGTTCCTGCGCACCTACCGGGTCGACTACGTGAGCGCGTCGCGCAACGTCAAGATGCAGTCCACCGCTTCGACGCAGTTCGCCGCCGGCGGCGCGGCGGCGGCGGCCACGGGCCAGGGCACCGGCTCGACTGCGACCGTGGACGTCGTTTCGGACAACAAGCTCTGGGATTCGATCGTGCAGAACGTGAAGGAGATCCTGCGCGAGACGGACAAGGTCATCCCCAAGACCGCGCCCGCCACCCCTGCCGCGGCGCCCGCTGCGCCGCCCGCCGCGCCCGCCGCGGCCCCGGGCGCCGCAGCCGCGCTCCCCGCCGCGGCCCCGGCGCAGCAGCCGATCGAGTTCATCGAGCAGGCCTCGGTGATCGCCAACCGCGAGAGCGGCGTGCTGTTCGTGCGCGCAACCTCGCGCCAGCACGAGAAGATCCAGGAGTTCCTCGACCAGGTGCTCGCCAGCAGCAGGCGCCAGGTGCTGATCGAGGTGACGATCGCCGAGGTGCAGCTCAACAACCAGTACCAGCGCGGCATCGACTGGTCGCGCCTGCGCAGCGGCAGCACCGGGTTCCAGATCGAGCAATCCTCGGTCGGCACTCCGGCCGGGATCGATACCGGCGCCTTCATCATCGGCTACGCGGCCGGCGGGCTGAACTTCACCTCCGCCATCCGGCTGCTCGAATCGTTCGGCAACGTGCGCGTGCTGTCGAGCCCCAAGGTGGGCGTGCTCAACAACCAGATCGCGCTGCTGCGGGTGACGCGCGACATCGTGTATTTCACCATCACCCCTTCGGCCACCCCGATCACGGTCGCGGGGGGCTCGGGCGACCTTTCGATCGAGCAGGCGTTCACCACCACGCCGGTGGTGGCGGCCGAGGGGTTCATGATGAGCGTGCTGCCGCAGATCAGCGAGTCCGACACGGTGGTGCTGACCGTGCGCCCGACCATCCGCCGGAAAGTGAGGGACGCGCCCGATCCGAATCCCGCCCTCAGGCGGGTCGTGCCCGCGATCTCGAACCTGGTTCCCGAGTTCGAGACCCGGGAGATGGATTCGATCCTGCGCATCCAGAGCGGCCAGATCGCGGTGCTCGGCGGCCTGATGCAGGATTCGGTGACCAACATCGAGGACACGATCCCCGGGGTGCGCGACGTCCCGCTCCTGGGCCAGCTCACCGCGCAGCGCCGCGACACGACCCAGAAGACCGAGCTCGTCATCTTCCTGCGCGCGACGGTGGTGCGCGACGCCAGCCTGCAGGGCGATCTGCAGCGCTTCCGCGAGCTCCTGCCTGGCGAGGATTTCTTCCGCAAGCCCAACCCGGGCCGCGAGCCGCCGGGGTGATGCCATGAGCCTTCTGCTGGAGGCGCTGAAGAAAGCGGAGAAGGCGAAGGAGGAGGCGCAGCGCGGCGCCAAGGAAGGCGACGCCGGCGAGCTCCAGCTCGAGGGCGGCGAGGCAGGGGCGCACGTGCGCACGCGCGACGAGCTGCCCGACATCTCGCAGCCGGTCGAGATCCTGAGCGAGGACCTGCAGGCGGGCCGCGCGCGCGAAGCCGCCGCCGCGCCCGGCGCCGCGCCGGCGCCCGAGCTCGCCCTCGAGGAGGAAACGCCGCCGCCCGAGGCCAAGCCCGCGCCGCGGCGCGAACCCTCGCGCGCCGCCGGCGCCGCGGAGGCGCGCGCCCCGGAGCGCGCCGCGGCGCGCAACGTGTTCGACGCCAAGTTCAGGGAGCCCAATCCGCGGGTGCCGTTCTACATCGCGGTGGGCGTGCTCGGCGCGTTCGCGATCGGCACCGCGATCTACTTCTACCTCGAGCTGCGGCCCGCGCCGCCGCTCGTCAACGCGAACCCGCAGCGGCCCGCCGGCGAGAAGCCGGTCGAGATCGCCGAGGCGAAGCCCGCGGCGGGCGCCGCCGCGCCTGCCGCGCCGGCGCAGCCCGCGATCCCGGGACTTCCGGCCGCGGCGCCTGCGGCCGCGGCTGCCGCCCCGGCGCCGCCGCCCGCACCCGCGGCGTCTCCTGCGCCAAAGGATGCCGCGCCCCAGCCGCAGACCCCGCCCGCTCCCGCTGCCGCGCCCGCGGCAAGGCCCGCGCCCGCCAAGCCCGCCGCGGCGCCGGCGAAGCCCGCAGCCAGGCCCGAGCAAACGGTCGCGGTGAGCCGCGCCGCGCCGCAGGTGCACCCGCGCGTCAGCGCCGGCTATGCCGCGTACCAGGCCGGCGATCTCGGCGCCGCGCGCAACGAGTACCAGCAGGCGCTGCGCGAGGAGCCCGCCAACCGCGACGCCCTGCTCGGCATGGCCGCGCTCGAGATGCGCGCGCTGCGCTACGAGCTCGCCGAGAGCTACTACCAGCGGCTGCTGCAGGCCGACCCGCGCGACCCGCATGCGCAAGCCGCGTTGCTCGCGCTGCGCGGCTCCCAGATCGACCCGGTGCTGGCCGAGACCCGCGTCAAGACGCTGCTCGCCTCGGATCCGGAGTCGGGCGTGCTGCATTTCGCGCTCGGCAACCAGTACGCGCAGCAAGCGCGCTGGGCCGAGGCGCAGCAGGCGTATTTCAAGGCGCACGCCGCCGATCCCGACGACCCGGATTTCGCCTTCAACCTCGCGGTCGCGCTCGACCAGCTGCACCAGCCCGGGCTCGCGGCGGAGTACTACCGGCGCGCGCTCGCGCTCGCCGAGAAGCGCGCCGCCGGCTTCTCCGCCGACGCGGCCCGCGTGCGCGTGCAGCAACTCACGCGCTGAACACTTTTTTGCAGCGCCGCGGCGCGGCGCGCCGGGTAGAATGCAACGCTCGATGAATTCGCCCACCAACCCGCAGGCCAAGCGCCACATCGGGCAGATCCTGATCGACCAGGGAATCCTCACCGAGGACCAGCTGCGCATCGCGCTGCTCGAGCAGATGAAGTCGCACCTGCCGGTCGGCAAGCTCCTGGTGCAGCTCGGCTTCGTGTCCGAGGCGACGCTGCGCGATGCGCTGTCGGAGAAGCTCGGCCTGCAGTCGGTCGATCTGGCGCACATCATCGTCGATCTCGCGGCGCTCAAGATGCTGCCGCGCGAGCTGGCGCGGCGCTACCGCATGTTCCCGATCGCGCTCGACCGCCACGCCAGGAAGTTCCTGGTGGCGCTCGCCGACACCAACAACATCGTCGCGGTGGACCAGCTGCGGGCGCATCTCAAGGGCGACTACGAGATCGAGATGCGCCTCGCCGGCGACTCCGAGATCGAGCGCGCGATCGAGCACTACTACGGGCACGAGTTCTCGATCGACGGCATCCTGCGCGAGATCGAGACCGGCGAGGTCGACTACACCTCGATCTCGGAGGGCGACGAGTACTCGCAGCCGGTGGTGCGGCTGATCTCGGCGCTGCTCGCCGACGCGGTCGAGCGCAGCGCCTCCGACATCCACTTCGAGCCCGAGCAGAACTTCCTGCGCATCCGCTACCGCATCGACGGCGTGCTGCGCCAGATCCGCTCGCTGCACAAGACCTACTGGCCGGCGATGGCGGTGCGCCTCAAGGTGATGGCGAAGATGAATATCGCCGAGACGCGCGCGCCGCAGGACGGCCGCATTTCCGCGACCATGTCGGGGCGCGTGATCGACTTCCGGGTCGCGAGCCTCCCCACCACGCACGGCGAGAACGTGGTGCTGCGCATCCTCGACCGGCAGAAAGGCATCGTGCCGCTCGACAAGCTCGGGCTCGAGGAGTCGCAGCTCGAGCTGCTCAAGCGCATGATCGCGCGTCCCGAGGGCATCATCCTCGTCACCGGGCCGACCGGCAGCGGCAAGACCACGACGCTGTACTCGATCCTGAACCACATCAACTCCGACGGCATCAACATCATGACCCTGGAGGACCCGGTCGAGTACCCGATGACGCTGATCCGCCAGACCTCCGTGGCGGAAGCCGCCAAGCTCGACTTCGCCAACGGCATCCGCGCCATGATGCGCCAGGACCCGGACGCGATCCTGGTGGGCGAGATCCGCGACGCCGACACCGCCGAGATGGCGTTCCGCGCCGCGATGACCGGCCACCAGGTGTACTCCAC
>Ga0187893_10014284_pt1 | contig 10863 bp, 10 predicted proteins | sample MA1701074metaG_FD_139574 | JGI IMG/M metagenome (GOLD analysis project Ga0187893, IMG submission 139574) | White microbial mat communities from a basaltic lava cave in the Kipuka Kanohina Cave System on the Island of Hawaii, USA - MA170107-4 metaG ...
CGCGTTCACCATGTCTTCGCGCCCGAAGAGCAGCGACCACCCGATCGCGTCCACCCGCGCCAGCGGCGCCCGGACGACGTGGAGTATGATGTCGATGTCGTGGATCATCAGGTCGAGCACCACATCGATGTCGGCCGACCGGTATCGAAACGGCGACAGGCGGTGCGTCTCGATGTAGCACGGCGTGCGCAGCCGCCCGTGGATGAGCCTCAGCGCCGGATTGAACCGTTCGACATGCCCCACCTGCAGGACGGCCCCCCGGGCCGCCGCGAGCTTTACCAGCGACTCGGCCTCCGGGATTCCCTTGGCCAGGGGCTTTTCTATGAAGGTCGCCAGCTTACGTTCCAGCGCGGCGCGGCCGACCGCGGCATGGTCGACCGTTGGAACCGCCACCGCGACCGCCTGGACGGAGTCGAGCAGCTCCTCCGCCCGGTCGAAAGCCCGCGAACCCGTTTTCGAGGCGATTTCTTTCGCGCGCTCTCGGTTCGCGTCGGACACCCCGACGAACGACACCTCCGGCATCTGCGAGAGGATTCGGGCGTGGTTGCTTCCGAACTGGCCGACCCCGACGACGCCGACACGAAGCGGCACGAGCGGCTCAGACGCTCCCCGGCACGGGCAGATTTCGCAGCGTCTCCCTCGCCCGCCCGTTCTTGCCCTTGGCGGTGGACTGCATGAAGTCGATCAGAAAGTCCACTTCCTTGTAGTGGCCGTCGAACATCTTCTTCAGGGTGCGGATGGCGTCCGGCAGCGGCAGTCCCGAGGCCCAGATCACGCGATGCGCCTCCTTGAGCGCGTTGATCGCGTCGGGCGCGAATCCGTGGCGCTTGAGGCCGACCGCGTTCACCGCGATCACGTCGTGGTCCTCCCCGTGGGTCAGCATGTACGGCGGAGCGTCGACCGTAATCCGCGACGCGCCGGCCACGAAGGCGTGGCGCCCGATCGTGGCGAACTGGTGGGCGGCCGCATGGGCGCTCAGGTAGGCGAAATCCTGGACCTCCACGTGCCCCCCCAGCGCGGCCGCGTTGACCAGGGTGACGTGGTCCGCCACGACGCAGTCATGCCCGACGTGCGAGCCCGTCATGAGGTAGCAGTCCGACCCGATCGTCGTCCGGCCGCCCCCCTTGCGCGTGCCGCGGTTGACGGTCACGCCCTCGCGGAAGGTGTTCCGGTCGCCGATGACGACCTCCGCGTTCTCCCCTTTGTCCTTCACGTCCTGCGGCTCGCTCGCGATGACCGTGAACGGATGAAAGACGTTCTCGACGCCCGCCGTCACGCGCCCGGGGATCGACACGTGGCTGATGAGCCGGGTGCCGCCGCCGATCTTCGCCTGCGCGCCGACGATGCAGTACGCTCCCACCTCGACCCCGGGGCCGAGCACGGCCCCCTCGTGGACGATCGCCGATGGGTGCACTCGGGCGGTCATTTTTAATGTATAGCGAAGTTAACTATCCAGGGTTTCGGTGTCGATGATCATGAACCTCATCAGGGCCTCGGCGGCGACCTGGCCGTCCACCAGGGCCTTGCCGAAAACCTCCCCGGTCCGGCTTTTGAGCCTCAGCGTCTCGGTTTCGATCCGCAGCTGATCCCCCGGGACCACCGTCTTTCGAAGTTTCGCGTTGTCGATGGCCAGCAGCACCGGCAGCCGCTTCATGTTCTCCGCCTTGCGCATCAGCAGCGCCCCCGCCAGCTGCGCCATGGCTTCGATGATGAGGACACCCGGCATGATCGGCTGGCCCGGGAAGTGCCCGTTGAAGAACGGCTCGTTGACCGTCACGTTCTTGATCCCTACGGCGCGCCGGAAGCCGTCCATCTCGATGACGCGGTCGATGAGGAGCATCGGGTAGCGGTGCGGCAGGATCTTGAAGAGCTCGCGGATGTCCAGCAGCGCCGGCGTCCCGCGGCGTCCGTCGCCGTCCGTCCGGATCGCGGCCAGCTTGCGGACGAACTTGATGTTCTCGGCGTGCCCCGAGCGGACCGCCACGATGTGCCCGCGAAGAGTCCCTCCCAGCGCCGCCAGGTCGCCGACGAGATCCAGGACCTTGTGCCGCACGAATTCGTCGTGGAACCTCAGCGTGTTGTCGAGCACCTTGCCGTCCTCGACGACCAGCGTGTTCTTGGGATTCCCGCCGCCTCCCAAGCCGCGCTTGATGAGCTCGTCCGCTTCGGACTTGAGGCAGAAGGTCCGCGCGGGAGCGATCTCCTGGTAATAGGTCTGGTCGTTGATCGGCATCGAAATGTTCTGGCGGCCGATCAGCCGGTCCTCGTAGTCGATGGAAAAGGAGATCCGCAGCCCCTCGTCATTCGGAACGCCGATCAGGCTGGACGCGCCTTCGACGACGGAAACCGGGTCCTGGATCACGAATTCCTTTTTCGGGGCGGTCTGCTCGACGACCCCGGCCCGTCGTAGCAGATCGACGAAGCCCCGGCTGGATCCGTCGCCGCACGGGACCTCCTTGCCGCGGACCTCGATCTCCAGGTTGTCGATGCCGAGGCCGTTGGCCGCCGAGAGGATGTGCTCGACCGAGTCGACCTGCGCGAAGTCGTTGGCGACGACGGTGTTTCGAAGGCCGCTGTGGATCGTCTCGGGCTTGAGCTCGATCCGGGGGCGGTTGGTCAGGTCCCCGCGGACGAACACAAGGCCCGTATCCGGGGGGGCCTGCGCGATCTTGATATGGCTGACTTCGCCCGTGAAGAGGCCGACGCCGTCCATTTCAACGGTTTCGCTGATGGTCTTCTGGCTGGTCGGCATGAAAAGCCTCTTAAACGGGCATTCTATCTCAGCGGGGAGCGGTTTCAATGCAACCCGGCATGCACGTTATTTCGGCACTCGAATCGCCGTTTCATCACCGTCCTTGTTAGAGGAGGTCGCAGGCATAGAACTTACGACCTGCGGCTTATAACGTATGGCTCCAATGCTCCTGTCGGCCCTCTTTGCACTTCTCCTGCCCATCCAGGATCTGGAGAAGCAGGTCTCCGAGCTGGTCGCGCAGCTGATGAGCCCGCAGCCGGCGGTCCAGGAGCAAGCCATGAAGAAGCTGGCGACGCTGCCGGGTGCGCGAGCCTCGCTGGAAGTGAGGCTGTTGAAGGCGGACGACCTCGTCCTCCGAGCGCGGCTCCGGGATGCGTTGCAGGAGTGCGAGCGCGAGGAGCAGCGCCGGACGCTGATGGAGCAGCTCGGCCGCGCCACCGCGCAGTGGTACCGCCCGCTGGTGGAGCGTCTCACCTCCGGGGACGCGGACCAGGTCCTCCAGATGATCCGCGAACTGCTGCCCATGTATTTCGGAGACGCCAAGCGGGAGGAATTTCGGATCCTCGTGTGCGCCGCGGTCGCGCTTCCCGGCGACGGCGAAAAATGGGACGCGGTCCGCATGGAGGGCCTCAAGCATCTGCGGGTCGGATTCTCGGACGATGCTTCGATCGAGGCGGCCGCACAGCTGTTGAAGCATCAGTCCCCCGCCCTGCGGCGCGACGCGCTATACACCCTGGCCCACCTCCAGGCAACCTCCAAGGTGGCGGGCGTGGCGGCGCTGCTCTCGGATCCGGAGGCGGCGGTTCGCCGGGAGGCGGTCCGGGCGCTCGAAGCGCTTCGCGCGGCGTCCGAGGCGAAGTCGATCGCCCTTCTGCTGCAGGACACAGCCCCCGAGGTTCGGAGCCAGGCGGCGATCTCGCTGGCGCGGCTCGGCGCGGTCGAGTTCGGGTCGCGCATCGTGGCGCTGGTGACGGACGCGGACGAGCGGACGAGGGTCGCGGCCGTGCGCGCGCTCGGCGCCCTCAGGTCCCGCAATTTCGCGGGCACGGTGGCGCGGCGGCTGGAGGACTCGTCCGACGAGGTCCGGCTGGAGGCGATCGAGGCGCTTGCGCTCATGGGGGCCGCCGACCACGCGGGGCGCGTCGCCGCGGAGCTTTCGAATTCGAGCGCCCGGGTTCGCGCCAGGACCCTGGAGGCGCTGGGGAGGCTGGGCGATCCCGCCCAGGGGGACGCCGTGGCGGCTCGGAGCCGCGACACCGATCCCCGCGTCCGCGCCGCAGCGCTTCTGGCGCTGGCGGAGCTCAAGGCGTCGGGAAAGGCGGAGCTGATCGCCGCGGGCTTGGCGGATTCCGAAGCCTGGGTCCGGCGAAGCGCGATTCAGGCCCTCGTCCGGTTGAAAGCTTCGGCCCATTCGGAGGCGGTCGTCGCGCGTCTCGCCGACCGCGACCCCTTTGTGGCCGTCGCCGCGGTGCGCGCGGTGGCAGACCTGGGGCTGGCCGACCGCGCCGAGGCGGTGCTGGCCTACGCCTCGACCGACCGGCTGACGGATCAGTTCGGATCTCAGGTGCACCTGGCAATGGGCGACCTGATCCGGGCCGAGGCGCTGGACGCCGCGGGGCGGCTGGGGAAGGCCGACTTGGCGGGCAAGGTCGAGGCGTATGCGGAGGACTCGAGCCCGGCGGTCCGGCGCGCGGCCGTTCGAGCCCTCGTGCGTCTCGACGGCCTCCGGAGGGTGGAGGCGCTCAACAAGCTGCTTCGCGACCCCGACCCTTCGGTCGGTTTCGAAACGCAGATGGCGGTGAACCTCCATCCGGCGACGGCGCTATCAACCAAGCTCGACGTGGAGATCGAGCTGGAGGGCCGAGATACGTATCTGCTTCAGGATTCGCTGCCGCTCATAGAAAAGAAGCTGGGCGTGCGCGTGCGGGCGCGGCCGGAGGTCGCGGGGTATTTGCGCCTGCCGATGGCCATCGCCTCGCCGGCGCCGCTGGGTGGGGTCCTTCACACGCTCGCGCGGGACTCGGGGTTTCAGATCGGATTCGTCGCGGACGAAAAGGGCGTCGAGTTGATGCTCATGCGCCGGGAAGACGCCGTGTCCGAGCTCAGCCGCCGTCTGAAGGGCGAATGAAAGTGGAACAGAACTCTTTAATGATTCCGTTCCACCCTTAAAAGCCCGGACGGAGCTCGAATTCCGGCCCCTCGGCCTCCAAATACACGCCCGTGTCGTCCCAGTCCCCCAGGATGAACAGAGTGCGCGGCCGGCCGCCGGACTTGAAATCGATCCGCTGCGGGAGGTGGAGATGCCCGAAAATCAGGATTTCCGCCCCCCGCGCCAGCATCGGCCGCGCGCTCTCGACCAGCTCCTCCCGCCCCCACTCGACCGACGGCGTCGTCGCCTTCGAAAGCCGGCGCATGCCCCGCCCGATCACATGCCCGACCCGGCCCGGAATCCGCGCCGCGGCGCCGCGCAGAATCCCCAGCCGCATCAGATTCCGGTAGGCCGCGTGCTTCCAGTTCTTGTTGAAGACCAGGTCGCCGTGCTCCAGGTGCGCGGCACGCCCCCCCAGCTTGATCCGCGCCGCACGACCCAATAGCTCCACTCCGGTGGTGGCGGCGAACGGCCGCCCGACCATATAGTCGCGGTTGCCGGCGACAAAGCCGACGTGAACCCCGCTTCGAACGAGCCTCCCCAGCTCGTCCGCAAGCCGGGCGTACAGCGGCTCCCGAATATGAACGTCGCTCACCCAGTATTCGAAAATGTCGCCCAGAAGATAGAGCGCGTCCCCGCCCTTCAGCCTGCGCTTCAACAGCGCCACCAGCCGCTCCAACTTGTCCCCGTCCCGCGTGGTGAGGTGGACGTCGGAGACGAACAGGCTGCGCCGCGCCGTCATCAGAACGTAGTTCTAAGTGGAACGGGCCCGTAGGGCAAGGACGCGGAGCCCGAGGTCCCCATTTCGATGAACCCGAGGCGGGCCCACGAAAGGCGGGGCTAATTCCCGGTCGGGATCCACAGCGACCGGGTGATCGTGCGCTCCTGGCGCTCGCCCGCGTCGTCCAGGATCGTCAGCGTGATGCGGATGTTGGGCACGCGGTAACCGGCGCCCGCGGCGTCGTTCGCCCCCGCGAGGTCGCCCAGAGGATCTAGCGTCCCGCAGGGCGAGGGGTCCAACTGCGAGAACTTGCCGTTGTCGGCATAGAACTCGACGTTAAACACCGTCACAAAGTGGACGATCTCCTCCTCCTCCATCACCATGCCGGTCGAATCCTTGACCGGCTCCGTGAAGTACTTGGGAATCGTGGGATGCGGCCCCTTGAGGTTTCGAACCAGCACGTACATCGGCCGGCGGCTGCGCGCGCCGCGCTTGCGTGAGGGGTCGTCGTACGGCTTGAGCTCGTAGGTTACCTCGACCTGCTGCGTCGTATCGGCCGCCGAGGTGACCGCGCGAAATTTGATCCGATCGGCGCCGCGCTCAACGTGACTCTGCCACGTCCCGAGCTCGGCGTAGCTGATGTTCGTCGTCACCTGGTCGCTGACGCCGTTCTCCAGGACGAACGACTGGCGCCCTTCGTTGAAGTTCAGGCACCCCAGCAGGTCCTGCTGGAGCCGGTCCAGGGCCTTGCGCGCCTGGTCGTAGACGCGGATCCGCGCCTCGCCGATGTTGGCGACGTCCGTGCTCGCCTTGAAGACGATCCCGACCGCCGTGAGGATGATGATCATCAAGATCATCGAGATCAGCAGCTCGATGAGCGTGAAGCCCGGACGCGCGCGATTGGTGATGGTCATCGGCTCACTCCTTCCTCATCGGACGCTGATGTTGCACTTGAGGCTCGCCACGAGATCCTTCTCGTAGCTGCCGCCCACCAGGATCGTTTCGCCCGTCGGCGCCATCTGCTTTCGGGCGCGGAAGACGTGGATTCGAAACTCGTACAGCGTCGTCTGCCTCTCCTTGTCGGGAGGCGCCGGCACCACATACGAAAGCGTGTCGACTTTGCGAACGTCGAAGGAGAACTCGAACTGGGCGTAGGGATCGGACGGATCGGCCTCGTTATGCACACGGTCCACGTGACCCCGGACCCACGGATCGGCGTACATCAGGTACGCCACGTCGCCCTGGGGCTCGCTGAACTGGGTCGACGGATAAGTCAGGGCCACGTTGCCCGGATACCGCCGCCACCCCTCCGAGAGCTTCGGAAGCCCGAAATCGATCCGGGCGATCGTACCGCCGCTCTTGAGATCGTGGGCCATCGACACGAGCCACCGATCCTGCGGGGCGTCGAAAATTGCGTTCTTCAGCGCGACGGTGATCGCGTGTTTGAGCGACTCGCCCACGATCACGCCCTGACTGAGCTCCATCGAGCCCTTGCTGTTTTCGAGCGCCACGGGGAACAAGGCGAGGATTCCCACGAGTCCCACCGCCAGCACGATGAGCGCCAGCAGGCACTCGATGAGGGTGACGCCGCGCTTTCTCATCGTTCGCCTCTACGGAATGTGGAGGTATTCCTGCCGCCGGACCTTGCCGGCCATTGTGTCGATGTCGAGGCAGAGCTTGTGGGGCTTGCTCTTCACGACCAGTACGATGTCCCCCAGAATCGAAGGGCTGGCGAGGTTGAAATTCGCATCGAACGGTCCTCGCTGCACGCCGTAGGCGGCAGGGGTGTATTTCGCATATCCGGTCGGGACGAGCGTGACCATGTCCGGATACATCTTCGAAGCAAGGCCGTAGGCCGTGTCGCCGAAGTAGCAGAACTTCGGGAGGTCGATCTGGCCGCCGGGCACGAGCTGGTCGGTGCCGGACTCGTATCCGCCTGAGCGGTTGGTGTCGGCGAAGATCTGGATGGTTCCGCGGTCGGCGGTGATGGCGTTGCTGAACCGCACGTAGAACTGGGTTCCCTTTTCGGCGGAGAGCTGCCGGCCGTCGGCGAGGGCCTGCTCCACCAGCCGGCCCGCCGTGCGCACCTCCTGCCCCCGGAACATTTCGTTGAACATCATGAGCGCCATGAACATGAGCATGAGAGCGATGATCATCACCACCAGGAGCTCGATGAGGGTGAAGCCCCGCTTAGAATTCCGGCTTTGCATTGTCGATATCATCGCCGCCTCCGGATTCGTTGACCTTGTCCGGGCCGTTCGACCGGATCAGGAAGCCGAGGTTGCCCGGGCCCGGCCTCTGGTAGAGAACCGTCATCCCCCAGGCATCCACGACGTAGCGAACCCCGATCACGGCGGGGTCGTTCGAGGAGGGCCCGCCCTGGATCCAGTCATGACGAAAATCGGGCAGGATCGGCTTCATCCGCTTGCGAGTCGGAGGATCGACCGTTTCCAGGACGTCGAACGCGCTCGCCAGGTAGTAGTGCAGGTTCTGCGATTCGGTGTAGGGCGCCGTCGGCGGATACTCTTTGAACTTGGAATGGTAGGTTTCGCATCCCGACCCGAGCGACATGATCATCGCCGCCGTCTTGTCGCACTTTTGCCGCTCGATGACGCCGTTGATGATCGTGACCAGCGCCATCGCGAGGATCGCGATGATGATCGTGACGACCAGGACTTCGATCAGGGTGAAGCCGCGGCCCCGCATCAGTTCGACGCCCTCCAGTTGTTGATGCCGGTGGCGACCGCGTTGCAGTTTTCCGCCCAGAGATCCACCCCGTAGCGATTGTGGACCGGCGGGCCTCCGCTCAGCGGCGGGTTGAGGGTGTTGTCGCGGTACATGATGCTCTTCGTGATGTCGACGGGGTTGCGGAGGTGGCTCGCGTTCGTGACCGGGAAGGCCATCAGGTCTTCGCCGACGAAATCAATGTACGGCTGCTTCTTCGGTCCCATCTGCGACAGGGTGTTGACGCAGGGTCCGCTCTTGAAATCGGACGCGGTCGGCGGATAGGCGTTATAGTCGCGCTCGTAGATCTTCGACGCCCCTTCGACTTCGGCGATGAGGTTCGCCGCCCGAGTCTCCTTGGCCGCGCAGATCGCGCCGACGATCGCCGGCAGCAGCAGGGCCGCCAGCAGGGCGATGATGATGATGACGATCAGAAGCTCAATCAGGGTGAAGCCGCTCCGCCGCATCCGTGCACCTGTAAAACAGGGTCGATTATAGACCCCTTGCGATACCCCTTCAACCCGGTATTTTAGCAACCTCCATACCCCCCTCGGGGCGAAATTGCATGGGCGGACAAGCATATCTGGGGAGGGGGCGTCCCCCGCCCTTAAGGCCCACCCGGGCTATTCCCGGGGGGGAACAAGGTAACTGGAGAGGAACAACGCGCGCTATTCGCCTCCCCGCCAGTTGTTGATCCCAGTCGGGATTCGATTGCAGTTCATCGCCCAGACATCCACTCCGAATCGATTATGAGCGGGCGGACCGCCTTTCGGACAATCCAGAGCGGTATTGTCGCGGTAGTAGATCGGCTTGGAAATGTCGACGGGATTACGAAGATGGCTTGCCGGAGAGATAGGCCAAGCCATCAGGTCTTCCCCGACAAGATCGATATAAGGCGCCCCCTTGGGCCCTGACTGGGAAAGGGCGTAAATGCAAGAGCCGGACTCGAATGAGGAGGCAGTGGGCGGGTAGCGATTGAAATCCCGTTCATACAATCTGGCCGCCCCCTTCGACCTCCGCGATCAGGTTGGCGGCCCGAGCTTCCTTACCCTCGCACCCGCAATCCGGAAACGAGGGCAAGAGAAGAGCAATCAACAGGCTCACCAGACAAAGACATGCCAGGTAATCCCAGGCCCCCTTCATTCCCCCGTTTCCTAGCAACCTCGATGCCGCCGGCGACGTCGGGAATATTGCTAGGCGGAACCCTTTGGTTTGGAGGGGTCAAAACCGATACAATATGAGCTCGGCAAGGCCGCTTCTTGGGGTTCGCTCGGGGCACAGGAGCCGCGGGGGTCAGCGGCGATGGAAGAGAAAGAATTCATCAACGAGGCGATCAAGAAGGGTCTTGTCTCCTTTGAGCAGATTCAGGAGTGCCTGAAGACTCAAGAGGAGGTCAGCAAGGCCGGTCTCGCCGTCGCCGTCTGGGAAGTCCTCGTTCGAAAGGGCTTCGCGACCCAGGAGCAGGTCGACGCCATCCTCAGCGGCGCGGCCCCGGGCGCGAAGGCCTACCCCTTCGGACCGTATCTCATCCAGGCCAAGATCGGAGAAGGGGGCATGGGCGCCGTCTATCGCGCGACCAAAAAAGGCGATGAAAAGGTCGTCGCTCTCAAGCTGCTGCCGCAGCGGTTCGCGTCCAACGTCGAGTACGTCAAACGTTTCGAGCGCGAGGCGCGGATCTGCATCGCGATCAGCGACCCGCACCTGATCAAAGGGTACGAATTCGGCCAGATCAACGGCCGCTGGTACTACGCGATGGAATTCGTCAAGGGGAAGGTCCTGAGCACCATCATCAAGGAGAAGAAGCAGGTCGACGACAAATCCGCGATGCAGATCATGATCCAGATCACCCAGGCGCTCGACACCATCCACAAGAACGGCCTCGTCCATCGCGACGTCAAGCCTGAGAACATCATCCTGAGCGAGGACGGCGTCGCGAAACTGATGGACCTGGGTCTCGTCAAATCCACACTGAGCGACCTGACGCAGCTGACCCAGAGCGGGTTCGCGGTCGGGACCCCGCACTACATGTCCCCGGAGCAGATCCAGGGGACCGGGGCCATCGACATCCGCTCCGACATTTATTCGCTGGGCGCGACGCTCTACCACGCCGTGACGGGCGCGCAGCCCTTCAAGGGCAGCTCCGCGATGGAGATCATCAACAAGCAGCTGCGCCACGACCTGGAGGATCCTCGAGGTTACAAGGCCGACCTGTCGGACGGCGTCATCCACGTCACCGAAAGAATGATGGCGCGCGATCCGAAGGATCGCTATCAGACCCCCGGCGCACTTCTCGAGGACCTCTACCTGGTCCTGGACGGAAACCAGCCCAAGTCCACGCGCCTGGAGGTGGGGAGATCGATCGTGCGGCGGCGCGCGGGAGCGCCCGGGGCCGGAAAACAGGCGGCGGGAGCCGCCGCCCGCCAATCTCGTCGGATCGTCAAGGATACGGCCGCGGCGGTGCGCCCCTCGCGAAAGCGCTCCCCCATGGTGCTCGTTGGAGTCGCCGCCGGCGCGGCC
>Ga0187893_10014285_pt1 | contig 10863 bp, 13 predicted proteins | sample MA1701074metaG_FD_139574 | JGI IMG/M metagenome (GOLD analysis project Ga0187893, IMG submission 139574) | White microbial mat communities from a basaltic lava cave in the Kipuka Kanohina Cave System on the Island of Hawaii, USA - MA170107-4 metaG ...
AATTCGACACGCGCGGCCAAACCCCAGCCCAGTTAAGGGCCGGATCCAGAACGCTGTTTGGATGCGATGTTGGAAATTAGGAAAGGGCTCTTCGCAGATGGTAAAGTTGTGTGCTCCAGACGGCGTTTCTTCAATTGTTCATGATGGCGTCGAGGTTCCAGTCGGGGATGATCGGTCCGTTGAAGTAGACGACCCTTCCGCCGAGGCGTTTAAGGTGCATGGATTCCGTCCATGGAACGCGGGCAACAACGCTGTGGCAATCGATGCCGTGCCCCGTCCGCACACGGACTCGGGTTTACTTCAGCGGCTCCGGCGCCCCCTCGACGTGGTTCCCGCCGAAGCCCTCCAGGTAAGCTTGGCGGCCGCGGACCACGGTACCGTGATTCCGCCAAACGATACGGAAACCGGCGGCGAGCACGAACAAGTTATTTCGCAACTCAGCCGGCGGGAGCTTTTCGCTTTCCTGAGAGCGAAGCAAGTCCCAGTATCCTTGCCTATCACCAATGAAGAATTACGCGCCGCGGCACGCCGTGCGCGCGACGGCTGAGCGGTTCCAGTATGCGGGTTCGGCTTTGATGGAGACCATGGCTGGTTTCCAGACGCGCGACCTCCCTGCAACGTCACATGCCTAACAACAGGATCGTAGGCAATGGCATCCCGTTTCGATCTTGTCAGCCTGACCGCGCTCAAGAACTGGCTCGGCATCACAGGAACCGATGACGATGTTCTGCTCGCACGATTAATCACGCAGATTAGCCGCGCCATCTTCAATGTCATCGACAGGCCCGCAATTTTGCCGTCGGCCTATACCGAAACCTATGACGGCGGCAACGATGTCTCGATCATGCTCCGGCAATGGCCGGTCACGGGAGTGTCTTCCTGTATCGTGGATGGCGTCGCAATTCCTCCTTCGCCGCCGCTTGTCGCTGGCGCGAGTACTCAGAGTGGCTATGTTCTAGATAACTCCGATGCCGCCCCGCCAGGGGCTCCGCAGAGGTTGTCGCTGCGCGGGTATCTTTTCACATGCGGTCTCCAGAACGTCACGATTTCATACAGCGCGGGCTACCAGATTACCAACGAAAGCGCGGTCATTCCCACGTCGCCTCCATATAGCGTCACGGCGCAGGCTCCTTATGGCGATTGGGCGAGCGACGGCGGCGTCGCTTTTTCGAATGGCGTTTCCCTAACTGCGGTCACGGGGAATCCCGCCGCCGGGCAATACGCGGTCGTGAATGGCGTTTACAGTCTTGCGCAACAGTATGCGGGCTCCACGGTGCTTCTCACCTACGGTTACGTGCCGGCCGATCTCGCATCATGCTGCATGGATTGGGCTGCCGAGCGTTATGCTTATCGTTCGCGCATAGGGCAACATTCGAAGTCACTGGGCGGACAGGAGACGATGGCTTTCATCGTCAAGGATATTCCCGATTTCGTGGTAAGCGCCTTGTCGCCCCATCGGCGCGTAGTCATGCCATGATCGATGTCCAATTCAATGCGCAGGCTGTCCAGAATGCGCTGTTGGGCCAAGCAGATACACTTCGCGGTGCTCTGGAGGCTAAAATTCAACAAAAGCTTTCCGGCAAGGTTTTACAGACCCGTTCCGGCGCCCTCGCGGCCTCTATCATCTCCTCGATCGAGAATAGTGAATCAGGTACGTCCGTCTCGATCTCCAGCACCGGCGTGCCATATGCGGCGATTCAGGAGTTAGGCGGGAAGACAGCGGCCCATGAGATAGTTGCGGTGAAGGGCAAGGCCTTGGCCTTTAGCGCCGGTGGGGGCCAGGTTTTCGCAAGAGGCGTCCACCATCCAGGTTCGACAATTCCCGCGCGCGCGTACCTCGGCAGCGCTCTCGCGGAGATGCAGGACGACATAGAGTCAGGCTTCAAACAAGCTATCCTGGAAGCGCTGGCGCCGGGTTGACCGCCGCGGCACCGATCCCGTTCGGGCCACGAACGAGATGCGAACTTGTGCAATTTGGCATTGGGAAAGCTGGATGGCGATGACACCACGCGAGAGTGCCATTGCGGCGCTCATGAATATCGTCGCCAGTGCGTATCCTTGGAAGCTTGGGCCGGCAAGACGCCTCAAGCTTTGGAGCGACGTTCCCGCGGCGAGCCGGCCCGCCTGCTTTCTTTTCGAGGGCGGTCAGGAAACCTACTCGTGGAGTGAGACCGCCATTCCGAAGCGCATCATCGAAGTCAAATTGTTCGTTTATCTCAATGCCAAGGACCCAAGCATTGCCGGTGCGGCGCTGCTCAATGGCGTGATGGACGCTCTCGATGCTGCTTTTGCGCTGTCAGGGGGCGACCTTGCCCTCGGACGAAACACGCTGAATGGCACGGCCTATCATTGCAAGATAGATGGCAAGGCTTTGAAGGACCCGGGTGACCTCGACGGCGATGCACTCTTGATCGCGCCGGTCACGCTCGTCCTGCCATAAGAACGGGTTGCGCAATGATCGAGCCTTCGAAGGCCAAGCGCCCGGAGGCGCCGCGAAGAGGCGCCGTCATTGTCCGGAGTTGGATTGTCCAGGGTTTTGCGAACGCTTCTTAGCATAGGCGAATGGAAGAGGTCACCACATGTATAGTTTCGGCTCAGGTGTTCTGCTCGGAACCCGCACGGACATAGCAAATGCCACGCCTGTCAATTTCGGCCTCGTGCAGGAAGTGACGATTGAAGAAACCGCGACGATTAAGGAACTCACAGGCCAATTTCAGCGTCCGGTGGCAATAGCCCGGGGTACGATCAAGACACACGGCAAGGCCAAGGTCGCGCGGATTTCGGGGATCGCCTTTGCGAACCTTTTTTATGGTGTCACGCCCTCGGCCGGACAACTTGCGACCTCTTTCGGCGAAGCCGGTACGGTCCCCGCCACAGGGCCGTTTACGGTCACCGTTGCCAATGCCGCGACTTTCACGGACGATGAGGGCGTGCTCTATGCGGCGACCGGCTTGCCGCTTACGAAGGTCGCTTCGGCGCCCGCCGCGGGGCAATATTCGGTTTCGGTCAGCGGCGTTTACACCTTCAATTCGGCCGATGCCGGCAAAGCATTGCTGATCAGCTACACTTACACGCTGGCTGTCGTGGGGCAAAAATTCACGGTGGCCAATCAACTTCTCGGGACGACGCCAACCTTCCAGGCGGTCTTCTACACGACCTTTCAAGGCCAGGCCATTTTGTTGAAGCTCAACAACTGCACATCGAATAAATTAAGCTTCCATACCAAGCTAGAGGATTTCGTCATGCCGGAGTTCGACTTTTCCTGCTTCGCTGACGCTGCCGGCAACGTGATGACTTGGTCGTTCGCCGAGGCTTCCTGAAACATGCGGCCGCGACCCGCGACAATCCGGCTCGGCGCACGCGAATGGCCGGTGCGGCCTTTGACTTTGCGCCAGGTTCAAGAAATCGAGCCGATCCTCATGTCGAGCGCGGCCGAGACAAAAGGCAATGTCGCCGCCGCGCTGGCTATCGTCGCAATCGCGCTGGGGCGCGATCATGCCGACGCGGCCGCGTCGCTCGGCGACATCGAGGCGACAGCACCCGAGATCGGCGCCGCCATGGCGACAGTCTTGCGCCTTGGCGGATTTATTGAAACACCGGCGCAAGGAGAAGCCGAGCTGGGGGAAGCTCAAGCGGGCGAGATCCCTGCAAAGGATCCGCCCGCATCGATTTCAGATTCATCTACGCAAGACTCATGACCAGCTGCGGCTACACGCCCGCAGAGATCGACGAAATGACGTTGCACGATGTGCTCGGTCTCTTTGCGTATTGGCGCGATTTTCCGCCAACCCATGAGATCTTGAAATGCGTGTATCGCATCGAGCAAAAGCATGAGCGGCCAATCACTACGAGTGAAAGCGATCCGAGTGGAATAGGCGGTCTTATCGCTCGTTTCCCGAGCGGCTTTGTGCGCCTAGGTGAAAACGGGTGAAGGTTTTGGCACTGGCCAGCTTTGGAGCCGTTCCCGGCTGGCTGCGGGCCGACGTAAACAGATGACTGTTCGAATAAAGACCAAATCATTCTGGCTTGCGAGTCACAAGCAAAATCCAAGCCGTCTCTCGCTCGTCTCTAGTTGAGATTTGGCCTAGGCCACATAGAAAGCAGAACGTTGCCAGATGGCAGATGACGTCACCATAAAATTTACCGCCGACGTTTCCGGCTTGCAACAAGGGATGCAGCAAGCGACGAGCGCGGTGGAAGCAACGACGAGCGCATTGCGTAGTGGCGCCGCGCAGATCAACGCCAGCTTCGCTCCTCTCTCGCAAGCCTATGGGAGCGCCGCGGCGAGGAATATCGCAACGGTGCAGACCATGAGCCATAGCGAACTCGCGATCGCGCGGCAAAACGAACGAACCCGGTATGATATCGCCTTGAACGGCGTAAGGGAGCAGGTTTCGCTCGTCAAGGAACAGGCCCAGACGGCGCAGATCTCGCGCCAGGAAGAGCTTTCCCGTCTTCTTGCGCTTAACACGCAACGTGAAGGCCTCGAGCGCCAGCACCTCCAATTCCTGCGGAGCACCTATCAACAAGGGACCGTCGCTTATGCGGCCGCTGGGCGGCGGATCGAGGAACTTGCCAGCCAGTCGGCGCTGAGGAGGCAAGAAATCGAGCGCAATATCAACCAGCAGATCTATGCCGACTACAGACGCAGTTTCGAGCAGATTGGTTCGGCCGTGTCGTTCTCGATCATGGGCATGATCACGGGGCATTTGAGACTTCGCGACGCAGCACGGAATATCCTCTTACAGATCATGCATGGCTTCATACAGGCCAGGGTGAGAATGGTCGCCGATTGGCTCGCGGGCGTCGCGGCGCAGACGGCCGCTACGACCACCGGAGAGGCCGCGAAAACCGCCGCGGTGACGGCGGGCGTCGCCGCGCGGACCGGGGCGCAAGCCACTGCGTCAACGGCTTCCATGGCATCGACCATAAACGCCGTCTTGAAATCGATCATGGCCTCGGCTGGCGAGACTTTCGCCGGCATCTTCGGCTTTCTCTCGCCCGTCATGGGGCCGGCGGCGGTGGGGCCGGCGGCGGCCGGACAGGCAACCGTACTTAGCGTTGCGACCGGCCTGGCATCGTTCGCGACCGGCGCTTGGAGCCTGCCGTCCGACATGATCGCCCAGGTTCACCAAGGCGAAATGATCGTACCCGCCGGACCCGCCGCGACCTTCCGGAGCATGATGGAATCGAACAGCGGCGTCGCCGGAACGGTGCATGTCAACCATGCCGTGAATTTCAATGTGTCGGCAATGGATTCACAAAGCGTGCGGCAATTCTTAAAAGCCAACTCGAAGCAGATCATGCGCACGATCAACGAAAGCGTGCGGACCGGCTCGCATATCGGCCTGACGAAGCTCGGCGCGCCGTGACGCATGGGATTCATCAATGGCGTGAACCTGCTTCCGGCGACCGGAGAGTTCACCTATGCAACCACTGCGCGGGTTGGCCAAAGGGTCTCAGAGCCGGCGCTCATAGGGATTAACTTCTATCTTGCCGGCAGCCCGCCGAAGACCGATTTCTCATACGCCATCGATCAATTGCAGGCCGCTTTCCCGGCCTGCCAGACGGTGGCGGTCGTTTGCGCTTGGTTCGGAAATTCGATGCTGGCGTCTTCTTGCAAAATCTATCCCTCGACCACCTACATCAACAATGGGACGGTCATCAACCCGGCCACGGGGGTGCCGTGGCCAACGGTTCCCAATGCCTTTGCATATTGGAATGGAGCGTCCTATAGCCCCGATCATTGGCGGGTATCGTCCCTTGACGAGACGTCGCCTGGGATCATCCCGATATCTTCGTCTGAGGGAAGATTCACCTATGGCGGGACGCCCGCCGATTCGAGCATCGTCGACTGCATTCAGGACTTGAAGGCGCGCGGTTTCCGCGTCGCCTTCTATCCGTTCATTCTGATGGACGACGCCGGAAAATCCTGGCGTGGCCGCATCACCTATTCGCCGCTCGATTCGAATGGCATCGCGCAATATCCCGACGTATCGACCGCTGCCGCAAGCGCAGTGAATGCGTTCCTCGGCAGCTGCGTCACAACCGATTTCGTTCGGGTTCCGGCCAACAAAACGGTCACCTACAATGGTCCAAGCGGCACGAACAACGTTCTTGACTTCACTTATAGGCGCATGGTGCTCCATTATGCTAATCTGTGCGTTATCGCTGGTGGGGTTGACCTTTTTCTTATTGGCTCTGAGTTTCGCGGCCTGGAAACAATACGCGGTCCTGGATGGACGGTTAATGGCACTACGGATGGCGGCGGCAAGGCGATTTGGGATTACCCTTTCGTCGCCGGACTGATCACCCTTTCCGACGATGTCCGAAGTGTGTTCGATGCGGCTGCGCTCACCAAGGACACCGTCAATCTCCATAATCTGATCTCCTATGCGTCGGATTGGTCGGATTGGATGGGCTGGCAGCACCCTGGCGCAAACCCGGCGACTGGAGTGCCAGGCGGCGCGCAATGGCCGCATCTCGACCAGCTTTGGGCCCATGCAAACATCGATCTCGTTTGCTTCGACAATTACATGCCGCTGTCGGATTGGACGACCGGCTTTGGCGCACGTAAATCAAACGGGCAGAGCGACAATCTCGATATCGCGAATTGGAGCGCGCCGGCCGCCGGCGATCAATTCTTCGACTATGGCCGCGTGGCGGCTGACAGCGTGGTGTCGTCGGCGGATTACGGCTCCGTTCTTGGCGCCTTTACGTCGCAACTGGACTACGGCACTGCCTCGGCCGCCTCAGCATGGCCTCCGGCCCCGTCAGTCATGGGCAATCTTGGGCTCTCTGGCCAGGCCACGATCTATTCCAAGGATTATTTTAAGGCGAATATCGAGGGCGGCGAAAAATTCAACTGGTTCTATTTCAATTCCAACAATCTCGGGCGCGGCCTCGATCCGCTCGGCTCGGACTTGCAAGTGTCGCGGCCGGAAGGCGACCGCCTGACGCAAACGCGGACCAGGTTCTTTCCGCAGCAGCAAATTCTCGGCAACAAGCAGCTTCGGTGGTGGTGGAACAACACCCACCAAGTGATGTACGATGATGGCCTTGGAGGCGGGGATCTTCCGCATGGCCCAGCGACGAAATGGATCGCGCAATCGAAGCCCATTGTTTTCACCGAATATGGTTTCCCGGCGTGCGACAAGAGCACGAACCAGCCGAACGTTTTTTTTGATCCGAAGTCGACGGAGAGCTTTACCGCTTACTGGTCTATTTGGCGCAACGCTGACGGGGGCTTCTTCCTGCCGAAGCCGGATCAAAACCTCCAGCTCGTGGCGCTCCAAGCGATCTACGAATATTGGTTCGTGGACGGCCACAACACGGCCTCTGACGCCGGCATCAAAATGATCGAGCCTTCATTCTGCTCGGTCTGGAACTGGGACGCGCGGCCCTTCCCAACGTTCCCGATGCTCTCAAATGTCTGGGGAGACGCCGGCAATTGGCAGGCGGGAAATTGGCTGAACGGCAAGGGCCCTTTTTTGACGCCGCCGATCCCTGACCAGCCGTTTGTGCCTGGGCCTCATCCCGGCTTCCCGGCGATCTCCGGGAAAGGCTGGAGCGTACACTATAAGCCCGAGTTCGCGACCGGCGTCGCGTTTCATATCTCTGGCCGCGAAAGCCGCTTCAACACTACGGCGAACCAAATTTGGGAGATCGAGCTTGTCTTCGACATTCTCAAGATGGACGGCGGCCAAGATTTGCAGGCGATCGCCGGCTTCTATGAGCAGATGAAGGGCCAGGATCTTCCATTCACCCTTCCCGTCCCTGATGCCCTCGGCGCAGGACCTACGGTCAATTGCCGGTTCGCCGACGACAGCGAGGAATTGGAGGAGTTCATGAACCGGCTCTGGCAGCTGCGGAGCTTAAAGCTCAAGACAGTCAAGGAATGACCACTCCGCCAAGCTTTCCCGTTCTCTCCGGCCAGGGCTGGAGCGTGCACAAGCGGCCTTCTTTCTCCACTCGCGTGGCCAGCCATGTATCCGGCCGCGAGGTGCGGGCGCCATTTTATGCAAATGGGCTCTACGAATTCGAGGTGACCTTCGAAGGGCTCGCCTCGAACGCGACCTATCCTGGACTCGGCACGAACTCCCTGCAAAGCCTCATGGGGCTCTATCTGCAATGCCAGGGCCAGTTCGGAACATTTCTCTATACCGATCCCACGGACAATGCCGTGACCGGCCAGGCAATCGCGATCGGAGACGGGAGCACGAAAGTTTTCACCTTCGTTCGCACGCTTGGCGGCGCAACGGAGCCGGCGTCGTGGGTGACGTCGGTCTCGAACGTCTATCTGAACGGCGTGAATCAACCTTCCGGCTGGACTCTCACCCCTCCGAACACGCTCACCTTCACGACCGCCCCGGGTAACTTGGTCGCGATCACGGCAAGCTTTTCTTACGCCTTCAACTGCCGGTTCCTCGACGAACAAGCAGATTTCGAGAACATCATGAATGGCCTGTGGCTGGTGCAGTCTCTTAAGTTCCGGAGCGTGAAGCCATGAGAGCCGCGACGAACGCCCTTAAAGACTACGTTAACGCGCTCCGCGCTAACCGGGATGTCCAGGCGATCGTCGCCGACTGCTACACCTTCAAGCTGCGCACCGGCTTGATCCTGACCTGCACCAACGCCGATGTGCCGGTGACGCTCAACGGCTATGTCTATGCAGCCAATTCGATTCTCGTGGATGGCCTGAAATTCAAATGCGCCACCGGTCTCGACGTCGATCAACAGCAAATCACCATCTCCGCCAGAGCGGCCGATACGGTTGGCGCCGTCCCGTTCCTGCAAGCGCTGCGGAACGGCGTGTTCGACGGCTGTGAGATTCAGCGCGAGCGGGCGTTTCTCAATTCCTGGTCTCCCGCTGATACCGCCAATCCGATCGGCAGCGTGATTCTCTTCAAGGGCCGGATTGGCACCATCGAGCGTGTCGGGCGGACAACGGCGCAGATCACCGTCAACTCGGATTTGATCTTGCTCGATCTGCAAATGCCGCGCAATGTCTATGCGCCCGCCTGCCAGCATGTGTTGTACGATTCCGGCTGCGGCCTCGTGAAGAGCGCCTTTGGACACGCAGGCACCGTCGGCGCAGGCTCGACGAATTCCGTCGTCAAGTGGGCGGGCGCGGTGGCTGAGAAATTCCACCAGGGAACGATCACTTTCTCATCTGGGATCAATGCCGGAGTGTCCGCGAACATTAAGAGTGCAGTTCCAGGTGTATCGCTGACACTGTCCTATCCGCTCACCGACGCGCCCGCTACTGGCGATGCCTTTACCGCCTATTGGGGCTGCGACCACACCCAAGCAACCTGTACAACCAAATTCAACAATGTCGCGAATTTTCGCGGGTTTCCCTATATCCCGCCGCCGACCTTCGCGGTGTGATCCGCGTCGGCCACGTCATCCGGCTGATTCCCGATATTGGCGGCCTTTTGTTCTGCATCGCCGCCCTGCTCGACCTGTTCAGGAAATGGTGACATTGCGCGATTGGTTGTTGCGCAAATCCTTCGTCATGCATTCCGGCGCGCCATCTTTTTTCAATATCGAAGCGGACGCCCTGACCGATGAAGAGATTGAGACATTTGCCCTGCTCATCTCCAGGAAGTTCGGCTTCGGTGAAGTAAAATTGGGATTCCGCACGGCGGATGGCTGGTAGCGAACGCGCCTTGCAAAAATATCGCAAGCATCATGTCAGCACCCGCTTGATTGTCGACGACGTGAGCTGACCGACTGATCCATTAAGAGGGACAGCATGACGGCATGGTTTTTGTTGTTTTTCTCCGTTCTTCACAATTCGCCAATGTTGGCGGGGCCTTATCCAGACCAGCAGCATTGCGAGCAACATGAGATCATTGTCGAGACGTTCGCGAGCAAAGTTCCGGCATATTTCGCGCCGAAATGCATCGAGCGACCGGCGGCACTTGCCCCACAATGGCGCTGAACCTGGAGGCAGGTAAACGCCTCGCAATCCTCCGCGAGGCGCGTTCTTGGATCGGCACACCCTATCATCCGCAAGGAGACATCAAGGGAATCGGCGTCGATTGCGGGATGCTGCTCGTCCGCGTCTTCGTCGATACCGGTCTTTGCGAGCCGTTCGATCCACGGCCGTATGCCGATGATTGGTATCTCCATAGAGCCGAGGAGCGCTACCTTGGATTCATCTTCGACCGCACCAAGGAAGCGGCGGCCCCCCTCCCGGGGGACGTGATGGTCTTCCGCTATGGCCGCTGCTACGCGCATGGCGGCATCGTGACCATTGCTGCCCCGCTGACGATCGTTCACGCCTTTCAGCCATCGGGCCGCGTCCTCGAGGAAGACGTGGCAGGCAACCTGATGCTTTCGGCACCACAGCGCAAGCCAAAATTCTTTTCTCGTTGGGCGATGTCTTAAATGGGGTTCCTTCGGTCCAGCCATAACAACCCGGCCGTTGTCCCGCATTATACCGGCCTCCAAATTCAGACATCGAGCAATGCGGTTCCGATTGCGATCATATGGGGAACCGCGAAGATCGCGCCAAATGTCATTTGGACCGGCGGATTTTATTCAGTTGCTCAATATAACAAGCAGGGCGGAAAGGGGGGCGGCGGGGGCGGCCAACAGCTACAAGGCTACGAATATTTCACGAGCTTCGCGATGGGCATATGCGAGGGGCCGATCGGAGGGTTCGGAAAGGTTTGGGTAGGGCAAGGAGTCTATGGCGGGTTATACGGAACCGGCATAACTTTCTCGAGATACGGGAGTACGCCGCAGGCGCCGTGGCCCTATCTCGCGATCTATGGTCAGCAATCGCTCGGCTACAATGGGCTTGCCTACATCGCGGCCAACAATTTCGATCTCGGATCGAGCCCGGTCTTGCCG
>Ga0187893_10014286_pt1 | contig 10862 bp, 5 predicted proteins | sample MA1701074metaG_FD_139574 | JGI IMG/M metagenome (GOLD analysis project Ga0187893, IMG submission 139574) | White microbial mat communities from a basaltic lava cave in the Kipuka Kanohina Cave System on the Island of Hawaii, USA - MA170107-4 metaG ...
AGGGGTCAGGTCCGCATATACTATGTAATTCTTTTCGACGTATTCGACATCGGGATTGGCTTCGAGCGACATCTGCATGTCCTCGATAGTATCCCCGGGCGCTACCTGAACCACCATTAATCCCAGATCGGAGAAGGACTTGCTAACGACGGCGCCCCTCGATTGAATCTGCGATACGGCAGCCGATTGGTTCGCATCGCTCTTTATTTTTACGATAAGCTCATCCGTAACATAATCTTCTTCCGCATAGGATATGTATTCGATGGACGAGATAACAAAAAAAAGCAGGAAGGCGGTAAAAAACCTTGTCGTAAGCTTCCCAAAACTAACCATCATAATTTTCCTCCAGTTAAGAAATTACCGGCGTGATTTCAAGAATAACCCCTGAATATAAAGTTGCAATGTTTATGCCACCTCGATGTAATCCAAATTATCAATAAAGAAAGATTTTTAAGTCACACGTATCCGCTGAAGCAAAACCGGTTCGACTAATATTTGTCGTATTGTGACAGAATTTGTCAATATTCTTGTATCTGTCTATAATTTCACACAATTTATTCCGAATTGAGAGAAGGCTTTTCGACATCCTCCATGCAGCGGCATCTCTAGCCGAGATTAATCCTGAGCTCGCCGTTATCCACGTTGATGCCCTTTGAGAGCGCTTCGTTTCGCTCGATCCCTCCTTCCGCTAGCGCCGCCGCATAGGGGAGTATCGTGTTCGAGAGTGAATAAGTCGAGGTAACCGAGACGAGAGCGGGCATATTCGTCACGCAGTAATGAGTCACGCCGAGCGTCTTGTATACCGGGGCGTCGTGCGTGGTCGGGACACTGGTCTCCGAGCACCCGCCCTGGTCTATGGCGACGTCCACGAATACACTCCCCTGCTCCATACCGCCTATCATCTCTTTCGTTATCACCCTCGGGGCTTTGGCTCCGGTCACCAGCACCGCGCCCACGACGAGGTCGGATTTTGCGAGCTCTTCCGATATCACCTCCGGGTATGAGGGGAGCGTCCTGACCCTTCCTTCGAAATGCTCGTAGTAGAATTCGAGCTTCTGGTGTTTGCTGTCTATGACCGTCACCTCCGCTCCGAGACCGAGGGCCGAGAGCACGGCGTTAAGACCGACAGTTCCGCCGCCGATAACGGTCACCCTGCCGTTCCTCACCCCTGCCGCGCCGCTCAGGAGCACGCCCTTCCCTCCCTTCGATTTCTGGAGGAAATGGACTCCAACCTGGACCGACAGCCTGCCGGCTATCTTGCTCATGGGGACGAGGAGAGGAAGTGAGCCGTCCGGAAGCTCCACGGTCTCGTAGGCTATCGCCCTGCATCCGCTCTTCTTGAGGGCCTGGACGAGCTTACTATCTGCCGCCAGGTGGAGGTAGCAGAAGAGAGTGTGTTGCTTTTTTATTAACGGATATTCGACCGGGAGCGGCTCTTTTACCTTTACTATGAGGGTCGATTTTTTAAACAGCTCTTCTTCGTTTGCGGCAATACGCGCGCCCGCTTTTTTATACTCGCTGTCGGGTATCCCGCTCCCCGCGCCGGCTTCTTTTTCTACGAAGACCTTGTGCCCGCGCTCGACGAGAACCCGCACCGCCTGCGGCGTCAAAGCCACCCTGTATTCCTGAATTTTCCTCTCTTTCGGGATACCGATAATCATTTGGAACTACAGAATAGCACTTGATTAAAAATATGTAAATCATTACAGGCTATGAATATTGAAAGAAATAACAAAACTGGCAGCCGTTAAGCAGGGACGAAGGGGAGCTTACGGAGCGAATCTAGACATATAGATGTGTTGACATAAATAACTGTTTAAGGTTATCATAGATTTGCTTGTATTAATGGGTTTATATAATTCCACATCATTAATGGAGGATGGTGATGGGCTACACCAATCGAGTTATCTTACTTTTCACAGTAATTATCCCAATATTTTTTTCATTCACGTTTTTCTTTCCGCTTACTGCAGCCAATGCCCAGACCGGGTTTTCCGTGCGCTCGGATGTCGATGATCAACTATACTCGATCGACCTTCCGTCCGGAGTAGCGACTCCGATAGGCGCAACAGGATTTGCAGATATAGAGTGTCTTACTTTCGATGCGAGCGGCGTTCTATACGGTGTGGACGACATTACGAATCAATTATTAATCTGTGACACCAGTACGGGGGCTTGCAACGCAGTAGGGCCACTTGGGGTTGCGTTTACGGACTGCGGTCTTACTTTTGATTGTAACGGTGAGCTATTTATGTCTACGGATGCACCGGCACCTCTTACCTTGTACTCCATTGATCCGAACACAGGGCAGGCGACTGCAGTAGGCGATCAGGGACAACAGGTCACTGGTTTGGCAGGAGCCGCAGCCACTGCAATCTGCGGCTCGGGCGTATACGGCTTGGGCGGTGATGGGACAAACAATTTGGGATGTATGGACTTATTCACCGGCGCCTTCGAAGAAATAGGTCCCCTGAATACCGTGAACGTCAGTGATGGTGGGATCGACTTCGATTTGCAAGGTAGACTCTGGGGCATACAAGACGAGGGTCTGATTTTTATAATCACTCCCAGCACAGGGGCTGCGTCAGGAGTGACCGCCACGCTTAACGGTTTTGAAGGCCTCGCGATCGATGCGCCTTCATGCGAGCCGAGAACGATACCTACAATGAGCGAATGGGGGCTAATTCTGATGGCGGGGATTTTGGGAATAGTTGGGTTTATAGTGTACAGAAGAAAGATGACAGCCGCTTAATCGCATAGCTATTACAACGTTATAATTGAGAAAAAGGGAGCCTCGGCTCCCTTTTTTTATTGATTCATCCGACTGAGCGGGACACTCAATAATATTCATAACGCTGCTTAAACCGGGCTTAAACGAAATCACAAATGATGCTTCAGCCAGGATTTGCAGTGGATGGGGAGGTTGAGGCTTTCCCACTCTCGGGAGGGTTTAATTATAAGGAGGGAGTCGTCCGAGTCGATGCTGTCTTTCAGTATCTCGCGCACTTCCGTAATCGAGAGCCCCGTGCTTACGAGCCAGATCGACCGGAGGCAGTGGATACACCCCCCAAGGGATTCGATCGCCTCGTGAATCTTCTCGTAGTCCTTATCGTGATGGAGCTCGTACGTGATGAGATAAACGGACATTGGGACACCCCCTCTCGAAGATAAAATAATCCATGCAAAGAGATTACAGGAATTATTTATGTTAGGGAATATCCGGAAGGATTCTTAGTTTGATCCTAGAAGATACAAACAAAGAAGATCTTCGACAATTTCATATTGTGCTGAGTTCTAGCGTGAAATTTGCGGTAACTTTCAAACCCTGCAGTTAAGCCACACGGTCAATTAGTACACTTCAGCTCAACACATTACTGTGCTTACACCTAGTGCCTATCTACCTCGTAGTCTTCGAGGGACCTTTAGAAATCTTAAGATTTGGGAGACCTAGTCTTGGGGTGGGTTTCCCGCTTAGATGCCTTCAGCGGTTATCCCGTCCGAGCATAACTACCCAGCGCTGCCACTGGCGTGACAACTGGTACACTAGAGGCTCGTCCACTCAGGTCCTCTCGTACTATGAGCAGATCCCCTCAAGTCTCCTGCGCCCGCTGCAGATAGGGACCGAACTGTCTCACGACGTTCTAAACCCAGCTCGCGTACCGCTTTAATTGGCGAACAGCCAAACCCTTGGGACCTTCTCCAGCCCCAGGATGCGATGAGCCGACATCGAGGTACCAAACCTCCCCGTCGATGTGGACTCTTGGGGGAGATAAGTCTGTTATCCCCGGCGTACCTTTTATCCGTTGATCGATGGCCCTTCCACTCGGAGCCACCGGGTCACTAAGACCTGCTTTCGCATCTGCTCGACCTGTCAGTCTCGCAGTCAAGCTCCCTTATGCCTTTGCACTCTGCGCCTGGTTTCCAATCAGGCTGAGGGAACCTTTGCACGCCTCCGTTACTCTTTAGGAGGCGACCGCCCCAGTCAAACTACCCGCCTAGCATTGTCCTGAATCCGGATTACGGATCTCAGTTAGAATCCTAATACTACAAGGGTGGTATTTCACTAATGCCTCCGCTCCGCCCTGAAGCAGAGTTTCACAGGCTCCCACCTATGCTACGCATGCAGCACCAAAATCCAGTGCTAAGGTATAGTAAAGGTGCACGGGGTCTTTCCGTCCCGCAGCGGGTACCCGGCGTCTTCACCGGGACCACAATTTCGCTGAGCATTTGGCCGAGACAGCGCGGCAATCGTTACGCCTTTCATGCAGGTCGGAACTTACCCGACAAGGAATTTCGCTACCTTAGGACCGTTATAGTTACGGCCGCCGTTTACCGGGGCTTCGGTTCTGAGCTTCTCCTGGCGAACCAGAATGACCCATCCCCTTAACCGTCCGGCACCGGGCAGGCGTCAGACCCTATACGTCGTCTTGCGACTTTGCAGAGCCCTGTGTTTTTAGTAAACAGTCGTCACCGCCTCTTTACTGTGACCCACTTCGGCTCCAGCCGCAGGGCTTTCACCTAGTGTGGGCACCCCTTATCCCGAAGTTACGGGGCTATGTTGCCGAGTTCCTTAGCCAAAGTTCTCTCACGCGCCTTAGTATACTCAACTCGCCTACGTGTGTCCGTTTACGGTACGGGCACTCAATCATCAACGCTACGAGGCTTTTCTCGAAAGTTTGGGATCAATCACTTTATGGGGCTAACGCCCCTCGTACTCACTTCTCGGGGTTAATGAAGAAACGGATTTGCCTATCTCTTCCCCCTACGAGCTTGAACCGGGACATCCGACACCCGGCTGACCTACCCTCCTTTGTCACCCCTTCACTCCAATTGAGTGGTACGGGAATATTAACCCGTTTTCCATCGACTACGCCTTTCGGCCTCGCCTTAGGTCCCGACTTACCCTGGGAGGACGAGCCTTCCCCAGGAACCCTTAGGCTTACGGCGAGGTGGATTCTCACCACCTTTATCGCTACTCATGCCAGCATTCTCACTTCTCAAAAGTCCAGACCTCCTTACGGTAGTCCTTCAGCCCTTTGAGAACGCTCCCCTACCGCTGTATAAATACAACCCGTAGCTTCGGCACCGGGCTTGAGCCCCGTTTCATTTTCGGCGCGAAGTCGCATCGACCAGTGGGCAGTTACGCACTCTTTAAAGGGTGGCTGCTTCTAAGCCTACCTCCTGGCTGTCAATGCGACTTCACATCCTTTACCACTTAGCCCGAATTTTGGGGCCTTAGCTGACGATCTGGGGTGTTTCCCTCTCGCCCAAGGAACTTATCTCCCTTGGACTGACTCCCACACTAAGCAAGGTGGCATTCGGAGTTTGATTGGGTTTGGTAGGTCTTTCAACCCCCTAGCCCATTCAGTGCTCTACCTCCACCCGCCAACATGTGAGGCTATACCTAAATATATTTCGGGGAGAACCAGCTATCACGAGCCTTGTTTAGTCTTTCGCTCCGATCCACAACTCATCCGATAGGTTTTCAACCCTAACCGGTGCGGGCCTCCACGGAGGTTTTCTCTCTGCTTCACCCTGGTCATGGATAGATCGACTCGCTTCGGGTCTATCTCCAGCGACTGAACGCCCCGTTCAGACTCGCTTTCGCTACGGCTACACCTCTCTCGGCTTAACCTAGCCGCTGAAGATAACTCGCTGGCCCATTATGCAAAAGGTACGCGGTCAGGCGTTTCCTGAAAGCAAGCTCCCAGGATATAGCCCTTCCACCGATCGCAGGCAGACAGTTTCAGATTCTATTTCACTCCCCTCAACGGGGTTCTTTTCACCTTTCCCTCACGGTACTTGTTCACTATCGGTCGACGGCACGTATTTAGCCTTGGAAGGTGGTCCTCCCAGATTCCCCCAAACTTTCACGTGGTCCGGGGTACTCGGGAATACAGAAAGGAAGACTTCAATACTTTCGTTTACGGGACTGTCACCCGCTATGGTGCAACTTTCCAGATGCTTCAACTAGCATAAAGTTTTGTAACTCCCCGAAGGATTTACGGATCCTTCATTCTGCATCCCGCGACACCTTATATGCAACGCCCGCAAGCTTTAACACGTATAAGGTTTAGGCTCTTCCCCTTTCGCTCGCCGCTACTAAGGGAATATCGGTTGATTTCTCTTCCTGAGGGTACTGAGATGTTTCACTTCCCCTCGTTTGCTTATTAGGGCTATGTATTCACCCTAATATGGCCGAGGTTTGCTCGGCCAGGTTTTCCCATTCGGAGATCCCCGGATCACAGCCTGTTTAGCGGCTCCCCGAGGCTTATCGCAGCTTACTACGTCCTTCATCGCCGTCCGTCGCCAAGGCATCCACATATCTGCCCTGAGTATCTTAACTGCAAGGTATGAAAATCACCGCATAATTAAGCACGCTCGATTACTCAGCACAATATGAAATTGTCAAAGACCTATGCAAATATACATTTGCTTTGTTTGCAATGTAATGGAGGTGAGCGGGATCGAACCGCCGACCTCCTGCTTGCAAGGCAGGCGCTCTCCCGAGCTGAGCTACACCCCCGATCTAATTATCAATCCGAGAAACTCAATCAAGTAAGAATCAAGTATTAGATCAACTATCGGTGGTGGGCCTAGGTGGAGTCGAACCACCGACCTCACCCTTATCAGGGGTGCGCTCTAACCTGCTGAGCTATAGGCCCGTCAGTTAACCTAACAGGCGACTCCACTTTTACTCCGGGAAAGCACCAAAATTTAATAGCAGATAAAGCGAGCAAGATCGAGAAAGCAATTTTTCTCCGTGAAAAAGGAGGTGATCCAGCCGCAGGTTCCCCTACGGCTACCTTGTTACGACTTCACCCCAATTACCAGCCCTACCTTAGGAGCCTGCCCCCCTTGCGGGTTAGCTCAGCCACTTCGGGTAGAACCGACTTTCGTGGTGTGACGGGCGGTGTGTGCAAGGCCCGGGAACGTATTCACCGTGGCGTGGCTGATCCACGATTACTAGCGATTCCAACTTCATGCAGGCGAGTTGCAGCCTACAATCCGAACTGAGACTGACTTTGATGGGATTAGCTCCGCCTCACGGTTTAGCAACCCATTGTATCAGCCATTGTAGCATGTGTGTAGCCCAGGACATAAGGGCCATGATGACTTGACGTCGTCCCCACCTTCCTCCGGCTTGTCGCCGGCAGTCTCTTTAGAGTTCCCACCTTAAGTGCTGGCAACTAAACATAGGGGTTGCGCTCGTTACCGGACTTAACCGGACACCTCACGGCACGAGCTGACGACAGCCATGCAGCACCTGTACTAACTGTGTAAAGCAAGCTTTACACCACTCCATGCTTTCACATAAGCTTGAGTCAGTATGTCAAGCCCTGGTAAGGTTCTTCGCTTTGCATCGAATTAAACCACATGCTCCACCGCTTGTGCGGGCCCCCGCCAATTCCTTTGAGTTTCAATCTTGCGACCGTACTCCCCAGGCGGGATGCTTAATGTGTTAACTTCGGCACAGAGATTTTCATCCCCACACCTAGCATCCAACGTTTAGGGCGTGGACTACCCGGGTATCTAATCCGGTTCGCTACCCACGCTTTCGTCCCTGAGTGTCAGTACCAGGCCAGTTGGCCGCCTTCGCCACTGGTGTTCCTCCAGATATCTACGCATTTCACCGCTACACCTGGAATTCCGCCAACCTCTCCTGGACTCAAGCCTTGCAGTATTAGATGCAGTTTCAGGGTTAAGCCCTAAGATTTCACATCTAACTTACGAGGCCACCTGCGGACCCTTTACGCCCAGTAATTCCGAGCAACGCTCGCCCCCTCCGTATTACCGCGGCTGCTGGCACGGAGTTAGCCGGGGCTTCCTTTGTAAGTACCGTCAAGTCTCCGGGATATTAGCCCGGAGACCCATCGTTCCTACTGACAGAGGTTTACGACCCGAAGGCCTTCATCCCTCACGCGGTATTGCTGGGTCAGGCTTGCGCCCATTGCCCAAGATTCCCCACTGCTGCCTCCCGTAGGAGTCGGGGCCGTGTCTCAGTCCCCGTGTGGCCGATCACCCGCTAAGGTCGGCTACCCGTCTTCGGCTTGGTGAGCCGTTACCTCACCAACTACCTGATGGGACGCGGACTCATCTTTCGGTGACAGCCCGAAGGCCGCCTTTTACCCCTGGTTCCATAGAACCTGTGGTCTTATCCGGTATTAGCCCTAGTTTCCCAGAGTTATCCCGGTCCTAAAGGCAGATTATCCACGTGTTACTCACCCGTCCGCCGCTCTACTCATGACCGAAGTCACTTTCGCGCTCGACTTGCATGTGTTAAGCATACCGCCAGCGTTCGCTCTGAGCCAGGATCAAACTCTTCATTTAATCTAATGAAAGGATTGCTTAGCTCTTCTTCGCCCGCTTATCTGCTATTTAATTTTCAAAGATCTGAAATATCTTGCTCAGATATTTTGCCAAAGGGACATATAATATAAATGAACGGAAAAGGATGTCAAGACGTTTTGACAAACTTTAAAAAAATCCTGAAAATCCGACAGCCCGGGACGATTCAGCATTGAGGCATACTGAATCCACAAGATCACGAAATGTATCTAACTTGTTAAATCCGGACTCAGACCTTAATATATTATACATGATAACGGGAAGATCAAGGAGCCCTCTTCGCGCGCATTCCGCAGGGCGCTCCCGGGGTTGAAAGTATCGGTTTTCTGTATTAATTTTATTCCTCACTCAAATACCTGAAATAAGGGGACGGTAGATATTATGGGTCTCACAAACGAGCAAATAAGGCGTTACTCAAGACACCTCATCATGCCTGAAGTAGGCCTGGAAGGGCAGGAAAAGCTTGTCAATGCAAGGGTATTGTGCGTAGGCGCCGGGGGCCTGGGCTCTCCGCTCGCCCTTTATCTCGCGGCCGCAGGCGTGGGGCACCTGGGCATACTCGACTTCGACGTCGTCGATTTCAGCAACCTCCAGCGGCAGATCATTCACAGCGAAGAAACCTTGGGCGTCCTGAAAGTGGAATCCGCCAGGGACAGGCTGCTCGAGCTAAACTCGGACATCGACGTCACGACATACAACACCATGCTCACGTCTGAGAACGCGATGGACATAATAAAGGACTACGATATCGTGGTCGACGGCACAGACAACTTCGCCACGAGATACCTCGTGAACGACGCGTGCGTGCTTCTCGGAAAACCCAACGTCTACGGGAGCATTTTCCGGTTCGAGGGGCAGGTAAGCGTGTTTGATGCCAAGAGAGGCCCTTGCTACAGGTGCCTTTACCCGGAACCCCCTCCCCCGGGGCTCGTCCCGAGCTGCGCAGAAGGGGGCGTGCTCGGAGTCCTGCCCGGAATTATAGGAACGATGCAGGCGGCCGAGGCCGTGAAGCTTATAATCGGCAAGGGGCAGCCCTTGATCGGGAAGCTCCTCTTTCTGGACGTAATGGAGATGAAGATAAGGGAGCTCAAGCTCCGCAAGGACCCCGACTGCCCGATATGCGGCGAGCACCCGGTAATAAAGGAGCTCATAGACTATCAGGAGTTCTGCGGCATTGGGCGCGGGGAAGAAGTGCCGGGTTTCGCCGAAACCGACAGCTTAGAGATCTCGGTCGACGATTTCCACGATCTGCGCACAAACAACGGGAAGATCGTCATCCTCGATGTGAGGGAGCCGCACGAATTCGAGATATGCAGTCTCGAAGGCGCAAAGCTCATACCTCTCGGGGAGCTACCGGAAAGGGTGAACGAGCTCGACACGGCCGACGACATAGTCGTCCATTGTCACAGCGGGGGGAGGAGCCTCCAGGCTACGCGGCTTCTCCGGAACATGGGGTTCAAGAAGGTCAAGAACTTAAAGGGCGGCATAGACGCCTGGGCCGCGAAATACGACCCGGATATGCCGAGGTATTAGAAACACTTCATCCGGCCGTACGGGCGGAGCCTTGATCAAGCCGGGCTCGCTGTCGAATAAGCCGCTTCCGGCGCTAAAGAGAATTATGTCCGGGAGCGAATGGTCCGCAGCGTAACGAGCGAACATCCCTTCACGTGCGGGCCACACTTTTGAATTTCACCTTAATATAATCGTCCCCCGGTCCCAACCGCTCTTTTTAATTATCTAATTCTGCTCTTCCGACAAACCGCATCCGGGCGGGCGGGTTCCGAATTTCGAACGGACATAAGCGCTATGGCTATAGAGGCCGGGGGTCTTGCCGTGTCCGGATTTCTCTTGTCAATCCACAATTTACGGGCTTAAACAGACACAGCATAAATCAATTGACAATATTTCTTTACAAATGTAAAAATAGGACTGTAAGTCCGGTAAAAAGGAGCAAGAGGATGGAGGACAAAACACGTACGGGGTCGGCAAGAGAAAGAAAGTCCGGGCAAGCCGGATCCGGGATAAATCCCGATAGAGCGAGCGCGGGGCGGGATGTAGAAGCGGGCCCGTCCGAAATCGGATACGGTAGAAGGGAATTTATCAAGAACGTCGGCAAGATCACCGCGGCAGGGATTGCAGTCAGCAGCATCGGATTAACACCGCTCCTTCAGGGGTGTAACGATACCGCGGACGGCCAGGAGTTCGATTGCGAGATCGGCCCTGAGACCGGCTCCGCACGGGCCGACAGCGCATTTCAGGTCAGGCTTAACGCCGCCAAGTCCGAGAGAGATATAGGCATTCCCGATCACCCGTGTAACGGGGATGAATCGATATACCCTAATAAAATAGGGAATTACACAAAGGGGCTCCCGCACAACTTTATAGGCGAAGTGGACCTTGATGCATACGAAGCCCTGATAGCCGCGGTCTCGACCGGGAAGTTCGAGGACTTCGAGCTGCTGGCGGCAAACGGACACCTCGGATGTCCCGACCCGGCCCGCCAGCGGCGGCAG
>Ga0187893_10014287_pt1 | contig 10861 bp, 9 predicted proteins | sample MA1701074metaG_FD_139574 | JGI IMG/M metagenome (GOLD analysis project Ga0187893, IMG submission 139574) | White microbial mat communities from a basaltic lava cave in the Kipuka Kanohina Cave System on the Island of Hawaii, USA - MA170107-4 metaG ...
CCCGAGGCGTACCCTTGCGGTACGTTGAGGGTCTGAACGATGTGAGAACGAAGCTGGCGGACTTTTTCAGCGTCCTACTAGGCACAAGTCGAGCGTCGGTGGTAAGATCCGCCCTCTCCGCTCGGTGAGCCGGTAGCTCAGTCGGTAGAGCATCGCCCTTTTAAGGCGAGGGCCCTGGGTTCGAGTCCCAGCCGGCTCACCACTTTTCAAAGAGTTAGTAATAGCTCATTTCTTCGCCTTCACCCTAAACTGAGGATCTCAAGGGGTGATCTTCGGTCCTGGCGGCTCGACGTCGTGACGACAACGGGTTCCATTCTGCAATGCCAACGTTGGAGTGCAGTGCTGACACGGATTTTCCGGATCACCCGGGAGATTACCGGCGGGCAGCGAACTTTCCCAAGCTCCCAGGTGTGAGGAGGACATTATAAAATGCCAGATCAAACGCATGTTCGAGCAGATGTCAGCCGGAGACAGATTCTTCAAAAGATTCTGTCCGGTGCGATGGTTGGGGTCGCCGCGCAAGCTGGAATAGGGCTGGCGTTTCCTCAAAATGGGTACGCCAAAAGCAATCTGGGTCCCGATGCAGCGCTGCAGGCCTTGCTCGCAGGCAACCAACGGATGGTCGCAAATCAACCGATATCGATTGAGCACGATCTGACCGTTCTGAGAGAGCACACCGCCGATAAACAAGAGCCCTTTGCGGGAGTACTTGCCTGTGCCGATTCTCGTGTGCCCGTGGAACTCGTTTTTGATCAGACGATTGGGCGCCTCTTTGTCACACGAGTGGCCGGAAATATGATGACGCCGGAGGTTATTGCCAGCCTCGAATATGGAGTGGTTGTCCTTGGGATCAAAGCGCTGCTCGTGCTTGGTCATAGTGGATGTGGAGCAGTAAAGGCGGCGATGAAAGCCAATGCTGCACCCGGACAAATCAGCGTCTTGTACCAGCACCTTCAGCCAGGAGTGGCACGATCTGGCGGCAACATCGATAAGGCAATCGAAGTCAATGCACAGATTCAGGCCGAGTTGCTGCGCACTTCATCTCCAGTCATCCGGGATGCGATCAAGGCTGGCGAACTGAAAGTGGAAGCTGCCGTGAATAATCTCGTTACTGGAGAAGTCACGATGAGTTGACTGCCGGACCTGTTCGGCTCTAGCAATCCGTACTGCCGATTAAGCGGTGTGAATCAGCTGCGTCGGTTTGCCCTTCCGTTCAAACAACACGCGGCGCGTCGGCCGCTGCGCCTGAGTCTGTCGCCGAGGAATGTTCAGGATCATCTAATAAAGACTCCCGGCACCTTTTTGTTTTTCATGGTGATCTGGAAGACGGCGCCAGGAAATTCGACGCGCAGCGGTCGGCCATGGCGCGGCAGTCTAGCGCTCCTGCATGTTCGATTGCAGACCCGACCCCATTCTATTTGCTTGTTTTGATGGACTATCACTCCGTAACTTCCTTTAACTGTTTGGCAATGAGTTGTTCTCGATCCTGCAAGAACTCTTCGAACTGATCCTGACGAAGTGATGATGTCGGAGCAGCCGGCAATAAATGGGATCGCAAGATCGACTCAAGTCCCTTTTGCTTTATTTCTTTGTCCATCTCTTCAAGGTATTTAGAGGGCGCGCGTTTGCCTATCCGCCCATTCGTCTCTTTGTCGATCAGAGTTCGATTTAATATACAGTCTCGTAACATCGCGCTAACGTCAGATGGATACTTCGCGAGGAAAGCCTGGGGGAATATGTGATGGTCTTCAATTTTCCTTTCCATAATGGAAGCTGCAGTCATTGGATTTCCCGAATGGAAATCCAGAGCGCCATTTCGCAAGATCAAAGCAATCACTCCACGATAAAGCGCGCGCTGCCGTGGTGTTGTCTGGCGAAGTAGGTTCACGTCAAAAGAGAATTGCGAAACGGTCTGCGGCGGAGATCCACCAGTAAACCAAGACTTGAGCTCACTGAAATCCTTCACAGCCTGAGAATTCGGAGCCTTCTCGTAGGCTTGTCCGAACACTGAACACCAGAACCATCGCTTAAGTTTATTACGAATCGCACCAACCTCCGGTCCCTTTGCATTTAGTGTCGTTGCTATAATCGCTGCTGCAGGTATAAGAATTGTGTTGTACGGAAGCCATTGTGGCAAGACAACTCCGCAGTCATTCCGCAAAATCTGCAAGGTTTCTGCAAGGCCATGCACAACAGAACTCCAGCCGGTCTTAATTTGGCTGACGGTCATGTCCAGTACATCCTTACGTTTACAAGAGGGTGCAGCTTTGGCAGTAACAATCGCCACTGCTTGGAGTAAGTAATAGGGGTCTACTTCGAAGTCCCCGATAATCTGATGATCTTTTTGAGCTTGCTCCCATAAATCCCGAAGCCGAATTTCCTCAGGCCAGAAGCGAGCGGCCAACAGATCAAATACCGACAATTTGACGCCAGTTCGGTTGAGCGTTTCGAAAATGGTGCATACGGCTCCCGCAGAGGTGTCTTCGGAAAGGGTAACCATTGGAAACTCATAGTCTTCGGCTGGACCCAACCAGCGCTTTCGAGTATCTCGCAAGCGCTGCTTTATCAGCTTTTTGTCGGAATCCGATATCGGATTGAATTCAAGAATTTGATCAAGCCAGACCTCGAAGCCACCAGCTTCACCAAATAGATTCTGGAAGGGAAAGACCAAGGCTTTAGCCTGTAACTCCAGAGATCCATATTGCTTCTTCGCTTCGCTTTTTCTTAGATAGAAGACAGTATCTTCCAAATCCTGTCCATCAATTAGCCCGCGAAGATCAATGAAGTACCGATGATTGCCCACCCCGTAGAACGCTTGATAGAGAGATGTTAAGCGCTGCTGACCGTCCAGAATGAGATATGAAGGTGCATGCCCAGAAAGCGCTGGTGCGCCGGAAAATTCGCGTGGAGCGAAGTAAAAGCCAGCCGAATTCTTGATACGGAGTAGGCTACCTGCAGGGAAATTTTGACAGATGCTTTCGACTAGCTCTTCGGTCTCCCGGGGATCCCAGACGAAGTCTCGCTGGAAATCTGGCAGGGCGATCTCTCGTTGGTGGATACTCTCCAAAAGGTATTTGAGTTTTTCAGAGCTGGGATAAAATATTTTACTCACATAGCCTCCTTTGAAATACTTAACCCCACCTTCGATTTATGGGTAAGAAAGTCGAAACCGTCTACCACCTAGAGGTGTGAGCGTTACCTGTGGAGGTTTTCCATGCGGCCATGGAATGAGTCTGTGGGTCTTCAGCCAAGCCCCTATTGTCGTTCCTCTAAACTCAGGACAGGTGGTCCAGAAAGTCGATGTGAGCGGGAAGATACAAGTTTGCCTTCCAGCCGTGACCTCAATCTCTTTCCAATGTTGGGGGAAGAATTGTTTCGCATTTTGTTGGCCAACTCGAATGCCATAGGTTCCGCCTTTCCAAGCCCTTGCCTTCATTGCGATTGCTCCTTTTCCCCGAGATCATTTGCTATCAGACGAAATTGTTCCAGCGCCGCCTCTAAGTCGTCGACGATTTCTTGGGCGATGATGTCCGGGTTGGGAAGATTGGCGGAGTCTTCTAGGGATTCGTCTTTGAGCCAGAAGATGTCGAGGCTGGCTTTATCTCGGGAGATGAGTTCGTCATAGGCATAGGCACGCCAGCGGCCGTCGGGTTTCTTTTCAGACCAGGTCGCTTTACGCTCGTGGCGATTGGATTGGTTGTAGCATTTCACGAACTCGTCCAAATCTTCGCGCTTGAGCGGGTTGGTCTTGAGCGTGAAGTGTTGGTTGGTGCGAAGATCGTAGATCCACAGTTTCTTGGTCCAGGGCGTTTCACTGGCCGGCTTCTTGTCGAAGAAGAGGACGTTCGCCTTCACGCCTTGCGCGTAGAAGAGGCCGGTCGGGAGACGCAGCAGTGTGTGCACGTCGCAGTCATGGAGAAGCTTCCGCCGGACCGTCTCCCCTGCCCCTCCTTCGAAGAGCACATTGTCCGGCACGACGACGGCAGCGCGGCCATTGGCCGCGAGGATCGTCTTTACATGCTGGACGAAGTTGAGTTGCTTGTTCGAGGTCGTCGCCCAGAAGTCGTCTCGCTCGTACGTCTCTCTCTCCTTTGAGACTTCCCCTTCCTGCCCCACCACCGTGTAGCTGCTCTTCTTGCCGAACGGTGGGTTGGTGAGCACGATGTTGAACCGTTCACCGGGATCTGAGGCGAGGGAATCGGCTGCTTCGATCGGCTCATAGTCCTGTGAGCCGATGCCGTGCAAGAGCAGATTCATGGCGCAAAGGCGCACTACGCTCTGCACCAACTCATAGCCTTTCAGCGTTTCTTCTTTGAGCTTTTTCTTTTCGGCCTTGGTGAGGTTCGGATTGTGCATCACGACGTAATCGTGAGCCGCGAGCAGGAACCCCCCGGTGCCACAGGCCGGGTCGCAGATCGTCTCGCCGGACTTAGGCGCGACACAGTCAACCATCGCTGCAATCAGCGGGCGCGGCGTGAAGTACTGGCCGGCTCCGCCCTTGACGTCCTCAGCGTTCTTTTGGAGTAAGCCCTCGTAGGCATCGCCTTTCACATCAGCGCTCATCGCCGACCAGTCTTCTTTATCGATGAGATCCACGATCAGGCGACGTAGCTTGGCTGGGTCTTGGAATTTGTTTTGTGACTTGTTGAAGATCAGTCCGAGCAGGCCCTTCTCATTGCCGAGCTTTTCTAGACTGTGGCGATAATGGTCGAATAGCTCGTCGCCATCTTTCTTCAACAGGCTCTGCCAACTATATTTGTTGGGAATTGGGCTGGATTGGTTGTAGGGAGCCTTTGTCCGCTCGTCGGCCATCTTGAGGAACAGCAGATACGTCAACTGCTCGACGTAGTCACCATAGCTCATGCCGTCGTCGCGGAGAACGTTGCAATAGTTCCAGAGCTTTTGAACGATCGTGGAAGAAGTCATCTTCTAAGCCTTCGATGAAATAATCTCAATCTTCGCTGTGGTCCAGGGTGACACATCTTCCTTCGAAAGCCTCATTTAGCAATCTGTCTGCTTTCTTAATGCTCTGGTTGGTACGCCTGACGTGCTGATACACGACTTCTCCGAATACGCCAGCATTCCTCGTTACATCATGAAATAGTTCCCTTAGTTCATCATTCTTTAGTCTCCAGACACCATTCATGTGGTTGACTACGAGTTCGCTGTCGCAATAGCAGCACACCCTCTTTCTTGTAAACTTGGCACACAAATCTAGCCCTTTTATGAGAGCTCTATATTCAGCACGATTATTTGTTGTGTTTCCAATACACTCAGAGTGCTCATACAGAAGATTGTTGGCTGAATCGAAAATGACAATACCAATTGCCCCCGGACCTGGATTTCCTCTACAACCTCCGTCAGTGAACAGATTCACTAGATTCATGTAAGTTTCTCCTCGTTTGCGTCATGCCGATGTGGTGATTTCAAAAAGCTTTATCCACCAATTTCTGAAGCTGGGAGAAATGCTCGGGCAGTTTGCGAGGCATGCCTTCGGACCCGCGATACGAGTTCGGCGAGCGTCCACGTCCCGCTCAAAACGAGATAAACATGACTATGGTCTAACAGAACGATAGGTGTCTTTCGTCCCGATGCTTGTTCAATCGCTGTTGCGGAATAACCGGACATGGACACCATGATACCCATCGTGTTATCGGCCTTGTCGTTTACTTTAGCCAAGAATGTATCAACGTCTGGAGCTGTCGCTTGTTCTCTCGTGAATTTCAATTCGGTTAGGTAAGTCGTGCCCTCGACCGTCATTGACCCATCAATCTGCCGCCCTCCTGACGTATATGAACGCCGATTGGTCATCTCGAAGAAATCGACAACATTAAAAAACCAATCTTGGAACCTATAACCGGCCTCGGCGGTACCGATCTGCTTCGATAGCTCCCTTAATTGCTCAGAAAGGCTTTCCAGAGTTTGGCGCTTTTTAATCGTCTCCTGCATTCGCTGATGAGCGGCCTTTCTGGCCTCTTCCCTCGTCTTGGCATCGCCCGCCTTTTCCTTCTGAGTGTTCAAATAGTGGCGAAGTGCCACTATCGCCTCTTTGGCCGATTGAATCTTCACTTGTGCATCTTCCCAGCCTTCGAGATCGGGAAACTTCACTTGATCGGAGAGCGAAACGGCCATCTGTTTAATAACCTGAGCACCCTTGCTGTTCGCCTCTAGCTTCGGGAACAACCTACCCACGAACACACGCTTAGTTTCAATTTCTTGCCAAGTTCCAAGAAAACTTTCCGCAATCTTGTGGCGTCGGAGAAAGGTTAGAAGGGCATTCTTCCTCCAAAACGATTTCAGTAGTGCATCTTGAACCAGATCGATGAAATGAGAAGGCAACTGCTCGGACATAGCTATGTACGCGCTCCATTAAGTAGGAGCTTCCCAGAAAAGGCCTTCTGGAGTGTGGCTTGCCGCAGGCGGTCGACGCGGGTTAGGTTGGCTTCGACGGTGGCTTCGAGTTCTTCTACGACGGACAGGCGGCGCTCGACTTCGGCGGTGATTTCCTGTTGCTCCGCAAACGGGGGAAGTGCCACTGGCATACTTAGCAGTTGCTTCGTATTAATTCCGTCACGGGTAGCACCGTGGTTTACCTCCCGAATATAGTCCTCTACTTGGGACGAACCTCTGACATATGCCAAATAGTATTTGGCCATCAGGACGGTAGGTTCTAAGCGTAGGCGCATGATGTGGTAGTTAAACAGTGCGTCTCGCAAACTGTCCCCAGCGATACCAGCTCGACCAACAGCCGCCATTCGTGAAAACAGCAGATCACCATTCCTCAATCGATATCTGCCCAGCTCCTTAGCTTTCTCTTTGGATACATACTCTGCCTTCGCAAGGTCTATCCCGGTTTCCTTGAGGCAAGAAATGGTAAGCAAGGGGACTCCGGATTCCCTAAAATCCTCTCGCCCGAGGCTCGTTCCAAATGGTCCAGTAAGAACAACCTGCTCACCAATGATGCCCAGTTGTTCCACTGATGCGTATGCCCAACTAGACTGCAAATTAGGCAAGCTGGACGTGGCTGGCATCACGGGTTCAACGAATTTCTTCTTTCCAATCCACTTAGCGTGACGATCCGCCAGGATGCGTTCTAGAATTCTGCTGGCGGGCTCCACATCCATATGCTGCTTGCGCCAGTCTTCGGTAAGTTTCCCTTCGACGGCGGCTTTGAGGACGGCGGCTTTGTAGCGTTTGAGGTTGACCTTGGTGCGCTTGAGCGAGGCGACGGCTTCGTCGAGGCGAGAGAATTGCTTTTCGATCTCCGCGACGATTCTTTTTTGTTGAGGCGGTGGAGCGAGGGGAATTTGAATGCGCTCTAGCTTCTTAGCATTAACGTTGGGTACCGCAATTCCAGCCTGACTCGCACCAATCGCCCGCCAATAGGATGGACTCTTGAGGTAATAGGCGATGTATTTCTTGTTGATCGAAGGCCTGACTCGAAATCGAATCAGATAAGAAGCAAACACAGCCTTTTCAACGTGCGACAGAAGGAAGCTAAAGCCAACTGATCCCGCACGCGAGATCACGATGTCGCCAGGCTGAACAAGATATTTGGCAAGGTCATCAGGATTCTCCGAACAGTGGGGAACACTTGACCAATCAAGACTTCCAGACGTGATATCCGTTGTTCGGAGCAGTTTAACTGTGCCTCCTTCCGGATTGGCTTTGGTGGTCCAGCCATATTGTGGCTTGTCCGAAATTTCACCAAGGGTTGTCCACGTCCAACCGCTTGGCAAATCATGCGCGGTAGTTGTCACGCCGGATTCAGTCACGCAGCTAATGCTCCGTTCAGTTCTTCAATTATCCTATTCAACTCGACACCAAAGACCTGATGCACCTTCCCTAACCCACCCTCCCGATTAAACGGCGCTAGCTCGAAGTCCTCCTTCTCGATGCTCAAATTCGCCGCGACGTGGTCGCGGATCATGTCGAGCCAGTGGCGCTGCGCTTCGGTAAACTTCTTGCCACCCTTCTCCTGCTGTGTCAGCCAAGCAGTAAAGTTAGCGTTCACACGTTCCGGGAACGGGACCAGCTCGTTGTCTTGGTGGATGGCGAAGCGGACGAGGGAGACGAGGTCTGTGAGGATACGCTTGCTACTCGCGCCTTTGACCTTCGACTTCTCTAGCGCAGCATAGGCCTGCCAGAGTTGGGATTCGTTCCAGAGGTAGGGCGGCTTTTCGATGGCGTTGGCCAGCTCTTTGATGTTCTCGAACGTGAGCCGATGCTTGTAAGGCTTGCAGTAGAGGACTTGCAGCGCGGTGATCTCGTCCTTGTGCTCCTTGATGAACTGTTCGAACGACTGGACGATGGTGCGGGCGCGGGCCAGGGCGTCGGCGCTGAAACCTGCTTCGATGACTTGGTCTTGGCTCACATGGTCAATGGTGAGTTCGTTTTTCTTCTTGATGTCGATGAGGAGTTCCCGGAGCTTCGGGGCTTGGAATGGCTTGGCGGCTTCTTGGATCAGGGCGGCTGCCGCCTGTTGAATCTGCTGCGCGCTCGGTTTCTCCACCCCGAACTGTTGCCTGGCCCGCGCTTCCTGCCGATCTGGGTTGACTGCTTCGACTAGTTGGCGGCTCAGGTCTTTGAGCGAATGGCCGCCGCTGGCTTTGACGATCGTCTGGTCATCTGCCTTCGTGATGCGGTGCTCCATGCGGGCGAGCCGTCCGGCGATGCTCGTCAGCACATCTTCTTCTGTATTGCCGAGCGCAACGGCTTGCAACAGCTTGTCGAAGGCGACGCTGGGTTTCTTTTCCATCGGACGGGCGTCGGTCTTGTCCATTTCGCAGACGCCGACGGCATCCACGATGACGAAATGGTCTTTGCTGACGGCATCTGGCGTGACGCTCTTGAGGTCGTCGGCCTTGATGACGCGGATGCCACGACCTTTCATCTGCTCGAAGAAGGTGCGGGATTTGACGGCACGCATGAAGAGGACGATTTCAACCGGCTTGATGTCGGTGCCGGTAGCGATCATGTCCACGGTCACGGCGATGCGGGGCATAGGACTGACGCGAAAGGCTTTGATGAGTTCCTTCGGGTCCGCGCCGGTGGTGCGATAGGTGATCTTCTGTGCGAAGTCGTTCCCCTTACCAAATTCTTCGCGCACGATCTTGACGATGTCCTCGGCGTGGGAATCGTCCTTGGCGAAGATGAGCGTCTTGGGCACCCAGGTGCGGCCGGGAAAGATCTCGGTAAACAGCTTCTCTTTGAACGTCTGGATGATGGTGCGGATCTGGTCCACGGCGACTACGTCACGGTCGAGCTGGTCGGGATTGTAGGCGAAGTCGTCGTCGAGTTCTTCCCACCGTGTGGCTCGGGTCTCGCGGTCGCGCTTCTCCACATAGAAGCCTGAGTCCACCGTGGAGCCGGCTTGAGTAATGGCGGTGCGGATGCGGTACACGTCGTAGTTGACGTTCACGCCGTCGGCCACGGCCTGTTCGTGGTTGTATTCCATGACGAGATTCTGGTTGAAGAAGCCGAAGGTCTGCTTGTTGGGCGTGGCGGTGAGGCCGATGAGGTAGGCGTCGAAGTATTCGAGCACCTGCGCCCAGAGGTTGTAGATGGACCGGTGGCATTCGTCGGTGACGATCACGTCGAAAGTTTCGATCGGAATAGACGGGTTATATTCAATCGGGTCGGGCTTCTTGAACAGGCTTTCGAGGCCTGACACGGACGCTTCTTCATCTTCTTCCGACAGTTCCCGCCCTTTGAGCATAGAATACATGCGCTGGATGGTGCTGATGCAAACGCGCGCGGTGGTGTCGAGAGTATTGCCCACCAATCGCTGGACAATGAATTCTTCGGTGAACTTAAAGTTGTTGTAGGGCGAGACGTACTGCTGGAATTCTTTCAAGGTCTGATCGGCAAGGTTTCCACGGTCTACCAAGAAAAGAATTCGCCGCGCACCTGCAAATTTCAACAATCGGTACGCTAGGACAATGGCTAGAAGAGTTTTACCGGACCCTGTGGCCATTTGAACCAAGGCTCGTGGTCGATTGTCGCGTAACGATTGTTCGATGTTCTTAATGGCTTGTGGCTTTGGCGGCCACAGGTCATCGATGAGCGGAGGCATATTTCGCATGCGGCTTAAGAAGGTAGGGACGGATTCTGCGGCAAGCGATGCTCCGCCAAGGTTGCTTGGCACTTCTGTACGGTCCGGCAGCCATGCAGCAAGCGTGTCTGGCCGATGGAAACCAAAGACATTTCGACTGCGTGGCTCAGGATCCAGGCCGTTCGTGAATCTCGTTTCAATACCGGTGCTCTGATACAGGAACGGAAGTGGTCTCGTGTGGGCAGGAAGGTTTTCCGGTAACCCCTGGCTATATTTCGCAGCCTGAACTTCGACACCGACTAATGGAAATCCCTCTCTTTTCGCTTCAATAACTCCAGCGGCCTTTCCTTCTATATAAAGAAGGTAATCCGCAAACCCGTGGGCATGGATGAGCGGAAAGTTTCTGACGGCAATGCCTCGCCCGGCATGGAGATCTACATTCTTATAGTCTTGAACCTGCCAGCCGGCCTTGTCCAAAGCCTGGTCAATCTTCTCTCGCGCTTTGTCTTCCGGTGTCGGCATGTCCAACGCCTCTTCCAGAACCGGCTGGTAGATAATTAGCGGAGAGGGTTACCTATTTCCCATAAGGAATGCAACCATTCTGAAGGTGGGGCAGTGTTTGACCCGGAAATGGGGGTAAAGAAAAGGGGTCGGGAGTCTTTGTTTGAGGCAATGTGGGTGAATAAGACTCCCGACCCCTTTTCTTTACCCCCTGATTATCGCAAGACCCTCCGTCAAAACCTAGCGTTCGTATCGCGATGACGTTTGTATTCAGCGATTGCGGACATGACCGGGTCGAATCGACGC
>Ga0187893_10014289_pt1 | contig 10860 bp, 6 predicted proteins | sample MA1701074metaG_FD_139574 | JGI IMG/M metagenome (GOLD analysis project Ga0187893, IMG submission 139574) | White microbial mat communities from a basaltic lava cave in the Kipuka Kanohina Cave System on the Island of Hawaii, USA - MA170107-4 metaG ...
ATCATCACCCAGCCTGTCTCAGGATCGTACACGGTGAAGTGGCCCGCGCGCGCCTCGGGTCCAGCGGGTGCCTTGGAGACACGCCACGTTCGCGTCTTCATGTCGTACAACCACGTATCGGCGAGAAAGTGGCTCTGGCCGTCGCCGCCGAACAACACCAGCACGCCATTGCGAGCGTCCGCGACCATACGCGTATTCATGCGAGGCGGCGGCTGCACGCCCGCGGGCAGGGGAAGCCAGCCACCGTCGCGGAAGACCCAGGTTCCGGTGTAGCCGGCCACATTGCCGTTCCGGTCGCGCTCGGCTACATGGCCGCCTCCGAACAGAACCATCTCCTGGTTCACCGGGTCATACGCGAGTGAACCGCCCACCACTGGCGGCGGAGAGCGGGACGGACGCAAGTCCGTCCAACGGCGCTCCGCCGTAGCATAGGCGGCAGTCAACCCACCGGTGAAGTACATGAGCGACTTCAGGCCCGGGTGCCAGGCAACCTGGTCGAAGACGAGATTCAGATCGGGACGTGGCACACCCGGGCCGTCGTTCGTAGCTCCGCGGAGCACTGTGCGCTCGCTCCCGGTGGTAATCGCGGAGTAGGTTCGTGGAACATAGGCCAGCGGGAGCTTCGCGCTCCACTCCCGCTCGCGCGATTTCGGCAAGTGGCTCTGCCAGCGGCCAACGCCTGGTTCGAACGCGACTACATCGTACTCCGGGACCTCCATCAGCGGCTGCTCCTGAAGTAATCCCGGGTCGTGATCGAAGAACCCCCACAGCAAAAAGGCGCCCACATCAGGCGCATAGCGCACCGCGCTGCCACGACGGCCTCCCACGGGATCTTGCACCATCTGGACCCATTTATTCGGCGGGAGTTCGGCGGCCACGGCAATCACGACAAACGAAAGCAGAGAAGCAAAGCGAGACCGCATGATCGTAATAGTATGCCAACGCGACGTTACTGCGCTGCTCAGCAATCTATAGGAAATCCGTTTACCAGAGAAGCTTAAGGGCCAATTGGATCTGCCGTGGATCGCGCTGAGCCGCTACAGGTTCTGTAACTGAGCCGCGACCGGTTCTGTAACTGAGCCGCGACCGTGAGGGAGCGGTCCATACGTCGTCCGGACCCATGCTACTCCAACCTAAGACTACGCCAATACGCGTTCCCGGATGCGTACTCAGGACCGAGCAACACGCGCTGGATCAGGCGCAACGTCACCGGCTTGCCCGCCATGGCCCGTAAATCCACCTCAACGGTTTGCCATTCGCGATCCTTGCCCTTTGCCTGAATGGTCCTGGTAAGCACACGCTCGTTGTCCGCGTGAACATCCAGCGCCCAGGCGCGTCCTCCGTCGACTCCAGCCTCGACGCTCAGTTTCGGCGCCGGGCCCAACGTCACCCTGCGCATCAACACGAGCCCGCGCACTTCGTCGCGCGGATAAGTGGCTAGCACATCGCCTTCCAGATACGTGTTCCCGCGTAGTCCGCGCATGCCTCCACCGGCGCCGCCTACGCCCGCGCGCAGCAGCTTCCATTCGGGATTCCAATATTGCATCAGATCACCAAGCTGAAACAGTTCCGCCGCCTGTGTCTCGGGTTTTTGAACCGCAACGGACACGAAGCCGCCACCCACCTGTCCGCGGCTGGCGGTGATGAACTTGTGGCCGATGGCAGCCGTGCGCCGGGTAAGCTCAACCAGGCTCTCGTCGACGGGAGGTGTGAGCTTGACGCCTCCCATCACTTCGCCTCGAATACGATCTCCCAACCGGTCGATTAGCCACCCCGGAAGCCCCTTAGTCCCTTTCATCGCTCCCACCACAGCCCCTGCGTTAGCCGCATTGCAATCCGCGTCGGTGAAGTCCGCGGCGCGGAATGCGTGATTCACCGTCTGAAACCAGTCGCCTTCTCCGAACCAGACCGCCAGCGCCGTCAGCCCGCCATTGGGGACCGCGTTGTTGGTGGCGGGATACTCGATGTGCCAGCGATCTTCGACCGCGTTCGCGACCTCCTCCGCCGAAGCGCCGCTCTCGGCCATGGCGATCACCAAGTCAAGGCATTGGCGGTAGGGAGACTTCGGATGGATGAGTTGGGCGGCTTTGCGGACAATTTGCCGCGGGTCTGTCTCGGTAAACGCGAGACTGACCATGCCGGCCATGAACACCGCGCCGTCCGTGCCCTCGGCGTATCCGTTCACGTGTCCGTACTCGCGCGCTAACTTCGCCGCCACATTCGGCATGCCCGGTGCGATCATTCCATAAACATCCGCGCTGAACTGCGGCCCGATGCTGAACCACAGGCGATTGTAGCGGGGATGTCCCGTGTCCGGCGCCTTGATTCCCTTTGCCAGCAGCAGTCGCGCCTGCTCGCTCGATCCCCACGATCCTGCGCTGTTCAGCTTCCATTGTTCGCCAAGCTGCTCGGGAGTCATCTTCATTCCATACTTCTCGAACGCCCGGACCGCGACCATCTCGTAGTACCAGTCATCATCGACCGGGATATCCTTGAATCGTTCCGGGATCTTGTCCACAGTCGCGGCGGCCGCCGCCTTGTGCTCGAACTGAAAGCCCATCAGCGTCCCCGCGATTTGTCCATACCACGCCGCGCGTATCCGGTCCTCATATTCGGCGACGCTCATTTTCAAGGTCTGGCAAGGTGACGCAGCGGCTAGCACCAGACCGGATATGAAAACCCACTCGCAACGGATCATGTTGGGATCCTCCTCTTCTTACTCTCAGCGGACGGCAATCGGATCGGTATGAATTCGGTCCTTCCCGATACCCTTCGCATTGAGTACCTTGACCACCTCGCGAACCATCATCGGCGGTCCGGCAAGGTAAGCATCACCATCTGACGGTGCAGCGACATGTTTGTCAACGATCAACTGAAGGAGGCCCGTTTCGCCTTTCCAGTTATCCGCGGGCGCCGGATTAGACAGGGCCGGGATGTAGTGGAACTTCGCTTTCGCCTGCGCCCACCCTTGGAAGCGCTCGTGCAAAAACAGGTCCCTTCGGCTGCGCACACCGAAGAAGAAATAGATCTCATTGTTCTTTTCAAACTGGTTCTCGAACCAGTATTCCAGTAGCGAGAGGAACGGCGCGACGCCAGTGCCGCCAGCTACGATGACGATTGGCCGACCAGTATCCTTCCTCAAGTACAGGTTCCCAACAGGGGCACTAAAACTCACGTCGTCACCAGCTTTGAGTTTCGTGTGAACGTAAGTGGACGCAATGCCCGGTGGAACCCCTTTCCCCGGCGGTGGGCCCGCATGTTTGATCATCAGATCGAACAAGGGTAACCGGCTCGAGCTGGTGGCAAAGGAATAGGGGCGGGCTACCTCTTCATGGGTGGTCTTGTAGCGGGCATTCCATTGGCGGACGTAATCATCGGGCACTTTCAGAAGGGTATATTGCCCAGGGGTAAATGCGAATCCTTTCGCGTCCATTAGGTGGAAGCGGATGCGCTTCGTATCGTGAGTGAGTTCCTCGATTTCAACCACTTTGGCGCGGTACGCGAACCGGTCGGCCGCCTGGAGCTCGAAGCATAAACTGAGTCCCAGCGCCACCAACGCACAACCAGAGGCGCGGCGATTCACCATTTCCATCAATCCGGTTTTCGCCACAGGATGGAAAGATCATCCTTAGCCTGGAAGCCGAGGATCCGCTTCGCTTTTTCGTTGACGAACTTGCCGTGCGGCATGTCGGCGAAGACGAAAAAAATCTCGCACCGCGAGGGCAGCTTCGCCAGATCGATGTCCAGTCCCACGCGGAACACTTCCCCTGCGTCTTTCCACGAGATCGAAAAGGGCGTCGCGTCCGTGCCCCGAGTAAGTTTGGCCGTATCCAGGAGGGAGAAAAACAGATATTCCTGCACGTAAATATCGTGGTGGTGAGCAAACACGCGGCAGATTTCCTGGCCGAGCGACTTGCTCAGGCCGTAAAGATGGGTGCCGGGCTGCGGCGGTCCATCCGGGCCAATCCCGAAGTCGAACCGCTCATAAGGCAAGCCCGAAACTACCAAGTGTGGTCCGGTATTGATGACCCGCCGGATCTTGTTCTCGACCGCGGCTAGCATCATGTTGTAACAGCCGCGCGCGTTCACGTCGAATGCCAGCTTCCGGTCGCTACGCAGGACCGAGAGGTTGAGAATCGCGTCCATGCCCCGGGCCGCCTTTCGGACCTGTTCCAAAGACGAAACATCGACGTTCAGATACTCGTGCCGGCCCTTCTCGGCCGGCGGCCGAATATCGGTGACGCGCAACTCGTGGTGCGACTCCAGAGCCTGGACGACGTGCGGCCCAAGATAACCGTTTCCACCCAGAATCAGTACTTTCATGCCACTCCGCCTTTCACAATGGGAACTTCGGCTGGTAGCCTAAAGCGGCCTTCGCTCGCCTGACGGAAAAGCGCGCCCGTGGCGAGTCCGGCTGAATATGGAAGACTTGCCAAGGATTCAGTCTCGCCGTGAGAGCACGCGAGACCGCGTGAATCACATCGCGCTCGTCCACCCAGAGCGGGTCGAACGGCTGGTCCTTGACCTCCTCGGCGCGCACCACCTTGCCCAGCCGCAGCACTACGATCTGAATCTTTCCTTCCCTCGCGAATTCACGGCTCGCATATTCGCCCAAGTGCTTCGCGAACACGCCCGGGGCCATCGATGGACGAGGCAGCCACGTTTCGCTAACCGTGAAACGCGGGTCGTACCCGGTCATCAATTCGAGCGTGCTGAGGAAGATCACGCGGGGAATCTTTTCCTCAGACGCGGCCCACAACAGGTTATACGTGCAGCGCGTCGAAAAGTCGATCTGCTGTTCGGGCGTTTCTTGCGGCAGCGGTTCGGCAACGTGCACGATTGCTTCCACACCACGGATCGCGGCATTGGTGGCGCTATCGTGACCCAGCGCGCACTCCACAAATTCATGCTCGGCGCGGATCGGAGTACGCTCAGTCAGCCGGATGGAATAGGTTTCCTTCAATCCGGCGGCCAGCGACTGCGCCAGCTTTGAACTGCCGGAGGTAATCAGAAGGGGTTTTGGCTTGGATGCCTGGGCAGCAGCCAGAGGCGCCGTCCCGGCAAGCCCGCTTCCTTGGAGAAATCTGCGCCTGTTTACTTTCGATAGCCGTTTCATATGTGATGACCACTCGAACCGTCAAATCTTCTGGAACGCGACTTTGATCTTACCAACGATGCGATCGGTTTGCGGGCTGCGCCGGCCGTGGGACCGTCAAGCAGTGCGGGGGTGTTGCCGTCCGAGAACCGGAGGCGCCGAGGCGCCGCAGCAGCGTTTGAATTTGACGCCGGAACCGGATGGTAAGGATGCGTTGCGTGGGAGATGCGACAGAGTGGCCACGGGGGTGCCCGCCGCGCTTCCCCCACGGGGCGTCAGTTGCGCGTCACCGGTGCCAGTCAATGGTGGCGGAGGCGTTGAGGTAGGAACAGCGGGCTGGTCTCGGGTTTTCCGCCACGTGCTCCGACTACCTCATGAACGAGCACAGGCCAGGTCGATGTCGAGAGTGATGAATATGGCGATCGAAGTGCGGATGCTCGAGCGCAATCAAATTGCCTGGAACAAGTCGACGCGGCGGAGCGTAACATGAAGAAGACCGATCCAGGAGAAGTTATGTCGCTATCAGCCCGTTCGCTCGCGATCGTCTTTGCGCTGGTCAGTGTGGTGGTTTTGGCGCTTCCCTGCACGGGCGCGCCTTCTAACGGGACCATTAGAACGCGATGGAGCTCCGCCTTCGGCAACCGAGGGTTCGAGGCTCGCGGCTCGGTCGAATTCACCGACGACGACCGCGACGTAAAGAGCATTTCTCGAGGCGGTTACATCCGCATTGAGGAAGGAAGCTGGTTGGGAACCGAGCGGTCCTACGAGGTACGGCCTGATTCGAGCGGCTCGCTTTCCCGGACCTACAGAGTCGGCGGACGGGTTCAGACGATGGACGCCGATGCGAAGGCGTGGGCAGCCGGAGGAATTCTCAGTCTGATTCGCGAGACCGGGTTGAACGCGGGCTTGCGAGTCGAGCGTTTGTTGAGAAAAGGCGGTCCGGCCGCCGTCCTCAGGGAAGTGCTGGAAATTCACAGCGACGGTTCAAAGAGGATCTATCTGCGCGAGCTGATCGAGCGTGGGCGCCTCACTGACGAGCATTTGCGGGACGCGATGAGGAGCGCAAGGACGATCGGCTCAGACGGGGACAAGACGGGACTGCTCATCGAGGTTTCGCGGAGCTATCTCAAACTCCATCTCCGGGAATCGTGGTTCACGGCCCTAAGCGGGGTTGGATCCGACGGTGACAAGAGGCGCGGTCTGGAACACGCGATCAGGGGCGATCCTGGCGCTGATACGTTGGCTCTGGCAGCCAAACTGGCTGGCGAGATTGGGTCCGATGGTGACAAAGCCGCGGTTCTGTCAGCGATAGCGGGCAGAGGCCTTACCCAGGCGGTCCGGCGGCCTTGGTTCCGCGCAGTGCAGACGATCGGCTCGGATGGCGACAAACGGCAAGCGCTCTCGACCGTCCTGGCCGGGCTAGGCGCCGGCGACCGGGATACGCTTATCGAGATCCTGCGCGCCGCCGAAACAATCGGATCGGATGGTGACAAAGCGAACGTACTCGTCGAGGCAGCGCGTCTTGATATGGGCGCGGAAGGCGCTCAGCGCGCCTTCTTCTCCGCGGCCAATACGATCGGGTCGGATGGCGACCGAAAAGCCGTATTGACATCCGTCTTGCGTATGTCGAACCGGTCGACCTCTCTCGTGACTGGTGTGGCGCAGTCGGCCAAGGAAATGGGATCCGATGGCGACAAGGCCGCTGTGCTTTCGCGCGCATCCGAGTTCGATATGAATGATCCGGCTGCGCGAGCCTCGTTTTTCGAGGCTGTAAACACGATCGGCTCGGATGGCGACCGCGCTGCCGTTCTGAGCAGTGTGCTCAAAAACCCCAAGCTGGCGCCCGAGACGGCGGCAGCCGCAATCGATTCTGCCAAAGGCATGGGCTCGGACGGGGACAAGGCCGCGGTGCTTCTTCTCGCGGCGGAACGGCACGCGTCCAATCCAGCGGTACGAGTTGCTCTCGAGAAGGCTCTACAATCGGTGCAGTCCGACGGAGACTATCGCCGCGTGAGCGCGGCGCTGCTCAAGCAGAAGATATGACCGGCTTGCGTGGTCGACTCACTTGCCAGACCAGCCGCTTAGCGAGACGCCATCAGCGGCGATATTATGCCCTCAGGCAGCCCGGGAGGTCCTGGCTGAATGGACCGTGAGATGGGAGCCTTTCATGGCACAACAGATTCTTCTCGTCCGCCACGGCGAAACCGAATGGTCTCGTACAGGCCGCCACACCGGCCGGACCGATATTCCACTGACCGCGGAGGGCGGGCTCCGCGCGCAAGCCATCGGACGGGCCGTGCAGAGCCACAAGTTGGCCGTTTGGACCAGTCCGCTCGCGCGTGCCCGCGAAACGTGTGGACTGGCCGGCTTCGGGGATTCCGCGAAGGTCGACGAGGATCTGCGCGAATGGGACTATGGCATCTACGAGGGCCTCACGACGCTGGAAATCCGCCGGGAGACGCCGGACTGGTCTGTCTGGCTATCGCCGATCATAAATGGTGAATCGCTCGAACAGGTGGCGGACCGCGCCCGGCGCGTGATTGGCCGTGTAGCCGCGGCCGGCGATGAGGATGCCGCTCTGTTCGGCCATGGCCACATCCTGCGCATTCTCGCTGCCTGCTGGATCGGCTTACCGCCGGTTACTGGGCGGCTTCTGGCTCTGGATACCGCGAGTATCAGCGTGTTGGGCTACGAGCGCCGGACTCGCGTGCTCCGCCAGTGGAATTTCGTACCGCCCTCGTAATTAGGAGGCTTTCAGCATTCAGCGATCAGCTCTTGGCGCAGCGCGGACAGCATCCGTTGAAATAGGCCGCCCAGATTCGAGGGTCATTCCGTGCGATCCTGTTTGAAAGGGGTCCGTCATGATTCGACAACAACGAACGCTACTACTTTTGCTTGGGTCCTTGTTACCGCTTGAGGTGTCGTACTCTCAAGCCATCACCGCGCGAGTGACTGGGATCGTTTCCGATCCGTCCGACGCGGCCGTGTCCGGCGCCCGCGTAGAACTGCGTAATGCCGAAACGAATGCCGCGCGTGTGGCTACTACCGACACTCAGGGAAGTTATGAGTTTTCCTTCGTACCGGTCGGCGCCTATACGCTTCTGGTCGAAGCCCCGGGCTTTCAGAAATCGGCCGTCAGCCGCTTCCAGCTTTCCGTCGATCAGGTAGCGCGTCTGGACGTGAAGCTCGCCGTTGGCCAAACCACCGAGTCCATTACAGTTTTGGCCGGCGCTCTGCTCATGCAGACGGAGAACGCTACCGTCGGCACTGTCATCGACGCACAGAAAGTCGTCGAGCTACCGCTCAATGGCCGCTCCTTCATTCAGCTCGCCTTGTTGACGCCCGGCGTGAATCCCGGCACCCCAGGATCCATCACCGTCCGCCGCCTTCGTGGCTCGGTGGGTCAGGCTGTAGGCATGTCCGCCAATGGCGCTCGCGATACGCAGAACCGCTTCTATTACGACGGCATCGAGGCTATGGACCTCGACTCCTACAGCTTCAGCTTCTCTCCCTCGATCGACGGCATTCAGGAGTTCAAGGTGCAGTCGAGCACCTACTCCGCCGACGTTGGCGGCGCTCCTGGCGGACAGGTGAACCTTACCACCAAAAGCGGCACCAATAGCCCCCACGGCACGCTTTGGTGGTTCAACCGCAACGATGCGTTCACCGCGCTGAATGGGTTCCAGCCGCGCGTGCCGGGCGCGAAGCCTCCGCGCCTCAACCGCAATCAATATGGAGCCAACCTGGGCGGCCCGGTGTTCCTTCCCAAGCTCTACAACGGAAGGGACAAGACGTTCTTCTTTTTCAACTGGGAGTCCGGCCGTCAGGTCGCTGGCTCATTTGGGGGAACCGCTACGGTTCCGCCGGCTCCGTTCCGTCAGGGCGATTTCTCTTCGTCGAGCACCATCATCTACGACCCGCAAACCCGCCAGCCATTCCCAGGAAATCGAATTCCTGCCGGCCGCATCCTTCCTTACGCCCAGAAATTCCTGGACCAGTTCGTTCCGGCGGCGAACACGAGCGAACCCGGCATTAATTACCGCGGCCCGCGCGCTGCGGCTCCCATCACTCAGGATCAGTACACGGCGCGTGTCGATCATATCATCTCCCAAAAGGACTCGATCAGCGGCAGCTACATCTACAATATTCAAGCCGACGATACCGTGCCTGTTTACGTGTTCGACACACGCGGCAACCGGGCCCGCACCCAGCATGCCTCCCTTACCGAAACGCACATTTTCGGAACGAGTACAGTCAACGAGGTGCGCGCCGGCTGGCATCGCTTCTTTGAGCACGAGTTCTTCGGGACCACCGACAAGCCTCAATTCGACGTCGGCAATATCATTGGTATCCCTGGTGTCACCAAGCGCTCTCGCGACTTCGGTCCGCCTACGTTTTCCGCAGGCTATTCCCTTCCCGCCGTCCGCGGCATCGGGCCGCGTGACCGTCTCAATCAGCTCTGGCAGGTGTCCGACAACATCAGCCTTCGCAAAGGCACGCACAATATCAAGGCCGGCGCCCTCATCGCCCGTCGCAATTGGACCTTCGATGAGGCTGTCGATCCACGCGGGTCCTTCGGATTCAACGGCACCGTCACCGCTGCACCCGCGACCACTGGGGCACGCGACAATCAATTCGCGGAGTTCCTGCTCGGGCTGGCCACCAGCGCTCAGGTTTCGGTGGAACCGTTCGCCACGCGTATGAACAACTGGTGGCACGCTTATTATTTCCAGGACGACTGGAAGGTGACGCCCAACCTGACTCTCAACTGGGGTCTCCGCTACGAGTACTACAAGCCGCCGGTCCAACGCGGGAAAGCAACCAACTTCGATCTCAATGGCTTCGTGCCCGCGCGCCAGATCTTCCATGGATTTCCCGACATTCCCGACACCACAGACCGCCCCGCGGCTCTTGTGTATGCGGACAGGAACGACTTCGGCCCGCGCTTTGGCTTTGCGTATCAAGTGCCGAAGATCCGCGACTTCGTGGTACGCGGCGGCTACGGTATGTACTACACGCCGGAAATCACCAACTCGTGGACCACGCTCACGCTCAACCCGCCGATCGTCCAAACCTTTACCTTTACCGGCAGCGCCAATAATCCGGTACGGGTCGACCAGGCTTTCGCTTCGCAGGGAACCACTTCCGTCGGCTTGTTCGGATCTGGCGCCCTCGACCCCAATGTCCGTACGACCTACACGCAACAGTGGAATCTCACACTGCAAAAAAAGCTGCCAGGGCAGATCTTTCTCGACACGGGCTACGTCGGGTCCAAGGGCACCAAACTCACCGCCAGCTTCGATGGAAACCGTCCCATTGAGGTCGTGACGCCAGGCCCGACTACGCCTTCAATCGCCAGCCGCCGTCCGTTTCAGGGCTTCAATAACATCAACACAACCAAGTCCATCGGTAACTCGACCTATCACTCCCTGCAGATGAAAGCAGAGCGCCGCGCCGCGAAGGGCCTTACCCTGATCGGCGCTTACACGTGGTCGAAAAGTTTGTCGAACGCCGATATCTCGAGCGTAGGTGGCGGCACCTTCCTCGGAGGGATTCAGGATTACTTCAACCTGGCCGGTTCCAAAGCGCCTTCGATTTTCGATATCCGCCACCGCCTTTCCATCGCGGCGATCTACGATGTGCCGCTGTTCGGCGACAGCCGAAACGCCTGGGTCCGCGGCCTACTCGGCGGCTGGCAGCTCGGCACGATCATTACGGAACAGACCGGATTCGCCGCTGCGCTGTCCAACGTCGTGGACACGACG
>Ga0187893_10014290_pt1 | contig 10859 bp, 11 predicted proteins | sample MA1701074metaG_FD_139574 | JGI IMG/M metagenome (GOLD analysis project Ga0187893, IMG submission 139574) | White microbial mat communities from a basaltic lava cave in the Kipuka Kanohina Cave System on the Island of Hawaii, USA - MA170107-4 metaG ...
ATTCACCATTCACCATTCACCACTCACCATTCACCACTCACAAACTCACAACTATGACAACATTAAATAAAACCAGTCGCAGAAATTTTATCAGGCTATCCGGTATGACCGGTGCAGCCCTTACGTTGGGTTATTATATGCCTGCATTTGGAAAAGGCACTGAAGAAATAATAACTAAAGAGATAGCCGACGCACTTGCAGTACAGCTTACATCATGGATTTCGATTGATAAAACTGGTAAAGTAACCATTCTTAACCATCGTTCCGAAATGGGACAAGGCTCTTACCAGTCAGTGCCGCAGATGGTGGCTGAAGAACTGGAAGCAGATATGAATAAAGTAAGCATTGCTTTTGCACCCGGTCATCAAAGCAAATTCGGAAGCCAGATCACCGGTGGCAGCTCTACAGTAAGAGGCGCTTATCAACGATTACTTCGCACCGGCGCTACTGCAAGAGAAATGCTGATAGAAGGCGCAGCTAAAAAATGGAATGTAAATAAAAATGACTGCTATGCAGAAAATGGTTTTGTGATTTATAAACCAGATGGTAAAAAGATTGGGTATGGCGATTTGGTGGAAGATGCATCTGCATTGAAGCCACCGGCTGATGTTAAATTAAAACACAGATCGGATTATAAAATTATTGGCAAGCCATTGCCAAGACAGGATACACCTTCCAAAGTAAACGGCAGTGCTGAATTTGGAATGGATAAAAAAATACCAGGCATGTTATATGCCATGGTAGAACGCAATCCGCGTTTTCATGGTAAAGTAAAAAGCTTTGATGACAGCGCCGCAAAGAAAGTGCCCGGTGTAAAACATGTTTTCAAAGTGCAGATGCCGGTATTTTCTTTTACAAGAGAAGGGGTGGCAATTGTTGCAGATTCACTCTGGGCTGCTATGCAGGGTCGTAAAGCATTGAAGATAGAATGGGATGATTCTGGTTTTGAACACATGAACACAGAACAGTTGTATAACCGGATGAAAGATGATTTGAAAAAAACAGGTCTTTCACAAAGAACGGGTGGTAACCCAACTGCTGCATTTGAAAAAGCAGAGAAGAAAGTTACTGCTGTTTATGAAACGCCTTATGAATCGCATAGCTGCATGGAACCGCTAAGTTGTATTGCTGATGTAAAAGAAAACTCCTGTGAAATATGGGGCCCCATTCAGGCGCCTGACTGGATACAACAGGATCTGAGCGACCGTTTAAAAATGAAACCAGAAAATATAGTTGTGAATATGACTTTTCTCGGTGGTGGATTCGGCAGAAAAGCGTTTACTGATTATACAGCAGAAGCCGTACTTATTTCGAAAGAAATTAAAGCTCCTGTGCAGGTAATATGGACAAGAGAAGATGATATGACACAGGGCCCATTCCGTCCAGGTGCTGTGTATGAATGCAAAGGTGGTTTAACAAAAGATGGAAGGATCATGTCGCTGCAGGCAAAGATGGCCGGACAAAATATGGATCATCAATGGATGCCTAACCCTGATAAAACATCTTATAACGGAAGCACTACGGAAGGATTTCCTGAACATTATTTTTCAACTTTACGTCATTACAGTTTTGAAGATGTGCCTACTGAATCGCCTATACCTGTCATGTGGTGGCGTTCGGTTTATTCTTCCACTAATGGTTTTGCTTATGAAAGTTTTATTGATGAACTGGCGCATGAAGCAGGTAAAGATCCATTGGAGTTTAGAAAAAATCATCTTGGTGGCGAAGGCGGTGAACGTTACCAGGCTGTATTATCCAAGCTTGAAGAACTGACTAACTGGAAATCGAAAGAAAAAAATTCAGGATGGGGAATAGCTATTACCGAATGTTTTAAAAGTATTGTAGGCGAAGCAGTAAAAGTTTCAAAAAACGCGGAAGGAAAAGTAAAGATTGATAAAGCCATTGCAGTAATGGATTGCGGCTGGTATGTCAATCCTGATATCATCCGTGCACAGGTAGAAGGAAGCATCATTATGGCTTATGGAGCTGCTGCTGTACATGCTACCAACTTCCAGGATGGTAAAGCCGTTGAAACAAATTTTCATCAATACAGAATGCCACGCATTAGTGATATTCCAGAGATCGAAGTACACATAATGGAAAATGAAGAAAAACCCGGTGGTGTTGGTGAGCCGTCTTTACCACCATTTGCACCAGCATTGTGCAATGCCATTTTTGATTTGACCGGCAAAAGGATAAGAAAGCTGCCGTTTAATATGAATGAAGTATGATGAGATTAGAAAGAGTGAGTTGTTTAAAACCCGGTTGATAAAGTTGACCGGGTTTTGTTTTAAAAAAAAGTTTTATTTTCTGTTTCCCGCTGTTATCTTTTGCCGACAAAGAATTTGATTCAAATAAATATCCACTCTGCTTACGTAGCTAACCGCTTTACCCACACGAATACATTCCTCACAGCAACTAAAGTGCAATGACATAAAAGAACATTGCACTGTTATTAACGATTTAAAAAAATCAAAATGATTCCTTTTGTTCAAACCACTTCTTCCTTATTCGCAAATAATTTATTTACAAGAATAGAAGATCATGCGTTTAATGAAAGCCTGACGGTGCAAAAGCTAACCCGCCTGGTAGCAATGAGCAGGACTGATCTTCATAGAAAGCTGATTAATTCGGTTGGTATGTCTGCAACAGAATGTATAAGATACATTCGCCTGAACAAAGCATCGGTTATTTTATTGGAAAAACCCGGGTTAAGCATTTTTGAAGTAGCGATAGAAGTTGGATTCAACAGTCAAAGCTATTTCACCAAAAGATTCCGTGAGTTATTTGGAACAAGCCCGTCCGACTGGCGAAAAGTAAAAATGGAACATTCGTAGCAAAAAGTGGAACATTCGTTAAAGCCTTATTTGAATGTTTGCATGAACTTTAAAATCTTCGAAACAGCGAATCATGACGGGTGGTTAACCAAATGATCAGGCAGTGTATAAAGATTTTATTTTTTAGATAAATAATGCTGGTCGGTTCTTTTCTCAAAATTTTTTCTTTCACTTATAAACTTTAAACTATGGCAAAAGCTAAAAGACCACGGGTATCAAAAGAAAACTCTATTGACTCCGAAATGAACCCACCCATGCCACCACCTGATAATATTTTTAATGAAGGTGGTGAAGAAACAACCGGTAATTATATTGTTATCTTCAAAGAAGATGCAGCAGACGCTTCAACAATCAGCACCACCTTAAGCAAGGTGGCAGGGATAAAAAATGCTGTCTCTACTGCCAGCTATGGCCTTGAAGGTATTTCATCAAAAGACCTGGCAGAAAGCAAATGTGTTGTTTTTGAAAAACTCGGAATGGCAAAGGTTGGACCAGAAGCAATGCAATCTTTATCCATGTCTGCTTCTGATGCTGACAGTCCTATACTTGCTATTGAGCCGGAGTATATTGCACATTTAACGCAGGAGCATGGCACAATAGATGTTCCTATAGATTATTTGCATGGATACAAAGATGCAGTGGATGAGTTGTATGAAAAATTAACGAATGGAATGTCCATAGTTCAGACTGATGGAGTGGAAACATCGGCAATTTTCCAGGACACAGCGCAGTTTACCTGGGGACTCCAGGCTACCCGTGTTCATACATCACGATTCACAGGCCAGGGAATCAAAGTTGCAGTGCTTGATACCGGATTCGATTTTAACCATCCTGATTTTGCGGGCAGGCCAATCATCAGAAGATCATTCAGTGGATTTCCTGTGCAGGACATTAACGGACACGGTACACATTGCGTAGGCACATCATGCGGCCCGCAACGTCCGGCAACTGGTGTAAGACGTTATGGTATTGCTTTCAGATCACAGATTTTTGTAGGCAAAGTTTTCAATAATAATCCACAGCCAGGAGCGGCAACAGGAGATATTATTGCCGGAATTGATTGGGCAGTAGCAAATGGTTGCCGTGTGGTATCTCTCTCACTGGGAGCAAACATTAATCAAAAAATTCAGCAATACGAAGTGCCGATACAACGGGCATTGAACAGGGGCACTCTTGTTGTAGCAGCAGCGGGTAATAATGCCAATCGCCCGGCAAGCTTTGGATTTGTAACACCGCCTGCAAACGCTGATGCAGCATTGGCTGTTGCAGCTATTGACAACCGGTTAAGAATTGCAGGCTTTTCTGCAAGAAGCAGCACCATCACCGGAGTTGGCGGAAAAGTGAATATTGCAGGTCCAGGCGTGGCTGTATTTTCAAGTTTTCCTGTTTCAAAAGGCAAACATTTCTTTTTAAACGGAACCAGTATGGCTACACCGCATGTAGCCGGTATTGCCGCATTGCTTGCACAAAGCACGGGTTTATCAGGAGCCGCACTTTGGAACAGACTTATGCAAACTGCAAGGCCGCTTAATATTTCATCATTGGATGTTGGAGCAGGTTTAGTTCAGGCGCCGCAATAAGCTGTTATAACTATTCTTGAGTGCATTTCAATTTGCCACATTTTTGTTCCGGATCTTTTCTTTAAATTTTCAATTGATAATAAAAAGGATTCGTGGAAAAGTAAATGAAGCAGCAGGTTGAAATGCACTCAATATTATTTAGCATTGTCAAAATCAAAAGACATAATTTTATTGAGTAAACATGAGCAGGAAAGCTAAAGATATTAAGTCGGTAATTGTTACGGTATCTGATGATGCCATGAACAATATGGACAATGTTGCCAAACAACTTGAAAACAACGGCATGAAAGTAAAACGGGTACTGCAATCAACCGGCGTGATAACCGGAAGCTGCAGTACAGGTAAGATAGCCGATTTGCAAAAGGTAAGTGGCGTTATGAGTGTAGAAGAAGAAATCATTGCACATCTGCCACCGCCTGATTCGCCGATTCAGTAATGCAAGACAAAAGAATTGCAATCTCTTTGTCAAAGAATCATTTCTCCTACACATACTTCAAATACATTGTATCAAAATAATCAGCGTCTGTAGCCCGTATTTCAGAATATACGTACCTTAAGTCTTATTTAATCAATACCTGCCGTATGAACAGACGCCGTTTTATTTATCAATCCGCTGCATTGTCTGCTGCAATGTTTTTATCAAAAGATTTATTTGAACAAAATAAACTTCTTGATAAAATAGGTATCCAGTTTTTTTCTTTACCTAAATTATTGGAAAAAGATTTTGCCGGTACGTTGGCTATGCTTTCAAAAATGGGTTATAAAGAAGTGGAGTTGTACGGCCCTTACCCTTTCAGTACCGAGGCAGCGCAAAAAAGATGGGATAGCGTAACCACGGCACTTGGGTTTAAAGGCAGTGGCTTCTTTGGTCATTCGATTAATGAAATAAAAGATATGCTGAAACAAAATGATCTCGTTGTTCCTGCTGTACATACTGATTTGGATACACTGCAAAACCGGATGGATAAATTAGGTGAAGCAGCGCAGGTATTAGGATTTGAATATGTGATCCTTCCTTCTATACCTGATGAAAAACGACAGACACTGGATGATTATAAAAAGATGGCGGATGCGTTTAATAAAATTGGCGAAGCTGCAAAGAAAGCAGGAGTGAAGTTTGCTTATCACAATCATGGTTATGGATTGAAAGAAAAAGATGGACAAATTCCATTGAAGCAGATATTAGACGGCACTGATCCTTCATTGGTATTTTTTGAGATGGATCTTTACTGGACAACTGCCGGGGGAGCTGATCCCATTGCGTATTTGGAAAAATATAAAAACCGTTATCACCTGATGCATATAAAAGATATGTCGAAGAAAATGCAGTTTTCTGGTGATGGTGGCAATTCCAGTCAGTGGATCGAATTGTTTCCTTACATGACTACAGCAGGCAGTGGAGTGATTGATCTGAAAACGATTCTGCCCAAAGCGAAAGAAAATGGTGTAAAACATTTTATTGTTGAGCAGGATATAGTAGCTGATCCTGAAGTGGCGCTGAAGAAGAGTTTTGATTATTTAGCTTCATTGTAAAAAGAAGCTGTTTGAATTGATCTGATGCCATGAAAACGGGACAGACAAGAGCACTCTTGCACGTTCAGTTCGCTATTCAGCAACCCACACCGGCCTCACTACCCTTCCTTCCCTCCAAAAGAGAAGGCGGTGCTGTATGTCTTTACTAAACTTCATAACTACCACATCAACTTTATATCTCTATTCAGCACATTCGAAGTTTTCAATTAATATCGGCAACTCCGAAAAGCAAGGGCTGTGCATTAGATGGCCTCCCTTTAGGGAGGTCGGGAGGGTTTACCATTTTAATAATTACATTTGCCCATGCAAAAATCAGTTTATAGTTTTTTATTAATCCTGCTCATCGTAGTTGCCTGCAATAATGATGACAGGCAAAAAACATCCACCACAGCAGACAGCGATGTAGATGCAGCCCGCAGTTTTATACAAGCGGCATTGGTGGGCGATTTTGACAGAGCCAAAACTTTTATGGTAAGTGATTCATTGAGCCTTGAAACATTAAATACCATAGAGCGCTGGAATGAACGGCAAACAAAAGAAGAAAAAGAAAAATACCAGGTAGCATCTATCAGGATACACAATGACCGAAAGGTAAATGATTCTACCAGTATTATCTCTTATTCCAACTCGTATAAAAACAAAATAGATTCACTGAAAGTGGTAAAGACAGGCGGCAAATGGCTGGTGGATTTTAAATTCATTTTTAACAAGACGGATTCTTTACCATGATAAAAAATATCCTGCTGGTAGGATTAGGCGGTGGGTTGGGCAGTATACTCCGGTATCTCTGTCAAAAATGGATATATAATCTATACCCGCATCCATTTCCATGGGGTACTTTTACCGTAAACATAGGTGGCTGCCTACTGATAGGAATTCTTTTTGGCCTGGGTGAAAAAGCAAGTGTGCTTACTCCGGAATGGAGATTGTTGCTGACAACAGGTTTTTGCGGAGGGTTCACCACCTTTTCTACTTTTGCTTACGAAAACATGATGTTGTTGCGAACCGGCGATACCACTTATTTTTTATTATACACCATACTTAGTATTGTTTTAGGCGTAGCCGGAGTTTTTGGCGGCGCCACATTGGTAAAATTGATATAATTATGGAACTGCAGGGTCAATCAAAATTGTTGCGCATTTTTGTTGGCGAAGTAGATAAAATAGATCACCAGTTATTGTATGAAGCCATTGTACTGGCAGCAAAAGAAAAAGGATTGGCCGGGGCCACCGTTTTAAGAGGCCTTATGTCATTTGGCGCCAGCAGCCGCATACATGTAGCAAGACTGATTGAACTATCTGAAGACCTTCCTATCGTAATAGAAATTGTTGACCATGCTGACAAAATTGACTCCTTTCTGCCTGTTGTAAATGAATTGTTCGAAAAATGCGGCCGCGGCGGATTAATCACCATTGAAAAAGTGGAAGTACTATATTACAAACCAAAAAATAAATAAAGGAATGTTAACTGTTAATCATCCCTGGCACGGCGCCCATTATGGCGATAAAGTTCCACAAAAAGTAAATGCATTGATCGAGATATCACAGGGCTCAAGAGCCAAGTATGAAGTAGATAAAGCAACAGGTCTTTTGAAACTGGACAGAGTTATCTATTCTTCTTTCCATTATCCTGTCAACTATGGTTTCATTCCGCAAACATTGGGGCAAGATCATGACCCGCTGGATATACTGGTGCTTTGTTCACAGCCCATTCAACCGCTTTGCCTGGTAGAAGCCAATGTGATTGGCAATATGCAAATGATTGATGCCGGCGAAATGGATGATAAGATCATTGCAGTAGCAGCAAAAGATCCTTCAGTCAATCATTATCATAACATTGAAGATTTACCGGATCACTTCCTGCTTGAATTGAGAAACTTTTTTGAGCAATACAAAGTTTTGGAAAATAAAAAAGTGGAGATAGATAACTTCCAGGATAAATACACAGCCTGCAAGGTTATTGAAGCTGCCATTGCTTTTTACAAGGAAACCTACAAGCATGTCAGCAAATGAAATCATACCGGCGAGACATTAATGTTATATAATTCGTATGGTCAAATGTCTGTCGGTATAATGCCTGGAGCAGTCGAATAAAACTAAATCTAAGTGGCATCACTTCAAAAAAATACTATGACAACTCAACTGGTGATCACTTTATTGCTGATCGGCTTAGCCGCTGGTATTTTAAGTGGATTGGTAGGTGTTGGCGGCGGATTGATCGTTGTGCCGGCACTCATCTTTTTCATGGGCTATAGTCAACACCAGGCACAGGGCACATCACTGGGTTTATTGTTATTGCCTGTAGGCATTCTTGCTGTTATCAATTATTACAACAAAGGGCATATTGATATAAAAGTTGTCGCTGTGATGAGTGTGGCTTTTGTTATCGGCGGATGGCTAGGCAGCAAACTGGCGCTTCGCCTGCAGGAAGACACAGTGAAAAAGATCTTTGCCATTTTTCTTTTTTATTCTGCTTTTAAATTGCTGAAATGGGATAAAGCAATATTTAACTGGTTTAGGGAGACGTTCAGTTAAATTATAAATTCATTAATCATCTTCTTTTCTTTTTTTAACAATACCACAATTAATTTGGATAGCAGCTTTAGCTACATTTGAATTAAGCTAAGCGTATGAGAAAAATTTTACTCTTTGTTTTTATTGTTTGTTTTAGTTTCAATTCTTCCTTTGCACAGGAAGGTTTATTAGAATTCAGCAAAAGTTATTTCCGTTCCGATCCGTTAAGTGGTGAATTCAGCAATTTTCTGAATCATTTACTAAACGATCCGTCTTTGCAGGATAAACAAATACAAAAGCGAACAGACACTTCCCTCTTCTATTTTTCCGGTATTTATAAAAAATATGATCGTTTTTTCTTCAAGCCAAAACGTGTAGAAATAATATTGCAGGAGCAATCAATAAAATACATTGATTCATTACTGCCTGATACGTTATTCATTTACCAATTGATAGCTTACGCTGATGGCAATAACAGCGGCGAACAGGATGTAAAAAAAGAATTTGAAAGAATGCACAGGATGTTCAACAAAAAATTTTACAGCAGCAACTACCAGGATCTTGAATCAAATGGGATCAAATCGGGGGGACTGCATAACTATTTTGTAAGTTATAGCTCTATTGCACCCATCACCACGGTGTGGGGAAAATTAAACGACGAATTTGTTTTGCAGATTGACTTACGAATAAAAACAAGTTCAAACCGGGCTGTTCTGGCTGCATCGCTTTATAACTCTCAATGAATGTGTTCGCTTGCCTGTATCGCTGTTAATGATGCCTTTTTTATCAATAGTATCTATTCTTACTTTTCCGGAAGCATGAATGATCTTGCCATCGCCTAAAAGAATGCCAACATGAACGATCTCTTCCCTGTCATCAAAAAAAGCAAGATCGCCGCAAACAGCTTCTTTTAATTTTCTTACTGCTTCTCCTTGTTGTGCCTGCTGCCATGCATCACGGGGCAAATCTATTCCCATCATTTTATAGTTCACCTGAACAAAGCCACTGCAATCAACACCGAGCATCGTTCTGCCACCCCATTGATAAGGCGCATTCAACCATTGAAAAGTAAGTTGCTTAATGAGTTCGGCATTGGGCTTTTGTTCATTTCGTTTGCCATAACTGCCTTCAATATGATAAGGCAGATCACCAATCATTCCCTGTCCATCAGCAAACCGCGGAAGCGAAGCGCCTAACGGAATTCTTATTGTCATCTCTTTAAAGTGAATAAGATTCAGGAAACCCGTACTCACATATTCGATGTTTAGTTTTGCAAGATGTTCATCTGTTTCCAGCAATTGGCTTTTTATCATCCATCCTTCATACCCATCATGAAAGCTGCGAACTTTTGCCCATAATCCTTTCTTTTCTTTCAATACCTTCACCGTTTCTCCAAACAACAGTTGGTTCGCCATTTCACTTTCATGTCGTGCTTTGCACCTTACCGGCGCAGCACCAACAATCACAGCAGCATACTCCATACTTATTCTTTTGCCCGAAAGTATTAAACTATTTGTTGCGTTGTGTTATGAAATTGTTTCCTTCGAGGTATCAATCAAAATTCTTCATTAATAGAGGATGGTATTTCTTGTGCCTTGTACCTTGATCAACTATTCTTTTTTACTGATATTAATGAGTGCCCGGCGATTCTTGCTTCTTCCCTCTGCATTATCTCTGCCATTGATAATTTCCATTTCAATCGGGCAGCAGGCGCCGAATGATTCAAATGTTATGCGGGTGGTATCAATTCCTTTTTCAATTAGGTAATTGGCACAGGAGGATGCACGGCGATCAGATAATTTTTTATTGTATTCTATGGTGCCTAACCCATCTGTATAACCGGAAATCTGGATTGCAGCTGTTGTGTCTTCCATTAATACATTGTAAATAGAATCCAGCACTTCAACAGCTCTTTCTTTTAAATTGCTTTTATCAAAATCAAAGAAAACGGTTACCACATTTTCCGGTTTGATCACCAGTTTCTTTTCAAGACAGATTGTTTCCATTGATACAACATCCATTCGCCAGTTAGATTCATCTGCTGCTTTTACTGCGAGATCGCTTTGTTTTTCTTTAAACAAATTTTTACTGACAGACAATTGTTGTGGAAAGTCTTGACCAGTCAATTCCATTCTATATGTTCCCTGGGCATCTGTTTTTAAGTTATAGCTTTTACCAGCAACATCTTTTAATATCACTTCAGCTTCAGCAAGTGGTTCGTTGTTATTGCAATCATGTATCACACCTGTAAGAAACTTTTTCTTTGCATCTTTTGCAACGGTATATGTTTCAAGACAGCAACCTGAACCACGATCTGAACTGAAAACAGCATTGGCGAGTAATGTTTTATTTTCCGGTGCAAAAAAATAAACATCATCTCTTGATGAATTAACAGG
>Ga0187893_10014291_pt1 | contig 10859 bp, 9 predicted proteins | sample MA1701074metaG_FD_139574 | JGI IMG/M metagenome (GOLD analysis project Ga0187893, IMG submission 139574) | White microbial mat communities from a basaltic lava cave in the Kipuka Kanohina Cave System on the Island of Hawaii, USA - MA170107-4 metaG ...
TCCGCGTCGTGGTGAGCCGGGTCAGGCGCATAATCAACGATGCCGTTAAGTAGAGCTCGTAAACCAACCAGCGTGCCGCCGGAAACCGCGAACACGGGACAAAGTTTGCTCTGGGCGATCGCTTTGTTGATGTTGGGAAGAATGTCGGCTTCGTCGAGTGTTCCCTGGTCGAAATATTTTTCCATCAAAGCATCGTCGGATTCGGCTACCAGCTCTACCAGCCGCTCGCGAGTTTTATCGACCAGGTCACGACCTTCGCCGGGAATATCGATTTCCTTAGCCTGCCCGTCGGCCCCCAGCTCGTAAGCTTTCATGTGCACGACGTCCACGACTCCGCGAAAGTCCTTTTCCCTGCCAATGGGCAAGGTAAAAGGAATGATGGCGCGGCTAAACGTGCTCTGCGCGCTCTCGAGCGCATGGCCAAAATCCGAATGCTCCTTGTCCAGTTTGGTAATCACCATCAGACGCGGAACGATGAACTCATTCGCGTAGGTCCACGTCTTTTCGGTTTGCACTTCTACGCCTTTCACACCGTCAACTACCACTAGAGCACAGTCGGCGACGCGCAGCGCCGGCCGGGCGTGACTGACGAACGCAGCATATCCGGGCGTGTCTATAAAATTGATTTTGGTGTCGCGATGATCTAAATGAGCGAGTGCGATATTGAGTGTGATTTTTCGAGCAATGGAGTCTTCTTCGTAGTCGGTGACGGTGGTCCCTTCGTCCACTTTTCCCCAACGCGGCGTTGCGCCGGCGACGTAGAGAAGAGAACTTATCAATTGCGTCTTCCCTACGTCGCCGTGTCCAATGACCGCAAGGTTGCGGATGGCATCTGTGGAATAAACTTTCATAGAGAATTCCTTTCCGGTGTGTAAATTTAGCGAAGAATGCCCGGCTGCGTTTCGGTCAAGGCCCCGATATTGACTGCCATGATGTGCTCCGGATTACGAGGTAATTTATCTGACCGGAAGGGCGAAGGCAAGCACCGCAGGCTAATGAAAGCTTGATTAACATGGTTACTGAGTATCAGGTCCGCATTAGGCTTAAAACCGTGACTGAGACCGATACGAGTGCCGATAGTTCCTTCTGATCCTTTCGCCCTCTTCGATCCGACTAATCCGTTGTAGTCGCTGGACGCTAAACATTCGGCGATATACCCCACGGACTGCTACTAACAAAGTTTTGCGTTGGTTGGTGTAGTGTCGTAGATCGATTGTTGAACCCAACATCATCTCGCACCCCTGAAAACACTCTGTCCAGGCGTTAGAGCCGGGAAACTAAGACTCTGAAAAAATCCAACCGATCCCGCCAAAACCGCATCAAACAACCGTGCCAAAGTTGGCATAGAAATAGGAGTAAAGAACATGTTTGACCGAAGAATACTTTCGTTTTTCGCAGTTCTGGTTCTGTTTGCAACCGCCGCCGTGACGTTTGCTACGAGCACTGCGGAAACCGCGAACGAACAGAAGAAAAAAGCGGCCGTCGTGACCCCGCTTAATATTGCAATTCTGATACAGGATGATCTTATTTCGCAGGTCAGCAATGAGCTGGATGTCACTCGAGATTTCATTCGTTCGTTGCCGGCCGGCTCGCGAGTGATGATTGGTTACATTCGCAGTGGCAGTTTGCAGACTCGGCAGCCGTTCACAACGGATCTAGACAAGGCCGCGCGTTCGTTGCGCATCCCGCTGTCCAGCACTTCCGCATCGCCGTTTAATCCATACGTTGAGGTTGTCGATGCGCTGCGTAAGTTTGACAGCCGTTGGAAGGGCATTAATGCGGTGCTGTTAATCTCGGACGGGCTGGATACATCTCGCGGATTTGATTCAACTGCTGCCGGCTATACGCTCGATCTGAATCGGGCAATTGCAGAAGCAAACGACCGCAACGTCGCCGTCTATGCGTTTTATGCGCCCTCGGTGGGGCTGACTAGCCGAAGCCGGCTCGCAGCCAGTTACGGTCAGAGTTCGCTCAACCGGCTGGCAAATGAAACTGGGGGAAGGGCATTCTTTCAGGGCACGACGGGATTCGTGAGTTTCGACTCTCACTTCCGCCGTTTGAAAGAAACGCTTAACGCACAGTTCGCCAGAGCAAGCTGAAGGCATTGCCTATAAAACGCGAAGATCAAAGCCAAGCTTTTTGTGAAAAATCTAACGCCGTCAGGAACCACGTTTCCGGCGGCGTTAGTGTTTCGACCATTTGGAAGACGTAAGAATAGACAGCTTTTCTCTGGCTTTAAGCTTGGCTGATGAGACGCCGCGATGGTAAAGTTGCTCGGCTCGCAAGTAGCCCAACCGTGATGGAGCGAAACCGCAGAAAGGGCACAGCAATAAGGGAATTCAGTTAGACGAGCGACCTCGCGGCTCACGCTCCGGTGTACAGGAAAGTGCGCGAATATTGTCTCATCGTCGAAGGCGCCTACCTCTCGGAAGCTGAAGCTGAACATGCCCTGAGGGATCCGTTTATTGAAGACTGGGTCGAACAAACAGGCAGCTTTCGAATCCACAACATGAATGAGATCCAGATTACACCGGGCGTCACCCTCGGTTCCCTCGGCGTGGTAATGCTCGACGAACGCGTGTTTGAAATCGCCAGCGCCGATCCGGAACATCCCCTGACCGAGCACAAGGCTAAAGGCGTAGCCGAGGCACTGCGGCGCCAGGACATGTTTGACGAGATCAAGGTTGAGCCGCGCGACGAGGGATAAGTAAGGAATCCAGGTTGAAAGTTAATACTCAAGTTTTATATACGCGTTCTTAAAATCGTTCATGCCCGTCGCCTAAACTTGAAAAAGTACGAATGCAAACATCAAAACCGCTAAGCGCCACCTTTCTTAGCGATCGGGTGGGTTTGGTTGTTGGCGACATCACCAAACAAGACCTCGACGTCATTGTCAATGCGGCAAACTCGACGCTGCTCGGAGGTGGTGGCGTTGACGGCGCGATTCATCGGGCTGGAGGTCCGGCCATTCTTGAGGAGTGCCGGGAGATTCGGCGAACTCGATATCCAAAAGGCTTGCCCACCGGCGAAGCGGTACTAACAACCGGGGGACAGTTACCGGCGCGCTGTGTCATTCACACGGTCGGGCCAATCTTTGGACAAGAGGGCGGACGTGAAGCCGAGTTGCTTGCCGCCTGCTACAGAAACTCACTGGGGCTCGCCGTCGAACATTCCTTGAGCTCAATTGCCTTTCCCGCTATTTCCACCGGCATCTACGCTTACCCGTTATCGGAAGCAGCAGCCGTGTCATCACTGGCAATTAAGGAGTTTTTAATGGCTGACAGTTTCATGAAAGAGGTAAGGCTGGTCTTTTTCAAGCAAAGCGACATGAGTGTTTATCTGCAGCACCAAAGGTTTGAATAACCCTTAATGATCGAAGCACCTCAGGAAATCAACTACATCATTGCTCATAAGAATTCCCGGCTGCCACTTCCGCTCCGTCCATTAGAGAGATTTGCGTGGAACTATTGGTGGAGCTGGACAGCAGATGGACCAAACGTTTTTCGAGATCTCGACGCAGAGCTTTGGGACGAGTGCGAACACAATCCACGTTTACTGCTTGCGGGGATATCAGAATACCGTCTGGCTCAAATGGCCTCTGATCCCCTCTACCTTGAGCGCGTGCGCACCTTGGCGGAAGATTTTGATCGATACCTGGAAGGACCTGCAGCTAACAATGCCCTGAGGTACAAGCCGGCCACAACCAGAATCACCCGTGAGCACCCGGTTGCCTACTTTTGCGCTGAGTTTGGAGTTCACAACTCTTTGCCGCTGTATTCAGGCGGTTTGGGAATCCTGGCCGGAGATCATCTGAAGTCAGCGAGCGATCTTGGCTTGCCGCTGGTTGGGGTAGGGTTGCTTTATCGTTATGGCTACTTCCGCCAGCGCCTCAGGCGCGACGGTTGGCAGGAAGAGCATTACGGCGAAACCCAACCTGACAAACTGCCCATCCATAAGCTCAATCAGGAAGATGGAACGCCACTGAGGATCGACGTTTCGATCCGCGAGCGCGTGGTCCAAGCGCAAGTGTGGCGCGCCAACGTTGGACGCGTCCCACTGTATCTGCTGGATACAAATATTCCTGAGAACCATGAAATCGATCGTTTGGTTACCGGTCATCTCTACGGTGGCGATCGCGAGACGCGGGTAGTGCAAGAGATGCTTTTGGGCATTGGAGGCGTGCGCCTGTTGAGAGAGTTGAAGGTGGATCCGTGTGTGTTTCACTTGAACGAAGGACACTCGGCCTTTCTCACCCTTGAACTCGCCAGAGAGTTGATTCAAGCAGGTGTAGGATTTGCGGAGGCGGCCAAGCTGGTGCGAGAGCGATGCGTTTTTACCACTCACACACCGGTAGCTGCCGGGAACGATGAATTTGAAGCCAGCCTGGTGGCAAAGTGTTTCGGCCCAGGTTATGAACAGGAGCTTGGTCTGACCCACGAAGAGTTCCTGGCGCTCGGACGCGTCGATCCGAACAATGCTAATGACCACTTTGGTCTGACGCCGCTGGCAATCAGGATGTCTCGCTCAACCAACGGTGTGAGCCGCAAACACGGTGAAGTGTCTCGCGTTCTTTGGCAAAAGCTTTGGCCTGAGCAAACGATAGAGCAGGTTCCCATTATCCACGTCACGAACGGAGTTCACGCGCCAACCTGGGTGGCTCCACTGATGGGCTCACTTTATGAGAAGTATGTTGGGAAAGATTGGCCGGCGCAAACGCGCGATCAGTCACGCTGGGAGCAGGGCGTAACGTCGATTCCTGATGACGAGTTATGGAGCGCCCATTCACTTTTAAGGCAGCGCCTCATTGCCTTCATTAGGTATCGGTCTTTTCGGGCGCGCCTGGAACGCGGAGAAAGCGTGGAATACACCGAGTCGGCGCACGGAATGTTTGACCCGGAGGCGCTCACCATCGGTTTTGCGCGCCGCATTGCCGAGTACAAGCGCTGGAATCTGTTGTTGAGAGATCCTGAGCGCCTGCTGCGAATCATCACCAATGCGGATCGCCCGGTACAGTTTGTGTTTGCCGGAAAAGCGCATCCGCAGGATCAGGGAGCAAAACTCATTTTGCAACAGATCGCGCAGTTGAAACATGATTCATGGATTCGGAACCGAGCAGTTTTTCTACAGGACTACGATCAGGAGATTGCGCGCCACCTGGTGCAGTCGGTCGATGTCTGGTTGAATGTTCCTCGAAGGCCTTTGGAGGCGTCGGGCACCAGCGGGCAGAAAGTGGCAATGAACGGTGGCTTGAATCTCTCCGTGCTCGACGGCTGGTGGCTGGAAGGCTACGACGGCGCCAATGGCTTTGCCGTTGGGGGTGTAGAGGAAGGCTTAGAAACGGACAGCGTTGATGCCGGCGATGCAGAATCGCTCTATCAGGCGCTTGAACAGGAGGTGGTGCCGCTCTATTACGACCGCGAGCAGGATGGCTTGCCGCGGAAGTGGATAGCGATGATGAAGCACTCCATTGCGACGCTGACGCCAGCATTCAACAGCGACCGCATGGTTTTGGAATACGCTCGGCGAATTTATTCTGGTTTTGGCGCCGATAAATAGCCTTTAAATATTAATTTCATACCTTTGGAAGATCGCCGATCGTATGTTAAGTTTCCCGGCGGCATGCAAGTAATGACTTCCGAGAAAAGGCCGGACATTCTGGTCACCGCGCGTGAGGGCAAGCCCATCTTGGCGGTCGAGGTTAAGCGCCGAGAGTTTGATCGGGCTGCGCGGCAACAAATTACCGAATACTCAAGGTCCGCCGGTGCCGACTTCGTCATGGGAATCGATCCTCACTACGTCATTGTGGCTCCAACTCGGAACGGCTCTCCAATATGGGAGCAAGCTATTACACTCTCCACCGTCAGCGTCCTCCGCAAGTACAGTGATCTTCCGACGCTCGATCATATCGAAGACTTTTACCTCGAAGGTTTGATCGAAGCATGGCTTCAGGACTTTGCTTTTGCCTGGAAGTCCGAGCGTCCGCCAGGATATGACGAACTTGATCGGATTGGGTTAGCCTCACGCCTACGGAACAGTGAGACGCATGCGGAATAGTGATTTTGGGTTTCCTCATCTACCTCGAAACTAATTGGGTTATCGGCGCGGTCATGGGACAGGATCCGCGCGCTGATGATCTGCTGCTCAACGCTACTGAGTCACATATTCAACTTGTACTGCCGGCTGTTTGTCTCATGGAGATTATATCTGCTTTCGATTGGAAACGGATTGAGAGAAACCAACTAAAAGGAGAAATCGAAGCCCAATTGCGTCAAGTTACGAGAAGTACGGACATAACTGACGCGCAACTATTAGCCGGCGAACTTACTCGGGCGAAGCTCACAAATGACAGGCTACTCAACGAACTCTTCAAGAGGTTGGACAATTATTTAATGCGCGTCGTCAATCGTGTTGAGCTAATTCCAGTCTCGGCATTCTGGCGCACGCCTCAATCGAGAAGACAACTCGGAAAGCCTTTTTGACTGGTAATTACAAGGACTTTTACAAAGAAGGGGTCAGAAAGCTGTTACATCGGACCGGAATCAAATACTTTAGCGCCACCTCAAGGGTTTTAAATTGGTCTCTTGAGTCGAGGCGTTGAATTTTACGAGGAATTTCGCGGCCTTAGCTTTAGGCCCGATAATCGCCGTAAGCAGCCCATGTGTTAGACTTGGCGCCTTGGCGATTCAGCAGCGAATGTTTCTCGACAACGTCTCCCGTCCGCATTCGTCTATGTAGGTCGTATGGATTTTAAGCCTTCATGAAATATTGCACTATTTGTAATGCCAAATATGAAGATGGCGTGAGCTTCTGCCCGTTGGACGGCGAAGTCCTTGAAGACGACCCGTCCTCGATAGTAAATACGGTTCTCGACGGTCAGTATCAGATCGAGGCGATGTTGGGCAAGGGAGGCATGGGTGCAGTCTATCGCGCGCGCCACATTCTTCTCGGAGACAAGGTCGCGATCAAGATCCTCCCTCCCGAAGTTCGGACCAACGCCGAGTGGCTGCGACGCTTCCGCCGCGAAGGCCAGGCGGCGAGACGCTTTCGCCATCCCAATTCCGTTACCGTTTACGATCTCCGCACCGCAGGTGACGGTACGATCTACATGGTGATGGAATTTGTTGAAGGCCACACGCTGAGCGAAGAAATCAAAGCGCGCGGCCCGCTGGCGCCGGCTCAGGCGTTCGAGATTCTCGAACCCATCATGAGCGTGCTGAACACGGCGCACGCGATGGGGGTTGTCCATCGCGACTTAAAACCTGAAAACATCATGATTGGCAAGTCGAGCACCGGCGAGCCTATTGTGAAGTTGCTCGATCTCGGCATTGCTAAAATGCGTGAAATTGCCGGCGCAGAAGTCAGTGGTACGACTGCGCTCACGATGGCGGGCCAGGTTCTGGGAACGCCTTATTACATGTCGCCTGAACAATGGGGCGAGTTGCCTCGCGATGGCGATCCCGAGATTGACGGGCGCGCCGACATCTATAGCCTGGGATTGGTTTTTTACGAGTTGATTGTTGGTAAGCGTCCTTATTCGGGCAAGACGCTCCACGAGTTGCGACAGGAACACATCTCAATAGCGCCACCACCTTTGCACGAGGCTGTTCCTGGTGTGTCACACGCCTTCAGTGAGGCGATCGCCCGGGCTACGGCGAAAGATCGTGGCGACAGGCAAGAGACAGCGGGCGAATTGGCGGAGCAATTGCGGTTGGCCCTCAAGTCGATGCCGGCGGTCGATATGAGCAGGACGATTGCGGACCTTCCTCAAGCGCAGGAGTCCACGACCGAGACCTCAGGCGTGCCCGGCGCTAGGGGCACAAAATCGAATCTGGATGCGCCCATCATTATCACAGTCGACTCGAGGGCCACTGCACAGAGTGTTCAATCTCCGGCGCCACGTGATGATGCTCCGTCGGAAACTCCGGCTTTTCATCCCAGCCCTTTGACTGCCCCGACGCCGGAGGCGCCTCCTTCGAGTGTTCCAACGCCCCCAGCCGTAAGGCCTATTGATTTGTCTTCGAGTGTCACGATACCTCAAGCTCCCAAGCCGCAGGTAGAATCGCGTCCCGCGAGGCGCGGGCCGCTGGTGTTGATTGGCGCCGGAGCCCTCGTCTTGATTCTGATAGTCATCGGCGTGGGAGGTTTTTTTGCCGTCAAGTGGATGACCGGGGATTCGAACAATAGTTCCAAGGGAGTTACGAACAACGAATCAAGCACTTCAGCCGGCGCAGAGACCAAGGATGTAGGGCGCTACTGGCTCGAGCTCTTACCGAATCCTCTGGTACCCGATCCTGTCCGTGTTGCAGGTGTGGTTCCACTTGCATCCGGGCAGGCATTCAAGTTTCATTTCCTACTGGATGAGGACGGCTATTTATATATCATCGGCCCGGGTGAACAGAATCAGCCCACTGCATTTCTGACTTCGAAGCCTCCTCCGCTGTCGGGGCTTGAAAGCAATCAGGTAGCAAAAGGCGTCGATTTGAGTTTTCCTTCCGGACCGGAGCGTTGGCTGGAGCTGGACAAAAAGCCCGGAGCAGAGGTTTACACAATCATTTTTTCGTCTACCCCAATTACGAGCCCGGCGTTCCTAAGCGCTCAGGCGACTGGAAAGCCCCTAACCGCATCGGAGCAGGCGGAGTTAAACAGTTTCCTGGCGAGGTATAAGGCGAACGCGCCCTTGACCGCACTCAACGACAAAAATCCGAATGAGCCCTTTGTGGCGGTCAAGGTGCCGAAAACCGACGCCTCGGCCAATCCGTTCGTTTTTGAGATTCGTATCCAACACAAGTAATCCCGCGCGGGAACAATGTATTTAGAGGAGTACAATTGAAATGAAAATACGGACTGAGTTTGTCAGAGTAGTTTCAGTATTGGTTGTTCTAGCTCTTCTAGCTTTTCAAGGCCTGACCCCTATCGTGGGGCAGGAGCAGGACGAGGATGTTCGCGGCGCTTTCCTTACCACGCGTCCTAACACGGCGGAAAAGAGCAGCCCCGGCAGCACTCCTACGAAACGGAGCAGGCGACGACCAAAGACCCCGCCATCCAAGCCGAATGGCGACGCGGTTGTACCACCGGGATCAGTAGCCAAGCCTGACGATCATAAACCCAGGGTAAGAACCCCAAAGCTCGGACTGGGATTGACGCTCTTCGCCCGCGACGCAAATGGACTGGCCGTGCGCGTGGATCCGGCTCGCGTGTTCCGGAGTGGCGACCGCGTCAGGGCGTTGCTGGAAACAAACGCTGACGGCTATCTCTATGTTTTCAACACGACCGATGGCGGTAAGCCTGTAATGATCTATCCGAACCCGGAGTTGGACGAAGGCGGCAACTACATTCAGTCGCATGTGCCGTTTGAGCTTCCCGCAACCGTGGCCGAGCAGGAGCGTTTGCGGTGGCTCACTTTTGACAAGTATGCAGGGACTGAGCGATTGTTTTTTGTCTTCACTCGCGAACCGTTGCCGGCCGTGCCGACCGAGGATGATCTGATTAATTTTTGTCGCGATAACGAACAGAAGTGTCCTTTAGAGCCTGCGTCAGAATTATGGGCACAGATTCAGTCAGAAATGAGTGCGCCATTACAAGTTGCTAGGGCTGATAAGTTTGGAAAAAGCCAGACTGCTGCCGAGCAAGTCGCCTCGACAAGGGGCCTTGGTCTTAGCAAAGAGGATCCCGAGCCATCGCTGGTGATGATGGCAACTTCCCCTAACACCCATCTGCTGGTCGCGATGCTCGAACTAATCCACAAGTAAACAGCTTTTATTGAGGAGTTTTTAGATGAAGTCCCAACCCGCCCAATTCATTGCCCATTTGCTATGCCTGATCCTCATGATCACCACCTGCACTGTCCCGATCCATGCCGGCGTGTCAACCAGCACCGCTCAGCAAGAAAGCAATGCTGCCGCAGCACTGCAACAAGGGCGCCGACTTCTTAAACGGGGCAATGCGGATCAGGCTTTAATTCAACTCCGTACGGCACTTGATCTGTACACCGCTGCCAAGAACAAACGAGGAATTGCCGCAGCGCACAACGAACTCGGCGATCTCTATTTTCGCCAGGGTCAATCGAAAACCGCACTTGAGCACTATCAGAGCGCCTATGATGCGCTTTCTGGTGCGTTGGGTCAGGAGGAGCGAAACACAGCGGCGGCCAGCAGCGCGGTTGGTGTCGCCGATCCCAAAGCTGCTCGGCTCGCTGAAACCGCTGCGAGCGTCAGCGATACGGGGTTCAATGCGCAGCTTTTACTGGCGAAGATTGGCGACACAAACTTCCGGCTGGGCCAGATGAGCGCAGCCGCGGCTTCATACGGGCGCATGAACCCGAAAAAACCCGAGAGCGCTACTAAAAAAGCAGGGGGACTATTCAGCAAAATCGCTCCTTCCGTCGCGATCGGTAACGCCACGGACAGCGCCGCGCTCGGTTCGGCTGCCGGGGCCATCGGTGGCGCCCTGGCCGCAAAGAATGAGCTCGACCAATATCGAACTTCAATCGTTTACATGACCTATCACCTGGGCATGGGCCGCATTGCATTCGCCGGCAACGATCTTGAGGGAGCACGAAAGCATTTTCAGGAAGCTGCTGATGCCGGTAAGGGCGCCTTGCCGATGATTGCCAATTTGGGCCAGACGCGTCGTTTTAATGCCGCCGCCAGAACCAGTCTGGGTGATGTAGCGCTGCGCCAGGGAAACTTGAAACAAGCGAACAACTTTTATAAGGATGCGGTTAAGGAGGCGAAGGAAGATAAGCGTCCCGACTTAATGTGGCCTGCCCAACGCGGTCTGGGCCAAAGTCAATGGTTACAGGCGGCTCAGGAAAAAGATGCGAAAAAGGCAATGCAGGCAAGAGAGGCCGCGCTCGTTAA
>Ga0187893_10014292_pt1 | contig 10858 bp, 6 predicted proteins | sample MA1701074metaG_FD_139574 | JGI IMG/M metagenome (GOLD analysis project Ga0187893, IMG submission 139574) | White microbial mat communities from a basaltic lava cave in the Kipuka Kanohina Cave System on the Island of Hawaii, USA - MA170107-4 metaG ...
CGTCGATCTCGCCTTGCGTCGTGTAAACGCCGCGGACAGACGCCGAGAGCCAGTCAAGCACACTATAGCTGCCCCAAGCCGTCGCTTGGAAGATGTCGCCGAACGCAAAACCGGATTCGTTTTCATCTTCCAGGCGCTGGGTGCCACTCAGCTGGCCGCCCCAGGATAGCTTGTTCAGATGGCCCGTATAGGTGAGGCTCGGCCGGAAATCCCAGGTGCCGCTGCCGAGTTGCATGTGGTAGTGAAGGAAGGTGCCGTTCTCGGTTTTCTCGTCGACGGCGCCGGTCGGCGCGCTCAAGCCCACTCCGAGGTGCAGGTGATGGCCAGGGACGTCCATCAGCTTGAAGAGCGCGACCATGGACGTATCACCGACACCGCCGGTGGCGTGGCCGGCGTTCCCGCCGCCATGCTGGTGCCCGCCGCCGCTCAGATCCGGCGCTGCGCCTTCGAGCGGCCGCAGCGTCATATCCATGTCGACGAACTGAGGCATCAGCATCAGGTTCAGCCAATCAGTGGGCGCATACATGATGTCGAGCATGTGCATGTGCATATCCATATCGACCGACGTAAAGCTGCATCCGGGCTCGCCACACGCATTCGCGAGGATAGCCGCGTCGCTTACGGCATCCGTACCGCGCAGTGTGTCGCCGTCCTGGCGGCTGTACATATAGCGGTAGCCGACCATAAAGTCGCCTGCCTTGGGCAGCATGTGGTCGAACATCACGCCTGCCGGCGCGTGGCTGCCGGAGTGACCGGCGTGGCCGTCATCCGCGTGACCGGTATGGCCGCCGCCGGCTGTCAAGAAGGGTGCCGATAGGTCTACCCGCAGGCCGGCGTTGACCAAGAAATTGTCGAAATCCGCGAAGTCACCCTCACCGCCACCGCCCAGTTTGAGATCGCCTTGGTGGGTGTAATACTCGAAACCCGCTTCCAGCTCGACACCCTTCGCGAACTGCTTACTCACCGTCAGCCCGCCGCTCAGGGCGCCGTAACCTGACAAACGATGGTCGCTGGAAAAGTCGGTGATCGGGATCTTGCTGAAATCGATATGGGAAGAAAAATCGGGAGGCAGGGCAGGGGTGCGCGGTACCGCTTGGTTGAAAAGGAAAAAGGGCCGGTAGAAGTCCGCCTGATCTTGGGAGTAATACCGGACCCGCGGCGTGATCGTCCAGCCCCCGCCAACCGGCTGACCCCAGGCGGCTTCGAAGGTGTGGGCGTTGATCCCCCAGTCATCGTGAAAGAAGCGGTAATCGAGATGCAGGGCCGCGTCCCAGTCGGTAAAATATTGGACGAAGCGCGTGTTCCAGGTCCATTGATTGCGCGTATCGGGCCGTTGCTCGAGCACGGCACGGACATCCGCGGTCAGCAAAGGCGGCACGCCGGGGATACCGAAGTCGAAAGGCTCTTGCGCGGGGTCAACGAACAAGAACTGTACTACCTTATAGGGATTTTCCAGAAACCCCATACCGCGGGTATAGCCGAGGCTGGTCTCGATGAGCGAGTCCTTGCTGAGGATCTGAGTCAAGCCTAATCGCACCGACCAATCGTGACGATCGTCACGCAGTGTCCGAACCGATGCGCTGTTGGGCACCGGGAGCACGTCGATCTGGTTATCGTAAGCGGAGCTATCGAAGTAGCTGCTGGCATCGGGATTGAGTATCGCCGCGATATCACTGTCGGTGTAACTAAAGCCTAAATTCAACGTGGAGCGTTTCTGGTTGAAATCCAAGAGCACATTGGCATTGCCCCAGCGCGATTCATAGTCGTCTTCCAAGGAGATGCCGCCGCCCAGTTCCAGAGCCACCTCATTCCATTCGTAGCCTAGCTTAAAATCCCCTTGCTTGCGGATCTCGGGCGAAGCCGAGGCGATGGTATGTACCGTGCGCGTGTCTTTGGTGGGATCGCCGGTCAAGGGATCCACTTGATAGGCGTTGAAATCCCCATCCAAGAGCAACGACCCATCTATAATCAGCGACGCGCCCGACACCTGGTCAAGCGAGTCTAGGTGGTTGCCCTCGAAAGCTAACGGCGCGGTGGCGACGGGGGTGGCCCCCGACCAGGTGTCCTGCATGAAGTTAAAGGCAAACTTCAAGCGATCGAACAGCGTGATGCTGCCGCTACCGAGCAGGCTGTCGACCCGGATCGGCTCGATATTGCTACGCCTACCGAATAGCTCCCGCTCGCCCTCTTCGTAGCGACCGTAGTGGAAGCTAGCGTCGTCCCCTTCGGCGGCGTGGGCCGGTACGTGCGTTAGCCCCGGCAAGGCAAGGGCAGCCGCCGTCAGCGCACGCAAGGACGGACTCGGCGTTGCTGCCGGTCGAGGACCGGACAAAAACCTGAAGCGGCGCGGCAGCAGAGGCCCCGTAAGCCGCCGGAAAGCCCCGCGCAAGCTTCGACTCAGAGTAGCGAGACGATGAGAGAAAGCGATCAGCCGCATCGGATACGTCGCTTACGCGCGTTCCTGTCAGGAAGCCATCTGGTATGCGGTCTAATAACAACCGCAGCCCCCGCCTCCCCCGGCCTCGCCACCTATGGCCGCCTCGCGGCTCATGTAGGTATGCCCGCGCAGCGCGCGCTGCGCTGGGTTGGGCTCCAGGGCCATGTGCGATTTGGCGAGATGGCCTCGTTCCCACGGGGCCACCGCGGCGCAGCCCGATACCCATACGCTTAGGCTGAGCAGCAGCGCTATCAGCGCCCGTTCAGTTGCTGTCATCTCGTTTCTTTTGCTAGAAATAGCCTCTCCCACCGGAAGAGGATAGGGGAGTAAGGCTACGCTATTATTGGCCCGCGGGGCTCTCCGCTAACAACTGTTCTACCAAGCCCCGGAGCTCCTCGGACTCTCCGCGCCGAAATCCCAGGTGTACATGGCGAATGTTGCCCTTGCGATCGACCAAGTAAGAGGACGGCATAGCTTGGACACCGAAATCCCGGGGGCAGCGTCCGCTCGCGTCAAAAGCGACGCTGAACTCAGCCGGGTATTTCTCCAGAAAGCGCTTGGCATCCTCGGGATCTTCGTCCAGATTAATGCCCAGCACTTGCAGTCCCCGGTCCCGCAGCTCGCGATCTAAGGCGTTCATGAAGGGAAAGGACCGGGCGCAGGGTAGGCACCAGGAGGCCCAGAAATCCACGTACAGCACCTTGCCGCGGTAGCGTTGCGTATCATAGGGCTGTGCGCCACCGACGGGTGTCAACGTACAGTTGGGCGCCGCGCGACCGGTTTCGGCGCCGCTGCTGTTCGAGACGGCCGCGAACGCCAGCGCGGCGCAGACGACAATGATAGTCCGATGATGCATATTCATGCCAGGTCGTAGCGCCGCCTTCGTTGGATACTTACGTTCACAGGGTTGTAGTCGACACGGGCGCTACTATTTATTGGTTCTGAGTCCGTATGATGTCCGTGCCGGTATGGATAAATCCGGACGACGGCGGGCCTTCACAATGGAACTGGACCGAGTAATTCTCCGCGTCCCGACGGGATTTCGTGACCCGCATTACATACACCCCGCTGCCGTTGTCGTTGTGAGTTTCTGCACTGTAGCGTGCATTGCCGTCACCGTTGGTATCGGTCGTTTTCGTAGTGGTACCGTCCTTAATGGTCCACACGCTCACCCGCGGTCGTCGCTTTGGCTTATTGTCCCGTACTCTGGTCATTAGCCGGTAGCTCGGTGTGGTACCACCCTCTTCATCGGAACAGGTGACCTGGTAGACATCGGTAGCACTTCTTTTCTTACCCAGCGATCCGTTCACCCCATGACCCACGGCGATACCGCTGTGTGCCGCCGCGGACACGCACAGCGCGATAGCGGCAGTGGCTTTCAAAGACGCGCTTTTCATGAATGACCTCCTTAGAACCTCTCAATCGAGGTGCGCCGATGCTGTCTGTTTCAGCTTGATGGCAGCCGCCACACGCACGGTCTCATCCTCATCCGCCAAGGCCTCATGCAGTAATGCCGTGCCCGGTTCATCCGCCTCCGCACTGTCCACCGCCATCAGTCTGACCGACATGTCGGCGTCCCGCAGGGCGTCGCGCAACACATGCACCGACTGGGGCCCACCGCCTCTTGCCAGGGCGTAGACGGCCTGCGCGCGGACGCTGCCGTCCGCGTCCGCCAGTGCCGCTCGAAATACCGCCTGCGCCGCGGGATCGGTTGGATTTCCGCTCACGGCCAGCCGGCCCAACCCGCGCTCCCGTGTGTCGGGATCGCCGGACGCCGTCATCTCCATGATCATGGCGAAATCGTCCTGGCCCGTCGTCGCGGCCTCGTGTGCGCTTCCGGCTCGCGGCGATGGTGATTGCGTAGCCATCCGGTTGCGCTCACCGTCATTCCCGGGTTGGCCCAGGACCCACACCTCCGTGGGCAAGGGATCCGGCCTTGCTCCACTACGCTCAGTCGCATAACGCAGCACCAGGGACGTATCATCACCCAATAGACACTCGAGTGCGCGAGCGATGGTCATCCCGATACAGGAGGCCGTGACCACGCCCGGAGCCGCAGCGGCATAATGGAAGCGGACCCCGGTCTTCCGCGCGAATTCCGCGAGCACGCCGGTCCATGAGGCCCGCGTGACCTTCAAGGTGATGAACCCCTTGTGGAACGCGATATCCACCGCGCCGAAAGGTCTCGTGTCCAATGGCGCTCCCGGCGGTAGGTCAGGGGACGCGATAACAGCGCCGTTCCACGGCATCAACCCCGAAACCAGCACGAGCAGGCCCAGTATCCGTCCGGCCCCCTTCAATCTGCGTTCGTGTACCGTCATCGAGCAAGCACCGATGGCAACCTGCAATTTTGCGATCACCAATCCTATGTCATGCGGCCCGGCCTGTACATGCGACAAATTGTCGCACCCCCCTCTCGGCATCGTCCCCCTGCTCAACGGGCACCGGCGAGTGGTGATGAGCAGCGGCGCGCCGAACACGATGCCCGTTGGAGTTTCCGAATCATGGTGAACTGCGCACTGCCATAGCATTCCGAGGGGGGTGCGACAATTTGCCGCATTTACACATTCAAGTACGCGCGCTAGCATTCATCGCGACCTGGGTAAGAGACCAGATACCCCCAATCATCGGACCTCACTTAGAGCATGTTCTTGGAAAGAGGGTTATCCGAAGAGGGGATGCCACGGGTTGCCAGCATCGGTCTTGGGCGCTGCGCGATGAGACTGATTGTATATCTAATATCTAATCGATAGGGGCACATTATGCTAACCTCAAAAATGCTAACAAGATCGGCGATGTATTCGCTTACGATCGCGGTATACGCGGCAGGGCAGGCCGTATATGCCCACACCGGTGTCAGGGACATGGCTACGGAAGGCAGGGCCAGTTTTAACGGCTTCACGATTACACATGGCTGCGGATCGGATAACGATCCCACGCTGCCTTCGTTGCCGGTGATCGGGCAGTCGGCGGTGTTTCCTCACGGTCCCGCGGATTCGAGCTCCGGCCCTACCCGTATGGGTGGACCTGTCTACCAACACCGTCATCCCCACGGGCGGCACCGGTATCATATCGCTCCCCGCACCGCCGGCCTTGCCGATCTTCTCCCTCAGCGTCGGCGGCATCCACCAAAACGATCCGTTTGATATCGTGGAGGAAGAGACAGATCCGGCAAGTCCTACGGTGGTGCGGGCGCTGAACTGGAAAGGGTCCAATGTCATTCGCGCTCTCGCAAGGGACGGCAGGAGCTTGGTCAAGAAACCCTGGCGGGGCTTGAACCCTGATCTGGTCGGCATACCGCTGTTTCGTGTATCGGCGCCAATGATCATCGACCCCTGCGTGAAAAGTCTGCGGGTGCGCATCGCGGTAACCAACTGGTGCGAAAAAGGCCAGAACGAAGCCAGTGACCCCGACAACAACCGGGCCGACTGGTGGTTCCCGCACCCGGTCATCGCTCCGGGAACTGCCGGGGCGCCGGGCAGCGGGAGCACGACGTTCATCGATGCCGACCTCACGAACGATAACTTCTGGACGACGCTGACCGTAAACAACGTTGACACCGCTGACACCGCTGATCCCCCCACGACATCGACATGCCCTGGCGGCGTTCTTCGCGACATCGCTGTCCAGCCGGCCGGTACGGAGATCGACACCTTCCTGCCTTACTCGCCGTTCACCAAGGACCCGGCACCGTATTGATCCCTGGTAGCGGGTTGGTGGGAGAGTAGGAAAGCGACCGGCGGCCGCAGCCGCCTTCTACCTCGGTAGCCGGTCGCTGCGTGGCTCGCCTCCGGGATCCGCGATCGCGAGGATTCTGGAACTATAAACAGGCTGTGGCCTTAAATTACGTAACCGGTCAAACCGTGTCAGGGTGCGCCGTTCACGCTTCCTATGTTAACACCCCTCGTTCGCGACACCTCGCCGATTATTACAGCACGCCACAGCCACGGTGGTTCCCTGCATATCAGCGCCCTCTTAAAAGCTCACCTCGAGCCCGGCCGTGGGCACCGCGTCGGAGCGTAGGCCATCGTCATTGAGCGGAATGAAGACGGCAGCGAATCCGACCACCGACTGCGCCAAAGCGGCTTTGAAACCGATCGACAGATCGACGATGTCCGTGCGCAGCCCCTGGGTGATGGTCTCGCTGCCGACCTCGTCCTGCCCCCTAATGACGGGTACGGTGACCGAGAGGTCCTGCTCGGCGAGGCTCGAGCTGCCGATGATATCGATGAGGAATGCCACCCGCTCGACCAATTGGGTGGTCACGCCGATCCCGTAGCGCGCGCGGCTGCGCTCGGTGTCATCGGCGTTGACATCGAAGCCCCCCTGAAAGTGGAAGTCGAACCGCCCCCACTCCTGCGACAGCGCCAGATACGGCGTCAAGACCACATCGTCCAGGCCCTGAAAGTCGTCCTCGTCACCGGTCGGCAGCCGCAATGACAGTCCCCCGGCCAGGTTGAAGCCGTTGGTGCTCAGAAAATGATACTTGGTGCGCAACAGGAGGTCGCCTACCCCGGTCGCATCGTCGTCTACGGTGCTGGTCCGCACTCGCCTGCCGCCCGGGAACTCGTGAACCCGGTCATCGGGATCCGGGGTGAAGTCATTCAGGGTGCGGTTATTGAGCACCGCGCGCGCGTTCACGTCCAGGGAGGTGAACATGATGGGGACCAATACGTTGACGTCCCAGCGGTCCGTGATCCCGTAGGTCGCGTACAGCGACAGCACATGCGACTCGAGATCGAACTGGTCGAAGATGAGGTCGGCCGTGTCAGTTTCAAAAAGGGGGTCCCCTGGGTCCCCGATTGGGTCACAGCAATCGGCATGATCCAGGCGGAAGGACAGGCCATCCAGGCTGGCACCGTCCAGCTCGTCGAAGTCCTGGAACAGGTACGAGAAACCGATATCGAGCTTCCCGCGACCGACCGTCTGCGGACGCTCGACATAGACCGGTCCGAGCGATCCCGAGGAGCGCTCGAAGGCCTGCAACTCGGTGTTGTAACGGAAGGTAAAACCCGGTACGGTGGAAACCGCCGGAAAGTCGGCCGCACCGGGCGCGAGCTGCTGCACCAATAGGCCGAGCGTCGACAAGCTGTCGCTCGTGAAGTGGGCGAGGTGAAATGCATTGGTCTCGAGTATGATCCCCCTGGGCCCGAACAAGGAATTGAATTGCTGGGCCAAGCCCTCGGCGTATACCTGCGGGCCGGTCCCGCATGCCAGTAACGCCGTCAAGACCGCCGCCGCGAATCGGTATGTGTTCATGGTGAACCCCCTTCAGTATGCACTGGCCCTTCGGCCTTGTAATGGAGTGAGGCGAAAAGTCGCGAATTGTTGGTGTCACGTCACGGCTTCTTTGCAACACGCGACTGCGCCGGCATCTGAACGCGCCCCCCGACATTAGCAAGATAGCCCGCTCAAGTCAACGAGATAAGACGGCGTATCGGGGGTGGCACGGGCCTCTCACGCTGTTGCTTTTATGCAACCACTAGATGGTCAGCGCTGCGTTCATCTACTGCGGGTGAGGCGCCCGTTGGCCTGTTTCTCGAGTAGGACCTCCTTGAGGCCCGGGTGCGGAAGGATCCTCCCGTCGATCGTGTCCTCGCGCCGGAAGGTGACCCGGGCTGAATCGGCATCGATGCGGATCGTCAGGTCTTTGACTTCGAGGCGGAAATCATCGTACGCGGCCAATGTCCCCCGCAGTTGGGGGGCGCGGCCGGGCGTGACCTCGCCCAACTGGATCAGGAGGTCGACATCCTTGCTCTCCCAGGCGCGCCGGTAGAGCGCGAGCCAGTCACGCACCTCCGACTCCGCCAGTGCGATCTTGGTCGCTTTGGGCTGGATCTCGATCGTCCAATCGCGCGGCGCACTCTTCAGGCCCTCCGGGCTGACCGCGACGACCGTGAGCTTGTGGGTCCCGGCGGGCAGCGGCCACAGGCGAAACTGCCCGGTCTTCGTGCTCCGGCTCTGGCCGGAATCGATGCGCCACTCGTAAGTCACAGCGCCTTTGCGCGCATCCCCGGCCAGCCTCGCCACCGCGCTGAAGTCCAGCGCGCCGTCGGTCTCGGCGGTGATGCGCTCGGCCGCCGGCTGCACCGCCGTGATCGAGGGCGGGCTCGCGGGCTCCGCGACCGTGACAGTCCAACGCTGCGTTGCGCTCTTGCCCGATTTATCGCTCACCTTGACCTCGACCCGGTGCCGTCCCGCGGGGACCTTCGCGTCCATCTCAAAGGAACTTCCCTTCGCGAGCGGCCGCCCATCGAAGAGCCAGCTATACGCGAGCGGATCGCCCTCGCCGTCCGTGGCCTCCACGGTAAACCTCTGGGCAGTGCCCGTCGCGACCTCTATGCGCGTGTCGGCCGGCGTGGATCTAACGATCGCCGGGGGGCGGTTGGCCGGATTCACTCGTATCCGCCAGAGATGCTCCACCGGACGGGCTTCGCCGCCGGATACGACGACCCGCAGCTCCTGGGCCTTGGTGCGGCTTGCCGGGGCAGGGGCTTTGTAGGTCCAGCGGCTACCGGTCGCCTGCTTCGTCCCATCTAATTGCCAGGCATATTCCAGCGCGGCGGGATCCCCGCCCGCGACCTCGATCGAGAAGGTCTGGCTCTGGCCTTCGAGGAGCACCAGCTCCTGGCCTTTGCCGAGCTTGGGACTCGCGGCGCGGATCGCGAGCGGAGGCAACGGTGGCGGCGCCTCCACTTCGATCTCCCAACTGCGCCGTTCCGATAGTCCTGCCCGATCGACGGCGGCCACCTCCACCCGCTGGCGCCCGCCCGGGGTGCCCGACTTGAGATCGAAGCGCTCCCCCTCGGCCATCCGTGCCCCGTCCAGGCTCCAGACATAGGCGAGGGCATCATCACGATCGGGATCCTCACCGTGGGCCGAAAATCGAACCGTTTCTCCCGATTTTACGGTCAAAGTCTGCGGGGTCGGCATCGTCGCCACGAGGCGCGGCGGCCGGTTGGTGTCCAGGACCTTGACCCGCCATTGGATCTCGGCCTGACCGGTCGCTGCGTCGCTGGCGACGACTTTGATTTCCTTGAGGCGTTCGCCGGCGGCGTCGAAGTCGGGCGTATATGACCAGGTCGGCCCCTCGGCTTGCCGTCCGGTCCCCTGGGGCGCGTCGTCGAGGAACCAGGTATAGCGCAACGGTCTCGAGACCGTACCCTGGACGCCTATTGCAAAGGTCTGGGACGCCCCCTCCGCGAGCGCGATCGGCTGGCCGGCATCGGGGCTCGGCCTGAGCCTCAGGGGTTCCGGGGCCGGTGGAGTCGGCTCGACTCGCGCCTGCGGCGTCGGTTCCGGCACCGCGGGTTTAGGGGGTACCGCTGGTGTGGGCTCCCGCTCCGCCCGCATCACGTAGAACGCGACGCCGGCCGCGAGCGCGCAAAGCCCTAGGAAGGGCAACACCTTGGCCCACGGCAGCGCCAGGCGGGGCTCGCGCCGGCGTCGGGCGGCCACCAGCCGGGCCTCGAAGCGTGACGCTGCCTTCTCGAAGCTGGCTCGGGCCTCCGCGTAGCTCGCCGCTTCGAACAGGCGCTGCCCATGTGCCAAGGCGCCCTTGGCGCGCGCCATGCGCCAACCACCCGCAGCGCCGAGGTCCCGCTGCAGGCCCAGCACATGTGCCCGTGCCTGTGCCGCGCCCTCTCGCGCTTGCTGGACGATCGCCTCCTCGCATAGTTGCCGGAATCGGGTGGCGCTCTGGTCGAATCCTGCGCGGGCGTCCTCCCAACGGTCGCGGCCCAGCGCCGTCTGGGCCTCCGCGAACAAGGTCTCGGCTTGCTCGATGCGCGCGGCGAAGGACTTCGGGGCCGCGGCTTGCTGCAAAGCCGCCCGCGCCGCCCGGGCACCCTCCAGGGCCGCCTCCGCCGCCGCCCGCGCCCGGGCGCGCTCCGCCTCCTCCCGGGCCTCCAGATACAGGCGCTGAGCCTCGGCGTAGTGGCGCCGCGCATCCTCCCAATGCCGGTCCTGAAGATCATGGGCCCCTTCCTGATGTGCCGCCGTGGCCTGGACGAAGCGTGCCTGCGCGAGCTGTGGGCCCTCTGCAGCGCGCGCAGCGCTCTCAGATTGCTCCGCTTGCTTTCGGGCCTCCACCGCCTGTTGCTCATCGCGGGCAGCCTCGGCCGCGGTACTGACCTCGGCATAGGCGCGTAGGGCCCGCTCGTAGAAGCTGACAGCCTCGCCGTAGCGTTGCTCCTGCCAGGCACGCTCGGCTTCTTGTGCCGACTGATCGGCACGCGCCCAGGCCTTGCCCGCCCAAACGCGCAACGCGGCCGCTTGGGTCCGCGCCACATCCAGTCGTTCCCGCGCGGCCCCGGCCTGTTCCTGGGCCAGCAGTCCTTGGGCATCCTCCTCCAGTCGCGACCAACGCTCCGCGGCCTCCGCGTAGGCCTCCGCAGCGGCGACATACCCTCCCGCCTCTTC
>Ga0187893_10014293_pt1 | contig 10857 bp, 8 predicted proteins | sample MA1701074metaG_FD_139574 | JGI IMG/M metagenome (GOLD analysis project Ga0187893, IMG submission 139574) | White microbial mat communities from a basaltic lava cave in the Kipuka Kanohina Cave System on the Island of Hawaii, USA - MA170107-4 metaG ...
AGTGGATCGGCACTGATGCCGCGGAAATCCCGGACTCGACCGACGGCGAGGAAGGCGCGGCTCTGCTCGGCATCTATCTGGACAACTGGGATTTCACAGCGGACCGGAAGAACATGAGGGACGATTTCGCCAAGCGGATTTCCGAGACAGCCGAATCCGGGAAATGGGCGAAGAAGGACATCCCGCTATTAAAGAAAGCGGAGGAAACACTTAAAGCGGGCAAGTACGAAAGCCAGGCGGATACCGTAAATCAAATAATAGTAAAAGTGCAGGGATGAAGCCCGGGGCATCCGCCTATTCCCGGCGTTAAGCTTCGGCATGGAAACACAAGGCCTTTTTCAGGTATGATTACCCCCCTTAACGAATGAGGCGTTACCCGACGGCCCGGAAAATCCGGTAACGCCAGCGCGGATTCATAACCTCAGTCAATAAAGAGAGACGGAATGTTCGGGAAAAAGATATTCTACGGCTGGTATATCGTCGCAGCCTCACTTTTTATAATCATCCTGGACGGCCTCCTCCTCTACTCTTTCGGAGTGTTTCTTCCATACCTCAACGAAGACTTCGGGCTCACCCGCGCGGGGGGCTCATCGCTCTTCTCTTTCAGGTCCCTGGTTCAGGCCCCCGCTTTCATACTCGCAGGCAGGCTGATCGACAGGTTCGACCCGAGGGCGGTGATATTCGGCGGCGGGCTGATCGCGGCCCTCGGTATGTTCATGTCCGGCATCGCGGAAACGACGTGGCAGCTATATATATCGTACGGATTTTTCGTCGGGCTGGGGGACGCGGTCTTGTATATAACGTGCGTCGCCCTAGTAAGCAGGTGGTTCGCAAAAAAGAGGGCGCTCGCGATCGGGATTATAACGACGGGCGTTCCGCTGAGCGGACTCATTACCAACCCGCTCACGGCGTGGCTCATAAACGGGTTCGGGGTAAGGAACGCCCTATTCGCCCTGGGCGCGCTGATGACGACGGTGATAATGACCGCTTTCGTGCTGAGGGCGCGTCCCGCGGATATGAACCTCAGACCCTACGGCGACGAGGACAACGGAAAGGACGAGAGGCCGGGCGGAGCCGCAGGCAACCAGGCGGACAAGAGCGACTGGACCGCACTCGAAGCGATATCGACGCCCAACTACTGGCTCATGTACTCGATGTACTTCCTCGGGTTCACCACGTTCCTTATTATCGTAACCCAGTTCTACAATTTCGAGATAGACCTGAAGGTAGCCGCTTTGGCGGCGGCGGGTCCTCCCGCGGCAATCGGGCTCGGGAGCATAATCGGAAGGACCCTCCTTTCGTCCATACTCGCCGAGGTGCTCGAGTATAGAAAAGTCCTGCTGATATGCTTCTTCGCACAGGGGAGCTCCATAATACTGCTCCTCGTCTTCGACCACATCTGGGCGTTCTACATTTTCGGGTTCCTTTTCGGCTTCTTCTACAGCGCCTGGGTGCCGATCTTTCCCACGCTGCTCGGAAAGTTTTTCGGGCTGCGCGCGCTCGGCACCATATACGGGATTTTCGGGACTTCCTATTCCATAGCCGCGATCGGGGGACCGATCCTCGCGGGATACGTCCACGACGTCACGGGTACATATGTTTACCCGTTCGTGTTCACGATAATCTGCTGCTACCTTGCGGCGGCGGGCGCCTTTTTTATGAAGGCCCCCGTCCGCAAAACGGCATGAGCCCGCTCCTGCCGGGCAAGGCGTGGGGACTTCTTCCAATGAATGCCCCGGTCTTATATAATTGCCGGAGTAATATCCGGAGTTAAATTTGAAAGAGGGAGCCTCGCGATTGAGCGGAGACACGGTCAGGTTCATCAGATCAGAAGGCGTGAGGTTGTTGACCGACCTCAACAGGGAGCTCTGGCTGAACCTCACAGGCAGAAAGACCGGGACCCGCACCGCAGACATCTACGGCTCGCGTAGAGAGCTCCTCGAGCCCGGGCTCTATTTATCGTACAGGGGACCCGCAGGCGGAGACGAGGAGGAGAGAGCGAGGCACAGGCTCATTTCCTCATTCCTTGCCGGGACTCTTCTCGAAGGGAAGTCTTCCGACATCACGGACAGGATACTCGCGCTCGAAGCGGGCGCCGAGTTCCGAGCGGGGGGAAAGAACCTGACGCTCCGCTCCGCGAAGGCCGCCTTATTATCCGAGCCGAAAAAACAAAAGAGGGACGAGATCGCGACCGGGGACCCGGAGGTTTTATCAGGGCTCAACGACCTCTGCCTCCGGAAGCTCGGGATAATGACGGAATGCTCGGAGTCACTCGGTTTCGGGAGTTACGGAGAGCTCCTGGACGCGGCTTCCGGTGCCGGGATCGTGCGTCTCGGAGAGGAAGCGAAGAGGTTCCTATACGATACCGATTACATAGCCCGGGATATGCTCGGGTGGATCTTCATGAAGAAGATGGAGCTCCCGCTCAAAGACGCCTCCATATCGGACATGACTTACCTCTTCAATTCGGGAGAGCTAAGGGGGTATTTCCCGAAGCCCGATCCCGCGGTTTTAGCGAAAACGGTTATCGAAGGCATGTCTCTCACCCCTCCCCGCGAAATCACTATCGACACGGAGAAGAGAGCGGGGAAAGAGACGGAGGGCTTTTCGCTTCCCCTTAACCCGCCGTTTGAAACCGCTATCTCCATATACCCCGCGGGCGGCATCCGCGATTACGAGTCCTTTCTCAGGAGTCTCGCACACGCGCTATGCTTCTGCTATACGGACCCGGGCGACGACTTCGAATTCGTATTCCTGAGAGACGGGGCGCTCACCGACCTCTTCTCCGGGCTCCTCGGGGGTCTCGTCTGCGAGCCGAGATGGATGAGGAGGCATTTAAAAATAGACGCCGGCGGGGATTTCCTCGATTTCGTCCGTCTAAGGCGGCTCATGACGGCGAGGCTCGACGCTGGACGCGCCCTGTACGCTCGTGAGCTCTTCGGAAGCGGAGACACTCGTGATTTGCCGGAAATATTCACAGAAATCATGAGCGGGGCCGCGCAATGCACGGCCGACGGGCGGAATTATATCGCCGAATTCATCTCCCCGCTCTACTCTCCTTTCAGGTTTAAAGCCGCGCTTGCCGGGACCGGACTCCGTCGATACATGATGGAATCGTTCGACGAGGAATGGTGGAGGACGAGTGCGGCCGGGGAATTCATGAGGGGCGTCTGGTCCCGCGGGGGCAGGCTAACGGCGGAATCATTCCTGGCTACGGCAGGCTTGAAAGAGCCCGACTCCGGAATGCTCGTACGGAATTTCGAGGAGACGCTCCGTTAAATCCTTTCAGGAAATAAACCGGGCATCCGGTCAGGGAACCGCCAGTCGACGTATCTATTCAGTGGGCTACCATTTACAACGCATGCCGACAGGGTCTCAAGGGTTCAGTATCACCTTTCCGAACTGACTCCTGTCTTCTAGCATCTTCTGAGCTGCGGAGGCCTCCGACAGCGGGAACCTCTTGTCTATCACGGGCGAGAGCCTCCCGAGCGAAACTAAGTTGATGACGTTTATCAGGTTGCCCCTCGGGGCGTTGAACACGGTGACGCCGAGAACGGAGAGGTCTTTGACTATGACCGGACCGAAATTAAAAGTAGTCTGTCCTCCGCCGACTACGCCGATCAAGAGGAGACGGCCCTTCATCTTGAGCGACTTGAGGTTGTTCTCCCAGACGGACGCGCCTATCTGGTCGAAAATCAGATCAACTCCCTTGTTGTCCGTTATCCGCTTCACCTCTTCCGAGAAATCGGTCGTGTTGTAGTTGATCGTGGCGTCCGCGCCGAGCTTGCGAACTTTCTCAAGTTTTTCGTCGCTCCCCGCGGTCGCGATAACGAAGGCTCCGCCCTCTTTCGCGATCTGAACGGCGGCGCTTCCGGTCCCGCTCCCGGCCGCATGGACGAGCACGGTCTCTCCGCTCGCCATCCCCCCCCTGTCGAAGAGCCCGTACCACGCAGTCACGTAGCATATCGGGAGCGCCGCCGCGTCGTCATAGGACACTTCGTCCGGTATCGGGACAGCGTTTGCCGCCGGGACTTTCACATACTCCGCGAACCCCCCGTAGAAATTGACTCCGATCACCATGGGCCCTTTCGGGGTCTTCACGGTCGGGTCTATGACGACGCGCGTGCCGGGTGCGATGTCTTTTACGTTCTTGCCGGCCCTCTCCACGTCGCCCGCGATATCGACGCCGCCTATGTGCGGGAGGTCGACGGGACGCGGCGATTTGCCGGACCTGAGTCTCAGGTCGAGATGGTTTAAAGACGCGGCTTTCACCCTTACAAGGACTTCATCGTCCCCGAGCTCGGGCTCAGGCACGTCTTCGTACTTGAGCACGTCCACTTCTCCAAACTCGTGATAACGGATCGCTTTCATGATCACACTCCTTTGTGTGCAGCTGTTTTATTATTCTCAAGTTCATTTTACTACAAGCGTTGAATAATTGTAGCACAAATCGCCTGACCGGGTTTCGCAGCGTTTATTGAACATACCGGTATAATGAGGTAGCCTTTCATTTGACGGTCAGGCGGGTTCATGTTCGGAATAGGAACGAGCGAAATATTAATAATACTCCTCATCGCGCTGCTCGTGCTGGGGCCTAACGAGATACCGAAGCTCGCTAAAACCCTCGGCAGGGGAATGCGCGAGCTCGAGAGGGCAAAGAACGAGCTCAAGGACTCCATACAGTTCGATTTAGAAGAAAAAGAAGCCCGCACGGCGAAAGCGCCCGAAAGGTCGGAAAACGAAGAGACCGCCGAAGACAAAGAGGAAGAAGAAGGAAGCGCGATCAAAAACCCCACAAGCAATTCGCCGGTCTGATCAGAACGCCTGCCCTATGCTTATAAAGAACTGAACCCTCCTTATGCCGGGCTCCGGGTTGAGCGCGTATCCCACGTCGAACCTAACCGGCCCGATTATCGTGTCATACCTGAGCCCCACGCCGGGGGCGTACTTCAGTCCCCCCAAGGGGAAGCTCCACTCTTCGGCGTATACGTTACCGTAGTCGAAGAACACGACCCCGCCGAATTCCCCGTAGATCGGATACCTGACCTCGAAGCTGCCCACGAGGAGAGAGTTGCCTCCGAGCGGGTCTCCCCCGTCGCTTAGCGGACCGAGCTTCTGGAAAGGGAAGCCCCTCATGCTGGTGCTGCCTCCCGCAAAGAACCTCTTGAATATAGGTATGTCGAATGTGCCCGTGTTGCCGAATGGCTGGATCACTCCCATTGTTATCTTCTTCGCAAGGATCATCTTGTATAATTTTTTATACCCTCTCAATTCGACCGTGCCCTTCAGGTAATTCACGTCCGAGAGGAGCGCCCGGAACGAGGACTCGAGCCCCGTTGAGACGACGAAACCGCGCGTGGGGTTAAGTATGTTGTCCGTAGTGTCCCTCTCGAGCCCGGTATTGAAGAACGTGAGGAAGAAATTTTCCCTGCTCTGTTCTTCCGGGGTCCTCCTCGCGCTCTTCTGGACCCTCGAGAACTGCACGTTGAACGAGCCGAAGGAAGAGTAGTATTGAGCAAAGTCCTTCTGGAGCTCAGCCGTAGCGAGGAAGCTCTCGCCCTCGAAGCTCGGCACGTCGTCCCTCTGGAAATTCAGCGCGCCCGTGAGACTCGAATCCCTGCCCAGTATAAACGGCTGTATGACGCTCGTTTCGAGCCTCTGGGTAATGAATGAGGCCTTACCTGCGACTTCGAGCCTCCGTCCGCCGCCGAAGAAATTTCTCTTCGTCCAGATCACCTGCCCCCTCAGCTTGTCTTCGGTGCCGAAACCGACACCGAATTTCACCGACCCCTGTTTTCTTTCTTTTACGACTATTTTCATGTCGGCTATCTTCTCAGCCTCGTTGTATACGGGGTCGATCACGACCGACCTGAACAGGCCCAGCTGGAATATATTGGCCTGCGTTTCGTTTATCTTGGTCAAGGAATACTCTTCGCCCCGCTTGAAAACCGCTTCCCTCGAGATGATATAACTCTTTACCTGCTCGTTCCCCTCGACGGCGACCGTTCCGAACCTGTATATGGAGCCGGGTTTGACGACGAAGGTCGCCTTCGCCCATTTCTCCTTCCTGTTCACGAGCGCCTCGCCTTCAATTTCAGCCTTGGGATAGCCCTTCTCGGAGAGTATCTCCGTGATCGCCCCCTTGGTCTGCTGGTATCCGTTAGGGGAGAAATTCTTATTCACCTTGAGCGGCACGGCTTTTTCTATCTCCCTTTTTGTGTCGTCGCTCAGGTCCCCCTCGTACTCGAGGCTGAGCTCCGTAAGTATGACCGGCGCACCTTCCGTTATATTGATCGTTATCTCGACCCTGGTGTTGTCGTTATTGAACTTGAGCTCGTAAGAGGCCTGGGCGTCGTAATAGCCCTGGTTCGCGTAGAGCCTCTTTATCCTGATCATATCGTCCTTCAGCACCTCTTCATTGAACTCGGGCTTCTTCACCCAAAACTTGATGGAAGGGAAACCGGTCCCTATGCTCTGCTCAATATCCTGCTTGGTGAGGACTTTCGCCCCCTTTATTTTTATCTTGGAAATGCGGACGACCGGCTCAGCGGCTTCTTCGCTCTCGGCGCTCGGCGCTCCCTTCTCCTTTTCCTGACAGAACGTAACGACCGGCGCATGAATTATTGATACGTGTATGAGCAGGTATGAAAAAGATAGAAAGATATATTTTTTCATTTAGAGGGCAAGGGTAACTCTTTCCGTTTGAGTCAAGAAAAACCAAAATTCTATTATGCTGAGCTACTGCAATTATGCAAGAGAATACCACAAATTGCATCCCGTTATCTCAAAATTCAGGCGGAACGCCCGCCGGAATTCGTGAGAAGTGTTGACAACGAAGCACGCAAGTCATTATAATGAATTGGGGTTCGATTTAAAGTTCGATTCAAATCCATCGCTCCGACAAATCACAATGGAAAACCTTGGCGGCCTCTTCAATCCCAGCTCACCCGAAATGGAGGCAATGGCAGATTTAACGTACTATACGATCGCCATCTCAGCCGTCATACTGGGCATCATCGTCATTGCGGTCGCGTACATAATAATCAGATACAGAAAAAAGCCGGACGAAGACGGCGAGCCCTATCAGGATTTCGGAAGCATCAAGATCGAACTGGTCTGGACCGCGATCCCCATAGCGATAGTCGCTGTGCTTTTCCTTCTCACGTGCAGCACTATGAAAGCAGTGGACCCCCCGGCCGGGGACAGGGAGCCCGACATCGTCATTATAGGTCATCAGTGGTGGTGGGAGATAAGGTATCCCGCGTCCGGGGTGATGACGGCCAACGAAGTGCACATACCCGTCGGGGAAAAGCTGCTCGCCCGCCTCGAATCCATAGACGTGATACACGACTTCTGGGTGCCCGAGCTCGGGAGAAAAATAGACCTCGTGCCGGGACACCCCAATTACATGTGGCTTGTGGCCGGCGAGCCGGGAGTATATATCGGGGCCTGCGCCGAGTTCTGCGGCGACCAGCACGCAAACATGCGTATCAGAGTAGTCGCGGAGCCGGAAGCGGATTTCGAGAAATGGACCGATGAGCAGCTCGTCGTACCCAGCACCCCGACCGCCGGAATAGCCGGAGAGGGAGCAAAGCTCTTCCAGACGATGGCCTGCATGAACTGCCATACTATACGCGGGACGGCCGCGGCTGCGAGGGTCGGGCCGGACCTGACTCATCTCGCCGACCGCGCTACCATAGGCGCCGGGGTGCTCACGAATACGCCAGAGAATCTGGCCAAATGGCTCGCCAACCCCCAGAGATATAAGCAGGGGTCTCTCATGCCCAACATGAAGCTCTCGGATTCGGAAGTAAAATCCATAGTCGCATACCTGGAGGCGCTGAATGAGCAGTAGAATCCCTCTCGTACCTGAGAATACCGTACCCCTGCCTTCGCTCAAGGCGAATAACGGCCTCCTCAGCTGGGTCTCTTCAGTAGACCACAAGCAGATAGGGATCATGTACCTCATCGTGACGTTCATCTATTTCCTTCTTGGAGGCGTCGAAGCGCTCTTAATACGGGTACAGCTCGCCCACCCCGGAAACGATTTCCTCACGCCCGAGCTATATAACCAGCTCTTTACGATGCACGGCACCACTATGATATTTTTCGTCGTCATGCCGTTCCTCATCGGGGTGGGAGTTTACCTGCTGCCCCTCATGATAGGCGCGCGCGACATGGCCTTCCCCCGCCTGAACGCGCTCAGCTTCTGGCTCTTTTTCTTTGGTGGCATTCTGCTTTACTACAGCTTCTTCACGCAGAGCGGCGCGCCTGACGTCGGCTGGTTCGCGTACGCCCCGTTAAGCGAAAAACCTTTTTCCCTCAACAAGGGGCCGACTTACTGGGCGCTCGGCCTCCTCGCTTCCGGAATAGGCTCAGTCGCCTCGGGGCTCAACAACGTCGTCACGATACTGACGATGAGGACCCCGGGCATGACTATGCGCAGGATACCCCTTTTCGTGTGGATGATGCTCGTCACGTCGCTCCTCCTCGTATTCGTGATACCCATAATCACCGCCGCTTTCGCCATGATGCTCCTCGACAGCATGCTGGGCGCGACCTTCTTCACGCCGGCGCACGGAGGCTCGGCCATACTCTGGCAGCACTTCTTCTGGGGATTCGGACACCCCGAAGTCTACATACTGATACTCCCCGCCTTCGGAATCATATCGGAGGTCATTCCGGTCTTCTCGCGGAAACCTATCTACGGCTACGAGTTCGTCGCCGCGTCTACAGTGGCTATAGGGCTATTGAGCCTGGGAGTATGGGCGCACCACATGTTCGCCGTAGGGCTCGGCAACGTAACTAACGCATTTTTCTCCCTCGCGAGCATGCTCATCGCCATACCGACCGGGGTCAAGGTGCTTAACTGGGTGGCGACCATGTGGGGCGGCAGGATAAATTTCGCGACCCCGATGCTCTTCGGGACGGCGTTCATAATAGAGTTCGTAGTGGGCGGGCTCACGGGTGTCGCTATAGCATCGGTACCCATCGACTGGGTAGTGACGGACAGCTACTTCATAGTAGCACATTTCCATTACGCCATCTTCGGCGGTTCTGTGTTCGCCATATTCGCGGGCGTGTATTACTGGTTCCCCAAGTTCACGGGAAGGATGCTCTCGGAGACGCTCGGCAAATGGCACTTCTGGCTCACGGTGATCGGATTCAACATGACGTTCTTCATACAGCATTTCCTGGGAGTGATGGGCATGCCTAGGCGAACTTATACGTATTACGACATGCCCTACTGGGGCCCGATGAACCTCATATCCACTATCGGGGCGATGATCCTGGGCCTGTCGGTATTAGTATTTGTCTGGAATATTCTCGTAAGCCTGAGGAACGGCAGGCCTGCCGGGGATAACCCCTGGAACGCGTGGACGCTCGAATGGGCTACCACATCGCCGCCGCCGGTAGAGAATTTCGAGCTCGTCCCGCCGGTCAGAGGCAGGCGTCCGCTCTGGGACCTTGCCCACCCGGATATGCCGGACGAGCCGGGTGCGAAGATCGTTTAGGAGAAGTTTGTATGGCGAATAACAAAATGCTCGTCGGTTTTTTCATAGCCTCGGAATCGATATTCTTTCTGATGCTCATACTCGCTTACGTAAACTTCCACGGCTCCGTAACGGACGGCCCTACGGCTGTAAACAGCCTGAACCCCGTAGTTACGGGCATATTCAGCCTGTTCTTATTCGCGAGCAGCTTCACTATATGGCTCGCGGGTAAAAGCCTGAGAGAGAAAAACCACTTCATGCTCAAGGTCTGGATATTGGCGACGATCATTTTAGGCGCGGTCTTCATATTCGGGCAGGGCCTCGAATGGAGCGGTCTAATAGACAAGAACATAACAATCAGCCGGAACGTATTCGGCACGACTTTCTTCACTCTCACGGGGTTCCACGGTTTTCACGTATGCGTGGGCCTGATCATGCTTTCGCTCCTCCTCGCGCTCGCGCTGGCGGGGGACTTCAAAGGGCCGAAATCAGACGCCGTCGAATGCATCTCGCTTTACTGGCACTTCGTCGACGGCGTGTGGGTAGTGGTATTTTCCGTGATATATCTATGGGCGTTCTTGTGAACTTATATAAATTTAATTTACCGGAGAGGGCGCTATGAGCGTATTACAATTTTTAGGCACGGCATGGTCGTTTGAGCCCTGGGCTGTTATTTTCGCGCTGGCGCTGATCGCGTCTTACGCTGTCATGCCCGGGTCCCGGCTCAACAGGAAGTCCCTGGTGTTCGTATCAGGGATATTGCTCATGGTACTGGCCCTCGCGTCCCCGCTCGACTATCTCGGTCGGAATTACCTTTTCAGCGCCCACATGGTCCAGCACATACTCCTACTCCTCGTAATTCCTCTAATGCTTCTCTCGGGGATTCCGGAAAGAGCCGCGGAGAAAGCGCTCGACCTTCCAGTCGCGGGCGTGGTGATGAGATTCCTGGGGAACCCCGTACCGGCTTGGATACTCGGCGTGGGCTCGATGTGGGTATGGCATATGCCGCCGCTCCACGATACCGTCATGAAGGACGAGAACCTTCACATAGCGCAGCAAATAAGCTTCGTGCTTACGGGCGTTATATTCTGGTGGCCCGTATTCGCCCCGGTCAGGAGTGCGAGGCTCGCGCCCCTTGCGGCCACTCTGTACCTGGCCTCCGCCTGCCTCGGCTGCACTATACTCGGCATGCTCATTACATTCGCCGGAGCGGGGCTTTACCCCGCGTACGCAAACCCGGCTGACCCGGCGGGGATACTGTCATATATAAGGAACGACCTCTGCATCACACCCGGGGTGGACCAGCAGATAGGCGGCCTTACGATGTGGGTGCCCGGATGCCTCATATACCTGGCCGCAAGCA
>Ga0187893_10014294_pt1 | contig 10857 bp, 9 predicted proteins | sample MA1701074metaG_FD_139574 | JGI IMG/M metagenome (GOLD analysis project Ga0187893, IMG submission 139574) | White microbial mat communities from a basaltic lava cave in the Kipuka Kanohina Cave System on the Island of Hawaii, USA - MA170107-4 metaG ...
ACCGCGGTCATCCAGCCCGGAGGCGGCACGATGTAGCCGCCCTCACCCTGGATCGGCTCGACGAACACGGCTGCCACATCCTTGGGGTCGAGGTGCCGCCGGAAGAGATCCTGCTCGATGGCCTCGACGCAATAGATCCCGCACCCGGGGAACGTCTTTCCAAACTCGCAGCGGTAACAATACCCGTAAAAGACGTGGTGCACGTCCGGGAGCATGGGGCCGAACCCGCCGTGCTGGCGGGCCTTGCTCGAGGTGAGGGACAAGGCGCCGTAGGTGCGCCCGTGGAACGATCCCTTGAACGCCAGGAACCCCGTTCGCCGGGTCGCGTAGCGCGCGAGCTTCATTGCGCCTTCGACCGCTTCGGTACCGGAATTGGTGAGGAACACGCGCTTCCGGCCCGGCCCCGGCGTGATCGCGGCGAGCCGTTCGCAGAGCGCGGTCATGTTCTCGAAGAAGAAATCGGCGCCGCAGATGTGCAGAAACCGCGCGGCGGCGTCCTGGATCGCTTTCACGACTTTGGGGTGACCGTATCCGGTCGCGGAGACGGCGATGCCGGCCATGAAATCGAGGTAACGGTTTCCGTCCACATCTTCGACCATCGCCCCTTCGCCGCGGGAAATGACGAGGGGGTATTCCTTGATGTAACACGGGGCGCTCACCAGCTTGTCGCGCGCAACGATGGCTCGCGCGTTAGGACCCGGAGGGGGAGTGGTGATCCTGGGGTAGGGCTTGCTCATGCTGGTCCTCGCTGGAACTGCGTATGCGACTGCACCGGCTGGGTCCCCCTACCTCATGCTCTCGATCGCGACCTGGAGCCGTTCCACGATCTGATCGATTTCGCCCTCGGTGATCACGAACGGCGGCGCCAGCATCACCAGGTCACCGTTGGTCCCGTCCACATGCCCCACGTTGGGCCAGACCATGAGGCCGGCGCGTTCGGCCGCGGCGGCAAACCGCTCGGCGAATCGCTTCGCCCGGGGAAATGGCGCCCGCGACTCGCGATCGGCCACGAATTCGATGCCCGCCAGGAGTCCCCGTCCCCGCACGTCTCCGACACAGGAGGCCTCGCGGAGCGGGGCCAGCTTCTCATGGAGCCGGCTGCCCATCTCCCGGCACCGGGCCAGGAGATCGTGCCGCCGAAGATACCGGATTGCGGCAATTCCCGCCGCGCAGATCATCGGGGCGTGGATGAAGGTCTGGGCATGCAGCACCGAGCCGGATCGGGCGAGCACATCCACGATCCGCTGGGGCGCAGCAACTGCAGCGAGCGGGGCATACCCACCGCTGATCCCCTTGCCGAGCACCTGGAAATCGGGAACCGCTCCCCCCCCCTCCCGCCCCCCGTAGGGCTCCAGGGCAGACCAGGTGCCGGTCCGTCCCGAGCCCACCAGCACTTCATCCGCGATCCACAGCACGTGGTGGCGGTCGCAGATCTCCCGAACCGTCCTCCAGTAGTCGGGCCGAGGGACCGCGGCACCAGTGGATGATCCTCCCACCGGTTCTCCGATGAATGCCGCCACATGCTCCGGCCCGATGCGGTGCAGCACCTCTTCGAGAGAGCGGCCGGAACAGCGAGAACAATCCTGATCCTCGCCGCGGCAGGCGCAGCGATACGGGCTCGGCGCGGGAACCCGTGGAACATCTACCAGCCAGGGCTGAAAATAGGTCCGGTAGTGCTCCCGGGCGCCAAGGGAGAGCGCCAGCAGCGTGTTGCCGTGATACGCCGGGGTCAGGGCGACGGCGACGTGCTTCTTCGGGAAGCCCGATTCGACCCAATACTGGCGGGCCAGCTTGAGCGCAGCCTCGATCGCATCGGAGCCGCTGGACAGAAAGAAAAAGTACCGGAGATCGCCGAGGGCCAGATCGGCCAGCTCGGCGGCGAGGGTTTCCGCCGCCTGGTTGGTGAAGGCAACGCCGCTCACATACCCGACGCTCCTGGCCTGCTCGGCCAACGCCGCGATGATGTCGCCGACCCCGTGACCGAGCGAGGCAACGAACGCACCGCCGCACCCGTCCAGATAGCTCCGGCCCTCATCGTCGTGGAGCCAGCACCCCTCGGCCTTCACGATCAGGGGATAGGTGCGAGCCAGGTTCCGATAGAGGACGTGACTCTCGGGGTAACGGTAGGGCATGAAAGAAAGTTACCTTCCAACCCCGGACGCGGAGCCCTGATGACACGATCCCTTGCCCTGTTCCTCGCAGTGGTGCTCCTGGCCTGCCGGCAAAACGAGCCCGCGGACCTGGTGCTGCGGCATGCGGTCGTGTACGCCACAGCGATCGATTCGGCCCCGGCCGAGGCCGTGGCCATCCGCGACGGCCGGATTGTCTTTGTCGGCAGCGACAGCGGTGCCGACTGGTTCATCGGGCGGCGGACTCAAGTCCTGGACCTCGAGGGCCGGATGGTCCTCCCGGCGTTCCGGGACACCCACATGCATCCGCGGGGCGGGATCCAGCTTGCCGAGTGCACTCTGGACGACCTGCGAACCCGCCAGGAAGTATTGGATTCGGTCCGCCGGTACGCGGAACGGCATCCCGAGCTGCGCTGGATCCGGGGGAGCGGCTGGCAGCTTCCGGTGTTCCCGAATGCCAATCCGCGGAAGGAGTGGCTCGACGCGATCGTTCCCGACCGGCCGGTGTACCTCCGGGCGGCCGACGGCCATTCGGCCTGGGTGAATTCCCGGGCGCTCGAGCTGGCCAACATAACCCGCGCCACCAGGGACCCCGCCGGTGGACGCGGGCGCATCGAACGGGATTCGACCGGCGAGCCGACCGGCACTTTGCGGGAGAGCGCGATGGAGCTGGTGTCCCGGTATCTGCCGGAGCGAACCCCGGAGGAGATTCAGGCCGGGATCCAGCGCGCCCTCACGATGGCCAACCGGTACGGGATCACCGCCGTGGTGGACGCTTCGGCGGACACGACCCTGCTGCGAGCCTACGCAGGCCTCGACAGTGCGGGCCTGTTGACCGCTCGCGTTCTGGCGTCGCTGTACGTCGATCCGGACGGTAGCCCCCAGGCCGAGGTGGATTCCTTGCGAGCGTGGCGAGGGCGGTTCCGGGGTCAGCGGTATTTCTCGCCGAGCGCCGCGAAGCTCTTCGTGGATGGAGTCATCGAGGCCGGGACTGCCGCGTTACTCGCGCCTTATCTCAGCGGTCCCGGCGGTGGCGAGAGGGGTGAGCCGAATTGGACCCCGGCAGCGCTGGACACGCTGGTATCCGCTCTCGATGCGGCGGGCTTCCAGCTCCACGCGCACGCGATCGGCGACCGCGCGATTCGGATGGCGCTGGACGCCTATGCATTCGCTCGCCGCCTGAACGGGCCCCGCGACGCGCGGCCGATCATTGCCCATCTGGAGTTGATCGACTCCGCCGACGTCCCCCGGTTCGGCAGGGAAGGTGTGATTCCGAGTTTCCAGCCTCTCTGGGCCTATGCGGATGACTACATCAACCGGCTCACGATACCGGTGCTCGGTCCGGCTCGGTCCCGATGGCTCTACCCGATCGGCTCGGTGACCCGGGGAGGCGCCCATCTTTCCGTGGGGAGCGACTGGCCAGTGACCTCCATGAATCCGCTGGAGGCCATTCAGGTCGCGGTCACCCGGCGCGGTCCGACCGACTCCGCGGGACCGCCCTGGATTCCCGAAGAAACCGTGGACCTCGGCACCATCTTGCGCGCCTACACCCTTGGCGGGGCCTACGCTCTGGGAGACGAGGCGAACGCCGGGACGCTCGAGGTGGGGAAGATCGCCGATCTCATTGTCCTCGACCGCAACCTGTACCGGATTCCCCCTGCGGACCTTCATGCCGTCAAGGTGGTGTTGACGCTGTTCGAGGGGCGCGAAGTCTGGCGGGCACCCGAACTTCGGCCTCCCCCCCCCTCCCCCACCAGGAATTAGATTTTGATGGTCCAGGTGGCTCCCGAAGAAACCTGGATCGTCTATGGAAAAAGCAGGAGTGGCGGTATGAAGCTGATTCGAACGGTGGGGCTGCTGGCGGCCATGACCGGGGCCGCCGTTCCCCTCCCCAGCCAGGGGGGGGAGGGGAGGGGCGGAGGCAAGCCGCCCGCCCGGATCCGTGGCGTCGTAACCGACCTGTCCGGTCAAGCCGTCGAGGGCGCCCGCGTGGATGTGCAGGGACTTGGCCTTTCGGCCGTAACCGGGGCGGACGGCTCCTACCGGATCGAGGGGATCAAGCCGGAGCGGTACTGGGTGGCGGCCAAGGGACCGGGTCTCGAGCCGCAGCGGAAGGCCGTGACCCTGGAGCCCGGCGACGACCGGGAGATCGGGTTCACGCTGGTTGCGGTGTCGATCACGGTGGCGGAGGCGCGGGCCGGGGAAATGGACAGCCTCTACCGGGACTTCGCGGTACGGCTGACCCAGAGCCTCGACGGAGTCTTCCTAACCCGGGATGACATCTTCCGTTCCCAGCAGCCCCTGCTCGGGCAGGTGATCGCGCACTATCTCGTCCCGCTCACTCCCCGCACCGCCGTCCGGTTCCGGGACCCGGCGGCGGGGTTCACCAGCACCGGGTGCGCACCGTGGGAAAGCTGGATGGTCCACGGATCCCGGCGATGGGCTCCCGACCCTCAGGCCTATCCGTTCATTTCGGTTGACGGGGCGCGACCGTTCCGGAGCCGGGCCCTCTATGAATTCGACCCGAACCTGGTGGAAGCGATCGAGGTCTACCGGGGAGCGGCCACGTATTTCAACACCGTACCGACGGCGAACCAATGCGGACTGGTGATCATCTGGACCAAATAACCCGGCGGGTATTCGCGCAACGGGCCCTGGCAGGTATGGGAGTGCTGCTCGGAGTGCTGCCGGTGGCGGGGATGGCCCGGGGACGGCAAGCCCCCAGGATCCCGATGACGGTGTACTCGGACCCGGGATGTGGCTGTTGCGCCAAGTGGGTGACGATGATGAAGACGGCGGGCTTCGAGACCTCGGTGCGCAGCACGACGGACATGGACGCAATCAAGCGGCGCTACAACATCGGTCCCGATCTCGCCTCGTGCCACACGGCGGTGGTCAGCGGTCTGCTCGTCGAAGGACATGTGCCGGCCGACCTGATCCACAAGGCCCTCAAGGAAAAACAGCAGATCGCCGGCCTCGCGGTGCCCGGCATGGTCACCGGATCCCCCGGGATGGAGGGCGGCACGCCCGAGAAGTACGACGTCCTCGCGTTCGATGCCAAACGGAACACCACCGTATACGCCAAACGGTAGGACTCACCGCCACCGGGTGAGCAATTCCTCCCGGCGCAGTTTGCGCACCGCCGGCCCGAAGAGCGCGGCACAGATCACCAACCCCATTCCGGTTGCAGCGAGGCCGAGGACGGGACTGGCCATGGCGGGCCGGCCGGCCACTCCCAGCACGATCAGCGTCAGCGGAACGATCACCACCCCGACGAACATGTTGACTGACTGGGAATCGATGAACCGGGCGGAGGCTCCGATGCCGGCGAGCGAAGCCGCCGCAGCGAGTACCGGACCAAGCAGCACGATCCCCACCAGGTTCCCCGGCGTGGGGCCGATCACGGCGCCGAATTGCACGGCCGCCGCCAGCGTCGAGACAGCATAACTCGCGATAGCAGAGGCCCAGGTCCACAACAGCGCCGGGCCCAGGGCACCCACCAGCTTGGACAGCACCAGCTCCCGATCGCCGAGCGGCGTTGCGAGGATCGGTTCCAGGGTGCGCTGCTCCTTTTCCCGGACGATCGAGAGCCCGGCGGGTCCCGCCGCCAGGACGACCGGCATGAACAGGAACCAGAGCCCGAAGTCCCGCATGATGAGCCGCGCGAGCCGCTCGGCGATCGTCGCGCCGGTCAATGACGGATCGCGCTGAACGGTGTCGACCAGGAGGCGGATCCCGGGATCGAGCTCGACCGCGCTGCTGACCAGGGGCGCCGTCACGATGAGAGCGACGGGGAGAATCAATCCCAGAATCGGCAAGATCAGGTAGCCGGGCCACACCTGCCGGTTGGTGCGCAGGTCGCGAAGCTCCTTCCGGCAGAACAGGAGCAGGAGGGAACCGGTCACGCTCCGGCCCCCCCCCCCGCTCCCACCGCGCGGAGGTACACCTCTTCGAGGGAAACTCGCACCGGCCGAACCTCGAGGATGCCGGCGCCGGCAGCAACCAGCGACGATACCACCCGGGGGGTAACCCGTTCCGGATCTCCGGTTGCGACCCGGAGCAACGGGCCGGACGATGCCAGCTCGCCGACACCGGGCACGCTTCGCAGCATCGGCAGCAGGTCCGCCGGGTCCCGGTCGAGCCGGATTTCGACAGTTCCCGCGCTCCCGGTAAGGGCGTCGAGGGACCCGAAGGCAACCAGCTTCCCCTGGAGAATGCCCACCAGATCGGCGAGTGACTGCGCTTCGCCGAGGTGATGGGTGCAGAGCAGGATGGTGCGGCCCTCCCGCCGCAGGTCGGCGATCAGGTCACGCACTTCGCGGGCGGCGGCGGGGTCGAGCCCTGCGGTGGGCTCGTCGAGGAAGATGACCGCCGGCTCGTGGAGCACGGCCCGGATGAGCGCCAGGCGCTGTTTCATCCCCTTGGAGTAGCCGCCAAATGCCCGGTCCCGCGCGTCCCACAAATCGAGGCGCTTGAGCCAGCTCTCGATCCGGGGCCCGCGAACCGCATCCGCGATGCCGTAGAGTCGAGCAAAGAAATCAAGATTCTCGGCGCCGCTCAGGCGATCGTAGAAGCCGGGCGTTTCGGTCAGGAGCCCGGCGCGAGCCCGGAGCGATTTGGCGTCGTCGCGAATCACGGGGAGTGTGATCCCGGCCACTTCCGCCGTGCCGGACGTCGGCGGAAGCAGACCGAGCAGCATCCGCACGGTGGTGGTCTTCCCCGACCCATTGGGTCCGAGCAAGGCGCACAGCCGTCCGGACGGGACTTCGAAGGACACCCCGTCGACCGCCACTCGCCCATCAAAGCTGCGGGAAAGACCGCTCGCCGTGATCATGCGGCGGACTGCACTTCGCGCACGCCGCGCTCGATGTCCACCCGGCTCAGCAACAGCAGCCCAGCGACGAAGAAGAACAGGACCAGCAACACAGCGGTCCGGGGCGACTGAAACCCGTCGGCGACGAAGCCGAAGGACATCCCGAGGATCGCGCCGAGCCGCGAGAAGGTGCCCCAAAAGCCGAACATCTGGGAAACCCGGCCGGGCGGACTCAGCAGCCCGACGACCGTGCGGCTCGACGCCTGCGTGGCGCCGATCGCAGACCCTGCGATCAGGCCGAGCCCCTGAAACACCGCCTTGGGTCCCATGCCGGTCAAGCTGGACACCTCGGCGAGGAAGTAGATCCCCAGGACTCCGACGATCCACCATCCGAGCGTCGCCATCACAGTGCGCTTGGGGCCGATCCTGCTCTCCAGCCATCCGAAGAGGAAGGCACCGATGGCGGCACTCAACTGCAACCCGATGAAGAGCGTTCGCAGCTCCGGATCGGTGAGTTGCACCTCCCGGCTGGCGTAGATCGAGACGAATTTGGTGATCGCCTCGATCCCCCCCATGTACACCATGAAGGAAAACAGGAACTGGAACAGCACGCGGTTCCGGCGGACCGTGGAGAAGGTCTCCCGAAACTCGCGGAAGCCGGCCCGGAACAGCCGCACGAGGCCGGCGTGTTCATACCCCGGTGCGGGAGGCGTGCGATTGCGTACCAGCAGGAAGGTCGGTGCTGCGGCTACCATGAAAAAGACCCCGATGGCCACCATCGCGAGCTGGTTCTGGCGCACGTACCGGAACAGCTCGGCCCCGGGATCGGCTGTGACGATCAGAGTGGTGGCCATGATGATGCTGGCCAGGCCACCGAAATAGCCGACCCCCCACCCCAGCCCGGAAATCTTGCCCATGGTTTCCGGCGTGGAGAGGTCCGGCAGGAAGCTGCCGGTGAAGGTTTCGCTCAACATGAACCCCGCATTGCTCACGGCGACCAGCGCGATGGCGGTCCACACCATCCCGGGCTGGGCCAGCGCGAGCCCGGCGGTTGCCAGCGAGCAGGTCACCGCAGTGGCGAAGAGGTATCGCTTCTTCTTGCCGCTGTAGTCACAAATGGCGCCGACCAGTGGCGACAGCACCAGGGCAATCACCGTCGAGATGATGATGGCGATGGACCAGTAGGACTGGCGGACGGTCGAGCCGGCGGGCACGATGTAGCCGACGAAGAACTTCGAGTACAACACGGAGATGACGACCGTGGTGTAACTCGAGTTCGCGAAGTCGAACATGGCCCACCCGAAGATTTCCTTCCGGGTGACCGGCGGCCGGCTCATGAGTCCCTTTCCTCCCCGGCGGTGAAAATAGGCGACCTGCGGTTCAGCGGAGGAGCTGCACCACGGTGTACAGGCCCATGCCCGTCATGACGATCGCCACGAGAGTCCCCGCGGCGGTCAGGGACACCGGATGCCGATAATCGCGCATCAGGCTGGCGCGATGGCCCGCAACCAGAATCGCGCCGAGGCCGAACGGAAGGATGAGGCCGTTGAGAGCCCCGACCAGCAATAGCACCGTGACCGGACGGCCGACGATCAGGAAGATCAGGGTCGACAGCGCGATGAATCCGATGATGAGCGGGGCGGTGCGCTGCTCCCAGCCGGCCCGCAACGTGCGCACGAACGACACGGAGGTGTACGCCGATCCGACCACCGAGGTGATCGCCGCGGCCCACATGACCACCCCGAAAAACCGGTAGCCAATCTCCCCCGCCGCAAGACGGAACATGGATGCCGGCGGGTTAGCAGGATCGAAGCTGAGCCCCTGACTCACCACCCCGAGGGCGCCCAGGAACAGCAGGACCCGCATCAGGCTCGCGATCCCGATGCCGGTGAGGGCGGAGCGGGTGGCCTGGCCGATCGCCGCGGTACCGCTCATGCCGGCATCGAGCAGGCGGTGGGCGCCGGCGAAGGTGATGTACCCGCCGACGGTCCCGCCCACGATCGTGAGAATGCTCACCACGTCGAGCGATGCGGGGGCCACGCTGCGCAGCACCGCCTCGCCGATCGGTGGCCTGGCTGCCACCGCCACCACCACCGTCAACCCGACCATCAAGACGCCCAGCGTTTGCGCGAAACGGTCCATCGCGCGGCCGGCCTCCCGGAAAAGGAACAGCCCGATGGCCAGGACAGCGGACAATCCGGCCCCGAGCTCGACGGGGATGCCGAGGACCACGTTAAGCCCTAACCCGCACCCCGCGACATTCCCGATGTTGAACGCCAGCCCGCCGAGGGCGACCAGCACCGTCAGCATTCCGCCGAGACCGGGGACCACCCGGTTGAGCAGCGACTGGGCCGGCGCCTGCCCGGCGATGATGATCCGCCAGATGTTGACCTGCGCGACGAAGTCGATGAAAACGGAAACCAGGATGGCGAATCCGAAGCTTGCCCCCAGCGTGCCGGTGAACACGACCGTCTGGGTGAGAAACCCGGGGCCAATGGCCGACGTCGCCATGAGGAACGCGGCGCCGAGGAAGACCCGGAGCCCGGCCCGTCGAGGAGCCAGAGGGGGGGAAGCGCTATTATCCGGCCCCATGCACTCCTCGCAGGCCGCCGGGTTCCCCAGGCGCATTCTGATCTCCCACACCTTGCACGAGGGACTTGGGGAGGTACTCAAGGGCACCCGCCCCGATCTCGAGGTGCGGGCCCTGGATGCCGCCGACATCTCCGCCACGGATGTCCAATGGGCGGACGTGTTCGTCGGCTTTCGCCCGCCCCCTCAGGGACCCTGGCAGGAGCTCCGTTGGATTCATTGCATCGGGGCTGGCGTGGATGCCTTCGCGTTCCGCACCGGGCTCTCGCCTGGAACGCTCCTGACCCGCACGTCGGAAGACTTCGGTCCGATGATCGGAGAATACTGCGCGGCGCGGGCGCTTGCTGTCACGCAGCACCTGAAGCGCTTCACCGCCGACCAGGAGGCCCGCCTGTGGAAGCCCCAACACCCAACGACCTTCCGGGGCACTCGAGCCGTCGTAGTGGGCACCGGGGCGGTAGGCCGGGGCATCGCGAACGCGTTTCAGGGGCTCGGAGGATGGGTGGACGGCATCTCCCGCAGCGGGACGCCACAGCCTCCGTTCACTACCGTATACCCGGTCAGCCGATTCCTGGAGGCCGTGGCCGGCGCGCGCTGGCTCATTCTGGCATGTCCGCTGACCGAGGACACCTTTCACCTGGTGAATCGCGACCGGCTCCTGGCGTGCAGGCGAGTGTACCTGATGAATGTGGGCCGCGGTGCCCTGGTAGACGAAACCGCGATTCCGGAGGCCCTCGACTCCGGGGCCCTGGTGGGTTGCGCGCTCGACGTCTTCGAGCGCGAGCCTCCGCCCCCCGACTCGCCCCTGTGGAACCACCCCGAAGTCACCATCTCGCCGCATATCTCCGGACTGACCACGATCCCCGGGGCAGCGGAGGGGTTCCTGACCTGTCTCGCCGAGGTCGAAGCGGGACGGAGGCCGGCTTTGGCCGTCGATCCGATCCGGGGTTATTGATAGGGAGAGCCCCCCGCTCCCCAGCGAACCGCGAGGCGATTCATGCCCAACATCGGGACGTGGCATCCTCAGATCGTGCACTTCGTCATTGCGCTCGGTCTGGTGGGAGTTCTGTTGCGTCTGGGATCGTTGATCTGGAGGAATTCCTGGATCAACCCGGCAGCCTGCGCCCTCATCCTCTCCGCCGCGGGAGCCTCGGTGCTGGCGGCCAAGTCCGGCGATGATGCCCATGGCCCCGCTGAGCGGATCCCGGGGGCCCGCGAAGCGGTGCAGACGCACGAGCATTGGGGCCACCGGACGAGAAACATCCTGCTGGCTCTGGCGGGTATCGAGATTCTGGCACTGCTGTTCCGCTCGAAAAAGGCCGGACC
>Ga0187893_10014295_pt1 | contig 10857 bp, 8 predicted proteins | sample MA1701074metaG_FD_139574 | JGI IMG/M metagenome (GOLD analysis project Ga0187893, IMG submission 139574) | White microbial mat communities from a basaltic lava cave in the Kipuka Kanohina Cave System on the Island of Hawaii, USA - MA170107-4 metaG ...
GAAGAAGTTCCGGTAGGCGCTGTTCAAGTCCGCCAACGCCTGCTGCAACACCACCGCCGACACCTCGGCGAGCCACGCCCGTTCCGGGGTCGCCTTCGCTGCGGTGATGTGCCGGGACAGCTCCGCGTCGCTCAGGTAGGGCAGCCCTGCCGCGCGGGCCGCCTGTCGTGCGCGCAGCGCGTCGTTGAATACCACCCGGGCGCAGCCGAACGCCCGGGCCAGCGCCTGGCGCTGACTTGGCGTCGGGTTGAGGCGGTAGTTGTACCGGAGCTGCACCCCCCGCAGTTTACCAATGGTTATGACTGAGTACGGCGACATTCGCACAGGTCGGCACTGCGTGTTCCTGCTCCACGCCCACTTGGTGTTTGTCACCAAGTATCGGCATCACGTGTTCGGCGACCAGCACCTCGCGCGGATAGAGGTGGTCATGCGGGCGGTGTGCGACGATTTCGAGGTGGAGCTGGTCGAGTTCAACGGCGAGGCCAACCACGTGCACCTGCTGGTGAACTTCCCGCCCAAGGTCGCGCTGTCCCGGCTGATGAACTCGCTCAAGGGGGGTGTCGTCGCGGCGGCTGCGGCAGGAGTTCCCCGACCTCGTCCGCCACACTCGGCCCTGGCGGACCTCCCGCGTGGGCCTTCACCACCGCTCTGAAGGGCGGCGCACTGGCCCACAATCCGGTAGCGCGAGACCGGCCGCCGCTGCGCTGACCGGTGCCTGCGGGCTACTGGCCGTTGGGCTGGCCGCGCTGCTGGGCGATGAGCGTGTTCAGTAGGTGGACGATCTGCTGCTGTCCGGCAGCGGTGGCGTCGAGCTTGCCGCGCATCTCGGTGAGCCCGCGATCAACCTGGGCGAAGCCGTCGCCGACGCGCGTGCGTAGGTCGGTCAGGTCCGCACGCATCGCGTTGAAGCTGGACGTGGTGGCCTGGCGGAAGTCCCGGATCTCCAGGTCATCCGGCTGAGCCATGACCGGCACCCTACCGGGGCTGACCCCGGTGCTCGCGCGACGCCGGGCCAAGAAAGCTGACTGCTCGCCCGCCAAGATCGTCACCCTACTCCAGCCCGAGCCGGCCGCCAGCTGCTGAGCCGGGAGTTCTGGCAGACCGCAGATGAGCTGCTCCAGGCTGAGGGTGTTTTTGCTGGCCAGCTACGAGCAGGTGCGAGCGGCCAAGGAGGAGCACGAGGCTCGAAGCCGGGAGGCGGAGCTGGCCAAGGCGTACGCTGAAGCCCAAGCTCGTGCTCAGGCGCTGCGAGCCGCGACCAGTTCGTCTGCCACCGAAGCGGTTCAGGGTGCCAATGGGCTGGTGAAGTCGACCGGACCGGAGGTGCTGTCGGGTCTGGTCGCCGCTGTCGGTGCGGAACTCGCCGGTGGCTTGGCCGGGCCGCTGCTGTACTTGGCGTTTCTGAGCACACCCAGCCAGGTGGTGCCTATCGAGTGGAGAGATCAGCTTCGTGAGCAGCTTCGAACGTTTCTCCGTGAATGGGCACAGACGATGGAGCGTCGGGAACACCTCCGGTTACTCGGATGGGTGGCCACTGCTGTGGCTGCCTCGCAGATAGGCAGCTTGGACAGCGACGAGCGGGAACGCCTGGCGAAGGTCATTGCTACACCGAGCCGGGTGGATGAGCAATCCATTGGTCATATTGAGACCATGCTTCAGCATGCAAAACGGCAAGAGGATGCTTTCGGCCCGCATGCAGTGCTGCACACCGTCATCGCCCAGCAGGGAACTGGCCAGTTCCCTGCTGGACGAATGCCCGGCTTCGCTTCGCCCTCGTCTGCTGTCGGTCTACAGCAGCATGTCCAGCTCCATCGGAGGCTACTTCTTCAACCTTGACGACGCCACCAGTGGCATGCATTACAAGGAATCGGCGCGCAAGGCAGCCCAGGAAGCCCGTAACACTGAACTGGCTATCTACGCGCTGTGCACGATGAGCTATTACGCTTCCCAGCAAGGCAAAGCGCACGCCGCTATCGACTTCGCTGCTGCGGCGCAGAGCCTCGCCACAAAAACCGATGACCAACTTTTACGAGCCTGCGTCGCTGTAGAGTTTGGCATGGCCTACGCGGTTGACGGTCAGCACAAAGAATGCATGACCGAGTTCGACCGGGCGCTAGCCGGTCTTGCGTTATCATCTGGCCAGCGGTCTCCTGAGTCTCCGGTCTACTGGTTCCACGAGGGGTTGATTGCCAGCCACCAAAGCGACTGCTTGCTCAGGCTCGGCAAGCCAGCAGAAGCCGCCGCCAGCGCCGAACGGGGACTCCAGTTATTCGACACCTCGTTCGTCAGCGACCTGGCTTTCTGCACCCTTCACTTGGGCACTGCCCGGCTGCTGTCCGGCGAGGTTGAAGAGGCTGCGCGAGTTATTGGCGAGGGAGCACTGCTGGCCACCAAGATCCGCTCGGCGCGACTGACGAGTCAGGTCAGGGCTGCCCGCGGCCGTTTGCAGCCGTGGCGGGATACGCCAGCGGCGAAGACGTTGGATGAGCAGTTGACCGGGATGGGGTTCTATGCGTGAGTCGCAGATTTAGCCTTGAGGTGCCTCGATTCGACCAAACGTGGCGCGAAGATCCGCAAGCTAACGGCCGTCGGCCTTCGCACTGTTCAACTGTTGGCTGGTGGTGAGACGGAATCGAGCGCCGAATGACCTGGATCGTTCTGCGTACACGAAAAATCACCCGGCACAATGCGGTGACCTCTGCGCCCCTGGATCCAGAGCTGCTGTCCGTGTTTACGGCATGTAGGTGAAAAGGTAGATGCCGGCTCCCCCGACCGCGCAGAGCAGCCTGCCGCTGGGGTGCCAGGCGATGCCGACGTGGGAGCTGGCGACGCGCAGCGCACAGTGACAACGGCCGGTGGCCACATGCCAGAGTCGCACAGTGCGGTCACGGCTGGCGGTGGCGAGCAGAGCACCGTCCGGGGAAAACGCGCAAGCCTCGATCCAGCTGGCGTGGCCGTAAAGTATCGCCTGCGTGGCACCGTCGAGCACGCGCCAGAGTCGTATTGTCCGGTCGTCGCCGACGGTAGCCAGCAACCTGCCGTCCGGGGAGAACGCACAACTGGACACGGTGTCGACGTGGCCGGTCAGCACGGTCCGTTCAACGCCGTGGGCGACCTGCCACAGCCGTGCCGTCTGGTCCTGGCTAACCGTGGCGAGCAGGGAACCGTCCGGGGAGAATGCGCAGCCGCCCACCTCGTGGGTGTGACCGCTCAGTACAGCATGCGTTGTGCCGTCGGGTATCTGCCACAGCCGCACTGTGTGGTCGCGGCTGGTAGTGGCGAGCAGAGTGCCGTCAGGAGAAAAGGCGCATCTACGTACACCTCCGGTGTGGCCGGTCAGCACGGCTTGTGGAGTGCCGTCGGGAACTTGCCAGAGGCGTACTGTCCGGTCTCTGCTTGTCGTCGCGAGCAGGGTGCCATCGGGGGAGAACGCGCATCTGTTGACCGCGCTGGTATGGCCGGTCAGCACGGCTTGTGGGGTGCCGTCGGGAACTTGCCAGAGCCGCGCCGTGTGATCACGGCTCGTGGTGGCGAGCAGGGTGCCGTCCGGGGAAAATGCGCAGCCGTTCACCAAGCGGGTCGGGTTGATTAGTACCGTTCGCGCGGTGCCGTTGGGAACGTGCCATAGCTGCAGTGTTTCGTCGTTTCCGGCAGTGGCAAGCAGGGTGCCGTCCGGAGAGAACGCGCAGCCTCGCACCCACGTCCAGTGGCCAGTGAGGACTGCCTGCGTGACCCCGGACTCGACATGCCACAGCCGCACCGTATCGCTGCCTGCGGTGGCAAGCAGAGTGCCGTCCGGGGAGAACACACATGTCCACACTGTGTCGACGTGGCCGGTGAGCACCGTCCGCTCGGCACCTCCTGGGATCTGCCATAGCCGGGTTGTGCCGTCGTCACCTGTGGTGGCGAATAGAGTGCCGTCCGGAGAGAACGTGCACCCCCGTACCTTGCGGGCATGGCCGACAAGGACTTTGTGCTGCGTTCCGTCGGTGACCTGCCATAGTCGGGCCGTGCCGTCATCACTGCTAGTGGCGATCAGGACACCATCGGGAGAGAACGCACAGCCGGTTACCCCGCTGGTGTGGCCGACGAGCACGGCATGTTCCCTGCCATCGGCGATCTGCCACAGCCGAGCCGTACGATCGCAGCTGGCCGTGGCGAGCAGAGTGCCGTCGGGAGAGAATGCGCATCTCTGGACCCAGTCGGTGTGACCGCTTAGCACCGTGTGCAGGGTGCTGTCGGGGACGTTCCAGAGCCGTGCGGTGCGATCGTCGCTGACGGTAGCCAGCAAGGTGCCGTCGGGGGAGAACGCGCAGTCCCATACTCCGCCGGCATGGCCAGTGAGCACCGCCCGTTCGGTGCCGTCAGCAACGTGCCACAGTCTCGGTGCCGTCGTCGCTACCGGTGGCCAGCAAGGTGCCGTCCGGAGAGAACGCGCAACTGGTCAGCGCACAGGTGTGCCCAGCGGGGCGGGACTGGGTGGCGTCGGGTCGGTCGGGCAGCGGCCAGGCGGGCTCCAGCCGAGGGTGCGGCAGCGTGGGGCGGTAGCGGGAAGTACCGTTTCGAGCCCGGGTGCGCTGTGCAGTCGGCTGGCCAGGGTCGCCCCGAGCGCTTCGGGTGGGTCGATCGGGCTCAGCAGTGGTGCGTCCTGCTCGAGTACCCACCGCAGCTTGTCGGCCGTGGGCGTGTGCACGAGTGCGAGATCGGCCACGGCGCCGACGACCGAACCCAGCCGCCGGGTCTTAGCCTCCACCCACCGCAGGTCACACACCAAGGCGGCCAGCTCATCCTGCTCACCAGCCCCGGCGAGGTGTTGGGGCAGGTGGCGCCACAGGTAGCCGGCGTCCGGTGGCAGTGTCCACCACGGCCTTGGCCTGCTGTTCTGGTCGTCGTGGAGGGCCAGCAGCCCGGCAGCGGCCGTGGTTAACCGCTGATGCGCGTCAGCCTGCTCCGCGGAGCTGTGTCGGGTGCGTAGGTAGGCGCGCATGACGTCGTGCAGGACCAGCCGGGGGCCAGGTGGGTCGAGGCAGTAGTCGGCGACCAGGCCCAGTTCGGTCAGTTCCTCGCAGAGTGGGTCGACCAGGTCGGGGGGCCAGAGCAGGCGCAGCACGTCGAGTGGGATGTCGACGTCCTCGGGGAAGATCGCCAGGTCGAGGTAACGGTCCTGGTCGGCGGGGTAGAGCAGGGTCAGGCTCGCCTCGACAGTGGCGGCGACCGCCTGGGTCCGGTCCGCCGGCTGGGCCGGGTCGAATGCGGTCGGTCCCTCGGCGGTCAGCCGACGCACAATCTCGGCGGCGGCTTCGCTGGGTGGCTGTCCGCGGTCGGTGCGGCGCCGCAGCAGGCCGTTGACCAGGTTCAGCAGTACCGGCCACCGTCCCGCGACCGCGGCCAGCTGTTCGGCCGCTGCCGGGGGCAATCCGGCTACCCCGTCGGTGACTAGCGTGCGGGCCTGGTCGGCGGACATGGCGTCCACCCGGATCCGGGGCCCGGCTGCGGGTAGCAGGCCGGGGATGCGGGTGGTGACCAGTCGGGTGCAGGCTCGGCCGCCGAACCGGAATGGGCGCAGCTGCCGGTCATCCCAGACGTCATCGACGACCAGCAGCATCGGCTCGCGCTCGTCGAGCAGGCGGCCCAGCTCGGCCCCGGCCGCGTCCGGGTCGGAGATCGCCGGCCGGTGACCGCACAGCGCGCAGGCCAGGTCGTTGATCTTTTCGGCCAGGTCCGCGCCGTGGATCTCCTGACCCACCGTCACCCACAGCAGCCCGCCCGGGTAGCGGCGGCGGATCTCCGGGCGGTGGCACACCCAGGCCGCCAGCGTCGTCTTGCCGAACCCACCCGCCCCCGCCAGACCGGTCGTCAGTCCCACCTCCGCCGCGCCCGGTGCGGTCAGCGCAGCGATCAGGCGGTCGCCCAGCTCGGGGCGTTCCACCATCCGGTCCAGGGGCGGGGCCATCCACGGCGGGCGTGGCTCGCCCCGAGACAGCGTGCGTTCGCGGGTAAGGGTGGCCAGGCTTTCCCCGACCCGCGCCGCCAGATCATCTGGATTGGTCACCACGACGGTCACCCCGTCGTCTTGCAGCCGCCCCCGGAACCGGTTCATCCGGCGTCGATCGACATCGACCAGCGCCACCGGAATCGTCGTCGCCGCCTCGTCGAGCAGAAACACCAGCCGCGGCATCCCGGCTTGGCCGGCGACGTCGAACTCGAACTCGGTATAGGACACCCCGTTGTCACTGCCCGGTACCGGCGTGCCGTACCGGAAACCGATCACCCCCAGGTAGACGTCACAGCCGAGCACCTCCGCCCGGCACACCTGCGGTGACCGCTGATCCCGGGCACCGAAGTCGGCCATGTCCACGGCCACCCCACCAGCCCGGCGCACCGCCGCGCAGGCCGCGTCGACAAACGACCGCTTCTCGGGAAACCCAGCCAACTCGGAGGTATGGCTGACGAACACCCGCAGTGGACGGGCTGGCCCCGCTTCCATGGTGTGGAAACTACTCGACCATCCAGTTTCCACCGTGCCCGCCCTGATCGCGAAGATCAAGAAGGTGCTCGAAGAGGCTGGCGCGGTGCGGATCGCGGCCGAGCACGAGTCCGACGAGCAGATCTCCCACTGCTCTACCCTTCAACCCAGCTCGGCCGAAAACAACCAAAGCACCGAATGCTGCAGCCACAGTTTCTGGAGAATTTTCCGAACGCGACGATTGGGTGGTGTATCGCTGGCTGGCGTGACGACCACCTTTCCGTCATGGCGACGGCCGTGTGTGCGGTGCGCCACTGTGTGTGACGGTGTGAGTGGCATCGGTTGCCGCCCAACCTTTCAGGTGTGCCCGGAGGTGTTCCGGGCCAGCCTGTGGCGGCTCGGCAGAACCGGGTGTGAGAGTCTGGTCCGAGGTGAGGCTGCTGCTGGCAGCTGCCGCAGAACAGGCCGCCCAGGCCAGCGGTGTGCCGAGTCATCTGGAGGCATGGATGTGCGGGATCGTGGTGGCGCTGCCCATCTACGACCGACGTGGTGAGGAGACGTCCGTACCGGCTCTTGCCGGGATCCTGCCGGAGTTCTTAGGGGTACTCGACAAGCTCACCGATCCGGATAAGTCGGCTGATGCCTTGAGTATCGTCGCTGAGCAGCTCGCCGTCGCACTCGACGTCTATGCCACCCCCCACGCGACGCTGGCGGTGGCGAGCCAGCCAGCAGACATCGTATTGTCAACACTGAAGAAGCTCGCCGATTTCACCGCGGAGGTCGATGCCGAACTCGGACTCCAGACGTCGAGCTGGGACGCGGATGCCACCGAGCGCGTCCAGGGACTACTGCGGCACATCCGGGACCAGCTCTGGGCGTTGCGACATGACCGGCTGGGCGCGGTGGCCCGGGCCCGGGATCTTGCTCCCCACGGCTGGACCGAGCGTTCGGTCAACTCGTACTCCGCGCTGAATACCGTGGTGGATGCGCTGGATCGGCTTGAGGTACGTGGCCGGGATTCCGCCGGGATCAGCATCTGGGTCGAGTTGGCCGCTGCTGACCGGGCGCAACTGGGTGGGCTGTCCGGACGTGACGACGTGCAGCTCCGCAACGGCTCGGTGATTCTCACCGGCCATGGAGCCTGCTTCGTCTACAAGCAGGCAGCCATCGTCGGGCGGCTCGGTGACAACACCCGGCACCTGCGGCAGGCGATTCGAGGGGACGGCGACCTGCATCGGGTGCTGGCTTTGCCCTCGGCGACGGTGACCGTGATGGCGCACACCCGGTGGGCCAGTGTCGGACGTACGAGTGAGGCCAATGCCCATCCGGTGGACGGGCGGGATGCCACGGGAGCGCAGACCGGCCCCTTCTCCCTCGCCGTCCTGAACGGCGACGTCGACAACTATGTCGCGCTGCAGGAGCGCTGCGGGTACGTCGCCGACCCGGCCGCCATCACCACCGACGCCAAGCTGATTCCCCTCCTGCTGTCCGGGCACCTGGCTACCGGTGCCAGCCCCCACGAGGCGATGCGGGCGACGCTGTTCACCTGTGACGGCTCGATGGCCGTCGCGACCCAGTGTGATTCGGCCCAGTGCGATGTGGCGGCCGGTGAGGTCCTGCTGGGGGTCAAAGGCAGTGGGCAGTCGCTGTACGTGGGATTCGGCCCTGGTGGCTACCTGGTGGCCAGCGAGGCATACGGTCTGGTGGGCACCACCCGTAGGTTCACCCGGCTGGACGGCCATCGGTGGCCGGGTGCCAGCGCTGCGGGCACGGTCGCGCGGCTGACGCGCGAGGGCGCCGGTGCCCCGGACGCGGTCAGTCGTTGGGACGCCGACGGGGTGGCCCGTCCCCTCGCCGCCGAGGAGATCCGGGAAGCCGAGGTCACCACGCACGACCTTGCGCTCGGGCCCTTCGAGCACTACCTGCAGAAGGAGATCCACGAAGCACCGTCCTCCTTCCGCAAGACGCTGCGGAGCCGGATCCACCTTCCCGACGGTCACCCCTTCGTCTCGCTTCCGGACTCCTCGTTGCCCGCTGAGCTGCGAGAGCGAGTGCGCAGCGGTGCCGTGCGCCAGCTCGTCGTCCTGGGCCAGGGCACCGCCGCAGTGGCCTGCCAGGGTATCGCCCAGATGGCGCAGTGGCTGGTCGGTGAGGCTTTGCAGGTCTCTGCTTATCCCGCCACGGAGTTCTCGGCTTGGCGGCTACGGCGCGACATGTCCGATACCTGCGTCGTGGCAGTAAGCCAGTCCGGCTCGACAACCGACACCAACCGGGCCGTCGATCTCGTCCGGGGCCGTGGCGCGACGGTGATCTCCATCGTCAACCGGCGGGACAGCGACTTGGCGGTGCGCAGCGATGGACTCCTCTACACCTCCGACGGCCGAGACGTCGAGATGTCGGTAGCTTCCACCAAGGCGTTCTACGCCCAGGTGGCTGCGGGCTGCCTGCTGGCGGTGGCGCTGGCCAAGGAACTCGACCGGTTGACTCCGGCGCGGGAGGCTGTCCTGCTCCGCGGACTGATGAAGATTCCGGAACAGCTGGAGGCCCTGCACGGTCGTACCGAATACATTGCCGCGACCGCAGCGCAGGTCGCGACTCAATACCCGTACTGGGCGGTCGTCGGCTCCGGCCCCAATCGTGTCGCTGCGGCCGAGATCCGGATCAAGCTGTCGGAATTGTGCTACAAGACGATCTCCGCGGATGCGGTGGAGGACAAGAAGCATATTGATCTCTCGGCCGAGGCACTCGTCCTGGTGTGCGTGGCTGGGGCACCGCCACAACAGGTGAATGATCTGATCAAAGAGGTCGAGATCCTGGAAGCGCACCGCAATCGAGCTGTGGTTATCTGCGATGAGGGCACCGAGCACCTGTGGCCGACGGAGTTGGTCATACCCGTGCCGCACACGCATCCGGAACTCGCGTGGATCATGGCCACCGCTGCCGGCCACCTCTTCGCGTACTACTCAGCACGGGCGATCGACGCAGCAGCGGACAATGTACGGCGAGCTCTGGCCGGGCTGGAGGCCGCAGTCGACCAGGGTTCCCCCTCAGGGCGACCGCTGCCTATCGAAGTGTTGCTGCTCGTCCAGCAGTTGTTGACCGCGACGGCCCGTGGTGACTTGCGAGGGGTCCTCAGCAGCCAGGCTGCTGTGACGCTGGCCGGTATCACGTCCGTGCCGATTTCCAGCGAGACGGTCGTCAGCGCTGGTGGCGACCGCACAGCCGAAGCGCGGGTGGTGCTGACAGCGGCCCTTGACGAATTGGCACGGCCCATCGACACAGTCAAGCACCAGGCCAAGACGGTCACGGTCGGCACCTCGCGCAGCGACTCCGACCTCTATGACAACGAGATCGTCCAGGCACTGCGGGAGGCCGGCACTGATCCAGCTGACCTCACTTTCCCCGTCCTTGCCGTCATCCGGGCGCACTCGCCCGTGGTAAGCAGGCCGACGGGCGTGACGCGATACCAACTCCGTCCCGGTCCCGACGGTGCCATGCTCTGGGTGGCGAGGAAGACAGGCTCGGCCGCCGACCTGGTCAGCCGCGCGGACCAGGGGGGACCGCTGACGGGGTCGAAGCGGCGGGTCGCGGAACTGCGCGTACCGCGCCTCGTTCGGGGCCGGCACGACAACCGGATTGTGCTGATCGTACCGGAGCACGTCGCCGGTGACGTCATCGCGCTCTGCGTGGTGCATGTCGAACTGAGCAAGCACTGTCCACTTGCTGACCTGAGAGCGGCAATGGATTCCGTGGGCGACCGGATGGCTGAGATCGTCGCTGCGGTCTCCGAGACGAGTTCTGGTTTCGCTCCGGAGCGCCTGCTCTCGCTGCCAGTCGCCACTGTCCTGCTGGACCCGGTGGAGATCGTGGCCGAGGCGCTCAGCACAGCGAGTCGTTGACCGTGCGAGGATCGAATATCGTGAAGACGTTCGACGAGCTGTTCGCCGAGCTCACCGAGCGGGCGCGCAACCGTCCCGAAAACTCGGGCACCGTGGCCGCCCTGGACGCCGGGGTACACGCCCAGGGCAAGAAGGTGCTCGAAGAGGCCGGCGAGGTGTGGCTCGCGGCTGAGCACGAGTCCGACGAGCGGCTGGCCGAGGAGATCTCCCAGCTGCTCTACCGGGTGCAGGTGCTCATGCTCGGGCGGGGGATCAGTACCCGCGACGTGTACCGCTACCTGTGAGGTGGAAGGTTGACCGGGACCGTGCCGATGGACGAGGGCAGCAGGATGCTGCGGGTCGCCGTACCCAACAAGGGCACCCTCGCGGAGCCGGCTTCGGCGATGCTGGCCGAAGCGGGCTACCGGCAGCGGCATGACGCCAAGGACCTGACGGTCATCGACGCCTCCAACGAGGTGGAGTTCTTCTTCCTGCGGCCCAAGGACATCGCCA
>Ga0187893_10014296_pt1 | contig 10856 bp, 8 predicted proteins | sample MA1701074metaG_FD_139574 | JGI IMG/M metagenome (GOLD analysis project Ga0187893, IMG submission 139574) | White microbial mat communities from a basaltic lava cave in the Kipuka Kanohina Cave System on the Island of Hawaii, USA - MA170107-4 metaG ...
CGCGGTGGTCGCGGTGGTCGCGGTGGTCGCGGTGATCGCCCGCCCGCCGGCGGTGACGCCGGGCGTGGTTCCGGCCCCGGTGGGCGGAGACGTCGCCACCGTGGACGAGGCCGACCCGGCGGCCGTGCTCGCCGGCGAGGCGGTGAGGTCCGCCGTGCGGTCGGACGAATCGCCGCACCCCGGGGCCACGAATACGAAGGCGAGCGCCAACAGGATGCCGAGGGATCTCGCTCGCATCATCACCGTTCCTTGGACGCCCGGCGCAGGCGCGAGGTTCCGCGACAGGCTAGTGCCGCCTGCCGGCTCCCGCGGTCACGGCTGCGGCGTGGCGCGGCCATCAGGGCGCGCCACGATCAGCAGGCGCCTACGGGCAGCTCACCGCCCCGCCGCCCGCGTTGGGGTTGACGCAGAAGTCGTTCTCCGACCCGCCGTTGTTGAAGTTCGTGCCCCCGCCGCCGTCGAGGCGGTCGAAGCCCTGGCCGCCGAACAGGGAGTCGTTGCCGCCGCCGCCGAACAGGGCGTCGTTGCCGTTGCCGGCGGCCAGGCCGTCGTCGCCGTCGCCCCCGTCGAGGCGGTCGTGGCCGTCGTTGCCGCACAGGATGTCGTTGCCGCCCATGCCCCGGATGTCGTCGTTGCCGGCGAGGCCGAAGATGATGTCGTCGCCGGCGGCGCCGATGAGCAGGTCCTGGCCGGCGGTGCCGACGATGGCGCCCGGCGGCGGCGGCCCCGCGCAGAACTGCTCCAGGCTGACGATGGTGGTGGTGTAGTCCTCGACCTCGCCCGTGGTGGAAAGGCCGGTGGGGCCCAGGCCCCCGCCGGAGGAGATCCGGAACCGAGCGTACGTCGGGCCCGACGCCGCCGTCGCCGGGACGGTGAAGCTCAGGTTGTTCGCCCCGGCGGCGACCGCCACGTTGTCGAGGATCTTCTCGCCCGCGTCCGTGAAGTTGCCGTTGCCGTTGAAGTCGACGAAGGCGTCGATGCGGCCGGCGGACGAGGCGGTGATGGTCACCGTCTGGGGGACGCCGGCGATGAGGTTGGGGGGCAGGACGACGCCGTCCTCGTCGTCGGGGGCGAGCCCGCCCGGCGAGGTGTCGTCGCCGGCGGCCGCGGCGTTGGGCTGGCCGTTGGGCTCGACATCCAGCTCCGCGCCGAGGGCGGGGCCGCCGAACACCTGCTGGTGGCGCGCCCCTCCGGAGGCCAGCAGGGTGCCGTAGCTGTCCGGCGCGTCGCCGTAGTCGAGCAGGCCGTTAACGATCTGGCACTGCTGGAAGGTGAACGCGGTGGCCCGGGTGCCCCAGTTCCCGCTCTCCAGTTCGCCCGGACCCACGTCGCCGGTGGCGCCCACGGCCACGTACATCTGGAAGGTCCAGAACGTACACGGGTTGGACGGGTCGAGGACGGTGGCGCTGTAGTCGCCCCAGCGGTTGCGTTCCGCGCAGGGGTTGACCATGGTAGGCGTGCAGAAGTCGCGGTAGTAGTCGCCGGCCCCGGCCACGATGGTCAGCGGGGCCTGGAAGGTGGTGACGCCGGCGGTCGTCGTCCCGAAGGAAACGCACACGCTCGCCGCCTGGGTGGGGCCCGAGCAGGTGTAGCCGATGACGACGTCGCCGTTGGCGTTGGCCGCGATGCTCGGTTCGTGGAAGTCGAGGGGCGTGGCGGTGTCCTCGATGAGGCCGGTCTGGATGACCGTGTTGGTCGTCTCGTTGATCCGGTACCAGCGGATCGCCGCGTTCGGGGCGCCGCCGGTGCCGAGGACGGAGTGCGCGGCCCACAGCTCGTTGCCCTGCTCGAAGACGTTGCCGACGAAGTGCGGCGCGACGTTCTCGATGGTGTTGAACTCGCCGTTGTCGTCGGCCGGCTGGCGGGCGGCGGGCGGGGCGGCGTGGCCGGGGTCGCCGCCGATGGCCACGTCGGCGGCCAGGGTGGCGCCGGCCGCCTCGGCGCCCAGGATGCTGGTGCGGCGCAGGGCCGCGCCGGTGGAGCCAAGGACCGCGGCGCGGGTGGGCGCCCCGTCGGACGGCCCGAAGTCGACGGCCGGCTGCCAGCTGCCGCTCACCGCGGGGAGGCCGGCCGGGGTGGCTTCGAACCGGGTCAGGTTGGCGACGGACGGCGCGGCCAAGAGCAAGTCGGCCTTGGGGAAGGAGTAGCACGACTCGTTGCCCCCGCCGTTGAAGTCCTGGGTGCAGCTGTACACGCCGTTGGCGTCGATGCCCAGGGTGGGGTAGTCGTGGAACTCCTCGACCCCGACGGTGTCCGCGTCGATCATCACGCCGTCCCAGTCGCCGGTGGGGTCGGCGGTGTCGGAACGGCCGATGAAGAAGTTGTTCGACGCCTCCAGGACGCCGTCGGGCGGGACGGTGGTGTCGATCCCGCGGTCGATGGACACGGCGAACCACCGCTGGCTTGCCAGGTCGAACACGACCCGGGGGTCGAAGCGGCCGCCGTTGGGCTGGGCCGGCAGGCCCACCCGGGTCGTCCAGAAGTCGTCGAGCGACCGGGTCTCCAGGGAGGCGCCGGTGAACTTGTTGAAGATCTCGAAGTTGCCGTTGATGATCTCGACGATGTGGTTGGGGCCGACGGCGCCCATGGTGTCAGGCGGGATGAAGGTGCTGTCGGTGAACAGCCGGCTGGTCTCGATGTTGACGCCTTGGCCCACGACGGGACTCCCGATGGGCGTGGGCAGGGCCAGTTGGCCGAGGAGCTGGCGCTGTGGGGGCGACGGCTGGGCCGGCGCCGGCGAAGAGACGGGGGTGCTCGGCGCCTGCGCCCCCGCCTGCAGGGGACCGGCCGCAAACGCCGCCAACACGCTTGCCCCAGCCACGATCGCCCACCGAGTGCGCGCCTTGGTCGCCATTGTCCCTCCCGTCCACCGGCGTCCCCGCCGGAAGTGGATCCCCGGGCTGAAGGTACCGCGCTCAGCCGCAGCGGTCGAGCAGGGGCGCCTCGCCGAGGCCAAGCGTGTACGGTCCGAGCGTGGCGCCGGTCTCGAGCGAGACGGTGAGCCGCATCTGGGAACCGTTTACGGTTCCGGAGTAGCGGGCCGCCAACGACCGGGGGACGGGCTGGCCGGGCGTGGCCGGTCCCCCGCTCAAAGCGGCGTGGCTCCCGCTCGCCTCGAACGTCCCGCCCGCGCCAAGCGTCAGCGGCGTGGTTATGACGCCGGCGGCGCAGTCGTACTCCACCGACCCGCCGCTCGCCGTGACCACCAGGCGGATGCCGCGTCCCCCCCAGACGCCCGCGGGCACGGTCCCGCCGGCGGCGTGGGCCGTCGTCGTGCTGGAGCCGCCCGGCGGCGTCGTCGTGGTGGCGCCGCCCGGCGGCGTCGTCGTGCTGGCGCCCGCCCGGGTGGTCGCAGTGGTGGCGCCGATCGTCGCCCCCGTGCCGCCGGGCGCGGGCGTGCCCGTCGTGGTCGGCGAAGCCGTTCCCCCCGGGGCCGTTCCCTCCGGGGCGGTGGTGGCGGTCCCGGCGGTCGTCGCCGTCGTCGCCGGCGGGCCGGCGAGCGGGAACCCGTCATCGCCGCCGCCCCGGGCGAGCATTACGAGCACCGCCGACAGGGTGACGAGCGCGGCGGTGAGGCCTAGCACGCGCGGCGAGCGGGCTAGTCGGATGGGCGGTCCGCCTCCTCGTCGTCGAAGTCCCCCGACTCGAGCGAGTCGATGTCCTTCATGGACAGCTTGTTCTCCAGGCGCCCGGCCCAGATCGACAGGAGGACGAGGGTGATGCTGATGGCGGTCGTGACCACCAGATTACGGTCAAAGAAGGCCACGATGGCCTCGACCGGGGACGCCACCGCGTCGCCGAAGACCTTCAGGCTGATCACGGCGAAGAGCGTGCCGGCGATGTTGAGGGCCATGAAGGCGGCGAAGCGCATCCCCACCACCCCGGCGAGGGCGCACACGATGGCGCCGGGGAAGAAGAAGACGGCCGGGAACGAGGCCTTCTTGAAGATCCGCTCCATCATGCGGGCGTAGCTGCCGAGGCCCGCCTTGACCTCAAGCCAGCGCACGGCCCGGTCGCCGTAGAACCTGCCGAGGATGTAGTAGAGGGGGTCGGTCAGGACCCGGCGGAAGGTGGCGATGAGGATGAAGGGGAGGACGTCGACCTCGCGGGCCAGGATCAGGTTGCGGTTGCGGGCCTCGAGGGCGATGAGCAGGAGGGGGTGGCGAGCGGCCAGGGCGGGGGTGAGGGCGGTGGTGACCGTCCCCACGACGGCGAGGACGATGATGGGGACCACGATCAGCAGGAGCTTCTTGCGAGGCAGGCGCGGGCCGTCGTCGGGCGCGTGCTCCTCCTCCTGCTCGACGTCTTCACCCACGGCGCGTCGAACCTAGGCGACGGCGGCCCGCACGTGGTTCTCGAGGGCGGCGCGGGGGGTCCGGGCGTTCAGCCCGCTGGTGGAGGGCATGACGTAGGCCGGGGCGCCGCCCCACCCGCCCGGCTGCCAGCCGGGTCGCGCCCGGGGGTCGGCCGCCGCCCGCCACCCGGCCAGGCCCACGAACAGGACGAGGCGGGGCTGGAGCCGCCCGACGAGCCGGCGCACCCGGGCCGCGCCCGCCCGGTACTCGTCCGCCGCCAGCGCGGCGGCCGACGGGGTGGCCCGCTTGACCAGGTCGGTCATGCCCACGTGGTCGACCACGAGGGCGTGGAGGGGGTCGCGAGCCCGGGTCACCAGGCCCGCCGCCAAGGCGACGGGCCAGAACCGGTTGGAGGGGCCGGCGTAGCCGAAGCCGGCGTCGGCCGCCACCAGGCTCGGGTTGAGCCCGCACACCAGCGCCCGCAGCCCCGGGCCGACCGTGTCGGGTAGGGTGCGCAGCCGGCAGACAACCGCCGGCGGCCCGGCGTCCACCACCGCGAAACCGGCCCCGTCGAGGAGGTCGCCGGGAACGGCGGCCCGGAACTCGACCGTCTCGCCCACGGCCGTGTCCCAGTGCAGGCGGGCCAGTTCCAGCGGGAGGAGGTCCGCAGACGCCACACCCCCGCCATTGCTGGCGGGGGTGGCGGAGAGCAAGGTGGGCCAAACTCTCGGCGCCATCCTACGACCTGGCCCCGGGGTCAAGGTCAAGGATTTTCTTCCACAGTAGGTGATCGGCCATGAGTCTCGTCTCGGTCGTGGTCCTCGCCCTGGTGGTTCTGGGCGCCGGCTCCGTCCTCTTCCTCGTCTTCCGCCAGCAGGGCCGCCTGCTCCTGCGCATTTTATCGCCGCGACGCGCCGCGACGCTTCGTCGCCGGGGCGGGTCTCGCCGGGCCCCGCCGGCAACCAGGTCCGTCCGTCAGGAAGGCGCAGCGGCGCGCGTTGTGGGTTCGCTCCCAGGGCACGCGGGCGCCGCCGCCGGCCTCCGCTGGTAGGTTGCCCGGTTGATGGCACCCCGTTTCGGGGCCGTGATCACGGCCATGGTCACGCCCTTCGCCGACGACGGCTCGCTCGACCTCGACGCGGCGGTGAAGCTGGCGCGCTGGCTCGTCGACAACGGCAACGACGGCCTGGTGCTGGCCGGCACCACCGGCGAGGGGCCGGTCCTCGCCGACGAGGAGAAGCTCGACTTGTTCCGGGCGGTGGCCGAGGCCGTCACCGTGCCGGTGGTGGCCGGCACGGGCAGCAACGCCACCGCCCACTCCGTCGAGTTCACGCGGCGGGTGGCCGAGATCCCCGGCGTGGCCGGCGCCTTGGTGGTGTGCCCGTACTACAACCGCCCCGGCCAGAGCGGCTTGGAGGCCCACTTCCGGGCCGTCGCGGCGGCGTCGCCCCTGCCGATCCTGATCTACGACATCCCCGTCCGCACCGGCCGTAAGGTCTCCCACGAGGTGCTGGTGCGCCTGGCGCGCGACGTTCCCACCGTCGTGGGCGTGAAGGACGCCGCCGGCGACCCGGCCGCCACGGCCCGCCTCGTCGCCGACGCGCCCGAGGGCTTCGAGGTCTACAGCGGCGACGACGGGCTCACCTTGCCGTTGCTCAGCGTGGGCGCGGTGGGCGTGATCAGCGTGGAGGGGCACTGGGCCGGCCCCCACCTGGCGGAGCTGGTCGCCTCCTACCAGAAGGGGGACGTGGCCCACGCCCGGGAGGTCAACCAGCGGCTCATCCCGTCCCACACGTTCCAGACCGGCGAGGCCGCCCCCAACCCCATTCCCGCCAAGGCCATGATGCGAACACTCGGCCTGGCGGTGGGGCAGTGCCGGCTCCCGCTGGGCCCGGCGCCGGACGGGCTGGAAGACCGGGCACGCGAAGTGTCGGCCGCGCTGGGCGCGCCCACCCCCGTCAGTGGCTGACCCGGTCCGCGTCACCTTCCTCGGCGGGTTGGGCGAGATCGGCCGGAACTGCGCGGCCGTCGAGGTGGCCGGGCGCATCATGCTCCTCGACTGCGGGCTCATGTTCCCCGACGTGGAGATGCTGGGCATCGACCTCGTCCTGCCCGACTTCACCTGGCTCCGGCAGAACGCCGGGCGGGTGGATGCCTGCGTCCTCACCCACGGCCACGAGGACCATGTGGGCGGCCTGTCGTTCCTGCTCCGGGACCTGTCCTTCCCGGTCTACGGCTCCGCCCTGACGCTCGGCCTGGCCCGCCACCGGGTTGAGGAGGCGGGCCTGCTCGACCGCACCCGGTTCATCCCCGTGCGGGACGGCGAGCGCCGCCGGATCGGCCCCTTCGACTGCGAGTTCATCCCCGTCAGCCACTCCGTCCCCCACGGGTTCGCCACCGCCTTCCACACACCCCAGGGCGTGATCCTCCACACCGGCGATTTCAAGCTGGACCTCACGCCGGTCGACGGGCGCACGACCGACCTGGCCCGGATGGGCGCCCTCGCCCAGGCGCCGGGCGGCATCCGCCTGCTCCTGGCCGACTCCACCAACGCCGAGGAGCCGGGCCATACCGCCAGCGAGCGGTCAGTGGGGCAGACGCTGCGGGACCTGTTCCGGGCGACCGAAGGCCGGCGGGTGATCACCGCATGCTTCGCCAGCCACATCCACCGCATCCAGCAGATCGCCGATGCCGCCCTCCTGACCGGCCGGCGCATCGCCACCCTGGGGCGGTCCATGGCCAAGAACGTGGCCCTGGCCCGCAGCATGGGGCTGCTGCACATCCCTGACGACGCCCTGGTCGACATCGAGCGCATCGGCGACCTGCCCCCCGGCCGGGTGTGCGTCGTCTCCACCGGATCGCAGGGCGAGCCCCTCTCGGCCATGGCCCTGCTGGCCGCGGGCGAGAACAAGTGGCTGAAGGTGGACGAGGGCGACCTGGTCATCCTCAGCGCCCACGCCATCCCCGGCAACGAGTACAGCGTCAACCGGGTGATCGACGGGCTCTACCGGCTGGGCGCAGAGGTCGTCCACGCCGGGATCGCCCCGGTGCACGTCAGCGGGCACGGGATGCAGGGCGAGCTGAAGACGGTCCTGTCGATCACCCGACCGGAGTTCTTCATCCCCGTCCACGGCGAGTTCCGCCACCTCACCCACCACGCCCGCCTGGCCATCGAGATGGGCGTCGCCGCGGACCACGTCCTGCTGGCCGAGGACGGGGATGTGGTGGAGCTGACCGACGGCGGCCTCGACTTCGCCGAGTCGGTTCCGGCCGGCTACCTGTACGTGGACGGGACGGTGGGCGACGTGGGCCACGGCGTCCTGCGCGACCGCCGGGCGCTGGCCGACGAAGGGTTCGTGGTGGTCGTCGTCACCGTCGACGGGCACTCGGGCGAGGTCTTGGGCCCGCCCGAGATCATCACCCGCGGTTGGGTACACGCCACCGAGGCCGAGGCCCTCCTGGACGAGGCCCGGTCCGAGGTGGTCAGGGGCCTGGCCGGGTTGGCGGCCGATGGCCCCGTCGACATGGAGACGTTCAAGCGCCGGGTCCGCCAGGCGGTGGGCCGGGTGGTCTCCGAGCGGACCCGCCGCCGGCCCATGATCGTTCCGGTGGTCGTCGAGGCCTGATTCCGGGGGGCGGCGGGCACGCCCGTACGGCGGGCGCGCGCCGGCGCGGGTGATCTGGCCCGGTTGCTGGTGTTGCTGGTGTTACGGTTGTTGCCACTGTGGCGACCAAGGCGCCGGCGAAGCGATCCTCCTCGAAGTCAACCGCGAAACCGCGGCCCAACGCGGCGGCGCGCCCGAGGCCGCGCCCGCCGGCCGCGGCGGCGCGGCGCGCTGCGCCCCGGAAGGGCGCCTCCAAGCCCCCCAAGCCCCCCAAGCCGCCCAACCAGCACGTCCAGGACTCGATCGGCCTGGCCATTGTGGCCGCCGGGCTGCTGGCGGGCCTGGCCATCTTCGGCGACGTCGCCGGCCCCGCGGGGCGGGCGCTGCGGGACGCCAGCGCCACCGCGTTCGGCGTCGGCCGCTTCGGCCTGCCGGTCGTGCTCACCGCCGGCGGCCTGCTCGTGCTGTGGCGGCGCCCGCTCGACGACCGCCTCCGTCTCGGTCTCGGCCTGCTCGTCGTCGTGGTGACGGCGTGCGGGCTCGTTCACCTCACCCGCCATGGGCCAGCGTGGGGCGCCCCGACCCCAGCGCTGGCCCGGGCGGGCGGGGCCGTCGGGCTGGTGGCCGGCCACCCGTTGCGCTCGGTGCTGGGGCCATGGGGCGCCGGCCTGATCCTCTCGACGACCCTGGCCGCCGCCCTCCTGGTGATCGCCCGCACGACCGTGCGCGACGGGCTGGCCCAGGCGGGCCGCGGCCTGCGGGGTGTCTGGTCCGCGCTCGCCGGCCTGGCGCGCCTGCGCCGCGAAGGCGAGGGCGATGCCGCGGCGGAGGCGCAGGCAACGGCGCCGCCCAAGCCGTCGCCCGCCCCCAGAGAGGCGCCGGCCGCGCCGGCGCCCGAGCCGGTGGCCCCCGCGGTCACCGTCCACGTCCCCACCGACGCCACTGGCCCGAGCGAGCAACTGGCCATCGACCTCGGCCCTGCCGCCCAGGCGGGCGCCTGGAAGCTGCCGCCGCCCACCGTGCTCAAGCGGGGCACGGCCCAGCGGATCGACGAGAAGCAGGTCGAGTCCCAGGGCCGGGTCCTGGAGGAGGCGCTGGCCGCCCACGGGGTGGAGACCCGGCTGGTGGGCATGACCGTCGGGCCCACCGTGACCCGCTTCGAGCTGGAGCTGGGCGCCGGGGTCAAGGTCGCCCGGGTCACCAATCTCCACAAGGACATCGCCTACGCCATGGCCTCGGCGGACGTCCGCATCCTCGCCCCCATCCCCGGCCGCTCCGCCATCGGCGTGGAGGTCCCCAACCGCCAGCGCCAGTTGGTCTGCCTGGGCGACGTCCTCGCTTCCCCCGAGGCCCAGCGGGCCAGCCACCCCCTCGAGGCGGCCATGGGGCGGGACATCGCCGGCCGCCCGGTCCTGGTCAACATGGCCGACATGCCCCACGTGCTGATCGCCGGCGCCACCGGCTCGGGCAAGTCGTCGTGCATGAACTCGATCATCACGTCGATCCTCATGCGCTCGACGCCCGACCAGGTGCGCATGATCCTCGTCGACCCCAAGCGGGTCGAGCTGGGCAACTACAACGGCTTGCCTCACCTGCTGACCCAGGTGGTGGTCAACCCCAAGAAGGCGGCCAACGCCCTCTCCTGGGCCGTCCACGAGATGGAGCGGCGCTACGACCTGCTGGCCGAGGTGGGCGTGCGGGACATCACCGGCTACAACGCCGCCTACGACCGGGGGGACCTCAAGCCCGACCCGGGCGACGACCGCACGTTCCAGCGGCTCCCGTTCATCCTCGTCATCGTCGACGAGCTGAACGACCTGATGATGGTGGCGGCCCGGGACGTGGAGGAGTCCATCTGCCGCATCGCCCAGATGGCCCGGGCGGTCGGCATCCACCTCGTCATCGCCACCCAGCGCCCGTCGGTGGACGTCATCACCGGCGTGATCAAGGCCAACATCCCCAGCCGGCTGGCCTTCGCCGTCTCCTCGCTGGCCGACAGCCGGGTCATCCTCGACCAGATGGGTGCCGAGCGGCTCATCGGCAAGGGGGACATGCTCCTGGCCATCGCCTCGTCCAACGTCCCCCGCCGGGTGCAGGGGGCGTGGGTGGACGAGGACGAGGTGCACAAGGTCGTAGCCTTTTGGCGGCGCCAGGCCTCGCCCCAGTACGTCGACGGCGTCGAGGGCGACGGGCCGGGCGGCGGCCTGTTCGGCGAGGACGGCTCGGGCGCCGACGGTGACGACGACGACCTGCTCGAACAGGCGCTGGAGCTGGTCGTGCGCTCGCAACTGGGGTCGACGTCCATGCTCCAGCGCAAGCTCCGGGTCGGCTTCGCCCGGGCCGGCCGCCTCATGGACCTCCTGGAGCAGCGGGGCGTGGTCGGTCCCTCCGAGGGCTCCAAGGCCCGGGCCGTCCTGATGACCCCCGAGGAGTTGGACGAGCGCCCGCGCCCTTCGTAACGGCACGGGCATGTATCACCGCACCGGCCTGCGGTCTCTCAGGAGGTGATGAGGCTCCCTGTGTGCGCGACGTACGATCTGCCCATGGGCGGGGGCGCGTCGGACGGCGACCTCTTCGAGCGGGTCCGCGCCGGGGACGCCCAGGCGTGGGACGCCCTCTACGACCGGCTCGGCGGCCGTGTCTTCGCGGTGGCCCGCTCCCACCGGCTGTCGCGCGAGGACGCCGAGGACGTCTGCCAGGTGGCCTGGAACCGGTTGCTGACCCACCTGCACACCATCCGCGAGCCTGAGTGCGTGGGCGCCTGGCTGGCCGCGACGGCCCGGAACGAGAGCCTCCGCCTGCTCAAGCGGTCGGGCCGCCAGGTCCCGACCGGCGACGCCTTCGAGTTCGAGGGGCCGGACGAGATCGCCCCCCCGGTTGATGCCCGCCTGCTCGCCACCGAGCGGCAGAAGGCGGTCTGGGACGCGCTGGCCCAGCTCCGGCCGGCGTGCCAGCG
>Ga0187893_10014297_pt1 | contig 10854 bp, 7 predicted proteins | sample MA1701074metaG_FD_139574 | JGI IMG/M metagenome (GOLD analysis project Ga0187893, IMG submission 139574) | White microbial mat communities from a basaltic lava cave in the Kipuka Kanohina Cave System on the Island of Hawaii, USA - MA170107-4 metaG ...
CGAGCTGCTGATGACGCGCGAGGAGCAGAAGCCGCACCTCTTGTTATGGGGCAGGCGCGACGTGATGTGCAAGATGCCCGCCGGCTCGCGCTCCCACGACAGCATGTACGGCTGGACCCCGCACATCCTGCAGAGCCAGCTCCAGGCGCTGCTGCGCGTGCCGCGCGACGTGCCCGATCATCTACGCAAGCAGGCGGGAGCGAGCAAGCCGCTCGCCTAGCGCCGCCGAGAGACCGTGGCGCGTGCGCTCAGGGAATCAGCAGCACCCGCCCGAACGCCTTGCGGCTCTCGATGAACGCGTGCGCGGCCGCGGCCTCGCGCAGCGGAAACTCGCGGTCGATCACGACGGCGAGCTTGCCGGCGGCCACGTCGTCGACGTGGCGCTGGATCATGTCGTGCACGCGGTCGCTCGCGATCTCGGCGCCGAGGAACACGCCGATCAGGCTTTGATTGCCCTGCATCAGCGTCGAGACGTCGTGCTTCACGAGCTCGCGGCCGGCGCGGCCGACCCAAGCGATGCGCCCGCGGTACGCGAGCGCCGCGAGGCTCTGCTGCAGCGTCGTGCCGCCGATCGGGTCGACGATCAGGTCGGCGCCGCGGCCGCTCGTGAGCCGCCGCGTCTCGCGCACGAGGTCGTCGTCGCGGTAGTTGATGCCGTGATCCATTCCATACGCGCGCAGGCGCTCGAGCTTCTCGCCGCTCGACGCGGTCGCGAGCACGGTCGCGCCGGCGCGCTTCGCGAGCTGGATCGCCGCGAGGCCGACGCCTCCGCCGCCGCCCTGCACGAGCACGGTCTCGCCGGCGCGCAGGCGGCCGAACTCGAACAGGCAATCGTCCGCAGTGCCGAACGGGATCGGCGTGCCTGCGATCGCGCGTAGATCCGCGCTCGCCGGCACGACCCAACAGTTGCGCGCGGCGACCGCGCGCAGCTCGGCGTGCGAGCCGGCCGCGTCGACCGTGACCACTCTCTGGCCGACACGAAGCTGCGTCACCTCCGCGCCCAGCTCGACGATCTCGCCCGCCGCCTGATAACCGACCACGTGCGGTCGCGACGTGAGCGGCGCTCCGGCGCGGTGCAGGAGATCGCCGCCCTCGATGCTCACCGCCGCGACGCGGATCACGACGCCCTTGGGATGGCACTTCGGATCCGGCACGTCCTCGTAGCGAAACACGCTGGGCGGTCCGTTCTCGTAGTAGACGGCGGCCTTCATGGCTTCTCCTCGGGTTGGGGCGCGGGGTTCGTCGCGGGCGGCGCGGAAGACGTTCCCGAGGCCGCTTCCTCCTCGGGCTTCTTCACGCGCACTTCCAGATCCCGGCGCTTCTGGTAGATCCGTTCGAGCTCGCGCCGGCGCTCCATCTCGATGCGCAGCTCGCGCAGCGCGGTCTCCTCGGGCACTTCGCGATGCGCGACCTCGAGCTCGGACTTCTGGCACGCGCGCTCGAGATACGGGCCGCAGGCGGGGCTCCCGCAGCAATACGTGGTCAAGTCCACGAACGACTTGATCGGCGTCGCGACCGGCGCCTCGTTCCAGACCTCGACCACGCTCGGGTCGAGCTTGCGCGCGAAGCGGAACGAGCGCGCCGCGCCGTCGAGATTCCCGTCGCGCCACTGCAGCAGGCAGCGATTCAGGTCGATGATCGCGGGGTTGCTGCCGAGCCGTTCCGCGCGCGAGAGCCACGACTCCACCTCGCGCGCGTCGCGGCCCGCGTAGATCAGCGTCTCCGCGATGTTCGAGTACATGACCGCGCTGCCGGGCGCGAGCGAGCGCGCGTTGTACATGCTGTCGAGCGTGTCATCGATGCGTCCCTGATAAGCCGAGACCATGCCCATGTAGATGTGCGGGTCGGGACTCTCAGGGTCGAGGCGCAGGCTCTCGACCCACTCCGTCATCGCGCGCGCGAGGTGGTCCTCGTAAACCGCGAACTCGCCGCGATCGAGCGCCGCGCGCGCGAAGCGGTAGTGCGCGAGCGCGAGCTCGTCCCGGCGCTCCGCGCTCTTCGGCCGCTTGTCGCGCGCGCGCTCGAGCTCCGTGATCTGCTCGGCCGTCGGCACGACGATCGGCTCGGGCTTGCTCGGCGCGGCGTCCGCGCTGGCCGCGAGCAACACAGCGACCAGCAGCGTGCGTCTCCACATGGCCCGGTTCCCCCTCGAAGCGCGCAGCGTACACTGCGTCTCTCGCAGTGGAGGCTCCATGTCGTCGTCGGTCAAGATCGAAGGCTTCGTCGCCGCCGGTTTCGAGCGTGTGCGCGCGGCGTTCGCCGAGAACTTCTCCGCCGGACGCGAGGTCGGCGCGTCGTTCGCGCTCGTGCGCGACGGCGAGCTCGTCGTCGAGCTGTGGGGCGGCTTCAAGGACCGCGCGCGCACGAAGCCGTGGACGCGCGACACGCTCATCAACGTCTACTCGACCACGAAAGGACTCGCAGCGACCTGCATCGCGCACCTCGTCGAACGCGGAACGCTCTCGTACGAGCAGACCGTCGCGAGCGTGTGGCCCGAGTTCGCAGCGGAAGGGAAGCAGTCGCTGACGATCGCGCAGCTGCTCAGTCATCAGGGCGGCCTCTCGGGCCTGCGCGACACGATCGCGATCCGCGACTACGCGGACCACGCGAAGATCGCGCGCGCGCTCGCCGCGCAGCAGCCGTTCTTTGCGCCCGGACAGAGCGGCTACCACGCGATCACGCACGGCTACCTCGCCGGCGAGCTCGTGCGACGCGCGACCGGCAAGACGCTGGGCGCGTACTTCGCAGAAGAGATCGCGCGCCCGCTCGGCGCCGACGCATGGATCGGCCTGCCCGAGAGCGAAGACGCGCGCGCAGCCGAAATGGTCGCGCCGCCCGAAGGCCCGAACATGCCGCCGCCCGAGCATCCCGCCGCGCGCGCCGCGCTCGCGAACCCCGCGCTCGAGCCCGAAGTTCCCAATCAGCGCTGGTGGCGCGCCGCCGAGATTCCCGCCGCGAACGGTCACGCGACCGCCGCCGCGCTCGCGCGCCTCTACGGCATGCTCGCCCGCGGCGGCGAACAGAACGGCCGCCGCTTCCTCTCCGCCGCGACGCTCGCCGCCGCGACGCGCGAACGTGTCAGCGGCCGCGACCTCGTCCTCCAAGTCCCGATGCGCTGGGCCGCCGGCTTCCTGCTGAACGACGGCCTCACCTACGGCGACAACGAGCACACCTTCGGCCACAGCGGCTGGGGCGGCTCGTTCGGCGCCGCCGACCCCGACGCCAAGCTCGGCTTCGGCTACGCGATGAACCAGATGTACCCGAACCTAATCGGTGATCCGAGATCGCTGGACCTGATCGGGGCGGTGTACGCGTCGCTGTGACGCCGGCCTGCATCCACCCAGATGCAAAGTGACGCCGAGCGCGCCTCAACGGCGCGCTCGCCTCCACCCAAGGCCGCACGACTCAACGCAAAGGTCCGGAATCGCGACCGGCCCGCCCGCGCCGCAGCTCGCGCGTGAACCCCGATGCACCGGCGAGCCGAGCAACCAAGCAACCCCAGGGACATGAACCCACGTCCCCGATGCGAGGTCAGTTGCCGAAGTCCCACCCTTCTCCGTCCGCGTATCGCGACAAGACGTTCTTCGCGATCAGGATTTTGTGCACCTCATCGGGTCCGTCCGCGATGCGAAGCGTGCGCGCGCCCTGATACATCCCCGCAAGCGGCAGATCGCCCGAAACACCCGCCGCGCCCCAGACCTGAATCGCCCGATCCACGACCCGGTGATACGCCTGCGGCACGTAGATCTTGATCGCCGAGATCTCCGTGCGCGCATCGAGCCCGCTGTCCATCCGCTCCGCGCAGTGGATCGTCATCAGCCGCGCGCTCTGGATGTCGATGTACGACTCCGCGATGAAGCCCTGGATGAACTGCTTCGTCGCGAGCACCCCGCCGTGCACCTCGCGCGTCGCGGCGCGCTGAATCATCAGGTCGAACGCGCGCCACATCTGGCCGACCGAGTTCATGCAGTGGTAGACGCGCCCGGCGCCGAGCCGGTCCTGCGCGGCGCGGTGGCCCGAGCCCGTCTTGCCGAGCTGGTTCGCGACGGGCACGCGCACGTTGTCGTAGACCACCTCGCAGTGGTCGCTGTCGATCCCCCAGACCGGCACGCCGCGCACGATGTTCACGCCGGGCGTGTCGGTCGGGACGATGATCTGCGTCATCTTCGCGTTGCGGTCGCCGGACGCGCCGGGGTCCTCGGTCCGGCACATCACGATGAAGAAGTCCGCGCGCTTGCCGTTCGACGTGAACCACTTGTGGCCGTTGATCACCCACTCGTCGCCCTCGCGCCGCGCGGTGGTCTTCAGCGAGCGCGGGTCGGAGCCGGGCGCATCGGGCTCGGTCATCGAGAAGCCGGACTCGAGCTTGCCCTCGGTCAGCGGGACGAGCCATTTGTCGATCTGCTCCTTCGTCCCGTACTGCGCGAGAATCTTCTGGTTTCCCGAGTTCGGCGCGACGACGCCGAACAGCGAGGCCGCGCCGACGCTGTACGCGAGCACCTCGTTCATGTAGGCGTGCTCGAGGAAGCTGAGCCCGCAGCCGCCGAACTCCTCCGGCAGGTGCGGCGCCCACAGGCCGGCCCGCTTCACCTTGGCCTTGATCCCCTCGCGCAGCTCGTGCGCGCGCCGCTTCGCGGAGTCCGCCGCGCCCCCGCGCCGCGCGACCCAGAGATCGTTCTCGTGCGGCAGGATCTCTTTGTTGATGATCTCCGCCGTGCTGAGGCGAATCTGGTTGATGCGGTCCGGCACGTTCGGGATGGGTTGCACGTTCATCGACATGTGCTGCTCTCCTGCGGTTCCGTTGCGGGGCATGCTATCGCGGTCGCCGTGCTGCCGTGATTTCGGGCACGGACGCGGCTCGCTTCCTCACCGATAGTGCCCGCGCACTCGAAGCCACGAGGAGCAAGCGATGATCGTTCACACGCTCGAGCTGGCAGACAAGCGGCAGCTCGGCCGCGCGTTCGAGGCAGTGCTCGAAGGCGCCGCCGCATCCGATTGCGCGATCGAGCTCGACGCCCTCCGCATCCGCTTCACGGCGGATGAGGAGCGCGCCGCCAAGATCATTCGAGAGCTGGTCGAAGGCGGCGGCCTCCGCGCCGCCGCGCGCGAGTGGGTCGACACCGGAATGGTCGCCGCGAACGCGGTGTTCAGCCGCGCGAAGGAGCGGTAGCCGCCGGACTGGTCGCATGCCGAGTCCAACTCCGCCTCGCTTCGCGCTGCGCTCGCAGACGAGACATGGCGACCTGCGGCCGGACGCTCAGTTCCCCGGCTGCGCCCAGAGTGCATCGTTCGCTAGCGCCGCCTCGTCGATCTCGATGTCCGCCTTCTCGCGCAGCGCGGCCATCAGCTTCGCGAACGCGCGCTGGCCCTCGAGCGTGCGCCAGCTCTCTTCGACGCGATCGCGAACCGCCTCGAAGGGCTGCCCGACCGCGGGCAGCACCTCGACGAGCTCGACGACGCCGAAGCCTTCGGACTCGGAGCCGGCGACGAGGCGGTCGCCGACCTTGGTGAGATGGAAGACCTCAGGCACGACCTTGGCGGGAAGCGAACGGGGAAGCGTGGGGCCAATGGCTTCGGCGCTCGCAGCGTCGCGGCGTTCCACCGCACCTGACTTCTCGACTGCGCTGCGGGCCGCGCGCTGCGAGTCGAACGACCACCAGCGCAGCGTCACTTCGCGCTCGGCGTAGCGGAGCTTGGTCGTCGCGTAGTGGCTGCGAAGGTCGGCCTCGGTTGGCTCTAGCCCGTCGCGGATCGATGCGAACAGCGCGTCGCGGAGCAGAGCCTGCTCCTGGACCTCCGCAGCTCGGCGAACGCTTTCGAGCCGGCGCGCGACGCGTTCGGTTTGCGCGATGCCTCGCTTCGCAGCTTCCTGCGAGGCGAGAACTCGCGCGATCGTCGCGTCGAGGGAGCGACGCCGGTCTTCGACCGTCGCAACTCCCGCGAGGTCTCCCGATTCCATTTCGTAGTCCCCGACCCGGGCCAGTGGCGGATCGTCAGCTCGATCGCACGCCCATCCGAGGCCCGAAGCGAGGACTAGCACGAGGCCGGTCCATCGCCCCGTCGTTGTCACGCGTCGCTTCCTCCGGATGCGTAGTGAGTGCAAAGCCGACGCCGGCGCCAAGAGTTGAACGCGCATCGCTCGTCACGGCCCGGGAAGTCGAAGCCCACTGCCTGGCCATACGACGCGCTCTCGCGTCTGCGCCACGGACGGGTCGGACTTCGTCACCTGCAAGGGGACCGCCGTGCCGAACAGCGCCGCCTCCACCTCCACCACGAAGACGTCTCGCCCAGGACCGAGATAGGCGAGGTAGCGATCGTCGGGGGAGAAGGCCGGCGAGAAGCCGTCGATTAGACCGCCCCCAAGCTGCCTGAGGGGCACGACGGTGTTCGTCGACAAAGAGCGTCAGCGCCGGCAGCTGCGGAAGAAGAACACTTCCAAGATTCAGGAGCCCCGTGGCGATCTCTGCGCTTAGGTCGCGAACGGGAGTTGGAGGCGTCAGCGCCGCCTGCGTCGGGCCGCCCAGTCCATTGATGGGGTCCACTGCCGTTTGCGAGAGCCGAAAGATCGTGGTCGGATTGCCGCTCGGGTTCGGCACGGCATCCATGATCACGAGGCGCGATTGCTGGTGCTCGAACCCGACGACGAAGTCGTCGGTCTTCCACCCACTGGCGCGCATCGGGAACGCCTCGTCGAGGAAGGAGGCGCCGCGCTCCCCGTGTCGGCCGCGAACCACAACCCAGAAATCGTCTGGATTCTCAGGCATCGCGGGCAACGATGAAGGCATCTGGCAGGAGAAGTCGCTCACTGGGCCGAGACCGTCTGGTGTGCTGGCTGGACTCAGCACCCAGTCACCGCTCGTCGTGCACACGACATTGACTTGGTAGCGCTCCCGAAGAGCATCCTGATAGACGATCTCTACGGCCTCGGGATTGATCTCGTAGGGTAGCATCGTGGCGTTCGCGAGCCGAAACGAGCCGTTGGCGCCGGGCACGGCGTGGATGCGCCTCTGGTAGTACAACGCCATCATCTCTGCGCCGTAGGCAATCGCCTGTGGCCAGAGGAACTCCAGGTAGTCGCGCTGAACAGACTCGTCAGCAAGAATCAATGATTGCGGTCCGTCCCATGTCAGACTGCCCCTCACGGCGTGGTACCCACACCTTCCCAGCCGGGCGATCGTCGTCCCAGAAACGAAGCGCCCACTCCGAGAGACCGTCGGAGTCGGTGGGCCTCCCGTGAACACGGATCGCTCCGGAAGCTCGGCGACATGCACGGCCGACACCCCGGTTCCCGCCTCTGCGCCGAGTTCGCATGTAGGTGGAAGTAGCGGAAGCGGGTATTGATCATCCGACCCGAGCCCTACGTCGCCAGGCAGACTTCCGGAGCTGAACACGTTGCGCTGAACGAGTTCCGTGAGTCCGTTCCCTCCGCCTTGCCAGAGGGCAGAGAAATCTCTCCCCGTTTCCCGCGCGAGATCATTCTCCACGCCGACCTGGCGAAGCACAGACTCAGCCACGAACTGCTTGTCGCCAATTCCTTCGAAAGTCGTTCCCGAAAAAGCGGCGAGGAGATGCTCTTTCGTGAAGTCGTTCCGTACGTGCCCAGGGCTAGAGCTGTCCTGCAGCAAATGCAATGCGTGTCCAAACGAGACGAAATGGAGTGCGAGGAAGCTCTCGCGTTCCACCTCTCCCTGAGCGGTAAGAGCCCTATAGAGATACCGCTCTGCATCCGGGAGCGCGAAGAGGTTGCGTGGCGCCTCGTCGGAAGGATACGAGCCGCTCAATGGACGGTTCAGTACGCGGTCGATTGCCGACCGACCCCGGTATTCGAAATTTCCGACCGTCGGATCGGTACCCGTCGGATCTAGGAGCAGGGCCTGCATCCAACGCGAGCGATCGCCGCCGCGGAGGAGGTAGGTGACGTACTCCCCCAGCAGAGTGTCCCCTGGGAAACCCGGAGGGTCGTCCAGGCCTCGGTTTCCGGGAGGGAAGTTGTGTGTGAACGCCGGGTCGTGAAAGTGGTGGCGCGCCCGGGCGTTCGGGTTGTCCTCTGCCCAGGTGCCAGCGCGAATGAGTCTCTCGATCGGAGCCGCCTCGAGAAAATGTATGTGTGCGTCCGCCGGCGCCGGACCAAACCCCTCCGGGTACCGACTCCGAGACGTGTTGAGGCGAGAACTCAACAGGGATCCGAGCTCCTCGTCGATGCGTGAATCGAAGCCCGGAGTGAGGGAAAGCGACTCTCCGAGCCCCGATCGAAGCGCGAGTTCCTCACAAAGGAAGCGCGAGAATGAACCACCTGTGTTGGCCAGCTCAATCGACTTCCCCGCCATACCGTGGTGCGCCCAGTCCACGCCCCAGGCGAGAGACACACTTGGCTGGGCGACTGCAGGCAGGAGCGCGATGTAGGTGTATGCGATAGCCCTCAGGGCCGGTCTCCTTCGATTGCAGCCGACAGTGAATTCAAGACGATTTCCTTGCAGGTCCTCGGCTGGTTTACATGACACGCATCTTCGAGTGCGCGCTCATCTCCTGAAGTGAGCTGACTCACTTCACGCGAATCTCGATCAATCCGAAAATCTCCATGCTCTTTCAGCCGTGCCTCGTAGAGACTGCCCCATCCATAGTCGCCGTGAACCCAACTCAAGTTTGGTCCATCGTACGTCCAGCCAGCCCGGTCCCATGGTGGTAGGCGAAGCCGCTCGAAGTGGAACGATCCGTCTTTGTCCGTACGAGTGGCTTGGAAGCCAGCGCTCTTTGTCGTTGCTCCCCCGAGAGAAAGGAGCGTTCCGAGCGGAGTAACAACCAACTCATATCCAACGAAGACATGGACTCCTTCCACCGGCACGCCGGTCCCGGCATCCACGATCCGCCCCTCGATAGCGGGCGCGACGTTGACTCCCGTTAACCATTGCCAGGCCATCCACAGCAGTGCGCCTGCCACCAAGCCCCCGACCGCGAGTCTCAGTAGTCGACGATCCACCACGATCCATCCTGCTCCCGAGTCAAGATGACCGGAAAGCTCTCCATGTTCGTTCCATTCGGGCCGTCGATCGGTGCGTCGAAGCGCACGATCGATCGATCCGGACGCAAGAGGTCTACGCGAAGGTTTGACATGTCCGCGCCGTCGCTCGCAAGGGCCGAGCTTCGTTCTGTGTAAGTGCGCGCGAGCCTGTCGCGCTCGACCGGATGGATGAGCTCCAATAGACCCGGCACGTCGCCCGCGATCAGTCGATCGCGCAGCATCGACACGACGCCCAGCGGAGACGGCAGATTCGTACTGACCTCGATCACCTTCTGCCCATCCGCGACGAACACGGACTCGGCTTCGCGCCGCTCACTCGGTAGGACGGCGAGCGGACGGGTCCCCGTCTCCACTCTCTGCCGGAAGAGCAGCCGCTGGTCGTAGAGGTGAAGCGCACCTTCGCTCGCGCTCGCCACCCAGATCGCGTCGCTCGCTGAGGCAACATCCACCGCCGCTGTGACTGAGTCGCCCATGGAGGCGGGCTGAAGCGGCTTTGCCGGCTCCAGCAGCAAGCCGTCGAAGGAGGAGAGCCCGCGCATCGGGCTTGCGATGAGAAGGCCGAAGCGCGAGCCCGAGTCCAGCCCTCGGGGCGCCAAGAGGGACAGGTCCGGGTGCGCTGCGGGGGAGCCGTCGAGCTTTAACAACTGAATCCGCGCGTTTCCCGTGTCGGAAACAAAGAGGGTGTCGCCATCAACCGCAACGCTCGTGGGCCGATTGAACGCGCCGATGCTCGTGCCGCGGGCTCCAATCGAGCGTAAGGCTTGCCCATCTGGCGAGAAGACCTGAATGCGGTCGTTTCCGGTGTCCGCTACGAAGATTTCGCCGCTAACTGCGACAGCCAAGCCTTCCGGGCGCGACAGCTGACCTGAGCCCGCGCCCGAACTCCCGATGATGCGCACGAGGGATCCGGACGCGTCGAACAACGAGATCCTCGCTGCATCCTGATCCAGCACATACACGCCGCGATCGGGGCCGGATGCCAGATCCACAGGATTGCCTGTCGCAAACGTGCTCAGGACGACCGGGGGCAAATGCGCGTTGATGAACGCCTCTGCGGACAACTCCGCGCCATTCGGAAGGGTCGCGTAGGCGCGCGGCCGGCTGAGCCGGGGCGTCGTAAACGAGACAGAGATTGACGGTGAGGCGACGCCGATGAGGTCGGGTTCTCTATCTCCGTCGGAATCAAAGTCCAGCCGTTCGATCGGAAACGATGGCACTCCCAGCCGAAGGCTCAGGTTCGCGAACAGTGGAGCGACTCCCGAAGACGGCGTCGCCTCGAGCAACAGGGCGGGATCCGCCGAGTTCACGAGGACCGGGACCGCGCTGCGCGCGACTCCGCCTCCGTCGAGCGCCTCGGCGAATACCGACACGGTCGTACTTCCAACCGGTACCTCGGCGTCGACGATCGTGAAGACGCCTTCCTCAGGCAGCGCATACGAACCGGCGCCTGAGATTGAGGAGCGAACAGCGCTCACGAACCCCCGGACCACAAGCCCACTCCCCGGCACCGTCGCGCCCTCCGGCGGCGAGTAGATCGTCACCGCGAGCACCGGCGTGGTCGATCGCTCCACGCTGATTGTCTTCGCCGCTGCCGGCGAGCCGACGTTCGTTGCGGTTGCAGTGATCGTGTTCGCGCCCATCGCCAGATCGATGTGCTTCGCGGTGAAGCGATTGCCCACGACAGTCGCAGCGACGCCATTCACTGTGACCTGCGAGCTCGGCCGCAGCACCGTGCCCACCACGGTCACCTTCTCCCAGTCGGTCACCGTGCCCGGCGGCGGCACCAGGATGTCGACTTCGTTCATCAGACCGGGCAGCCCGGTCGGCGGAAGCAC
>Ga0187893_10014298_pt1 | contig 10854 bp, 9 predicted proteins | sample MA1701074metaG_FD_139574 | JGI IMG/M metagenome (GOLD analysis project Ga0187893, IMG submission 139574) | White microbial mat communities from a basaltic lava cave in the Kipuka Kanohina Cave System on the Island of Hawaii, USA - MA170107-4 metaG ...
CCACGTAGAACGTTGCCATCGGGTCACCCTCCGCATGATTGGGACTCCGCAAGGATGATCCCGCGGCCCACCGCGAGCCACGAATCGCGGCGCGGTGGGTGACCCGTCTTCATTGCTACGGGCTCCCGCGGACCGCGGAGGCGGCGCGTCCGCGTCCGTCACGCCGTCACGCGCTCGTAGAGTGAGAGCGTGGCGCGGGCCGCGGATTCCCACGTGAACCGTGCGGCCCGGCGGCGGCCCCGCGCGGCCAGCTCGGCGCGGCGCGGCGCGTCGGCGCCGATCTCGAGCAGCGCGTCGGCGATCTCGCCCTCCGACTCGGGGTCGACCAGGCGCGCCGCGTCGGCGGCGATCTCGCGCGTGGCGCCGCGCGACGACGTGACGACCGGCACGCCGAGGGCGAACGCCTCGACCACCGGAAGGCCGAACCCCTCGTAGAGCGACGGATAGACCAGCGCGCGCGCGTCCTCGACCCAGGCGCGCAGCTCGGCCTCGTCGACGGCCCCGCGCACGAGCACCGGCGTGGCTCCGCCGCAGCGGGCGAGCTCCGCGCGCAGCTCGGCGGTGCGCCAGCCCCAGGGACCGACGAGCACGAGATCGAGATCGAGGCCGCGCCCGCGCGCCGATCGGTAGGCGCGCAGGAGCCGCGGCAGGTTCTTGCGCGGCTCGAGCGTCCCGACGTGCAGGAGGAAGCCGCGCTCCCGGTCGGGACGCGGGTCGCGGCGATCGCCCCTCGGCACACGCACCGCGTGGTCGCAGCCGTGCGGGATCACGTGCAGCTTCGACGGCTCGACGCCCCAGCGCGCGACGAGGTCGTCCCGCGTCGTTACGCTCGGAACGATCACGGCGCGCGCGCGCGCGATCGCCGTCTCCATGCGTGCGCGCACGGTCGAGTGGAAGCCCGCATCGTGGAAGTCGCGGGAGAGGTCGAAGGCGAGGTCGTGCACCGTGACGACCTCGGGCGCGCGCAGCCCCTTCAGGAAGACGAGGTCGGTGTGGTGGAACAGTCGCAACGGTCCGGTGAGGAGCTCGAGGCGGAAGCCCGGGACGCGGGCGAGCGCGGCCACGAGCCTGGCCGGGAGGCGCGGGGCGAACAGGCGCGCTCGGGGATGGGCGAGGAGCGCGTCGGGGAGCCGCGCCCGCGTCGCCGCGCCGCTCGAGGACGCGCCGTAGAGCAGGAGGCCCGGCGCCTGCGGCAGCTCGAGCAGCGCCCTCGCGAGCTCGGTCGCGTAGCGGCCGATGCCGCACGGCCCGCGCAGCGCCGCGCGCACGTCGAGGCCGAACCGCGGCGCGCTCACTCCCCGACTCCCAGGCGCAGCGGAAGCGCGCCGGAAAGGAGCGAGCCGGCCGCCGCGAGCCCGAATCCGGCCGCGAGCGCGGTCAGCGGCGCGAGATCGGGCGCGAGGGCCGCCACGCCCCCGGCCGGGAGCGCGGCGAGCAGGGGCCGCAGCAGGGCGCGCGACGGAGCGAGACCTCCGCACGCCCGCCGCAGCTCGAAGCTCACCCAGCCGAGGACCCCGACCTCGGCGAGCGCCGTCGCGAGCGCCGCGCCGGGCACCCCGAAGCGGCGGATCGCGACCACGCTCGCCGCGAGCTTCACCCCGAGCGCGAGGAGCGAGATGCGCGCGAGCACGCGCTGGCGGCCCATCGCCGTGAGTGCGTGCATCTGCGGGTAGGTCAGGAAGATCGCGACGGCGGCGACCGCGAGCGCCGGCACGCAGCGCACGAGGTCGCGGTTCGCCGAGGAGAACGCCGCCAGCGACTCCCCCTCGCCGTGACGCGCCCACAGCACCCAGAGCAGCTGCGCGCCCCACGACCACGCCACGGCCGCCGCCGGCAGCACGAGTCCGGCCAGGACCGAGCAGGAGCGGCGCGCGAGCACGAGCAGCGGTCCCGGCCCCCGCGCCGCCGCGCGCGTCATCGCCGGCAGGAGCGCGGCCGAGAGGTAGGTCGGGAGCGCGATCGCCAGCGAGAGCATGGGAAAGGCGCGGGCGTAGAGGCCGTTCGCGTCGGCGCCGACGAGCTGGCGCAGGAGGACCGCATCCATGCGGAAGTAGATGGTCGAGACCGCGGCCGAGACTCCGAGCGGGAGCATCGCGTGGAGGAGCTCGCGCTCGAGCGCGGGATCGCCCGCTCCGCGCAGGGCGACGCGCCGGCGCGTCGCCGCCCACGGCACGATCGCCTGCAGCGAGAACCCTGCCGCGAGCGCGAGGACGAACCACCCCGGCTCGCGCACGCCGATCGCGAGGAGGAGCACGCAGCCGCCGAAGTAGAGCGCGAAGCCGGCGATCGGGGCCAGGGCGACGGCGGTGAGCCGCACGCGGGTCTGCAGCCATGCCGCGGCGGCGGCGGGCGCCGTCGCGAACAGGTGGAGCGCCGCGACCATCAGCAGGCCGAAGCGGACGGGATCGCGCGCCTCGAACCAGGCGATCGGCGCGTAGACGGCGAACCCGGCGGCGGCGAGACGCAGGCGCAGCCGGAAGACGGCGCGGATGACCGCCTCCTCGCGCTCGGGACGGCGCGTCGACTCGCGAACCGCGATCGACATCGAGCCGAAGTCGGCCAGGGCGCCGAGGATGAGGAAGAGCGTGAAGTGGAAGTTGAAGACGCCGAGCGCGGGGTCGTCGAGATGGCGTCCGAGCAGCACGAACGCCGCCGCGGAGAGCAGCGCCGTGGCCGCGCGCCCGGCGAGCTGCATTCCGGCGCCCGCGATCACGCGGCGTTCGAGCGAGCGTCCGGTTTCGCGATCCGGTTCCAAGCGGGCGAAGAAAGTAGCGCGGCCGCGGGAAACCCCCGCTCCCGCGCTAGGCTGCGCCGGCCATGCCGGCCGAGCCACGCGTCGAGCAGCGCAGCCTGCCCCGGTTGATCGTCCTCGAGGGGATCGACGGCACCGGAAAGACCACGCTGGCGGCGCGGCTCGCGGAGCGCCTTCGCGCGGGCGGGCTCGACGTGGTGGAGACGCGGGAGCCGTGGACCTCGGCGGCCGGCCGGCGGCTGCGCGAGCTCCTCGCGCGCCCCGACCGCCGAACCAGCGGGGCGGAGGAGCTCGCGCTCTTCCACTCCGATCGCTGCGAGCACGTCGCGCAGGTCGTGCGTCCCGCGCTCGCGCGCGGCGCCTGGGTGGTGCAGGATCGCACCTTCTGGTCGACCGCCGCCTACCAGGGCGCGCGCGGCGTGCCGGTCGCGGAGATCCTCGCGCGCAGCCTCGCGATCGCGCCCCTCCCCGACCTGACCATCCTGCTCACGCTCGCTCCGGAGCGCGCGCTCGAGCGCATCGCGCGCAGCCGCCCGGGCGCCAGCAGCTTCGAGCGGCTCGAGGACCTGCGCGCGGTGGCGCGGGTCTACGCGGAGCTCGCGGCCGGCGAGCGGTCGATCGTGGCGATCGACGCCGACCGGCCGCTCGACGAGGTCGCCGCCGCCGTCGTCGACGCCTGCCGCGCGCGGCTCGGCGAGCCGCGCTGAGGCGGGCGCGGATGCGCGCCGTCAGCCGCGCGCGCTCGCCTGGGCGACCTCGGCGCGCAGGAACACGGCGACGCGCCCGAGCTCGCGCTCGATGGCGCGGATCCGGGCCGGCGCGTCGACGAAGATCTGCCGGCGCGCCTCGTCCTCGAGGTCGCGCGCCGGCTGAGCCATCGACGCGACGCCGAGGTTGAGCGCGGCGCCCTTCAAGCGGTGGGCGGCACGCTCGAGCGCGAGGGCGTTGCCGGAGGCGAACGCGTCCTGCAGCTGGGTGACGATCGCCGCGGCGTCGGTCACGAAGAGCTCCACGGTCTCGGCGAGCAGCTCCGGATCGGCGAGCAGGCCGATCTCGTCGAGCCGCGCCGCGACGTCGCGGAACTCCGCCGCATGCGTGGGATCGCGGTCCATGACGGTCATCTCGGCGCCGAAGGCGGCACCGGTTCGAGCGGAAACCGCTGCCGCCGCGCGAGCGGAATTCGTTTCGCGATCCGGGGATCGCGAGGGTGCGGGGCGCCTCGCCCCTCGCTCACCCCCGCCGGAGCGCGCGCGCCGCCCACGCCAGCCCGAGCAGGGCGCACATCAGCGCGACCGTGAGCTGCGCCTCGTTGAAGTCGAGTGCGTTGCCGGCGACGAATCCTCCGACCGCCACGACCGCCGCCACCGCCGGCGCCACCACGAACATCGGCAGCGTGGCGCGGCAGAGGTTCTTGGCGATCAGCGCCGGGAGGACCAGGCAGCCGAACGAGTAGAGCATCCCGGCCGAGCGGATCGTCACTCCCATGACGAGCCCGAGCCAGGCCGCGGCCGCGGCGTCCCCCAGGCGGCTGACGCCGATCGCGCGCGCCATGAGGGGATCCATCGCCAGGAGCACCAGCGGCCGGCAGCGGGCGAGGACGAATCCGCCGCTGACGGCCGTGAGCGCGCCGAGGACGGCGACGTCGGCGCCGGTCGCCCCGATGACGCTCGACGCGAGCAGCTTCTGGACCTGGTCGAGGCCGTGCGGGCTGTGCGAGATGACCAGAACGGTCGCGCTGGCGCCGAGGAGGTAGATGAAGCCGATGACCGCCTCACGGCTCTCGCGGCCCACGCCTCCGCCGCGACCGGCGATCAGCGCCGCGACCACGGCGAACGCGACGGCCACGACCGAGAGGAAGTGGTCGGAGCGCCACAGGCTCCCCTCCGGCGCGAGCTCGGCCCCCAGGCAGAGCCCGAGCGCGACGCCCAGCGTCGAGGCCTGCGAGATCGCCGCCCCCACGAAGATCTGGTCGCGGGCGACCACGAACACGCCCACCAGCGCGAGCAGCACGGCGATCAGCCACGCCGCGAGGTAGGTCTCGCGGAAGAGCGGCCACGACTCGAGGAAGGCCCTGATCACGGAGAGGACGCCCCCGGCGCGCCGTCGGGGACCTCGAGGCGGACCGGCTCGAGGATCGCGCCGCGAGGTCCGGCGTCCACGCGGCCCGCGTGAGCGAGCGCGCAGTGCGTCGCGAAGGAGTCGGCGACGCCGACGTCGTGCGTCACGTAGACGATCGTGAGCCCTTCGTCGCGATTCCGGCGCACGAGCAGATCGAGAAGCGCCCGCTCGGTCACGAGGTCGAGGTTGTTCATCGGCTCATCGACGCAGAGCAGGCACGGGCGCCGCGCGAGCGCGCGCGCCACCAGCGCGCGCTGACGCTGCCCCCCCGAGAGCGACCAGTAGCTGTCCCGCTCGCGCCCGCCGAGCCCCACCTGCTCGAGCACGGCGTGCACGCGCCGGTCGCGCTCGTCGCGATCCAGTCCGAGACCCGTGAGTCCGAGGCTCACGAATTCGCGCGGCGTGGTGGGGAGGTTGGCGGCGAGGTCGCAGCGCTGCGGCACGAATCCGATCGCCGAGCGGGGCACGCCGCGCTCGATCGTCCCGTGAAGCGGCGGGAGCACGCCGAGCAGGGTGTGCAGCAGCGTCGACTTCCCCTGCGCGTTGGCGCCGAGGAAGAACCAGAACTCGCCGGCGCGCACCTCGAGGTCCACGCCCCGGAGCACGACCCGGCGACCGTGGCCCGCGGCGAGGCCGCGCGCCCGGAGGAGGATCGGATCGTCCCGGGTCATCGGCGCCCCTCGGCCGGCCGCGCGTCCTGCAGCGCGGAGACGACCTGCCGGACGTCGTAGTCGATCATCTTCACGTAGGTGTCGACGCCCTCGATGGCGCCCACCTCGGGCGCGAGCACGAGCAGCCTGGTGCCGGTGCGGCTCGCGACGAACTCGGCCGACCTCGGATCGAAGCCCGGCGAAGTGATCACGAGCCTCACTCCCTGCCGCGGGGCGTCGCGCACGAGCTCGCCGAGGTGGGACGTCGTCGGCGCGATGCCCGGCTTGGGCTCGAGGCAGCCCACGAGCTCGAGGCCGAAGCGGCGGCCGAAGTAGACCCACTGCGAGTGGTCCGTGATCGCGCGGATCCCCCGGTGGGGAAGCATCGCGGCCAGCCAGCCGCCGAGGTCGCCCAGCCGCCCTTGACGCTCGAGGAATCGCCCGAGCTCGCCGGTCTCGTGCAGCCGCGCGAGCTTCACGATCGTGTCGGTCGGGAACTCCGCGGCCAGCTTCTCGCCGGCGAGCGCGGCGCAAACCGTGCGCTCGAATGCGGCGCAGCGCCGGTCGAACCCGGACGCTTTCGCGGGGTCGAGCTCGCGCAGCCGGTCGCGGATGGCGCGCGCGACGGCGATCCCGTGCAGCGGATCGGTCATGTAGTGCGGGTTGCCGAGCGGGTGGACGTCGCCGTGCGAGCGGTCGACGGGGCCCTGCGGGATCTCGCGCGCCTCCACCACACCCGACAGGTCGAGGAAGCCGGGCGCCCCCGGCTGCACCTGCGCGCGGCGGCACTGCCGAAGGAGGAGCGGAGCCCACCCTGCCTCGAGGTCCATCCCCTGCTGCAGGTAGAGGTCGGCGGTGCTGAGGAGCTTCACGAAGCTCGGCCGCGCGTCGAGGAAGTGCGGGTTCTCGCCGCCCTTCGCGAAGGTGGTGACCGAGACGCGGTCGCCGCCCACCTCGCCCGCGATGGAGCCGAGCGACGGCACGCTGGCGCACACGTTGAGCGGCCGCTCCTCCTGCGCGGCGGCCGTCCCGAGCGCGACGAGCAGCCCCGCCGGCGCGACGAGCGCCCGGCGAGACGGCGGAATCCTCGCGGTCATGCTGCGTTCCCCCGTTCGTGGTTCCGGGACCATGGCCGGCTCAATCGCCGTGGGCCGGGTGGCGGCCGATCAGCACTTCGAGCCCGAGCCAGATCGAGTGGGCGCGGTCGTGGTGCTCCAGGTGGTCGGCGAGGTCGAGGTTGTACTGCAGCCGCACGCGCGAGAAGTGCGTCGGCGTCCAGGCGAGGAGCGGGGAAATGCGGAGGCGGTCGTCGCGCGCGGGATCCTCGTCGCGAGGCGTGAGCCCCCCGCCCGACGAGGTCGCCTGCTCGAACCGCAGCCCCGCGGTCCAGGCGCGCCGGAATCCCCACAGGAGCTGCGTGTAGAAGCCGGTGTCGCGCAACGTCTCGCCGGCGAGGAAGAGCTCGTCGCCCGAGCCCGGCACGCCGTCGGGATCGTCGACCTCCTGGAACGAAGTCCCGAACCGGCGCCGCAGCACTTCGCTCTGCCAGACGACGAAAGGCCAGCCGGCGTCGGTGCGGCGCGGCCGCCACTTCACGCGCAGGTCGGCGCCGTAGACGCTCGTGCGCGTGCTCGAGCCCGCCGAGTTGGGGCCCCACAGCCCCGAGACGCCGAGCTGCGCGACGACGTCCTCGCGCAGTTCCCACGACTGGTGCAGGCGGCCGAGCCAGACGAAGTCGGCGAGGCTCGAGGTGTCGTGCTCCTCGACGACGTGGCCGCCCGGCGCTTCCTCCTCGTCGCTCCCGAGGAAGCTCGTCATCGTCTCGCCGTCGGCGTTCTGGATCCCCAGATGCAGCTCGGCGAACCACGACACGGGCGCGAGCCATCCCAGCCGCGCCCCCGGCCCGCGCATGTTGTCGGGGCCGAAGAGGCGGCCGTGGATCACCGGCTGGTCGATGAAGTCCCACTCGTGCGGGTGCTGCGGGTTGATGCGGCCGAACTCGGTGAAGAATTGACCCGCCTCGAGCTGCAGGCCCCAAGGCAGGCTCGAGGTCGTGGCAAAAGCCTCCTCGAGCTCGAACTGCGACTCCCCCTCGGGGTCGACGAAGTAGATGAGGTGGGCTTCCAGGTTGAAGTAGGGATCGACGGCGCCCAGCGCCGAGAGCTCGAGGTTCTGCACGGTGAAGCCGCGCTGATGCGGGTCGTGGCCGCCGGCCTGGAGGTCCTCGATCGAATCGTCCCGCTCCGTGGACGTCCCCGCGGCGAAGAGGGCGTCGAGGGAGAGGTCGAGCAGCGAGAATCGCGCGCCGCTGAACAGGTCGAGCGACGGCGTCGCGCTCTTTTTCGCCTTCTCCTGGCCGGCGACCATCTCGTCGAGCGCCTGCTCGAACGAGCCGCGCTCGGGGGGCGGCGACTCCTGCGCGGCGGCGAGGCCGGCTCCCGCCGCGAGAAGGAGGGCGGCGCCGGGCGTGCGCGGCGAGGGCAGGCCGGCCGGCGCCGGCGTGCCGCGCGCCGCACGGACGCTGGCCTGATGCATCGAGGGAGATCCCGTCTTCCGACTCCGACCCTGGAGCGGGGGCACGGCCGGCGGGAGGGGCGGCGGGAGTCGGAATGCGCCCGCGGGGGCGCGCCGTCTTCAGGCGTCGGCCGTGACGTGGTCGAGCGCGGACGGCGGAGCCGGTGGACCGCGCGCGAGCGCGGCGTTGTGCCGCTCGGAGACGGCGGCGACGCGGGGAGCGGGCAGGGTCACGTGCGCCGCCGGCGCGGGCGCGACCGGACGGGTGATCGCGATCTCGACGGCGCGGACGAGCAGCGACGAGCACGCGGGGCAGTGGGCGGTGTCGTGGCGCGAGACCGGGTGATGGTGGTGCCAGGGGTTTTCGCAGCCGGCCGGGTCGGGGCAGTCCGAGCCCAGGCTCGGGTGAGCCGGGAGCGACGCGAACCGGCCGGAGCAGTGCTCCGCGTGGTGGCCGCCGTGCGGGTGCGCCTCGGCCGCCGACTCGGGCGCCGACTCCGGCTCGACGTGGAACGCCGGGAGGAGCAGCCCGCCGCACCAGGCGAGGAGCAGGCAGAGCGCCTGGGTGCGCAGGCTGAACGGGAGGCGCGGGGCGCGCGATGTGCGGCGCGACATGGGCGTGCGAAAGTAGCCGCGGCGCGCGGCACCCGCCATACTCCCGCCCCGCTCCCAGTCCCGCCCGCGAGGATCGCCCGAGACGCCCGGTGCTCCCCGTCCGCCTTCCCATCCAGCTCGCCATCCTCGGGCTCCTCGGGTCGCTCCCCGCGCAGGAGCTCGCGCCCGAGGTCGTCGCCGAAGCGCGGCGGATCGCCGCGCTCGCGCCCGTCCGGCACGAGCCGCCGGCGCGGACGGTCGACGTCCTCCACTACGCGCTGCACGTGGAGGTCGATCCCGAGCGGCGGCGAGTCGACGGACGCGCGGAGATCGAGCTGCGCACGGCCGGAGCGGCGCGCAGCACGATCCAGCTCGATGCCGACGGGCTGGAGGTGCGGTCGGTGGTCGACCGCGGCGGCAGGCCGCTCGCCTTCCGGCACGAACGCACGACCCTCTCGATCGATCTCGGCCGCGAGGCGCCGCCCGAAGAGTCGCTGCGCGTCACCGTCGCGTGGGGCGCGACGCCGCGCCGCGGGCTCGTCTTCGTGCCGGCGGCGGACGGACGCTGCGCCATGGTCTGGACGCAGGGGGAGTGCTCGATGTCGAGCGCGTGGTTCCCCTGCCGCGACTATCCCGACGATCGCGCGAGCAGCGAGATCTTCGTCACGCACCCGGCCGCCTGGCAGAGCGTGAGCAACGGCGTGATGATCGAGTCGACCCCCGACGGGCTCTCGCCGGCGCAGCGCCGCACCGATCACTGGCGCATGGACTTCCCCCACCCGGTCTACCTCACGAGCCTCGTGCTCGGGCCGTTCACCGAGATCGACCTCGGGCGCGTGCGCGACCTGCCGCTGCTCGCCTACGCCACCGCCGATCGGGCGGCGGCCGCGGCGCTCACGCTGCAGCCCACGGGCGCCATGATCGAGCGGATGGAGCGGCTCACCGGCGCTGCCTATCCCTACCCGGTCTACCGCCAGGTCTGCGTCGCCGGCTTCCCGTGGAGCGGAATGGAGAACGTGGGCGCGACCACGCTGGCGGAGGACGAGCTCCTCGCGCCGGAGCGCGCCGAGGAGGGGCGCGAGCAGGCCGAGTCGCTGGTCATGCACGAGATCGCCCACCAGTGGTTCGGCGACCTCGTGACCGCGGCGACGTGGGGCGATCTCTGGCTCAACGAGGGATTCGCCACCTTCTCGGAGCTCGCGTGGCTCGAGGCGAGCGGCGGCGCCGGGGCCGGCGCCGCGGCGCTCCTCGCCATGCAGGAGAAGGCCGTCGACCACCGTGCGCGGGAGCCGCGCCCGATCGTGAGTTCGAGCTACGTGGAGGCCGACGACCTCTTCGACGCCACCACCTACGAGGGCGCTGCGTGCTTCCTCGGGCTGCTGCGAAACGTCGTCGGCGAGGAGAAGTTCGGCGCCGGAGTGCGGACGTGGATCACGCGCCACCGCGGTCGCTCGGTCGGGACGGCCGAGTTCGAGGCGACGTTCGAGGAGGTGGCCGGACCCGGGCTCGCCGGGCTCTTCCAGCAGTGGCTGCACGCGCCCGGGCTGCCCGCCATCGACTTCGCCTGGAGCTTCGACCCGGCCGCGCGGCGCCTCGAGCTCTCGGCGCAGCAGAAGCAGGCCGGCGAGGCGGTGCCCGAGGTCTACCACGTGCCGGTCGACGTCGCCTGGCACGCCGGCGGAGCTCGCGCGACCACCCGAATGCTCCTCGACGCGCGCCGCTGCCGCGTGGCCGTCGAGTGCGACGAGCGGCCGCGCTACGTGCGGTTCAACGCCGGCGGCGCGCTGTTCGGCACGCTCCAGGTCGTCCAGGCGCCGGGAGAGTGGCGCGAGCAGCTCGCGCTCGAGATCGATCCGCTCGGGCGCATCGAGGCGGCGCGCGCGCTCGCGGCGGCGTGGCCGGCCCTCGAACCCGGCGACGACCTCGACCGGCGGCTCACCCTGGCGGGGCTCGCGCGCGCGCTCATCGAGGACGACGTCGTGGCCGTGCGGGCCGCGGCCGCGGCCGCGCTCGGCGAGGTCGGCGGCGACGTGGCGCGCACCGCGCTCGGCTGCGCGCTCTGGGACCTCGATCGGGGGGTCCGCGCGGCCGCGGCCGAGGCGCTCGGCGGCTTCGAGAACGACGACGTCGCCGCCGGGCTGCTCGCGCGCCGGTTCGGCACCGAGAGCTCGCACGAGGTGCGGTCCTCGGTCCTCGCCGCGCTCGCGGGGGTCGCCGGCGCGCAGG
>Ga0187893_10014299_pt1 | contig 10854 bp, 9 predicted proteins | sample MA1701074metaG_FD_139574 | JGI IMG/M metagenome (GOLD analysis project Ga0187893, IMG submission 139574) | White microbial mat communities from a basaltic lava cave in the Kipuka Kanohina Cave System on the Island of Hawaii, USA - MA170107-4 metaG ...
GAGGAATTGTTATTGTTTGAACTCCTTAGCCGCTCGGCCACCAATCGGCTGTATCTGTCCTACCAGCGCGCCGACGAAACAGGACGAGTCATGGCGCCGTCCGGCTTCATCGCCATGGCGCTGCGCGATCCACGATTCGTCGCGAAGCTGGAAGAGACGGTCCCTCGACGGCTTACCCTGCGGATCAGCGAACAGCCGTCGATTCAAGACCTGTTGCCGGTCGAGGAGTTGGCCTTAGGTTGCCTGTTGCAGGGCCACGATGCGTTACCCCTACTGGATGCGATGGGACGCGACCGGCTCCTCGTTGAACAGGGCCTCTCCACCCTGAAAACTATCGAGCGAGAATCCCCCGAGCTTGGTCCGTTCGACGGCATGGTCGGCGCACAGGCTCCTGCCTTACCGACTGCCACGGAACGGAGCTTCTCGCCGACAGCATTGGAACGATATGCGACCTGTCCCTTCCAGTATTTCGCAGAAAAAGTTCTTCGATTGAAGCCCCTGCGACGGCTCCATCACGAGCACCTGCCTCCCTTAATGCTCGGAACCCTTGTTCATGAATCGCTTCGTGTGAGCTACGAACGGTTGGTACTGCTCCAGTGGCCGGATGACTCGCTGCCCGATGTCACGGTGCAATCCACAGTGCATCAGGCAGTGACCGATACGTTTGCCGCCCATGCTGCAAGCCAGGGGACGGGGCACGCACTGCTTTGGACGCTGGCTCGCGAGCAGGTGACGGAGTTGGTCACAGCTGCCGTCTCTTCCGACCAGGCGGAGTATCAGGCAACCGGATTTCGCCCTGTTGCATTTGAAGTTGCCGCCCAGGGAATCGTTCCGCTGGAGTCTGATGCGTCATCGGTTCCTCTGACGATTCGCGGAACCTTGGACCGTGTCGATTATCGCATTGATCCTCCTGCGCTCCGTATCGTGGACTATAAATTTAAGCAGGGGAATGAGATCACTGCCGTGGATCGAAACCTTGCTCTGTCGGCCGTGCGAGGATTTCGGCTGCAACCACCGCTCTATGCCCGCATGACGCTGCCGTCGCTGCCTGCACCAACCGAGGTCCAACTGCTTTTCCTGGCTCCGCAGTGGAAGCAGCCTGTCTCTCGCTCAACGTTTGACGCGGGTCTCTGGACCGGCCACACGGGTGACATGATCCGACAGACGCTCTCCACATTGACCCAAGGCATCGCGCGCAGAGAGTTTTTTATTCTTCCCAATGGCTACTGCGACTCCTGCGAGTATTCGGGCGCCTGCCGACGCCATGACGCCATGGCCTGGTGGCGCTCTTACCGATCGCCCCAGGCCCGAACCTTACGCCGGTTGAGAAGGCAGAAAGTAAATGATGAGTGATGTACTGACACTCGAGGACTCCCAGAGTCGGCTCCTGGCGGAGACCACCTGGGACCGTAATGTCGTGGTGGTTGCGGGAGCCGGGACCGGCAAGACCACGATCCTCGTCAATCGCATCCTCAACCTCCTCCTGAGAGAGCCAAACCCCTTGGCCATCACAGAGATTGTGGCCCTCACCTTCACCAACAAAGCCGCAACTGAAATGAAGCAGCGGCTCCGCGCGCAACTCCTTCGTTTGACCGAGCAGGCTGATGACATGATTGCCATCTTCCGGGCCCGTTACCATCTCTCAGCTGAACAAGTAGGCGAACGGGCCAGGATGGCGCTTGAGCAACTGGAAAAATCCCAGATCGGCACCTTGCATAGTTTTGCCGCGCACCTCTTGCGGCTTCATCCATTGGAGTCTGAACTTGATCCATCATTTCAAGAGGATGACGGGTCACGCTTCAAGGAATTGTTTCACTCATCTTGGGACCGTTGGCTGGACGATGAGCTTGGGTCAGCCGGACCTCGACATGACCGCTGGCGACGAGTCCTGGCCGGGACCACCCTCGATGATCTTCAGCAGTTTACCGCTGCCCTCGCCGGGGATTTTGTGGACCTCGATGAGCTGGAACGCCAGTGCCGATCCCTCGCCCTGGAGGGCACCTTGCGTGACTGGGTTGCGGCCACGCAAGGCCATGCCGCGACTCTCCTTGCCGCACAGGATCGACCGAAACGGCGTAAGGCGGAACAGATGCTCGCCGCTGCAGTGCAGTCGTTGGCGCTCTTGTTAAAATATGGGCCACCGGGGCTCACTCACTTATCTCAGGATGAACGGGCCGTTCTGGAAAAGGACCTGGGAAAGGCGCCTGCCGGATGGGATGAGCTTGTGTACCAGGAAGCGGCCTCCATCATCAGGCTCGCGCAACATCTCCTCACTGTTGACCAGTCATACTTTCAAGAGGTGGTGACGCTCGTACGACCCTTCCTCCATCGCGTACAGCATGGGTTTCTCACCTCTGGGTGGATCGCATTCGATGGGTTGTTGGCACGGGCCAAAACCCTCTTGCGGGACCATCCGACCGTCCGCGCCAGGATCAAAGAGACCTATAGGGCGATTCTGGTGGATGAGTTTCAGGACACCGATCCGGTGCAGTACGAAATTATCCTCTACCTCGGTGAACGGGCGGGCAGCCATCAGACCGCGTGGCTTGACGTGGACTTGGAGCCGGGCAAATTGTTTATCGTGGGGGATCCCAAGCAATCGATCTATGCCTTCCGCCGAGCCGACATCGAAGCCTTCGAACGAGTGGTGGAGAAAATTCGAGCGGGTGGGGGAGGCGTCTATACCCTGGTGACGAATTTTCGTAGCGATGAAGCCGTGCTTGACGTCGTCAACAATGTCTTCGACCGGCTCTTCCAACCGGCAGAACATATTCAGCCGGCCAATGAGAGGCTGGCAGCCAGGCCTCAACGCAAACCGGAAGTCTCAGTCTCTGGGGCGCAGCTTCGCCTCGTCACGCCAGGAGAGGATGACGAGGAGTTCGATGTGCAGGCTGCGACTCGGGCGGAGGCGGAAGCCCTGGCGCGCTGGCTGAAGGAGGAGCTTCTCGCCGGCACGACGATTACTGATCGCGATCGACGCGAAGGTCCACTCCAACCGGGCCACATTGCCCTGATCTTCAGAAAGTTGACCCAGGCACAGGTCTATCTCGATGCCCTTCGCCGCTACGACATCGCCTATATCACGGACGGGGAAAAGCATTTTTATCGGCGGCAGGAAATCATCGATGTGGTCAACCTCCTCCGGGTCATCGACAACCAACACGATACGATTGCGCTGGTCGGAATCTTGCGCTCACCCTTGGGCGGCATGACGGATCGGGATCTACTGGCCCTCCAGCAGAGAGAGGGGTTTGACTACCAGCAACGAGAATGGCTGTCTGCCTGGAACCATCCACAGGCCGGAATGGTAAGGTGGCTCTATGAGCGTTTGGCCGAGCTGCATCAGCTCGTTCCCTTGCGACCTGTGCCTGACGCCATCGATCTGATCTTCGATAGATTGCCCGTCCTGGAATTGGCCGCCGCATCGCTCCATGGCGAGCAAGCCGTGGCCAATCTGCGGAAGATCAGAGATATGGCCGAAGCACTCGCCGATCGCCCCCATCTCACATTGACCGGATTCGCTAACCTAATGATGACCAGAGTGTCGGAACAGCCGGATGAGGCGGAAAGCGCCCTGGCTGAAGAATCACTTGATGCCATCCGCGTGTTGACCATCCATAAGGCCAAAGGATTAGAATTCCCTGTGGTCATCCTTCCAGGCCTGCACCAAGGGTCCAAGATTCCTCGCAAGGGACCATCCATCCATCATGATTGGTCGAGCCGGTGTTATAGCCTGCAGATGGGAGGCCGCTCGAATCTCGGCGCCGTGCTCGTGGACATGAAGGTAGCGGCGCGGGAAGAGGCGGAACAGCGGCGACTCCTGTATGTCGGCATGACAAGGGCGCGCGATCTGCTGGTCCTATCCGGAGGGCAGACCACTAAACCGGGACATGACACCGTCCTCTCTCTGCTCGGAGAGGCGATTGCAGAGAAGGGGGACCCTTCGGCGGCTGACCAGATCTGTATCGGAACAAGCCACCTCGCTCGTGTCATCACGCCGGCCACAGTGGCATTGAGACGGCACAGACAGAACCCCCTGTCCACAATGGCCCCTCAACCGGCCCTTGGCCCCATTCTCATTCGCCGCCACGCACGGCAGGTTAAGTGGGAGGAACATCGTACGACGCCGCGACGATTGACCCCTTCGAGCCTCGCAGGAGGCAGACCCGTTGCCGTTTCCCCGCCTGCTATAACAGGGCGTGACGCCGATCTGTCCCGGCTGGTGGGAGTCTGCGCCCATGCGATACTCGAACAGTGGGACTTCACCAGGCCTCGCGCTGAGATCTGCACCGTCATTGAGCAGGCCTGTCGACGCTATGTGGCACAGGACAATCCTCAATTGATGGACAACGTCACAGAGGATCTCATGGCGCTCTTTGAAAGTTTCCTTTCCTCCGAGCCGTATAAAACACTGCAACGTGCGAAGGTGCTCGGGCGAGAGGTCCCGTTCGTCATGCCTTTGGGGAAGGGGCAGATGATGGAAGGGGTGATTGACCTGATTTACCGGCTTGACGACCGGATCTGGATTGCCGACTATAAAACGGATGATGTGGTGGCTGAAGAGGTACAGACCAGAGCGGATCGCTACCGGCCCCAGGCGGCAAATTATTCACGAGCCGTCGCGAGTTCTTTAGGATTGCCGTCTGTCTCGTTTCAGTTCGTCTTTTTGCGGCCAGGTATCGCCGTTGATATCTAGTAGGATGCTGAAAAAGCACGCCATCGAAGAAGACCGTTATTTGGTTTATTTGGTCTGTCTCGTTTGTTTGGTTGAACGAAACTAACCAGATGAACCAGAGAAACCAGATAGACCAGATGAACGTCCAATGACTGTCTCGCCGGAAGAATTCAATGCCTGGATCCAAGAGGCACTCGCCGGACTGCCGGCCCGTTTCGCAAGGCTTGCCGATGAGGTCTCCATCGTGGTCGAAGAGGAGCCTTCGGCCGATATTCTGCGGGATCTTGAATTGGAATCAGAAGACGATCTGCTGGGTCTGTATCAAGGCGTCCCGATCGATCAGACGTCGTTCTTCCAGCCTGCCGGTGAACTGCCTGCCCGTATTTCCATCTATCGAGGCCCCATCCTGCGTCTCTGCCGGACGAAGGCCGAAGTCATTCACGAGGTTCGTGACACAGTGGTCCATGAACTCGGACACCATGTCGGGTTAGATGACGAGGAGATGCCGTACTAATAGGATGCTGAAGAAGTCCGCCAGCTTCGTTCTCGCGTCGCTCCCAGGAACCGTGAAACGTGAGGCGTGAAACGTGAAACGCGGGTCAGTCGCGGAGCTGCGGCCTTGCTTGGGACAAGGCGCGTCTTGGCGCGCCGGGGTTTGGCGGGTGAGAAGGCTGGCCTTTTTGAGCATCCTGCAGGGGGGTGTTCTCCCGTTGTGCACTCATGCAGACCATCGAATTTCTCGCGTGCAAACATCGTTTTCCCTCAACCTCCTAAGATTTAGCCTGCATCAAGGCCCGCCGCTGATAGCCGATGGCAAGCATGAAGACTCCCAGCACGACCATGGGGAAGGAGAGGAGTTGGCCCATGGAGAAAGATCCGAGGATAAAACCAAGCTGGGCATCCGGTTCGCGAACGAATTCTACGACTATCCGACATAGTCCATAGCCTGTAATAAAACTCCAGAAGATGGTGCCGGGTGGCGGTATGGTTTTCGCGAGGACCCATAACAGGATGAACAAGAAAACACCTTCAAGACCTGCTTCATACAGTTGTGAGGGATGGCGGCAGGCAGGCCCTCCATTCGGAAACACCATACACCAGTCAACATCGGTGGCTCGGCCATACAATTCCCCATTGATGAAATTGCCGAGTCGCCCGAATCCTAGCCCGATCGGCGTAGCAGCGGCTGCCAAGTCTGCGACCTGGTAGGCGGGAATACCCTGCCGTTGGCTGAACCAAAATAAGGCGACGATGACGCCGAGCAAGCCGCCGTGGAAGGACATGCCCCCTTCCCAGACCGCCACGATATTGGCCGGATGCTGCACATAGTAGGAAAAATTATAGAAGAGCGTATAGCCGAGCCGTCCTCCGATAAACACCCCGAACGCAGCCCACACGACCATATTGTACACTTGGTCCCTGGTCATGGAGAGGCCCCGCGACTCCACTCGCCGCATGATCAGGAAATAGGCGCCCACCAGTCCGATCAGATACATCAGACCGTACCAGCGAAACTGCAGAGGCCCCAGCTCAAGAAAAACCGGGCTGATGTTGGGGTAGGGGATTGCGTGCAACCAAGTCATTAGTGCCTCATGTGGCGTATTTGAGAATAATAGGTGAGGGTCTCAACCATTGCAAGCACGCGAATGCCCCGCGGAAAATCAATTCTGATCCTTGCTCAGAGCCAGTTTGAGAGGTTTACCACATTCGTATGTTGGTTTTCTGTCACGCCTGTGTCCTGACCTGTGAGGAAAACACAACTGAAAATTGATCGGTTTTATTCGTGGGAACAAGGCTGTGACGAATCATGGGAGATTTTCGTGGTCTCTCGTCTGGCACGCTTACTGCTGAAGATATAGAAAATGAGCATGCAGGGTGCTGACAATCACATTCTTCATTTAAACCGTATCAAGGGGGGTTCACCATGTCAGACCAGGGACGCCAGGTAGCGAAGGTCGCAGCGATGGTAGCAGGTGGGGCGGTAATCGGAGCGGGGATTGGATTGCTCTTCGCGCCGCAAACGGGGGCAGAAACCCGGCGTGATGTCGGTCGCTATGCGAAAAAGACCCGATTGCAAGCGACTCATTGAGTCGGACGGTCCAATCCGGCGTGAAAGAAGTGATGGATCGCAGTAAGACTTTCGTCCGCAAGGACGATCAGACACCGCGGATCGAAGCGGCGTAGTTAGATCGACTTACTCAGCGATCAGACCTGTAGCGCAAACAGCTTGTTGCCAGACTGTTTGCACCTACGACGGCGGCCTTGACCGACCTAGACCCCGATGCTAGAGTCCCGCCACTGCGGCCCCTGCTGCCGGAGTGGCGAAATTGGCAGACGCAAGGGACTTAAAATCCCTCGGGCCCATAAGGCCCATGCCGGTTCGATCCCGGCCTCCGGCACCATTTTCAAGAGGAATACAACCAGTCTCCCAGCCCTACCTTGACACCTTCCCACGGTCGGCCTAGCCTTGCTCGTCAGCTTAGGGCATACGCGGGCACTAGCTGGAGCGGAAAGAGAATGTTGCGGAAGGGGAAAGGGTCGTGAGGTATGAGCGACTTAGAAGATTATCAAACCACGCGCCGTTATATCCTCCAAGTGATGAACGAAGCCGGGTTGCAGGCCGAAAACACGCTGCATGAACTGCAAGCCCGCGCAGACCCTGGTGCCTGGGCACGGATCGAAGGCTATCTCAAGCCCGGCATGCTCACTGGAGACCAGAAGATCATCGAACTCCTGGTCGCGATCCATCCAGGTGCCACCGGCATCGCCTTGCGAGGACAGACGCGGCTCCGCGTGCAATTCCGTGGCTTGTTTTCCACCGGTGGCTCGATGGTGGGTGGAGAAGGGTTCCTACAGGACCTCTCCCATTACGGGTGTCGGATGGAAAGCGACACTTCTTTGCAACCGGGCACGGAGTTAGAGCTATGCTTCTTCTATGGGTCACGGGAGGCCGTGCCGATCAGGGTCGAGCACGCCACGGTACGGTGGGCCAAAGGTCAGGAGTTCGGGGTAAAATTCCTCCGCCTGCAATCCCACGAGGAAGCACGTCTCCGCCACGTGATCGCAGAGCTGTTAGTGAGTTTACCTCGGTAGAGACGCCTTACTCGATCCATCGGAAGAATGAAGCCACGGGTGGAGGCTCTCTTCCCAGGAGGATGAAAAGAGAGCTTCCATGCTGTTCGGGCCATACCCACCAGCAGGCACCTCCACCCATCATCCAGTGTAGCGGACGTTTCCCATATTGCAGGGAAACATTCGAAAACCTGCTCATGAAGGACCGGGCGAAGCGGGAGCAGGAGAGGTAGGCGAAAGACGCCATAAGCCTCAGGCTGAGTCACGCGGCTCCGCTACACTCCCGTCAATCAAGACCACCATTTCCCCACGTCCCGCCTTGCGGTTTGATTGTCCCCCTCCTACAATGGGCCTTCTTGCGAGGCCCCCATGCCCTTCACGATTCGCCCCTACCGTCGCTTCCCGGTGCCACTCCTCAAGCTGCCGCTGGCCTACTTTTCTGGCTTTGGATCGTCATAGGGTAGGACCTGTATCAAGATGCCCACATAGCTTCACCTACTAAAGAGGACTAGCAAGAAAGCAACGCAGAATGAGAAGTTTAATAGGATATGAATTGACAACATGGTTCACAGCCATAGGAAGTTGTTTTCTAAAGCCATTTTTGGAGGACATTGACTGCACTCAGCACTCCGCATGAGCGCAGTACAGATTATTTTGCAGAGCACTAACGAAATAGCATGGAATTTGCTTGGTACGACAAGGTCTAGCGTGTAACAGAAATCGGGAGGCGTCTCGCTCTTTGATTTGTATCGCTGATTGATAGTCTAATGGCTGATGTAGTCCAATATATTCTAATCAACGGGTGGCGAACGATGAACACACTCAAGAGTCATTCCAAACTGCTCACAGGGCTGATGGGATTCCTGCTGGCTGTTGTTGTGGCCGGATGCGGCAGTGATGGTGGTGGCGGCGGTAGTACGCAGCCCGGAACGTTGGGCGTTTCGATGACCGATGCTCCGGCATGTGGCTTTGATGAAGTGAACGTCACCATCAGTAAAGTGCGGGTGCATCAAAGCGACTCTGCATCTGACAACGCTGCCGGCTGGACCGACATCACCCTCAACCCTGCACGGAAAATCAACCTGCTCAACCTCAACGATCCTACGCAACCCAATCTCGCGCTCGAAAGCCTCGGTGAGACACCGCTGGCGGCAGGCCATTACACGCAACTGCGGTTGGTGTTGGTTCCCAACAGTAACAATCCCAATTCGCCCCTGGCCAATTCGATTGTCTTGTCAGACCAAACCATTAAAGTCCCGCTCGAGACGCCCAGCGGATTGCAATCCGGGATTAAATTGATCCACCAGTTCACTGTGGGTTCCGGGCAACGCGTTGATCTGTTGCTGGACTTTGATGCCTGCAAATCCATTGTGAAGCGCGGGAATGGTACGTACGCGCTCAAGCCGGTGATCAAGGTTATTCCCTTTGTGCTGAACGGCATCGAAGGCTTTGTCGATTCGGCCCTACTCAACAGCAATGTCATGGTATCGGCCCAGGTGGACGGTAAAATCGTTCGTGCGACGGTGCCGAACACCCAAACCGGCAAATTCTTCCTCGCCCATCTTGATCCCACAGACTGTCCCACTACGTGCTACGACGTCGTGATCACCGCAGACGGCATGCGACAGCGGTCATTGCCACAGTTCCAGTCCCGACCAGCACCAGCATCACCATGGTCAGCACCAGCGCTGTGCCCGTTACGTTGCAAACCTCCACATCACAGAGCATCAGCGGCATGGTGACGTTGAGCCCGCCCAGTGCAACTGATGAAACCATTTTTGTCGCAGCGAAGCAAACATTCGGCAGCGTTCCACCGTTGACCGTCGTGACCGTGAAATCGCAGGTCGCTGTTCCTCAATTCGATCCTCAAACCAATCTTCCAACAGGAGACTACCAGTACGCCCTGACGCTGCCCATTGCCGCGCCATCGCTCGGTCCGTACAATACCCTCTTGCCAATCCTGTTTGCCCCGCAACCTATGGTTGCAGGAATCTATGCTGTCGAAGCTTCCGCGACTGGCTACGTACCTAAGTCAGTTGACAATGTGAATATTTCTACGGGGGATAAGACGCAGGACTTTAGCTTGGACTTGGCACCATAGACCGATGACTTCTGACTGGCAACAGTTTAGAAGAGCCCCTGGGAAACTAACACGCAGGTCACGGTGACCCACAACCGGAACAGGAGATCCCCTGCCACGTGAGATCCGAGTCCGTTCCTGACGGTCTTTGTGGCCCAGTGCTTGGGTCACACATCAGGCCACCATCACAAAACCTCCTAGCTAATCTTTATCTTTCCAGTGCCCTCTCCCATGGCCATTACCATGGGAACGACCGTGCCCCTTATACTTGACCTTGTGTTCATCGTAGTAGAGGTATGGTCTATCGGTCTCCATCTCAAGGCTGACGTAGTTGCTCGCATCGAGTATCACGGTAGAGGGGAGTGTCATGGCCACTTGCCAGGTGCCTCCAGACAAATAGAAGTAGCTACCTGTGCTGACGTTCATGTACACGCCGCTCGCCGGATAGTAATAATAGCGATACCGGGCTTCCTGCGCTCGTCGCCCATGAGCTGGAGCCCAAGGCGGCGGACCGCCTCGCGGACTTTCAACGATGACTGGTGGCGGTGCACTGCCTCCGACCGATACGCCGACACCGACATGGGGACTGCGCCCGTCTGTGGCGCATCCCGCAAGTATCAGGGCTCCGATTCCAGTTAGCAGTAGCTTCTTCATCACAAAACCCCCTTATTAGCGTGGGTTGTAAATAACCGTTTCCCAGAGCCCTGGCGGCATCTCTCTTTGGGAGGCACCGGCCGAAACACCATCGGATCTGTGAAGCAAGCCCAATGCCTGTTCCTCCCGCCGGGAACTGCGGGAATGACCGAGAGATTCCACCTGCGTAATGGGCTGATAAATCAGTCTGTTCCCTGTCTGAATCTAGGCAGCCCACACCAGGTGATCCTGTCCAGGTCCTCATGCTAGCTCTGCCCTAAGCAGTTTCTTGTCTTCTTCAGACAAATCTGAACACGGAGCCGAAGTTGTCGGACAGGGGTGCATCCAGCAGTCTCGTCGCAAGCCTTGTCGCCCATTATTGGTGCTGGTGGTA
>Ga0187893_10014301_pt1 | contig 10853 bp, 13 predicted proteins | sample MA1701074metaG_FD_139574 | JGI IMG/M metagenome (GOLD analysis project Ga0187893, IMG submission 139574) | White microbial mat communities from a basaltic lava cave in the Kipuka Kanohina Cave System on the Island of Hawaii, USA - MA170107-4 metaG ...
TCCAGTGTCAAGAAGGTGTCCGACGATTGGCGAAAACTCGAAAACGGCTTTTGCAAGTCGTTGATTTGCAAGTTGCCATTTTTGCAAAAGTCAATCGTTGGACACCTTCTCAAGATGCGCCCCCTCCGCCTCCACTCACGACAAAAATAATGCAAACCTTCGCGCCGTCGCTATGATGGAGTGCATGAGCGACGAATTGTTCCCCGACGCGACGCTGAAAAAAGAGCAGGAGCGGTGCGCCAAGGCGATCAAGGGATTGGAGAAGTGCTACCCAAACCCGAAACTCGCCCTCGATTTCTCCACACCTCTCGAACTGCTCATCGCGCTCATACTCGCAGGGCAGTATCGCGACAGCGAAGTGAACAAGCTGACGCCTGCGCTGTTCAAGAAATATAAATCGGCGCAGGATTGGGCGGACGCTTCGGTCGAGGAAATTCACGGACAACTCCGCCGTGTCACAAGCGCGGGCAACAAGGCGAACTGGATCAAGGCGTGCTCCGAAACACTCGTCGCCGATTTCGGCGGCAAGGTGCCCGACAACATTGACGACCTGTTGACCTTGAAAGGGGTGGGGCGCAAGACGGCGAACGTGCTGCTCGGAAACGCCTTCGGGCAGCAGACCATCGGCGTTGACCGTCATGTGATGCGCGTGTCGCAACGGCTCGGCTTCACAACCAACGAAGACCCGAACAAAATCGAAACTGATTTGAGGAGAATCGTCCCCGAAAAGAAACGGACAAAGTATTGCCTGATGCTGCAATTGCACGGACGACAGGTGTGCACTGCGCCCGTGCCCAAGTGTTCGGCGTGCGCTCTCGCCCCGCTGTGTCCGTATCCAGGTTCTGGGCAACCGAAAAAATGATGAGCAACGTCGAAGACATTGATTGGCAAACGTGGAAGCCCACAGAATACGCAAATCTTTGCTTCGTCATTCGCGGCGGGAAAATTCTGCTCATCCGCAAGAAGCGGGGTCTCGGCGGCGGCAAGATCAACGGTCCTGGCGGACGGCTCGAAGCGGGCGAAACGGCGGAGCAATCGGCGATTCGCGAGACGCAGGAGGAGATCGGGGTCACACCGCTGGGTTTGGAATTGGTCGGGGAATTGTTCTTCCAGTTTCTCGACGGCTACAAACTCCACGTCGCAGTGTTTGCTGCGGACGATTGTGCGGGCGAACTGGTTGAAACGCCCGAAGCCACGCCCATGTGGACTGACCTCGACAAAATCCCGTATCACGAGATGTGGCAGGACGACCCATACTGGTTGCCGCGCCTCATCGCGCGGCGAAAGTTTCGCGGTTATTTCCTGTTCGATGGTGAAAAACTGCTCAGCCATCGGATGGAGTTGTCGCAACCGCCTTTGTAACTGCCTGCGGATGTGAAGCACAGAAATTCCCCAAATTGGAGGGACGCGCTCTGTCGCGTCCGATTCGCCAATGCGGTCACGACGTAGCGTGACCCTCCAACTCGCTCTGCGTCAATCTTCTGAATCAAAATGGGGAATTTCTGTGTGAAGCAAAGACGGCTTGCAACGAAAGGGAACAATTGGTAGTGTTTCGCGTCAAATCCACGACGCAGTGGAAACGTATGAAAGACAAGAAACCGCAACTCAAGGAGGAGGGGGAACTGCCCGATTTCGTCAAGGAATCCGCGCTATACCGCGAGTTCCTCGCTGAGCGCGAGGAAATCCTCAAACACAAATGGATCGAAAGCGAAAAGGCAGGCCGCGACATCGGCTTCGAGCAGGCGCTGGTGGACTGGAAAGTTAAACACAGCGCCACGTGGAAAAAAAATCGCCGCGCCGCAGCCGCCCCCTCCAAAGTGACCGCCCAAAATTGACGCCCGCCGCCCTTTAAGTTGACCCCGCGAGGCCAACAAGGACGATGAGAACTCAAATCACAAACGCGAAGGCCGTCCACCGTTCGCGCACGGAGGAGACGGTCTTTTACTTTTCCGTAATTGGTGGCACAGGCGTCCCCGCCTGTGCTCATTCAAATGCACGGGCAGAGACGCCCGTGCCACTAACTGGCTTTCAGGAGGTGCGCCGTGGCTGAAACCCACACCTCCGTCCTCGACTCCCGCGCCATTGAACGCGCCCTCACGCGCATGGCGCACGAAATTCTGGAGCACAACGAGTCCGTTGAATCGCTCGCGCTCGTCGGCATCCACACGCGCGGCGTTCCGCTCTCGCGGCGACTCGCAAAAAAACTGGAACAGATTTCTGGCAAACCGATCGCCACGGGAATTCTCGACATCACATTTTTCCGCGACGACTTGGGAATGCGCAAAGGACAGCCCGTCGTAAAAAGCACGCAAATTAATTTCGACCTCACGGACAAGACTGTCGTGCTCGTGGACGACGTGCTGTTCACGGGACGCAGCGTTCGCGCCGCGATGGACGCGCTTTCGGACTTGGGACGCCCCCGCCGCATTCAACTCGCCGTGCTCGTGGACCGCGGTCACCGCGAACTTCCCATCCGCGCCGATTACGTGGGGAAAAATCTACCGACCAATTTTTCCGAAAACGTCCGCGTCCGCCTCGCCGAAACCGACGGCGCGGATGAAGTGGTGATTGAAAGGTAGAAAATTGTAGGGCGCGAATGCCCCGATCCCGCAAAGCGGGAAGGGGTTTCGCGCCGAACACCGACGGCGGACGACCCTTCGGGATGCCCGCCCTACAAAAACGCAACGAAAATGACGACCAACTGGACACGCAAAGACCTCATCGGCATCGAGGAGCTTTCCGCCGAGGAAATTCTCCTTCTGCTCGACACGGCGAAATCCTTCAAGGAGGTCGGCACGCGCGAAATCAAAAAAGTCCCCGCGCTGCGGGGCAAGACCGTCGTCAATTTCTTCGTCGAGCCGAGCACGCGCACGCGCACGTCGTTCGAGTTGGCGGCGAAACGTCTCTCTGCCGACGTGATCAACGTGGACACGTCCACGTCCAGTCTCAAGAAGGGCGAGACGCTCAAGGACACCGCGAAAAATCTCGAGGCGCTCAACGCCGATTTCATCGTCATCCGCCACAGCGCGGCGGGCGCGCCCCGTTTCCTCGCCGACCGTCTCCGCGCAAGCGTCGTCAACGCGGGCGACGGCAGCCACGAACATCCCACGCAGGCGTTGCTCGACTGTTTCACCATCCGCGAAAAGAAAGGCGATTTGCGCGGGCTGAACATCACCATCCTCGGCGACATCCTTTTCAGCCGCGTCGCGCGTTCCAACATCTGGGCTTTGCTCAAGCTCGGCGCGAACGTCACGCTTTGCGGTCCGTCCACGCTCGTGCCGCGCGTGTTTGAACAACTGGCGAGCGGGAAAAATCATTGCCGAGTCACCCACAACATCGAGGAGGCGATCCGTGACGCTGACGTCATCAATCTCCTGCGCATCCAGCACGAGCGTCAGCGCCAGACAATGTTTCCAAGCGTTGGCGAATACACGTCGCTGTTTGGGCTGACGAAGGAACGTTTCGCCAAGACCAAACCCGACGCGCTTATCATGCACCCAGGTCCCATCAATCGCGGAGTGGAGATTGACAGCGACCTCGCCGATTGCGCGCGCAGCGTGATTTTGGAACAAGTCACCAACGGGTTAGCCGTGCGTATGGCGGTTTTGTTCCATTGCGGCGCGGTGAAGGAATCGCCGCAACCAGTGCCCGTGTTGTAGCTGCGCTTCTATGAAGCGCAGATGAGAAAATGTTAAACGGCGCTTCACAGAAGCGCCGCTACACCAGAATGAATTCAATACTGATTAAAAACGGTCGCGTGATAGACCCCGCGAATGGCGTGGATGCCGTGAAAGATATTTTCATCGAAGGCGGCAAGCTCGCAAAACAGTCGCCATCGAACGCCGAAACTTTCGACGCGAAAGGTCTCATCGTGACGCCTGGACTCATTGACATCCATGTTCACTTCCGCGAGCCAGGGCGCACGGACAAGGAAACCATCGAGACGGGCACGCGATGCGCCGCGCGCGGCGGATTCACTTCCGTCGTTTGCATGCCCAACACCACGCCCGCCGCCGACAACACGGGCACGATCGCGTTCATCAAACAGCGCGCCGCCGAAGTCGGTTGCGTCAACGTTTTCCCGACGGGCGCGATTTCCAAGGAACTCAAGGGCGAGGAACTCGCGCCCATCGGCTCGCTCAAAAAGGCGGGCGTCGTCGCCATCACCGACGATGGGCATTGCGTGCAAAACAATGACCTGATGCGTCGCGCGGTCGAATACGCGAAGATGTTTGAGTTGCCCCTGATGGATCACTGTCAGGATTACTCGCTCGTCGGCGACGGTGTGATGAATGAGGGCTACTGGAGCGCGGCGCTTGGTTTGAAGGGCTGGCACGCCAGCGGAGAAGACTTGATCGTCGCTCGCAACATTCTGCTCGCAGAACTCACTGACTGGCACATCCATTGTCAGCACGTCAGCAGTGCGGGCAGCGTGCGGCTCATTCGCGAGGCGAAAAAGCGCGGCATCAAAATTTCGGGCGAAGCGTGTCCGCACCACTGGTCGCTCACGGACTCTGCGATTGGCGGTTCGGAAAAGTTTTGGGCGGAGAAACGGAAGATGTTTAAGGCAAATCCGAATGGTGGCACAGGCGTCCCGCCTGTGCATTCAGATTTAAGGACAGGCGGGACGCCTATCCCACCATCTATGTATTGGGCGCCTTACGACACCAATTTCAAAATGAATCCGCCGCTGCGCACGGCGCGGGACGCGGACGCAGTTCTCGAAGGACTCGCTGACGGCACACTGGAAATCATCGGCAGCGACCACGCGCCACATTGTGGTTACGAGAAGGAAGTGGAGTTTGATTACGCGCCGTTTGGGATTCTGGGATTGGAAACGGAATTGCCGCTCTCGCTGGAATTGGTGCGCCAGAAAATTCTCATGCTGCCGCAACTCATCGAGAAATTCACAACCGCGCCAGCAAAACTGCTTCGGCTCAACAAAGGCACACTTTCTGTCGGCGCGGATGCCGATGTCACCATCATCAATCCCGACGTGGCGTGGACATACGACGTGAACCAATCCCCCAGCAAATCGCGCAACTCGCCATTCCACGGCTGGCAGATGAAGGGCAAAGCAGTGGCGACGATTGTGGGCGGAAAAATTGTTTGGAAGATGTAGTCGCAGGCTTTATGCCTGCGTCCGAATCACGCACGGGCGCATCTTGACACTGTAGCCGACGGTAGTTGATGAAAAGGCGCTCAACGGGTTTGTAGGGCGCGAATGCCCCGCTGCGGGGTTTCGCGCCGCCGTCTGCCATCGTGGCCACGCCAAGGGAAAAGGACACGGCGCGAAACCCAGCCCTCCGCAGACTGCGGGCTGGGCATTCGCGCCCTACAACCACGCGGTATCGCTCTGTATGGCTACAGTATCAAGATGCGCCCATCACGCACCCGTAAAGGGTGCGACTACATAAAACTGACTCCGCGATTGATTTTTCAACTCGGCTGGCTAATCTCTTGGCGGATTTTATGAAGCGGACTGTGGTGATTCTATTTTCGCTCGCGTTGTTGTCTTCAACGGCGATTGGCGCTGAATCGGAAACGACAAAACCCGATCTCGCCCGTGTCCACATCGAATTTCACAAGAAAGCCGCGCCCGCCATCGTCGCCGTGCGCGGACCCGACCGCAGCGGGACGGGCATCATTATTTCGGAGGACGGGTTGGTTCTCACATCATCCTACATCACGGGCGATTCGGTGAGCGTCCGCGTGTGGCTCGAAGGCAATCGGCGTGTCAACGGGCGCGTAATTTTCTCGAAGAAAGACAAGGAGATCGCGCTCGTCAAAATCGAGTCGAAGGAAAAACTGCCGTTTCTCAAGCTGGGCGATTCCGACAAACTGCAACTCGGCGAGCGCATCTACACCATCGGCAATGTGCAAGGTTCGATTGAAGCCGACGCGCAAGCCGCGCTCAGCGTCGGCGTGTTGTCGGGGCGTTTCGACCTGAACGAAACCAACGCGGGGCATCCCTACAAGGGTCCCGTGCTGGAAACGACGGCGGCGGTTAATCGCGGGTTGGATGGCGCTCCGTTTCTCAATCGCGAGGGCGAGGTCGTCGGGTTGATTACGCTGAATTATTCGCGCGCCAACTGGATCGGTCTCGCCATCCCCATCAACATCGTCAAGAAAATCCTCGATGACGGCGGAGCGTTAAAAAAACAATGAGGGAGAACCCTTCTAAAGTTGTAGGGCGCGAATGCCCAACCCGCAGTCTGCGAAGGGCTGGGTTTCGCGCCGCCATTGGGACGGAAACGGCCACGGCGCGAAACCCCTCCTTCGTCGGGGCATTCGCGCCCTACAACTGTTTTCGGCTCTTGGGTTTAATCGCCGCTGTTGCTTTTATTTTTTTCGCGCCCCAAGTTTCCCCCGCCGCCTCCGTTGCCCCCGAAAATCTCCCGCGCCTCGTCGAAAAAATCCGCGCCAGCGTCGTGCAACTTCATGTTGAGCGACCCAAGGAGGAATACGACGAAAAAATACCCCCCTACAAACGCCGTCCCAACGCGCCGTGTTCGGGCGTCATCGTTGGCGAAAACGGCTTCATCCTCACCACGCATTACAACATCGCCTCCGCCACCGCCGTGCGCGTCACGCTCGACAACGGCAAATCCTACGACGCGAAAATCCTCGGCTGGCACGACGGCAAAGACCTCGCCGTGCTGAAAATTGACGCGACGGGTTTGCCGACGCTGCCGCTCATCGAACGCGGCAAATTGCAGGTCGGCGACGCGGTGGCGCTCATCGGGCGCGGACCGTCGGGCGAACCGAGCGTTGCGCCTGGCGCGGTGTCGGCGACGGTGCGCTTCAACGGCGACGCGATGCAGGCGGATTGCGCGGTGAATTTCACATCGGCGGGCGGCGCGATGGTGGACAAGGACGGCAAACTCATCGGCATCGCCGTGCACGTCAGCCACAACGCGAACTGGGGATACAATTCGGGCATCTCGTTCGGTGCGTGGGTCAACACGGACGACGCGAAAAAACTTATCGAGGAAATGAAGGACGGCAAACGGGTCACCACGCCGCCGCGCCCGCGCCTCGGCGTGCAGCAGGGCGAATCGGTGGCGGACGGCGCGCCCGTCGGCGAAGTTGACCCTGGCTCGGGCGCGGACAAAGCAGGCATCAAGAAAGGCGACCTCATCATTTCGTTCAACGGGCAGAAGGTGAAATCGTTTGAAGATTTGCGGGACGCCATCCAAAAACAAAAACCAGGCGATGAATTCAAAGCCACCGTGTTGCGCGAAGGGAAGGAAGTGGAGGTGAAGGGAAAGTTGGGGAGATTTTAGATTGGAGTCCACGCTTTAGCGTGCTTGATAAATCGTCCTCGTCGTCGTCCTCGTCCTCGAATCCGAAGCAAGCTGAAACTTGGACTTCAAACCGCGAAGCGTTATACTACCGCCATGAAAGAACTCGAACGCATCACCATTAATCCCAAGCAATGCGGCGGACGCCCTTGCATTCGCGGGATGCGCATCCGCGTCAAGGATGTGCTCGATATGCTCGCAGGCGGCGCGACGCAGGAAGAAATCCTCACTGATTTTCCCGACCTCCAAGCCGAAGACATCCGCGCCTGCATCGCTTACGCCGCGCGTTACCTCGACCACACCGTTGTCACAGCCTGAGCCATGCGATTCCTCGTTGACGCGCAATTGCCGCCCTCGCTCGTCCCGTGGTTTGGCAAGCACGGCATTTCGGCAACTGCGGCGCGCGACCTCGGGCTTCGCGAATCCGATGATGGCAGCATTTGGAATTTTGCAAAGTCGGGTGATTGGACTGTGGTGACCAAGGACGAAGATTTCGTGGCGCGCTGCGTCGGCAACCCAGACGCCCCCGTTGTCGTCTGGCTGCGCATCGGTAACGCAACAAAGCGCGTCCTGTTCGCGTGGCTCGAACCGCGCCTCCCAGAAATAAAGAAGCGTTTGGAGCAAGGCGACACGCTAGTTGAGGTCGTCTAAGGCGGGAGATGCGTTCACGGCGACGGTGTTGCGCGAAGGGCGGGAAGTGGAGGTGAAGGGAAAGCTGGAACGGTTTTAAATCCGAATATCGAAATCCGAAATCCGAAGGAAATCCGAATGAAGAAATACGGAAAGACCCAAACAACTCTGGCGGCACTCCGCGCGCGCCGCCCGTTCGGAGTTCAAGCTTTAGCTTGTCTCCTTGCTCTGTTTGCCTTGTGCGACGAGGCGTTTGGCGATGGGCTCGGTCAGGCAATCGGCCAACGGCAATGGCATGCAGTCGAGGCGTTAGTTAAAGCAAACCCAGCTTTGGCCAATCGTAAGGACCATCTCGAATGGTCGCTCCTGCACATCGCGGTGGGGCATGGATTGATGGAGTTGAGCAAAGTCCTTATCGCCAACAAAGCCGATGTCAATGCCATGGACAAGAAGGATATGACTCCGTTGCACTTCGCGGTGCAACTAGGCCCGAAAGAAATGGTCGAACTGCTACTGGCCAGCCAAGCCGATGTCAACGCCAAGAATAATGTCGGCGACACGCCGCTGTCCCTTGTGCTTGCAAAGCGAGAGGAAATCAAAAAATGGCCGCAGGACAGATCGGGCAATAAACGGAGGACGGCATTGAACCTTTGCGACGAAAGGATAGCCCTCCTCCGCAAACACGGCGCGAAGGAGTAAATATTTTTCGGCGGTCGCAGACCGCTGATACAGTTTGCAGCATTTGGATTTTCCGATTTAGATTTCTTTCGGATTTCGAGATTCGGATTTCGGATTTATGAACAGAATTAGAATACTAACAGCAATCACGGCTTGTCTATTCGTCACGCTCCTCGCTCGCGCGGACGATGATGAGGTGGTGCAGAAGCGGATTGCGGAGACGGTGAAGAAAGTTTTGCCTGCCTACGTGTTCATCGGCGGGGGGAGCGGGGTGGTGATTTCGGCGGACGGTTATATGCTGACGAATTTTCACGTGGCGCGCGATGTGGATTCGACGCGGGTGCGGTTGCCTGACGGGCGGCAGTTCGTGGCGAAGCGCGTGGGGATTGATCCTGCGGGCGACATCACGATGTTGAAAATCGAGTCGGACAAGCCGCTGCCGTTCGTGGAGTTCGGCGATTCGGACAAGCTGGAGATTGGGCAGATCGCCATCGCCGTTGGCAACCCGCACGGGTTGGGCAGCGCGTCGCGGCAACCGTCGGTGTCGGTGGGCATCGTCAGCGCGTTCAACCGCAGCAGCAATTACAGTTGCTCGGTGCAGACGGACGCGGCGGTGAATCCTGGCAATTCGGGGGGACCGCTGTTCGATATTGACGGCAAACTCATCGCCATCAACGGGCAAATCAACACGCGCTTCGGCAACCGCGTCGCGACGGGCACGGGCTATTCCATCCCCATCAACCGCGTGAAACGGTTCATGCCGAAGTTCATCGAGTTGACGAACGAGGACAAAGGGCGTGTGCGGCGCGGCAGCATCGTTGGGTTGACCACGACCACGACGGCGGGCGAGACGCAGGGCGCGCGCGTCACGCGGGTGACGGCAGGTTCGGACGCTGAGAAGTTTGGGTTCAAACCTGAAGACATCATCGTGGCGATGGATGGTTACGGAATTTTCAGCACGTCGCGATTCGATGTGCGTCTCGCCACGTATCCCGCTGGCGAAAAGGTGAGCATGACTGTGTTGCGTGAGGGGAAGGAAACGCAAATCGAGGCGTCGCTGAGGGCGTTAATTCAGCCGTTCCTCGGCATCGGTCCCGACAACAATGCGACTGATGAGCGCGGCGTGGTTGTGGGCGAAGTGATTCGCGGCACGATGGCGGAGAAGGCGGGGTTGAAGGCGAACGATATCGTCATCGAATACAACGGCGCGCGCGTGCGACGGTGGGAGGATGTCACGTCGCAGATTCAGAAGGGCAAACCAAACGATCCGTTCACGGTGAAGGTGTTGCGCGACGGCAAGGAGATGGTCTTCAAGGGGAAGTTGGGAGAGAGGTAGACAACTGTAGCGGCGGTCTATGACCGCCGAAGATGAATTAGAGTTAGCCAACGGCGCTCATAGAGCGCCGCTACAGTAAAATCGAATCACACCCCTTTCGCGTCCGCGCCCCATATATATTTATGCCATTGCGTCTGCAAACGCACGGGGAGTCTATCGGCGAGAATCCATTCGGCAAGCGTTTTCAAATCCATCACACCCCACACGGGCGAGATGAGCACTGTGCAGACGTTCGACAGCGCCAGCTCCCCCATCTTCGCCTTCGCCCATTTGTAATCCTCGCGGTTGGCGATGACGAATTTCACTTCGTCCTTTTTGTCGAGATGACGGACGTTGTCGTAGAGATTTTTACCGACTTCGCCACTCGACGGGCATTTCAAATCCATGATTTTCACCACGCGCGGGTCAACGCGCGAGACATCCACCGAACCGCTTGTTTCCAGCAACACCTGTTTGCCCAAATCGCAAAGTTTCGTCATGAACGAAAACACATTCGGCTGCAACAACGGCTCGCCGCCCGTGATTTCCACCAGCGGACAATCGTGTTCGAGCACGCGCACGATGATTTCGCTCACGGTCATCGGCTCGCCCTCGTGAAACGAGTAAGTCGTGTCGCACCACGAGCAACGCAAATTGCACGCGGTCAGCCGCACAAAGACGCAGGGCAGTCCCGCATAGGACGATTCGCCCTGAACGCTCTTAAAAATTTCGTTGATGACCAGTGTGTGACTCACGCGCAGAGAGTAACAAAGCGGCAGAGGCGGGTCAAACGGGGTGTAGCTGCGCCAGACATTCCCCATTTTGATTCAGAAGATTGACGCAGAGCGAGTTGGAGGGTCACGCTCCGTCGTGACCGTCCCGCGAAGCGGGAGACGCGACAGAGCGCGTCCCTCCAATTTGGGGAA
>Ga0187893_10014302_pt1 | contig 10853 bp, 7 predicted proteins | sample MA1701074metaG_FD_139574 | JGI IMG/M metagenome (GOLD analysis project Ga0187893, IMG submission 139574) | White microbial mat communities from a basaltic lava cave in the Kipuka Kanohina Cave System on the Island of Hawaii, USA - MA170107-4 metaG ...
AGGGCAGCACCCGCGGCAGCGACATCACCCCAGCAGTCTGCCGGCGCGATGAAATCGGAAGCCGACTCGAAAGCTTCCTTGGTGCGTAGGCAGGTGAACCCGTACTCGTCGGCCCGATACGGTTCGCCGTTCATGTCGCAATAGACGTCGGTGACCCTGCTGCCATCTGGCAGCGCGCTCAGTGCCGAGCTGAACGCCTCGGTGAGGCCTTCACCCACGCACACCGTCTCCGCCTTGATGCGCTTGGATTCGATTGCACTTCCGACGCCGAGTACCGTTGCCAGCAGCGAAACCTGCAACTGCAGCGCGATCGCCTCGCGCGTGACCAGCAGCGCCCCGGCCGCCTCGCCCGGAATGAATCCCCAAGCATTGTTCAGTCGGCCGGCGCTATGGAGCTGTTCGTTCGCTTCGAGCCATTCGAGCGTTTCGCGATCGATGTACGAATCGACGCCGGCGACGATGCACACATCGAGCCCGCCCTGCGACAGTTTTCTGAACGCCGCGTCCAGCGCCAGCAGACCGGCCGCATGCCCGTTCGGAAAGCACGCGCTTGCATTGAGCACGCCGCGGTAGCGGGCAGAGATCGCCTCGAGAAGTCCGGTTTGCAGTTCGTCGGGCAGGCCCGGCCTCACGCTCGGCAAGCCGAGTGCGAGCGCGACGCGAAGGGTACGGGCTTGCTCTGGATCGACCCCGTCCAGCACTTGATCGATGGCCGGAAACAGCAGCGCCTCGAAACGTGCCTGCCCCGACAGCTCGATATCGAGCCAAGGCGCGATCGCCGCGCGCATCGGCTCACCAGCGGTGTCGATCATGTAGGGGTGTTGGCTGAACCCGCTGATCCCGGCCCGCACCGCAGCCGCACTGGCCCATGCGTCGCGGCCGACGGCGGTGCTGGCTCCCAACGCCACGATGTAGACCGGCTCGCCGTTCACGTCACGCGACCTCGAGATCTTCGTCTTCGCTCGCGTCGTCACCGCGACTCAGATTGCGCTTCAGCGTCACGACGGTGCGCTCGAGCTTCTGGACCTTGAAGTGGCAAGGCAGCGCCGAGTGCCACACCAGCGACAGGCGCGGGAAGTCGGGCTCGAAGACCACCGTATGCAGCTTGCGCTCGCGGTGGATCTCGCGGCTGCCGTCATAGAAAAGAGTTTCGAAGCCGAGATGAATCCGTGGCAGTGTGAAGCGCAAACCGCCCAGCGGGGACAGGTTCAGCAGCGTCACCGGCTCCCCGCCGAGCAGGAACTGCGGAGCTTGCTGGTCAGCCGGCGCGCATTGGAAGAAGCGTTCGTCGAAGTCATCGGGCAGCAGCGGTTGCCGCGTCTTCATCCACCGCTCGTCATAGGTGCCCGCGAACGATGCACGCGGCTGCCAGTGGCAGCCAATGGCTCCGAGCCCGGCGGGTGCCGGGCGGTCGTCCCAAGCAGCGATCAATCGATCGGGCGCTTCTATGTTCGGCACAGGCTGGCCGTCCAGGTGCACCTTCTTCACCGCGTACCCGCAACCCACCGGGTTGCGCCAGTCCCAGTCGCGTTCGCGTTGGGCCGACTTCATGTCCATGCCACCGAACGCCCGTTCGTACACCAGCGGCATCTTGTCGAACGGCTCGGGGTCGGACGGGCCGAGCAAGCCCCAGCGGCGATCTCCGAAGACCTTGAGCAACTTCTGCATTGACCCAAGGCGGAACCCGACATCCAAGCTCTCGACCATTCGACCTGGCGGTGCATGCGCTTGACCAACCACCAAAACGTCTGTCGTCTTCTTCGTCGGCACCAGGTCGGCCTCGTACTTGATGCTGCTCTTGCCGGGTTCGCCGTGGTACTCGGGCACGCGCAGTACCGGAGGCTGCTCCTTCGACGGTTCGGTCGATCCGTCGGGCAGGATGTCGAACGTCGCTTTCACTGCGATCAGCCAGACCTCCGCGCCGTCGCGATCGCGGACCCAGCCTCGCTCTGCGGCGAACGGCGTTCGGTTGTCGACCTGCCACATGACGAGCCTCAGTTGATGTCTACCGCCGCGCCCTTGATCTTGTTGTAGCCGGTCGAACGGCTCAGAACATAGTTGCCTTGGATGAGCACCTTGCCGGCGCGTGTGAGCGTGATGCTGGCGTCGCCGCAGCGCAGCACGATCTCGCGTTCTGCCGTGACCACATAGCGCTCTTGATCAGCCTCGATGGTGATTCCCGGTGCTGGCGGCACGCTGACCCCGTCTAGCGCCGACGGCTCGAGCAGCCCGATGACGATCGGCCGCTGCACATCGCCGCCGTCGAACAACACAACCACCTCCCGCCCGCGCATCGCGCGGCGCAGCGCAATCGTGCTGCGGCCGATGAGCAATTGGCCTGGCGCATGGGGGACGTCGCCGATGATCGGGCGCTCTTCGAGGTCGAAACCGTGCAGGCGGCCGACCACTGCCACGCCGCCGGCCATCAACCCCAACGAAGGCGCAGCTACATTGCGCTGCAGAAGCGGTAGCGCTTCTTCATCATCAACAGCGTCGCCGCAGAGCGAAACGAAGGGGTCATTGATGCGCGTCGTGTCCATGGCTTCGTCAGTTGACGCCGACCTTGCTGCCCTTGATCACTACGTCGCCGTCGGCCTTGACGTTGATCTTGCCGCTGCCCTGCAGCGTAATGTCCTTGCCCTTGATCGTGATCGTTCCGTCCTTCTTCATCGTGATGCTCGCGCTGCCGGTCGTGATCGATACCGAATCGCCGGCGTCGATGACGAGGTTCTTCGCGACCTTGAGCGCGTCGTCCTTGCCGACGTCCGCGCTGCGCCCGCCGGTCACCTTGCGCGACTCGTCCTTGTCGACCGACGTCGAAAGGTTGCCGCCGACGGTGACCGCGCGATCCTTGCCGACCTTGGTCGTCTGGCCGCCGCCGATCGTGTTCGACTGATCCTTGCCGACGCTGGTCGTCTGGTTGGCGCCGACGGTGATCGCCTGGAACGCGCCGATCGCCACCTCCTGCGCGGCGCCGATCGCGATCGTCTCGTTGACGCCGACCGAGTGCGTGCGCTGCAGCGCGACGGTCGCGGTCTCGCTCGCACCGACCGTGATCATGCGGTTCGAGCCGATCGTGATCGATTCGTTCGCGCCGACCGTCTCGGTGCGATCGATCCCGATCGAGATCGTCTCGTTGCTGCCGACGCTCTCGCTCCGGTTCACCCCGATCGTGATCGTCTCGTTGTTGTCGACCGTCTCGGTGCGATCGTGTTTGACGTGCGTCGTCTCGTCGTTGTCGATCGTCTTCTTGCGATCGTGCCCGACCCAGTGCGTCTCGTCGCTTTCGACTTCGATGTCCTGGTTCTTCTCGGCGTGGATCCACAGCTGCTCGGAGCCCTTCTTGTCCTCGAAGCGGATCGCGTTGGCGTTCGCCGGGCTGCCTTCCTTCGACGAGCGCGTCAGCACTCCCGTCTGCGTCTTGTTCGCAGGCAGCCCCCACGGCGGCATCTGCTCGCCGTTGTAGACGCGGCCGGTGATGAGCGGGCGATCCGGGTCGCCCTCGAGGAAATCGATCACCACCTCCTGGCCGATGCGCGGCAGCGCGACCATGCCGAAGTTCTTGCCCGCCCACGGGTGCGAGACGCGCACCCAGCACGACGCGTTCTCGTCGTTCTTGCCGTGCCGGTCCCAGTGGAAGCGCACCTTCACGCGGCCGTACTCGTCGGTGTAGATCTCGTCGCCCGCGGGCCCGGTGACGATCGCCGTCTGCGGGCCCTGCACCACCGGCTTCGGCGTCGCGCGCGGCGTGCGGAACGGCGTCTTCGCGTCGATGCAGGTGAAGTTGCACTCGAAACGCGCGCCGCTGTCGGCACTCGTCGTTTCGTGCGAGCTGGCCTGCACGCCGAGGCTCGCCGCGGTGATGAGCCAGTTGCGGTTCTGGTCCGACCGCGGGTGCGACGCGAGCGCGAAGGTGTGGCCGACCAGCATGCCGCGCGCGTTGCTCGCAGCCTGCGCGGTTTCGTGCTGTGCCTGCAGCTCCTCGAGGCGCACGCGCACGTAGGCCTCGCCTTCGCCCGCGCTGTCGAACTCGCCCGGCGCGTCGAACACCTCGTGGCCCGATTCGGCGAAGCCGCGCGACTGCGCGCGCGTCTGCATCAGATCGACGCTCGGCTTCTTGAAGTCGAAGTCGTCGATCGCGTACGCTCCCGGCTGCACCTCGCGCGCGTAGCGCCAGTCGCTGACGCGCTCCTTCTCGATCCGCCCGGCGCGCTCGCCGGCGACGTACGGCACCTTCGCGTAGCCCGGGCACGCGACGCACGCGCTCGGCGAATCGGCGATCACCATCGTGTGCTTGCCGTCCTGGTGCTTGAACCAGTAGGTGAGGCCCTCCTGCTCCATCAGCCGGCTCACGAAGTTGAAGTCGGTCTCGCGGTACTGCACGCAGTACTCCCACGGCAGATAGTTGCCGCGCGTATCGAACTCGAATGCCGCGTTCGAGTACTTCTCGAAGATCGCCTTCAGGATGTCGGGCACGGTCTGGTTCTGGAAGATGCGGCAGTCGGTCGAGCGCGTCAGCATCCACGTCCACGGCCGCGCCGTCATCTCGTAGCGCACGAAGCGCCCGAGCCATCCGGCCATGCAGAAACGCGTCACGCGCGCATTGAAGCAGCGCGGCCCGCCTTCGGGAAGCTCGAGCTTGACGGTGACCGGTTGCCCGAGCAGCTTGTCGGGGTCGATGTCGTTCTTGGTGCTGACGAGGGTGATCGAGTATTCGAACAGGCGCCCGAGCGATTCGCTCGCCTGCATGCCATGCAGCAGCAGGTCCTTGCCGAGCGGCGTGCTGATCTCGATCACCCGGGCCATGCGGTCTTCCTTCGTGCGGCGACGAGCCATCCGGCAACCGGGAGTCCGCCCTCCTGGCGCAGCACGTGCTGCTCGATCGACAAGGTCTCGAGCCCGGCGTTGCGCAGCGTCTCTTCCACGTACCCTCGCGCATGGCAGTAGCGCCCGTGCGGCTGCAGCCGGAACCCCGCGCCTTCGATGAGCGCTTCGAGCGTGAACACGACGAGCCCTTCGCCTCGCAGCGCCGACGCGGCGTGGCGCAGCAGGTCGTCGAGCACGCCGAAGTAGCACAGCGTGTCGGCCGACACGATGAGGTCGAACGCGCCCGCGTGCGCGGCGAGAAAGGCACCGAGTTCCGCGCGGTGCAGCGCGTCGTACGCAGCGCGTGCGGCAGCGCGGTTCAGCATGCCCTGCGACAGATCGACGCCTTCGAGCCGGCGCGCGTGCTCGCGCACGAGCGGACCGCACAGTCCGGTGCCGCAGCCTGCGTCGAGCACGTCGAGCGCGCGCAGCGCTCGGCCGCAGCGCGCGCGCGCGGCGGCGGCGACGAGTTCGGGCGCGCGATAGTCGAGCTTCGCGAGCTTGGCGTCGAAGCTGGCCGCGAAGCCGTCGAACGTCGACTCGACGTACGCGTCGGCGGCGCGCGCGGGCACCTGCTCGCCGGTGCACGCGGCCAGGTGGTGCAGCGCGAGCGGGTTGTCGGGCTCGTCGGCGAGCCACGCCCGGTACACGTCGGCCGCCTTGTCGTACTCGCCGATCGAGCAGTGCGCCATGCCGAGCACGCGCCGCGCGGAGGCGTGGCGCGGGTCCAGGGTCACCGCCTTGCAGCTCCAGATCACCGCCTCGTCGATGCGGCGCTGCGCGAGCATCAGGTTGGCCATGTTGTTGTGCGCGTCGACGAAGTCGGGTCGGATCGCGATCGCGCGCAGGTAGCACGCTTCGGCGAGCGCGTGCTCGCGGCGCGCGCGGTGGATCGTGCCCAGGTTGTTGTGCGTGTCGGCGAAGTCGGGTGCGAGCGCGAGGCACGCGCGATAGGCGTCGATCGCGCGCTCGACGTCGCCCGCCTCGAGCAGCACGTTGCCGAGGTTGTTGTGTGCCGCGGGATCCTGCGGCCTGAGCGCGATCGCGCGCTCGATCAGCGCCGCGCCGCGCGCGCTGTCGCCCAACTGGTGCCGGAGTACGCCGGACAGGTGCAGCGCGACCGGGTCGTCGGGCCGGCGTTCGAGCACCGCGCCGTAGATCGCCTCGGCGTCGTCGAGGTGACCCGCGCGGTGCAGGCGCTCGGCGAGCTCGAGCGCGTCGTCGAGGTTGATCAGCCGCTCTCCGGGGCGCAGCCCGGCGGCGTCGTCGGCCTCGACGTTGCGTACGACACGCGCGGCGCTGGTCATCTCAGGACCGGCTCGACGCGAACGCGCCGTCGGCGCGCAGGCGACCGATCTCGCGCTCTTCGCCCGCGGCGACGAGCGCGCGCTTGATGGTGACGATCGCCATCGGCGTCGCGGCGTACCGCGTCGAGCCGCCTTCGACACTCGCGTCGATCAGCGCGACGCCGAGCGTGCCCGCGGGCAGGCGCCCGATCGCGCGCGTTCCGAGGTGCAGGTTGGCGAAGCTGACCGGCGGGTCGAGGCTGAGCGCGGTGCGGTGCACGGCGAACACGTGCACGACCACCTGCGGCGCCGCGCGCGCATCCGGCCCCTGCGCGTTGCCCTGCAGCGCGATGTAGCGGCGCGAGCCGACGCGGAACGCCGTCGCGGTGATCGACTGCGTGTCGAGCGGCGCGAACGCCTGCGTCGCCGGCTGCACCTCGTGGCGGCGCGAGCCGATCACGAACGCCTCGCCCTTCTGCTGCGTGTAGATCAACGTATGGCGGCCGAAGCGCAAGCGCGTGCCGCCGGGGTTGGTGCGCGACGGCGCGACCGTCACCGGCAGCTCGACCGGCTGCGCCGCATCGTGATCGACCAGGCCCGCGATGCCCGCGGCCAATTGCACGGCGAGCTTGTCGCCGGCGTGGGCGACGCCGGCGACCGCGACGAGCGCGATCGCGGCGAACCACGCGCGCGCGCTGCGCAGGTCAGCCGAACGCATAGCTGAACTCGCCGTTCTCGACGCCGACCTTGATCTCGCCGATCGGCCGCCCGTCGCGCAGGCGTTCCAGGTACTCGATCGAGATGCGCGGCAGCATCGTGTTGGTGAGGATCGCGTCGATCGCACGACCGCCCGACTCGGCCTCGGTGCAGCGCGAGACGACGAGCCTGACCACCGCGTCGTCGACGACGAGCGGGAGCTTGTGGTTGGCGAGCACGCGTTTCTGGATGCGCGACAGCTGCAGCCGCACGATCGACGCGAGCATCGCGTCGGACAGCGGGTAGTACGGGATCACGACCAGCCGGCCGAGCAGCGCGGCCGGGAACACCTTGAGCAACGGCGCACGCAGCGCGGCGGCGATGCCTTGCGGGTCGGGCAGCAGCTCCGGGTCCTTGCACAGGTTCATGATCAGTTCGCTGCCGACGTTCGACGTGAGCAGGATGATCGTGTTCTTGAAGTCGATGTGCCGGCCCTCGCCGTCCTCCATCGACCCCTTGTCGAAGACCTGGAAGAAGATTTCGTGCACGTCGGGGTGCGCCTTCTCGACCTCGTCGAGCAGCACCACGCTGTACGGCCTGCGGCGCACCGCCTCGGTCAGGATGCCGCCCTCGCCGTAACCGACGTAGCCGGGCGGCGCGCCCTTCAACGTCGAGACGGTGTGCGCCTCCTGGAACTCGCTCATGTTGACGGTGATCACGTTCTGCTCGCCGCCATAGAGCGCTTCGGCCAGCGCGAGCGCGGTCTCGGTCTTGCCGACGCCCGACGTACCGCACAGCATGAATACGCCGATCGGCTTGTTCGGGTTGTCGAGCTTGGCGCGCGAGGTCTGGATGCGCCGCGCGATCATCTCGAGCCCGTGGCGCTGGCCGATCACGCGCGCGGCGAGCGCGTCGGCGAGCTTCAGCACGGCTTCGATCTCGTTCTTGACCATGCGCCCGACCGGAATGCCGGTCCAGTCGGCGACGACCGCGGCGACCGCGCCCTCGTCGACGCTCGGCATCATCAACGGCGCGTCGCCCTGGTGCTGTGCGAGCGCGGACTGGAGCGCCTTCAGTTCGTCGAGCTGCTCGCCGCGCGCCTCGGGAGCTTCGCCCGGCGCGCCGCCGTCGATCGGCGCGCCGCCCGCGCGCAGGAGCTTGCGCAGGTCGAGGATGCGGTCGACGAGCTTCTTCTCCGCGGTCCAGCGCTCGGTGAGCGCGGCAAGCCGGGTCTGTTCGGCATCGAGCTTCTCGGCGACATCCTTGCGCCGCGCGGCGACGTCGATGCCGATCGCTTCCTCGCGGTCGATGATCTCGCGCTCGACATTCAGCGCCTCGATGCGGCGCCGGTTGTCCTCGACTTCGGCCGGCGTCGCGTGCAGGCTGACCGCGACGCGCGCGCACGCCGTATCGAGCAGGCTCACCGCCTTGTCGGGGAGCTGGCGCGCCGGGATGTAGCGGTGCGAAAGCCTGACCGCCGCCTCGATCGCCTCGTCGAGCAGTTGCACGCGGTGGTGCTTCTCGAGCACGCTCGCGCTGCCGCGCAGCATCACGATCGCCTTCGCTTCGTCGGGCTCGGGGATCTGCACGACCTGGAAGCGTCTGGTCAGCGCCGGGTCCTTCTCGATGTACTTCTTGTATTCGGCCCACGTCGTGGCGCCGATCGTGCGGAAGCTTCCGCGCGCGAGCGCCGGCTTCAGCAGGTTGGCGGCGTCGCCGGTGCCGGCCGCGCCGCCCGCGCCGACCAGGGTGTGCACCTCGTCGATGAACATCACGATCGGCTTGCGCGACGCCTGCACCTCCTCGATCACCTGACGCAGCCGCTGCTCGAACTCGCCCTTCATGCTCGCGCCCGCCTGCAAGAGGCCGATGTCGAGCGACAAGAGGCTCACCTCCTTCAGTTGCGGCGGCACGTCACCGCGCGCGAGGCGCAGCGCGAAGCCTTCGACCACCGCGGTCTTGCCGACGCCGGCCTCGCCGGTGAGGATCGGGTTGTTCTGGCGGCGCCGCATCAGGATGTCGACGATCTGGCGGATCTCCTCGTCGCGCCCGGTCACCGGATCGATCTCGCCTTTGCGCGCGCGCTCGGTCAGATCGAGCGCGTACTTCTTCAGCGCCTCCTGCTTGCCGAGCGCGGCCGGCGGCATCGCGCCGCTCGCTTCGCCGGGGGAAGCAGACGCGTCGCTCGCGGCGAGCGCGTCCTCGGCCGAGCCGGCGACGATCTTCGTGAAGTCGTCGGAGAGCGCGTCGGGCTTGATGCGCTCGAACTGGCGCGAGATCGCGACCAGCGCGTTGCGCAGGCTCGGCGTCTTCAGCATCCCGACGAGCAGGTGCCCGGTGCGCACCGAACGCTCGCCGAACATCAACGTGGCGTAGACGTAGCCGCGCTCGACCGCGGCTTCGACGTGCGGCGACAAGTCGGTGATCGACGTCGAGCCGCGCGGCAGGCGATCGAGCGCCGCGGTCAGGTCCTTCGCGAGCACCGCCGCGTCGATGCCGGCGTGCTTGACGATGCGCTGCCAGTCGCTCGTCTCGGTCTGCAGGATCTGCGCGATCCAGTGCTCGAGCTCGACGTACGGGTTGCCGCGCAGCTTGCAGAACACGGTCGCGCCTTCGACCGCCTTGTACGCGAGGCTGTTCAGCTTGCCGAACAGCGCGACGCGACTTATCTCAGCCATGCCGATCTCCCCCGCGCTTCCGCATCCAGCGTGATCCCGGTGACGCCGCATCGCGCGCCCGCTTTCCCTGGCGCGACCTTGCCGATCCACGCCGTCCAGCCGAGGCGCCCCGCGACGCCGAGCCGCGCCGGCGCTGCCTCGTGCGCTGCCAAGGCGAGCTGCATGTCCCAGTCGAGCTCGAACGCGAGGTACTGCCGCACGAGCGCGACGAGCCGCGCGATCTGCGGTCGCTCCGGCAGCAGCGATTCGTAGTCGGCCATCGACAGCGGCCCGATGCGGACGCGGAACTTGTGCTGGCGATCCCACACGCGGCTGCCCGCGACCGCGCCCGCGGCGAGGCGCGCGCCGGACTCGGCGACACCGAGCCGCGTGCGCTGCGCGAGAGGCAGGAGCAGCCAGCGGCCGACCCACTGGACGATCGAGACCGGCAGGCCGAAGTGGCTCCCGAGCAGCCGCTCGAGCCCCTCGGCGCTCCTCGCCTGGCGCGCGAACAGTCCGGCGTGGTGCAGCTTCGCGTGGTCGCCCACCGCGTCGCGCCGCCGCTTCGCGGGCCTGCCGATGCCGATCAGCGCGCCCACCCACACCGCGAAGCGGTCGTCGTCCGGCCGGTCGAGGCTGACGGTGGGCTGCGCCTGCGCCCACGCGCGGTAGAACAGCAGCGCGAGCCGGTGGTTGAACACGTCGAAGAAGCGCGCCAGGGCGTGGTCGCCGTGGTGCAGCACGCGCTCGCGCGCATGCTCGGTCAGGTGCAGCGGCAGCGGCCCGTTCGGGCCGAGCAGGCCGAAGATGCGCTGCACGAGGCGCGGCGCGGGGCGTGCGTTCTCGAACGCGGCGACGGGGGCCGGCGCGAACGACATCGACGGGTCCTGCGCAATGCGCACCGCCTCGTCGACCGGGCGCTGCGCCGCGCCGAGGCGCGGCTTGCCGGGGTTGAGGCAGTCGATGCGCCGCAGCGCCTGGTACAGGTCGTGCGCGTGCGGCTCGCGCGCCAGTGCGAGCAGGAACGCGCTGCCCGCGAGCGCGTCGCTCGGTGCCGCGCCTACAGGATCGGACGGTCGCCGCATCGTGGCACCCAGCGCATGATTTCGCCGCGGCTCGCCGAGCGCAGCACGGTTTCGGTGAAGCTGTTGATCGACACGTAGCGCGCGAAGAAGCGCTCCATCAGCGCGCCGAACAGGAACGCGCTGCCGCCCTGGAACGCCATCTCGTCGACCTCGAGCTCGATCTCGAGCCCGCGCCCGAACGCGATCGGGCCGGGCAGCGGGAAGCGCCGCACCGTGGGCCGCACGCGCACGCCGCGCACGCCCTCGTTCTGGCGCGCGACGCC
>Ga0187893_10014303_pt1 | contig 10852 bp, 8 predicted proteins | sample MA1701074metaG_FD_139574 | JGI IMG/M metagenome (GOLD analysis project Ga0187893, IMG submission 139574) | White microbial mat communities from a basaltic lava cave in the Kipuka Kanohina Cave System on the Island of Hawaii, USA - MA170107-4 metaG ...
GCTCGGCCACGAAGATGTCCAGCAAATGGTCGTCGTTGTAGTCGATGAAGGCGACATGCATATTTGCTCCGCCGTCCCCATCGTCCCCATCCACCCCTGCCACCGGGGTAAACGTGCCATCTCCGTTATTGCTATAGAGGATGTCCGGCGTGTCAAAACCCGTGCCCACCATCCACGAGGCCACATAGAGGTCTTGATCGCCATCGTTGTCGAGGTCGCCAAAGGCGCAGCCCGAGGCATTATCAGGGCCCGAGACCCCGGCCGCCGCGGTTACATTGCTAAAAGTCCCATCGCCATTGTTGCCAAAGAGGGTCGATAGGCCCGTCGATGCGGTCGCCAGCGCCGCTGCAGAGCTCGCCGTAGGAAGGGGCGCCACTGGGGCGTCGCGTGGGAAGCTTTCACCCGTCTCAGGTGCGAGCGGCACAGGGGCCGCGCCGTCGTTAGTCACGTAGAGGTCCACGTCGCCATCGTTGTCATAGTCGCCCCAGCACGCGCCATTGGAGCTTTTAGTGCTTTCCTGCATGCCTAAATCACCGGCCACTTCGGCAAAGGTTGGATCGGCAACGCTCGCACCCGACCATCCGACCAGGGCAAATACCGACAAAAAACCAAAGAGTTGTTTCTTCACATGTTCGTCCTCTTTATTGCGTTCCAAATGGTGTTCTGCTCTTCCACCTCTTGCCGGGCTCCTCGCTCCAAACTTTTTAGCCGACTAATAGTGACTAGGGATCGCCTAAGGCACAAACCCTCAAATGAGGTCCTACATTACAGGGGATAGCGTGGAGCGGTGTCGCTTGGTCCACTAGCCCGCCCCGTTTTCCATTTTCAACTCCCCCTTTCTCGTTGTCGCGATCTGGAGAGCTGGAAAACGTTCTCTGTGAGCTGGACAGCGTCCATTGCCCTAGGCTATGCTGCCTGTCCGGGCCTTGCATGGCCTCTGTTGTTGTCAGGAGAGGAGGAACCCGTGAGAAAAGCATTGTCTACCCTATTAGGCGCCGGAGGCATGGTCTTGGGGCTCACTTTATCGGGCACGGGTGTTCAAGCCCAAGAAGTGGAACCTGCGATCCCGTCTGACGAAATTACGGGTGAAGCACAGAGCCAAGCCGAGCAGGGGCGAGATCGCAAGGAGGCCAAGCAGGAGCAATGGCAGGAGCGCAAAACAGAAGAATCGGAATCCTGGAAGGAGTGGAAAGAGAACCACCGCGATGAATGGAAAAATGCTACCCCTGAGCAGCGCCAAGAGCTGAAAGCGCGTCATAAGGCCAAACGTGACGACTGGCGCGAGCGTCAGGAAGCCAAACAAGACCAGTGGCAGGAGAGAAAAGCCGATAAAAAAGCTGACGTCAAAAAACGCGGAGGCTCTTAACCCGGTTCACGGACAGCAGCTTCGGGCGCCCGTCTTTCCGGCCATCGAAGTGGATAACCCCTTAAGGCAATTTTGATCGGAGGAGGTCTTTAATCGTATTAACTGACTGAAAATTGTCCGCAATCACGTCGCCATCGGGGATGGCTATTCCGAATCTCTCCTCGAGAAATGAGACGAGCTTAAAAAGCCTAATCGAGTCGATGAGGCCTTTCTCAAAGAGGTTGTCGTCATCGTTAAGGAAGGTCTCACCTTGATCCGAGGGAACGTCACCGAGCAGAAAATCTCTGACAACTTTTTCAATAAGTTCCATAGCGTTCGCGCTTCTCCACTGATGTTGTTTTCTTTATGAAAGGAGTTTTCGATCGATCTTGCCCGTAGATGTCTTGGGTAGATCATCACGGAACTCTATCAGCTCCGGGACCATGTAGTGAGGCAGCCGCTCGTTACAGTGCTTGATGATCTCACTCTTCGCGAGTAAGCCTCTTGCATGAGGGACGATAAAGGCCTTAATCCGGTTTCCGATCTGCTCGTCTGGAACGGCGATCGCGGCGCCTTCTTTAACCTGGGAATGACTGTAGAGGACCGCCTCGATCTCACCAAGCTCAATTCGATACCCTCTACTTTTTATCATATTGTCTCTTCGGCCGATAAAGATATAGTACCCATCCTCATCGATGCTCACCAGATCTCCCGTCCGATAGATCTGCTCCTCAAAACCAGGCTGGAAACGGTTAGGGATCAAAAGCTCTTGCGTCTTCTCGGGGAGCCCCCAGTATCCCTTCATCAGAGAAGGGCCTCTCACATAGAGCTCTCCCATCTCACCCGGCTGGATGCGCTCGTCTTTCTCATTCACGGCAAATACCTCGGTGTTGGCACACGCCTTCCCGATGGACAGAGGTTCGATACGATCGGGCTCGATTTCTCGGACACGATAGAATGTGCAAACATTGGTCTCCGTTGGCCCATAAAGGTTATAAAAATCGGCATGAGGGATGATCGTCTTTAACTCCCGAAGATATTTGATGGGGAAGACCTCACCCGCAAACAGGATCAACCGTAGATCGGGGAATTGATATCTCTGCAGGTTCCCGTGAAGCAGGAGATAGATGAGAGCCGACGGGACAGAATACCACACCGTGATCCTCTGCTCGGCGATGAACTGAGCGAGGCTTGCGGGGAAGACCGAGATCTCATCCGGAATGGGGCACAGGGTTGCCCCCACTTTAATAGCATCAAAGATATCAAAGATCGAGAGGTCAAAGTGCAAAGGAGCATGGTTCGACAGGCGATCATGCGCTTCAAGATGAAGGCAGTCATAGGCCCAATTGATAAACGTCAAGGCGTTGCGATGGGTGATCATGACCCCTTTCGGATCACCCGTTGAGCCTGAAGTGTACAGAATATAAGCGAGATCGGTCTCGATCGTCTCATTCGGCGGTGGGGACTGGGATGGGAATTCCCCCAGGACCCGCCACGGGATCGTCCTGACCTCGGGCAGTAGATCCACTTCCCCGGTTTCCCGTGCGGCTAAGATTAGAAGTTGAAGGGGTGATCGGTCGCAAAGGATCTGTTTAAGGACCGGCAATTTCTTTGAGGAGCTGATCAAACATCGGATGTCGCAGTTACCAATGATGTAGGCGAGACGCTTAGCCGGGGCCGCTGGATCTAATGGGACATAGACCCCACCGGCCTTCAGGATCCCCAAGATACTCAGAATAGATTCGACTGACTTGTTGAGATAGATCCCTATCCGATCGCCCCTTGTTACGCCTTCTGCACGGAGGCAATGGGCCAATTGATTGGTAACCCGATCCAAATCGCCATAGCTTATCGTGCTTCCTCGACAGATGAGGGCGATCTTGTCTGGCGATTTATCCGCCGTCGCCAAGAGTAAGTGCTGCAGAAGGTAGTCCATCGTCCCTGTCGCCTCTATTCACAGCCCTAGCCACTCGGCGATAATGACCCTCTGGATCTCGGAGGTACCCGAATAGATGGTCCCGGGGATGGCATCCCGAAGTTCCCGCTCCAGCTCGGTCTCCGTCATATAACCGTATCCGCCATGGATCTGGATCGCATCGAGAGAGGATTGGATCCAGCTCTCACTCATAAAGAGCTTGGCGAGAGCGGCCTCCATGACCGCATGCCTTCCCATCTGCTTGAGCCATCCCACGCGATAGAGCAGTAACCGAGAGGCCTCGATCCTGAGCTTCATGTCGACAATCTTATTGGCAATGGATTGAAACTTCCCAATGGGTTTACCAAACTGCTGGCGCAGTTTGGCATACCGAATGCCGGTCTCCAACTGACGCTCCATCGCCCCAAGATGGCTAGCCAAGAGACAACTGCGCTCCCACTCCATCGAGCTGTTGAAGACGGTAACGCCTCCGCCTTCGCGCCCCAACAGGTTCTCCACTGGGATCGCGCAATCCTGAAACACTACCTCTCCGATCGGTGAGGTTCTCAAACCCATCTTCTGCATGGGGCTCACAGAGAACTCGGAGCTTCGTTTCTCCGCGATGAAGGCTGTGATCCCACGCATCCCTTTTGAGGGATCTGGCGTCGCATAGACGAGCATCAGATCGGCCAACGGGGCATTGGTGACGAAGCTCTTGGTGCCATTGAGGGTGTAGCTCTTCTCTTTCTTCTCCACCCTCGTCTGAAGACTGTAGGCGTCTGAGCCGGACCCGGGCTCTGTCATCGCGTGAGCGGCAATCAGCTCCCCGCGACAAAGCCCGGGGAGAAAGCGCTGCCTCTGTTCTTCCGTTCCAAACGTAAGGATCGGCAGCTCGCAGCTCCACATCTGGGCGTTAAGGGAGAAGATCAGCCCGCTGTCCCGACAGCCGTAGCCCAGTCCCTCCATGGCACACATGGCGCTCAGGATATCCAAACCGCTTCCCCCATACTGTTGCGGAATGGGTAGACCTTGGATCCCAAAATCGGCACATTTCTTCCACGCCGCGTGAGAGAACTCCTCCTTTCTGTCCCTAGCAATAAGGTCTTCGTTCAACTCCCGCTGGGCAAATTCGGTGACCGCCTTTTTCAACTCACGCTGCTCTTGACTCAATGAGAAATCCATCGTTCAGCTCTCACCGTCACCTAGAAGCACTGTGCGCTCCCGCTCGGCTCCTGCGTTTTTGAGGCCCTCTTTAGCATGTCTTCATTATCTCGCCCAGTCACCCACGGCTTTTCGTAAGGCAGCATGTTTGATGTGCTGCTGGTATTGAGCATCGAGGAATGCCCTCTGAAGTCCTGTCTCTTGGTCCTGCGCAAGAAATATAGCCGACTCGGGAAGGAGCCCCTGGCGGTACCTCCCCTCTGCAAGCTTCAGGGCCTCCCGGGCCTGTTCTATCGCTTTATCGAGCGCAGGCTGTTGGTTTTCGATGTTCTTGATCTCTTGAAAAACCCTCGTCACCTCTTCTGCAATGTCATGCTTCACCCCAATCAGGGCGATTTCCTGAGCTTTCACATCATAATCTGCCTGTCTCATCTTCGCATTAGCCGCACTGAAATCAAACAGGTCAAAGAAGTTCCAGGTCATATTAAGTCCAACCCTCCACTCGGTTGATGTAGACTCATCCGCAAAGTCACGGGCCGTCGACATTCTGCTTCCTGCGGTGATGTTTGGATATCTTTCGTTCTTTGCCAACCGAAACTTTTCCCGAGCGCTCCGAATCTGAGCCTGCTGGCTCGAGACCAGAGGATGGTTCTGCGAGGCTATATTGAGCAGATCTTGAAAGGGAGGGAGGCGTGGTAACGGCCCAAATCCTTGCTTGATTTCTTTGATGCTGATCGTCGTCGCAGGGTCTAATCCCATATTCTTCAGCAGAGTCGCAACAGAAGCCGCTAAATTAGTTTGAGAGGTTTTGAGATCCCTTTTGCTGTTCGCTAATTGAACCTCAGCGGTAAGGAGATCGTTTTTAGCGATAAGACCCTGGTTAAATTTTCCGAGCGCTGCCTTATAAAGCCCTTCAGTAGGCGCGATCTTCTTTTCCAAGAGTTTTATCTCTTCCAGATCTTTCAGCACCGTATAAAAGGATTCACTTACATTAAATACGATATCGGCTTGAGAGGCCCGATGAGACGCCTCTTCGGCTTCGAGATCAGCCGTCGCCTTCTGCTCTGAGGGAAGGGTCAGAAACACCAGCTGACCTTCCCTGAACAGAGGCACAGTGAGAAGAAGGGAAGGAGAATAAAACGAATCAGGCCGTTGCCCCTCTCGGGTTACTATGTTGCCCGCAACAAGAACATCCCCCTCTTGCTTTAAGAAATGAATAAGATCAACCTCAACGGTCAATCGGGGGCGATAAAGCGCTCTAAAAAACTCAACCTCTGCTTTGGCAGCGGAGAGTAGGTTCTCCTCTTCTTTGAGCTGCGGATGATTGTGCAGAGCATAGGTAATGTTTGATTGCAGATCATTGACGGTGGAGTGCGATATCTCTTGCCCCTGAGCAGGAGAAGGACCGGTAAAAATCAGAAGAAAAACTATTCGTGCAAGAGCACCCCCGTTATCCTTCAAAGTCCTTTCCCCCAGCTTTTTTCGCATCGACGGTGTCATTATCTTTGAGTGATTTGAGGCCATAGTAGACGACCTCTTCTCCCTCCTTGAGCCCCTCAATCACCTTGCTCTTGCCGAGGGGCCCAGGCTGCACCTTTACCGGTCGAAGGTGCACCCTGGAATTTTCCACCACAAAAACGATGGCTTCTCCCCCTCGTTCGATCACGGCAAGACTCGGTATCGTAAGCGAGTAATGCTGATATTTTAATCGCGCATAGGCGGACAAACCAGGTTTAAACCGCAATTGTGGGTTCTTGACCTTGATATACGTTCGAAAAGTACGGGTTTCGAGATCGGTCGAAGGGTCGATCTTGCCCACGTATCCAGTAATCACTTCGTGCGGAAAAGAATCGAAGACGATCTCGGCCTCCTGCCCAATATTAACACGCGAAAGCTTCTCCTGGGCAACGTTGGCAACGACGTAGATCGAGTCGATTCTCCCCACGGTGAACAGGAGATCGCCATCCTGTACCATCTCTCCAGGGTTTACGTTGCGATCCTTGATCACCCCCGCTAACGGAGAGCTCACCGTGGTGTATTTCAAATTCTGTCGAATTGTGGTCATTTGCTCAAGGCATCGAGCGTACTCAAACCTCGCGCTGTCCAAGCTTGCCCTCGCGTTTTCGAGATCCACTGTGGCGATTAGGTTCTGCGAAAATAGGGCAGTTTGCCGCTCCAAATTCAGACGGCTGTTCTTCAGCTCATTGCTTACCTTGGTCATCTCGGCTTGCCCGCTTTTCTCGGCGGCGAGAAGCAGGGTGGGATCAATGTTTAGCAATATCTGTCCCGGTTGAATCAGATCGCCAAGGTCCACCGCCACGGTTTCTACGTTCCCCGTGACCCTGGCTTTCACATTCACGAAGGATATAGGCTCAACCGTACTGTTGGCTCCAATGATCTCACTCAACGCCTCCATCTTTGCCGGTGCCACTCTGACTGGGACTGCTGATTCAGCCTTTACAGCAAGTTCGGCCTTGCTTGCCATGCTTAGCCAGAGGACCACACCACCAAGACTTCCTCCCAGGAGAAAGAGCAGCGATGAGAGCCGCAGCAGTTTGGCCCAGAGTGCTTCTGGCGCTCTAGGTCTTTGAGCAGGGCTAGCAGCCAATAATCGAGCCCCAAGAGGTCGAAATCTCAACCGAAATCCTCATCTTTTCTTAATCACCTTCCTCTAGGCTCTAAGTGCTCAGAGGCGTACCTTATCGCTGCTTCGTACTTGGTGCTGTAATGCGGAGTATTTGGCGTGGCGCTTCTCACTACATTTTCATGCAAGAGAATATAACTCACATGGCTCTTGGGGCTAAGTTCGGGTTGACTTTCATCGCCGATGGCATGCTGAAAGAGTTTCATGGCCTGTTCCTCTTTTTTCACCATGTTTAGATCTTGCTCCCCTTGAACCTCTTGATGTCGTCTTCCGCGACGTCTATTGGCTTGTTCTCCTTTCTCTCTCCTGCCCTTCGTTGCCGAGGGTTGTTCCTCCAAGAGAGCATAGTCCTGTTCCCCTTGATCCTCCTGATGCCTCCTTTTACCACGTCTATTGGCTCCCTCCCCTTGCTCCTTCCTGCCCTTCTTTGACGAGGGTTTTTCTTCTAGCAGAGCATAGTGCCCGAGTCCGCCCCATCCGGTCTTCAGGCCCCGTTTATGATAATCCTTGAAGGCCTGCCGGCTTGGAGCCTGAGTCCGAACCGATAGCCCGTTGTTCAAAAGGATGAATCTCTTTGCAACCGTATGTTTATTCAGTTCTTCTTCAAAGCCCCCCTTCCAACTGAAGTGGATCGAAGCAGCCAGTGGGGTCTTGTTAAAGGAGTTGCTCCAGATATCCATGATGCTCCTGATCGCCTGGGAGTAAACCCCGCCCGCAGTAAAGCCATCGAATCCCGCGGCCGTCCATTGCCCCATCAGTTCCCTTCGATCGTCGCCGGAGAGATTTGGCTCACTCCCTGCGCTGTAGCCCCCGATCCGGATGAACTCAATGCGAGGGTCTCCATCATACTTTTTCGCCAGAGCGGAGAGAAACTTCTTCAGCGCCTGCTGGTAGCCCTGATCCCAATAGTTTGGGTAGATCGAGGTCTTCCCAGGGATCTCCATCTTTCGGACTCCTTTCTGGAACACCCATTCCGGGGTGCCATACCGAGCATACGGATTCTTCCCCCACTTCAGCTTCCCTGCCGTTCCTAGCGCCAAGACCACTTTCTTGTTCACCTTGGCCCAAGGAGCCATGAATTCCTCTAAAATTTCCCAGTGGTATTCTCCTTCTCTCGGCTCTAATTCGCTCCAGAAGAAGTGATCGGATGCGCCAGCGATATAGGGATTTTGGATAAGGCCCGCAAGATCCGTTTGGGATCTCCCATGGTGGACCTTGACAAATATCCCTTTACCTTTTGGCACTGGCTGCGCCTTGGTATGCTCTGCGGAATAGGCTCCGGAGAAGGGCATATGAAGAGCGGCAAGGATGATTAGAAGGTTAAGCAAAAAGACCATTCTCAATGCCTCCAGCGGTAGAGAAAAAGGGCACGATCCTCAAAAGCCATGGGCATGTTCTCCTCAACATAGTTCACGAACTCTTGATCGTAGAATTGCGTCATCTCTTTCACGTTCAGAAACCATGCCCTCGGGGATTGGTCCAAGACGGACTTGAGGTCCTGCTCTGTATAGATGAGCGGAGACCCGGTGATCCGGTGGATGGCAATTGGCTCATCCTGAGCGATAAAAACCGGGATCTGGAGTCTCGTCTCGACATAGTAATCGGCCTTCCCGTAGTAGAGGGAGACCATATGGGGCTGGTTGGAGACGATCGGACCGGCGGGCGGATTCTCACCCCTGAGGAGGTCAACAGCCACCCGAATCCCGCCATTATCACCGACATCAAGACGGCTCTGGGCTGGCGCATTGATCCCAGGCATCTCATAGAGCTTCAACACATAGTCATTGCTGGTCACGATCAGAAGCCCAAGAAATCCTATCCTGATACTGGTGTTGAGGCCATGGAGCAGCTTGGAACAGGGAGATGGCTGGCCCAAAGGCGCTAGCCAATCTAACACGGCAAAGGAAGCATGTGAAACCAACAGGATCAGGAAGGGAAGGGTATAGTAGACATGGCGGAAATCCCTCACCTCCAAGAGGTTGGTCATCAGCACCAATGGGACAAAGATAAGCGGATAGAGGTAGCCCAGGGTCCGATTCTTGAAGGCGAAAGGCAATCCTATCGCCGCCACGAAGGTGAGAAGGTTGATGTTCTTCATGAAGAGAAAATTGTACACGTAGACATAAGGGTCATACATGGGCTGGAGCCACTGAGGGGTGATGCTTATGTCGCTGGTACCCGTGCCCAACCTGAGGTGTCCGACATTGGCCAATTTCCGGAACACCAGCTCCAGAGCGACCACGAGCATAATCAAGCCCACGCCCTGCCATAGGTGCCGATCCTTTAGCCAGGTGAGGTCTCGCCGCTTGAAGGCCACCAGACCCACAAAGAGGCCGAGAAGGAGAAAGCTCGATCCCTCCCAACTGAGATAGGTAAAAATATAGGCTACCGCGGCCAGATAGACATACTTGGCATTGATCTTTTCTGAGTTGATGGCCTTATAGAAAAGATAGCCCGTTAAGATGGCGAAGAACTGGACCTGGGAGACATAACGGGCAAACTGCGACATATTGATCGCATACGGCAAAAAGGTGTAGAGGACGGCTGCAAACAGACCGATCCGTGCGTGGAACAGGGTCCGACCCGTCAGATACAAAAGGGCGATCGTCAAGGCCCCAAAGATTGCCCCAGGAAGTCTCAGCCCGAACTCATTGGCACCAAAGATCGCGATCGAGAGTGCCATCGGGTACGGGACGATTTCGCTGGTCGTGTATACCTTCTCTGCGGTTCGAGGGGAGGCCGCGATATGCGGGTAGCCCTTAGCCAGCACTCCCTGGCTCCACATGAGCATGGCAACCTCATCGCCTCCAAGGGGCTTGTAGTCGATGTCCTGTAACCGCAGCAAAAACCCGCTGGTGACGAGAAACCCGACCATCAAGACCATCAACGACTTGCGGTAACGCCGAACTAGATGGGCCAGATCCATAGCGGGCCCCGTGTCTGGCGGGCGTACGCTCTCAAGAAACATTCTTTTTCTCCAGTTGTGGGCATTGAAGCTCTCCACTTCCCAGGTTCAATGTCTGAGGTGAGGGTGGGGAATTTTGCGTACCCCGTGACGCCTCTCTGTGAGCACTGAGCAGCAAAATGACCTGTAGACACACCGTGAAGCCGACACTGAAGAACAGGAACCGTGTCTGGTAAGGGTAGGCTGAATCAAAGCGGAAGTCATAGCCCATGAGCAAGAGTAGGATAAAGAAGAGGATAGCTGGGAGATAGGTCTTGGCCACTGCCCCTAGCGCTACAGCTGGGTGAGAGCCGGTGAACCGGGACAGTACGGCCCCTACCAAAACCCAGAGGAGGAAGATAATCGGGACGATGAATAAGACCGACATCGCCTGCTTGAGAAGAAGCCGGCTTCTGTAACCCCCTGGCACTTGGGCGGACTCGATTTTCTTTCGCAAGTTGACCTCTTCAGGAGTGGTCATCCCACCCAGCGCTTCGGGGGACTTCCACAATCCATCATCGTACCGGGAAGAGATCCAACCGCGCAGTTCTCCTGTCGCACATTTCCATCCTTTAGGGGTGGAGAACCATTCCTGCCTTCCCTCCCTGTCCGTGATCACCCCATCCACCAGGAGTCCACTATTGGAACGTTCTCCGTACGCCCTCACGGCGATGATGTTGCGGCCTGGGTGTAAAAACGGGCTGATCTCATACATCTTGAGGGCCTGTCGTGATACCGCCTGGAGATTCCCGATCTGCGATTCTTCACGGGCGATCGCCACTCCGTTGATCAGTAGATAGTAGCTCCCCCTTGCCGCTATCCTCAGCCAGGCGTCTTTCGGCC